>Ga0160449_1000205_pt1 | contig 46567 bp, 43 predicted proteins | sample HID1975I_E1MG_FD_108216 | JGI IMG/M metagenome (GOLD analysis project Ga0160449, IMG submission 108216) | Enriched soil microbial communities from UW Madison campus, WI, USA - HID1975I_E1 MG | ecosystem: Environmental > Terrestrial > Soil > Unclassified | place: USA: Madison, Wisconsin...
AGCAGCGCCAGCGCCGGCAAGGGCGACAGGCCGTCGGCGGCGCGGTCCAGCGCACCGGCGCCGAAGATCACCGGCGGGATGAACAGCGGCAGCACCACCACCGCGATCAGCAGACCGCCGCGCCGCGCGCCCAGCGCCAGCGACGCGCCCAGCGCGCCGGTGAAGGCGAAGCCCAGCCCGCCCAGCAGGGCCGCCAGGGCCGTCAGCGGGGCCAGATGCGGCGGCTGGCCCAGGGCCAGCGCCGCCAGCGGGGCGGCGACGGCCAGGGGCAGGCCGGTGGCCAGCCACTGGGCCTTGGCCTTGGCGATGACCACCAGCTCCAGCGGGACCGGACCGATGGCCAGCAGATCCAGCGTGCCGTCCTCGAAATCCCGCTCAAACATCCGCTCCAGCGACAGCAGCGACGCCAGCGCCAGCGCCAGCCAGCTGGCGCCCGAGGCGGCGGGGGCCAGGACGCGCGGGTCCGATCCGGCCGCCAGCGGCAGGATGGCGGTCAGGCACAGCATGAAGCCGCAGGCCAGCAGCGGCCCGCCGCCCCCGCCCCAGCTGAGCGCCAGTTCGCGCCGCCACAGGATCAGCAGCGCCCTCATGCGAAGGCCCCCAGGTCCAGCGGCCGGGCCGGGATGGGCAGCGGGTCGTGCACGGCGGCCAGGATCAGGCCGCCGCCGTCCAGGTGCGCCTGCATCAGGTCGCCCACCGCCTGGCGCCAGCGCGCGTCCAGCGGGGCGAAGGGCTCGTCCAGCAGCCACAGCGGGCGCGGCGCGGCGACCAGCCGGGCCAGCGCCAGGCGGCGGCGCTGGCCGGCCGACAGCTTGCGCACCTCAAGATCCAGCAGGGGCGCCAGTTTCAGCGTGGCGACGGCGCGATCCACGGCGGCGCGGTCGGCCCCCAGCCAGCGCGCCTGAAAGCCCAGCTCGTCGCCCGCCAGCCGTTGGCCTTTCAGCCCGTCCAGGTGACCAAGCAGATGCAGGCCGGTCGCCCGCGCCTCACGCGGGTCCAGCGTCCGGCCGCGGTCATGGAAACCGATGGTTCCGGCCTCGGGCCGGATGAAGCCCGCCACGGCCCGCAGCAGGCTGGTCTTGCCCGCGCCATTGGCCCCGGTCAGGGCCACGGCCTGACCCGCCGAAAGACCCAGCGACAGGGCCTTGAACAGCCGTCGTTCCCCCCGCGCCAGCGACAGGCCGTCGATGTTCAGATCGGTCAGCATGAGGGCGCTGATTTGCGAACCCTTCTCAATGTCCACGACGCGGGTGTGGATACATGGACGATGCCCGCGACCGGGGCTATATGCGCGGTCGCCGCAGCAGGCTTTCGCCGCGCGCGCCTGGGACCTGTGCGCCCCGGCGTCCAGCGCGCGAAGGCGCAACCGAATTGTCGGGCGGCGTTAGTCAGAGGACCCATCTCCAATGCCGTCGATTGACAGCCTCAAGACCCGTCAGGACCTTTCCGTCGGGCGCAAGAAATACGCCTATTACAGCCTTCCCGCCGCCGAGGAAGCCGGTCTGGCAGGGATTTCCCGCCTGCCGCGCTCGATGAAGGTGCTGCTGGAGAACCTGCTACGCAACGAGGATGGCGTCTCGGTCACCGAGGATGACCTGAAGGCCGTCGCCGCCTGGATCGAGAACAAGGGGTCGGTCGAGCACGAGATCGCCTTCCGTCCGGCCCGCGTGCTGATGCAGGACTTCACCGGCGTTCCGGCCGTGGTGGACCTGGCCGCCATGCGCGACGCCATGGCCAAGCTGGGCGCCGACGCGGCCAAGATCAATCCGCTGGTCCCGGTCGATCTGGTCATCGACCACTCGGTCATGGTCGACCACTTCGGCAACGCCAAGGCCTTCGGCCAGAACGTCGAGCGCGAGTACGAGCGCAACATCGAGCGCTACAACTTCCTGCGCTGGGGCTCGTCGACCTTCAATAATTTCCGCGTCGTGCCGCCGGGCACCGGCATCTGTCACCAGGTCAACCTCGAGAACCTGGCCCAGACCGTCTGGACCCTGGACGAAGGCAAGAAGACCGTCGCCTATCCCGACACCGTCGTCGGCACCGACAGCCACACCACCATGATCAACGGCCTAGCCGTGCTGGGCTGGGGCGTGGGCGGCATCGAGGCCGAGGCGGCCATGCTGGGCCAGCCGATCCCGATGCTGATCCCGGAAGTCATCGGCTTCAAGCTGACCGGTAAGCTGCCGGAAGGCGCGACCGCCACCGACCTGGTGCTGACCGTCACCCAGATGCTGCGCAAGAAGGGCGTGGTCGGCAAGTTCGTGGAATTCTTCGGCGACGCCATCGCCGCCATGACCATCGAGGATCAGGCGACCATCGCCAACATGGCTCCGGAATACGGCGCCACCTGCGGCTTCTTCCCGGTCAGCCGCGCCACCATCGACTATCTGACCGCCACGGGCCGCGACAAGGCGCGCGTCGCCCTGGTCGAGGCCTACGCCAAGGCGCAGGGCCTGTGGATCGACGAGACCTCGGAAGAGCCGGTCTTCACCGACGTGCTGGAGCTGGACATCTCGACCGTCGTGCCGTCGCTGGCCGGCCCCAAGCGTCCGCAGGACCGCGTCGAGCTGACCACCGCCGCCCCGGCGTTCGAAACGGCTCTGACCGATGTCTTCAACCGCCCGACCGACGCCCCGCGCGCCGCCGTCGAGGGTGAGAAGTTCGACCTGGGTGACGGCGACGTGGTGATCGCCGCCATCACCAGCTGCACCAACACCTCCAACCCGTCGGTCCTGATCGCGGCCGGTCTGGTGGCGCGCAAGGCCAACGCCCTGGGCCTGAAGGCCAAGCCGTGGGTCAAGACCTCGCTGGCCCCCGGTTCGCAGGTGGTCACCGACTATCTGACCGACGCCGGCCTGCAAAAGGACCTGGACGCGCTGGGCTTCAATCTGGTCGGCTATGGCTGCACCACCTGCATCGGCAACTCGGGCCCGCTGGATCCGGCGATCTCGAAGACGATCAACGACAACGCCCTGGTCGCGACCAGCGTGCTGTCAGGCAACCGCAATTTCGAGGGCCGGGTGAACCCCGACGTGCAGGCCAACTATCTGGCCTCGCCGCCGCTGGTCGTGGCCTACGCCATCGCCGGCTCGATGCGGATCGACATCACCAAGGACCCGATCGGCAAGGACAAGAAGGGCAAGGACGTCTTCCTGAAGGACATCTGGCCGACCTCGGAAGAGATCGCCGCGATCCAGAAGAAGTCGGTCACCCCGGCCATGTTCGCCAAGCGCTACAAGGACGTCTTCAAGGGCGACAAGCACTGGCAGGCGATCAAGGTCACCGGCGGCCAGACCTATGAGTGGGACGACAGCTCGACCTATGTGCAGAACCCGCCGTATTTCGAGGGTCTGTCGATGGAGCCGACGGCCGTCACCGACATCGTCGAGGCGCGCATCCTGGGCATCTTCGGCGACTCGATCACCACCGACCACATCAGCCCGGCCGGTTCGATCAAGAAGGCGTCGCCCGCCGGCGTCTATCTGACCAACCACGGCGTCGACGCGCTGGACTTCAACAGCTACGGCGCGCGCCGCGGCAACCACGAAGTCATGATGCGCGGCACCTTCGCCAACATCCGCATCCGCAACAAGATCACGCCGGACATCGAAGGCGGGGTGACGCGCCACTTCCCCTCGACTGAGACCATGTCGATCTATGACGCGGCCATGCGGTATCAGTCGGAAGGGCGTCCGCTGGTTGTGTTCGCCGGCAAGGAATACGGCACCGGCTCGTCGCGCGACTGGGCGGCCAAGGGCACGCGCCTGCTGGGTGTCCGCGCCGTCATCGCCGAAAGCTATGAGCGGATTCACCGCTCGAACCTGGTCGGGATGGGCGTGGTGCCGCTGCAGTTCAAGCAGGACGGCTGGCTGAAGCTGGGCCTGACGGGCGAGGAGATCGTCACCATCCGCGGCCTGTCGGACGTCAACATCGGCAAGCTGAAGCCGCGTCAGGACCTGTGGGTCGAGCTGTTCCGCCCGTCGGACGGCAAGATGGCCCGCTTCCCGGTCTGCTGCCGCATCGATAACCAGACCGAGCTGGAGTATTTCAAGGCCGGCGGCGTCATGCCGTATGTGCTGCGGAATCTGGCCGGCTCTTGATGATGGGCCGCGGTCGTCGGCCCTTCGGGACCTCCCGACCCGACGCGGCCTGAGTCTTTTGGCCCTGAACGGCCTCAAGCAGCGCGAAGCGCGGTAGGCCACTCACAAAGTAGCGGTAGGTCTAGACAACGAGGGCCGGCGGAGCGATCCGCCGGCCCTTCTTCTTGCTCTTGCCCGCCGGGGTCTCTCGTCAGGCCGCCGGGAGGGCGGAGGCCGTTCGCGCCGGCGGGACGCGAACCTCGAGGGGAAAATCCCCGAGCGACGGCGAGAGAGGGTCAGCCGCGCGTGCTGTTCAGGATCCTTGGAGGACGAGGATTGCGGCCGAAGGCCTCCATGCAAAGCGCTCGGCCGAATTCTTCAGCGGCGTTCATCATCCGGTCGCCCAGGACTCGGGTCAGCAGGTTGCCCGAGTTGGTGCCGGCGCGGATGCGATAGCGGGCAATGACGGTGTCCGTGACGGGATCGACGAACTCGACCACGCCGCTGATCGTGTCGTAGCCCTTCGAATCGACCAGCGACCGCAGCCGCTCGTCCATATGGAACTCGTCGATCAGGACGACGGCGGTCACAGGTCGCTCGCCCGTGGCGCAGAGCTTCAGCTCATCGCTCAATTCCCATTCGACGGTCCCGGCGAAGTCGCTTTCGATGAAGGGGTCTCGGTGCGGGTGCGTCGGATCCTGCCGTTCCTCGAAGGTCGGGTCTTTTCCGCGATAGGATTGGTAGCGATCCAGGACGCGCGATGTGCCCTCGACATGGATCGTCTCGACCCGGAGCTGGTCCGCATCGACCTGCGCCAGGGCGATTGGGGGGCCACCCCGAACGCGGGGCGCGACCGTGGTGGCGCAGGCGGACAGGGTCGCGGCCGCGAGGACAAGTAGGGGAATGAAACGGCGCATCAGCCTTAGTCCTGAAGGGGCGGCGCAGCGACCGCTGGATGAAACACGGTGGCGCAGACGGCGTAGCCCACCTCTTCGGCGAAGCTCATCTCGCGATCATGGAGCACGTTCTGTCCGCGATAGAGTGACGGGTCCCGTGGGCGCATGAAGTAGCGGCCGACGATAAGGTCGTCCTGAGCGGGATCGACGAACTCGGCGATGACGGAGACATCGCGCCAGCGGGGGGCGTCGCCCTCTATGTCGAGACGCAACGTCAGCGGCCTGGGGCCGCGCGCACAGCGCTCGAGCTCTTGGCGAATGTTGGGAACGTCGATCCCGGCATAATTGTCAGTGACCGGCGCCCCATTGCTGGACAAGGAGATTGTTCCGATCCGGGCCTGCGCCAGGGTTTCCGGATTCAAGGTGATCAGGGGGCCGTGGACATCCACGCCGACGCAACCGCCAAGAGTAAACGCCGCGACCAGCGACAGGCCCACATGGGCGATACGCATTTGGAACCCCCGTTCCCCGATTTGTGGCCGCATCTTGGCGCCATGTCGGCTGAACAGTTTCTGAACGGGAATTACGGCGTCCGGTCAGGCGGCTTCGGGCTGGATCATCAGGGCCTCGGCCAGCAGGCGGGCTTCGCGGGCGCGGCTGGAGCCGGTGCGCCAGGCGACGACGATCTCGCGTTTCGGGGCGTCGGCGGAGATGGGGCGGACCACGACGCCAGGGTTGTCGGCCAGGCCGGCGCGCACCGCCATCTGCGGCAGGAAGCTGACCCCCAGGCCGGACGAGACCATCTGCACCAAGGTATGCAGGCTGGTGGCGGCGAAGACATCCTCGCCGCGCGGAGCCTCGACCTTGATCGCCGCCAAGGCCTGGTCGCGCAGGCAGTGGCCGTCCTCCAGCAGAATCAGGTCGTCGGCCCTGAGCATGCCTTCGGGGATGGGACCCAGGCCGGCCAGCCGGTGGCCGACCGGGGCGGCGGCCAGGATTTCGTCGTCGCCGATGCGGGCGTGGTCGATGCCCGGCGCCTCATAGGGCAGGGCGATGACGGCGGCGTCCAGCTGGCCCGCCTTGAGTCCGGCGATCAGGCGGGGGGTCAGGTCCTCGCGGATGAACAGGCGCAGGGCCGGATAGGCTTCTCTCAGCCCCGGCAGGGCGGCGGGCAGCAGGAAGGGGGCGACGGTGGGGATGACACCCAGGCGGAACCGGCCTGACAGCGGCTTGCCCGCGTTGCGCGCCGCCTCGACCAGGTCCTCGGTGCGGGCCAGCACGTCCTCGGCGCGCTTGACCGCCTCGGCGCCGACGGCGGTCAGCTGGACCGCGCCGCGCGTGCGCTCGACCACCGGCGCGCCCAGGATCTTCTCCAGCTCCTGCACCCCGGCGGACAGGGCCGGCTGACTGACGTGGGCGGCCTCGGCCGCGCGGCTGAACGAGGCGTGCTCGGCCAGCAGCTTCAGATAGTGGAGTTGGCGCAGGGTGGGGAGCATGCGCCCGACATAGGCGCTTCTTATGTCAGGATCAAAGTTCATAGCGTGATCCGTTGTCCCGCGCCCCTGTGCACCTCCCCATCTCATGGGGAGGTGGATCGGCGCGCAGCGACGAGACGGAGGGGGCGGATCGATGTCAGACCTTCGCGCCGCCCCCTCCACCACTTCGTGGTCTCCCTCCCCACGCCGTGGGGAGGAGAACGAGACGTCAACCCGCCGCTGACCGCTGGGCGCGCAGGCGGGCGCGGGGCAGGTCGTAGCGGTCGTTCTCCATGACCTGGACCCAGGCCTTGACGAAGTCGCGCACGAATTTCTCGCCCGCGTCGGCCGAGGCGTAAACCTCGGCCAGGGCGCGCAGCTGGGCGTTGGAGCCGAACACCAGGTCGGTGCGTGTCGCGTTCCAGCGTTTCTCGTGCGTCTGGCGGTCCACGCCGACGAAGGTTTCGTCGCCCTCGCCGTCGACCTGTCTCCAGCCGGTCTTCATGTCCAGCAGGTTGACGAAGAAGTCGTTGGTCAGCTGGCCCGGACGGTCGGTCAGCACCCCGTTCGCCGAGGCGCCGTGGTTGACGCCCAGCACCCGCAGGCCGCCGACCAGCACCGTCATCTGCGGGGCGGTCAGGTTCAGCAGCTGCGCCCGATCGACCAGCAGCTCTTCGGTGGGGACGTTGAAGCGCACCTGCAGGTAGTTGCGGAAGCCGTCGGCCCGGGGCTCCAGCACCTTGAAGCCGTCGATGTCGGTCTGGTCCTGGGTCGCATCGGTTCGGCCCGGCGTGAAGGGCACGGTGATGTCATGGCCGGCCGCGCGGGCCGCCTGTTCGACGCCGACGGAGCCGCCCAGCACGATCAGATCGGCGATGGAGACGCTCAGGCCGCTGGACACCTGGATGTCTTCATAGGCCTTGAGCACGCGGGCCAGTTTCTCGGGCTCGTTGACGTCCCAATCCTTTTGCGGGGCCAGGCGGATGCGCGCGCCGTTGGCGCCGCCCCGGTGGTCGGAGCCGCGCCAGGTGGCGGCCGAGGCCCAGGCCGTGCGGACCAGATCGGCGACCGACAGGCCCGATGCGGCGATCCGATCCTTCAGCGACCGGATATCCGCATCCGACAGCGTGGGGCCGGTGTGGGCCGGGATCGGGTCCTGCCAGATCAGATCCTCGGCCGGGACCTCGGGGCCCTGGTAGCGGATGCGCGGACCCATGTCGCGGTGGCACAGTTTGAACCAGGCGCGGGCGAACTGGTCGGCGAAATAGGCTGGGTCGGCGCGGAACCGCTCCATGATCGGGCGATAGATCGGGTCGACCTTGAAGGCCATGTCGGCCGTGGTCATCATCGTCGGCACGCGCTTGCCCGGCGTATGGGCGGCGGGGGCCAGGGTTTCCGGCGGATTGCCGACGGGCTGCCACTGCTTGGCCCCGGCCGGGCTGCGGACCAGCTCGTATTCGTGGTCCAGCAGCATGTCGAAGAAGCTCATGTCCCAGGTGATCGGTGTGGGCGTCCAGGCGCCCTCGATCCCCGAGGTGATGGTGTGGTCGCCCATGCCGCTTTCGTGGCCCGAGATCCAGCCGAGGCCCTGCTGGGCGATGTCGCCGCCCTCGGGGCTGACGCCGACCTTGCTGGCGTCACCGGCGCCGTGGGCCTTGCCGAAGGTGTGGCCGCCGGCGGTCAGGGCGGCCGTCTCCACGTCGTTCATGCCCATGCGGGCGAAGGTCTCGCGGATGTCGCGGGCGGACTGCAACGCCTCGGGCACGCCGCCGGGGCCTTCGGGATTGACGTAGATCAGGCCCATCTGGATGGCGGCCAGCGGCTCTTCCAGCACCATGTCCTTGTCGGGCTGGATGCGGGTTTCGTTGCCTTCTTCGCCGACCCATTTCTCCTCGGTGCCCCAGTAGACGTCCTTTTCGGGCTCCCAGACGTCCGCGCGGCCGCCGCCGAAGCCGAACACCGGGCCGCCCATGCTCTCGATGGCGACGTTGCCGGCCAGGATCATCAGGTCGGCCCAGGACAGCTTCGCCCCGTATTTCTGCTTGATCGGCCACAGCAGGCGGCGCGCCTTGTCCAGGTTGCCGTTGTCCGGCCAGGAGTTCAGCGGGGCGAACCGCTGCTGGCCCGCGCCCGCGCCGCCACGGCCGTCGCCGGTGCGATAGGTGCCGGCCGAGTGCCAGGCCATGCGGATGAAGAAGGGACCATAGTGGCCATAGTCCGCCGGCCACCACGGCTGGCTGTCGGTCATCAGTGCGGTCAGGTCGCGCTTGAGCGCGGCATAGTCCAGCGCGTTGAACGCCTCGGCATAGTCGAATTCGTCGCCCATCGGATCGCCGGTGCGGCCCTGCTGGTGCAGGATGTCGACCGCCAGATGGTTGGGCCACCAGTCGCGATTGGTCCGCCCCAGTAGCGAGCGAAGGGCCGCGGGCTCCTTCTTGGGGTTGCTGAGGGGGCTGGGGCCGCCGGCTTGTCCGTCCATGACTATCCTCCTGATCTTGATTCTGAGGGGGAGCCTAGGGTCGGATCAATGCAGAGGTAAAATCGATAAACTTGTTAGTCAGGGATGGAAAAATCTATCCAGGCGCGATTGTGCGGACGCAGCATCGATTGTGCGGCGCCATAAAACAAATCTATTCGCAGATGCGAAATCATCGATTTGACTTCGCGGTTCGCAGGGGCCATCTCAGCGCCATCGGCGACGCCCTCCCCGCGACGCCGCTCGTCATTCCCTATCTCAAGATGGAGCACCCGCATGCTGGGCGTCGGTCAAAAACTGCCTGAATTCAAGATCACTGGCGTGAAGCCGGGCTTCAACAGCCATGAAGAGAACGGCGTCTCGGCGTTCGAAACGCTGACCCAAGACTCGTTCGACGGCAAGTGGAAGGTCATCTTCTTCTACCCGAAGGACTTCACCTTCGTCTGCCCGACCGAGATCGCCGCCTTCGCCAAGCTGGGCAAGGATTTCGAGGACCGCGACACCGTGGTCCTGGGCGGTTCGACCGACAACGAATTCGTCAAGCTGGCCTGGCGCCGTGACCACACGGACCTGAACAAGCTGCCGATCTGGCAGTTCGCCGACACCGGCGGCAAGCTGGCCCGCGACCTGGGCGTTCTGGACGAAGACAACGGCGTCGCCCTGCGCGCCACCTTCGTCGTGGACCCGCACAATGTCGTGCAGCACGTCTATGTCACCAACCTGAACGTCGGCCGTTCGCCGGAAGACACCCTGCGTGTCGTCGACGCCCTGCAGACCGACGAACTGTGCGCCTGCAACCGCCCGGTCGGCGGCGAAACCCTGGCCGCCTGATACTGGCCTGGAGGTCGGAAACGACCGGGCCCGGACCGCGTGAGTACTGGTTCGGGCCGCCCCCCCTTTGAAGAGGCGGCGGCGGGCGACTGTCGCCGCCTTTTTCATGCCTGACGTCCAGCCCTGACAGCGGTCGTCGGCGCTCCCCATATCCGATCCGGCGCCAGCGGCGCCGTTGAGCAGAAGGAAGCCCCCCATGTCCATCGACGCCCTGCGCGAAATCATCCCGGCCTACGGCAAGGACATTTCGCTGAACCTGTCCTCGCTGGCCAGCGAGACGGTGCTGAACGACCAGCAGAAGTGGGGCTGTTTCCTGGCCTCGGCGCACGCCATCGGCGTGGCGTCGGTGGTGCGTCTGATCGAAGCCCAGGCCGCGACGGTCCTGTCGCCCGAGGCCCTGAACGCGGCCAAATCGGCCGCCGCCATCATGGGCATGAACAACATCTACTACCGGTCGCTGCACCTGATGAAGAACCAGGAGTACACGACCCTGCCGGCCAAGCTGCGGATGAACGTGATCGCCAATCCGGGCGTCGAGAAGCTGGACTTCGAACTGTGGTCGACCGCCGTCTCGGCCATCAACGGCTGCGGCGCCTGCCTGGACGCCCACGAGGGCGAGCTGCGCAAGCACGGCGTGCCCAACGTCCAGATCCAGGCCGCCCTGCGCATCGGCGCCGTGGTCCACGCCGCCAGCCGCATCGTCGCCTCGGAAGACGCGCTGAAGGGCTGATCGACTCAAGTCGAGAGCAAGGGGCGGTCCCGTTCGTCGGGCCGCCCTTTTTCATGCGCGCGATCAGGCGGTGGCGAAGCTGAGCGGGGCGCCCCAGAACTGGGCCACCAGATCGGACTGGGGACCGGGACGGCCGGTGGTCAGGAAGTCGCGGCGGCCGTCGGCGCCCAGATCGTATTCCGGGTGGCGCGCGAAATAGCGGTCCAGCGCATCGGCCACGGCGCGCGGCTGGTGGATCACCTCGGTCGTCGGCGGCAGGGCGCGGGCGAAGACGTCGGCGACGATCTCATAGTGGGTGCAACCCAGGATCGCCTTGTCCGGATGGCGGCCGATCTTGCGGCGCAGGGCGTCGACGTGATCGTTGACCACCACCGACAGCTCCTCGGACGGGGCGCCCAGTTCGATCAGGCCGGCCAGGCCGGGGCAGGGCTCGGAGAAGACGGCCAGGTCCTCGCGCCGCTTGTCGATCTCGATCTCGTAGACGCGGCTCATGGCGGTGGCGGCGGTGCAGAAGACGCCGGTGATTTCGATCGACTCCTTCTTGTCGCCCAGGCGGGCGCCCTCATAGGTCCAGGGCAGGCCGGTCGCCGCCTCGATGGTCGGGACGATGATGCCCAGGACGTTGACCGGGCGGCCCAGCCGCGCGCGCTCGCCGGGAATCCAGGTCTGTTGCAGGCGGCGAAGCGCGATGGCCGAGGCGGTGTTGCAGGCCAGGACGATGACCGAGGCGCCGGCGTCAAACAGGCGGGCGCAGCCGGCGCGGGTCAGCTCGACGATCTCCTCGCCGCCACGCCCGCCGTAGGGGGCGTTGGCCTGATCGGCCAGATAGATGAAGTCCCGCTGCGGAAAACGGGCCACGAGTTCGCGGTGGACCGTCAGGCCCCCCACGCCGGAGTCGAAAACGCCAATCGCCATGCGGGCGCTTTAGACCCGCCGCGACGTCGCGTCCAACGACATTCCGTCGAGCTTTGGGTGACGGCCGCGTCCGAGCCCTCTAGGGTCCGGCCAACCATCAGTGACGGAGACCCACCCCATGCACAGACGTCAGCTTCTCATCGCCGGCGGCGGCCTTTTCGCGCTTTCGGCCTGCGCCTCGACCGGCGGGGCCATGACCGGGGGCGTCTCGGGCGCGGCCGGGCTGGCGGCGGACGCTGCGGTCGCCCGCGCGGTGCTGCCGAAACAGGCGCTGAAGGCTGAACTGCTGCAGGAATGGACCGGCCCCTATGGCGGTGTGCCCCCCTGGGACAAGGTGACGGCCGCCAAGATCCGCGAAGCCATCCTGGAAGGGATTGAGCTGCGCCGCGCCGAGATCGCGGCCATCGCCGACAATCCGGCCGCCCCGACCTTCGCCAACACCTCAGTCGCCATGCAGATGGCCGGCGAACCGCTGAGCCGGGCCATGGCGCTGTTCGGTGTCATGACCTCGAACATCGGCTCCGACGACTATCAGGCGGTCGACCGCGAGGTGTCGCCCCTGCTGTCCCAGGCCGGGGACGAGATCACCTTCAACGCCAAGTTGTTCGCCCGCATCAAGGCCGTGGCCGACGGCGCGGCGGCGGCGGGCCTGACGGCCGAGCAGACGCGCTTGGCCACCCGGTCGCGCGACGCCTACATCCGCAATGGCGCGGCGCTGGACGCCGCCGGCAAGGCCGAGCTGGGCCGCATCAACACCGCCCTGTCCAAGGCCTTCACCAGCTTCGGCCAGAAGGTCGTGGCGGACGAGAACACCTGGACGGTGATCGCCAACGAGGCCGGGGTCGCGGGCCTGCCCGCCTCGAACAAGGCCGCCGCCGCCGGCGCCGCGCGATCGCGCAACGTCCAGGGCTGGGCCATCGTCAACACCCGCTCCAGCGTCGATCCGTTCCTGACCTTCGCCGACGACCGCGCCCTGCGCGAACAGGTGTGGAAGAAGTTCGTCAATCGCGGCGACAACGGCGACGCCAACGACACCAACGCCACCATCGCCGAGATCGTGAAGCTGCGCGACGAACGGGCCAAGCTGCTGGGCTTCCGCAACCACGCCGAATGGCGGATGCAGGATACGATGGCCAAGACCCCGGCCGCCGCGAAAAACCTGATGGACCGCGTCTGGGCGCCGGCCAAGGCCCGCGTGGCCGAGGAAGTGGCCGACATGCGCGCCATCGCCGGTCACGACATCGAGCCGTGGGACTATCTGTATTACGCCGAGAAGGTCCGGAAGCAGAAGTACGACCTCGACGCCAACGAGCTGAAGCCGTATTTCGAGCTGAACGCGGTGCGCGCCGGCTCCTTCTACATGGCCGAGCGCCTGTACGGCTTCACCTTCGAGAAGCTGGCGCCGGGAACCGTGCCGGTCTTCCACCCCGACGTCGTGGTCTATGAGGTCAAGGACGCAGGCCGTCCGATCGGTCTGTACTACGCCGATGACTATGCCCGCGCGGGCAAGCGGTCGGGCGCCTGGATGACCACCTATCGGTCGCACACCACCTATGACGGCCCCAAGAACACCCTGGGCTCGAACAACAACAACTTCATCAAGGCCGAGGGCGGCGAGCCGATCCTGATCTCGCTGGACGACGCCGAGACGCTGTTCCACGAGTTCGGCCATACGCTGCACGCCTATGCCTCGACGGTGACCTATCCGTCGCTGGGCGGAACGCCGCGCGACTTCGTGGAGTATCCGTCGCAGGTGCATGAGCACTGGGTGCTGAGTCGCCCGATCCTGGACGGCTATCTGAAGCACGTCGAAACCGGTCAGCCGATGCCGGCCGCCCTGGTCGAGAAGATCCAGCGCTCGACCACCTTCAACCAGGGCTATGCGACGGTCAGCTATCTGTCGTCGGCCATCGTCGACATGGATCTGCACACGCAGGCCGTGCCGCCGACCGACATCGACGCCTTCGAGCGCGACAGTCTGGCTCGGATCGGCATGCCCAAGGAGATCGTGATGCGGCACCGTCTGCCGCAGTTCAACCACCTGTTCACGTCGGACGCCTATTCGGCGGGCTACTATTCCTACCTGTGGTCCGAGGTCATGGACGCCGACACCTGGGCCTATTTCGAGGAGTCGGGCGATGTCTTCAATCCGGACATCGCCAAGCGCTACAAGGACATCATCCTGGCGCCCGGCAACACCACGGACCGCGCCGACGCCTATCGCGCGTTCCGCGGCCGCGACCCGGACGTGGCGGCCCTGCTGAAGGTGCGGGGCTTCCCGACTTCATAGGTCGCCCTATCGCCCTTCGGGCTACTTGAGGGCGATGGATTCTGGCCCGGCGGATCGCTCCGCCGGGCCATTCATTTGGGTGTCTGACGGCCGGCTTCGTAGGCGCGGCGCTGATCGTCCTGCTCGGCGAGGGAAGACACGCCCACGGCACGGCGCATGTCATCGGTCAGCAGGTCGGATTTATAGGGCGCTTGGGTCACCGGCTGGCCGTTGAACGGGATCATGAACTGGGTGCCGTAGATCTGGGGTCGGCCCTGATCCATCAGGTAGCGATCCAGGGTGGAGGCGACCATGACGGCGGCCTCGGCCTTTCCCCTGGCCAGGGCGGCGGTCGCCAGAGCGTGGGCCAGCAGAATGTCATCGCCAAAGCCGTGCTGAAACACGACCGAGGCGAACAGATAATCGTCGGCGGTCACCAGCGCGCCCCGGTCGATCAGGGCGCGCAGCTGCTGTCGACGCGCGGCGTCCGCCTCTTGGCGCGAGACCCTGTCCGTGGTCGCGCCGCGCGCCGCCTGGTCGGCCTGGAACAGGGCGAAGACCTCAGGGTTGGCGCCATGGTCCTGAGCCGCGGCGGGACCGGCGACAAGCGCAAGGGCGGCGACGAGGCCGATCATCCGGATCACCCGCTGTTCCTCAATCCGGCCGCGACGCCGTTGATGGCCAGCAGGATGCCGTCGCGGACGCGGGGGTCGTCGTCGCCGGCGCGGCGGCGGCGGATCAGCTCGATCTGGACGTGGTTCAGCGGCTCGACATAGGGCATGCGCTGGCGGATCAGGCGGTCCAGTTCCGGCGCGGCGCCCAGCAGGGCGGCCTGACCGGTGATGGCCAGCACGGCGGTGCGCGTCGCCTCCCACTCGTCGACGATGGCGCCGTAGATGCGGTCGGCCAGGGCGCGGTCGGGGACCAGTCCGGCGTAGCGGCGGGCGATGGCCATGTCGGCCTTGGCCATCACCATCTCCATGTTCTGGACCACGGTGCGGAAGAAGGGCCAGGTCTCGGCCATGGCGCGCAGCTCGCCCAGATCCTCGCCCCGCACCGCCGAGCCGAAGCCGAACCAGCCGGGCAGCATGACCCGCGACTGCGACCAGCTGAACACCCAGGGAATGGCGCGCAGGTCCTCGATCGCGGTCGAGGGGGTGCGGCTGGCCGGGCGCGAGCCGATCTTCAGGTCGGCGATCTCGGCGATCGGGGTGGCGGCGCGGAAATAGTCGACGAAGCCCGGCGTCTCATAGACCAGGGCGCGATAGGCGGTCATCGACGCCTGTGACAGCCGGGCCAGGGTTTCGGCGTGGGCGGCCAGCGGCGCGGCGTCGGCCTGCGGCCCCAGCGAGGCCAGCAGCGTGCCGCAGGTCAGGGCGTCCAGATTGCGGCGCGCGACCTCGGGCTCTCCGTATTTGTTGGCGATGACCTCGCCCTGTTCGGTGACGCGGATGCGGCCGGCTACCGTGCCTGCGGGCTGGCCCAGCACGGCGGAGAAGGACGACCCGCCGCCGCGCCCGACCGCGCCGCCCCGGCCGTGGAAAAGCTGCAGCCGCACGCCCGCCGCGCGGGTGACATCCAGCAGGGCGCGCGACGCCTCATGCAGCTCCCACCCCGAGGTCAGGTAGGAGCCGTCCTTGTTGGAGTCGGAATAGCCGATCATCACCTCCTGCACCCCGCGCGCGGTCGCCACGGCGCGGGCCGAGGGCTCGGCCAGCAGGCGCTCCAGCGTGGCGCGGGCGGCGCGCAGATCGTCGATGGTCTCGAACAGGGGCGCGGCCTGGACCGGGCAGGCGGCGGGATCGGCCGGATCGAACAGGCCGACTTCCTTGAGCAGCAGATAGACCTCCAGCATGTCCGAGGCCGCGTCGGTCTTGGACACGATGTGCGTGCGGATCGCCTGGGGCCCAAAGGCGGCCAGGGCCTGGGCCGCGGCCTCAAGGATGGCGCGCTCCTTCAGCGTTTCGGGCGCATAATCCGCATACGGAGAATACAGCGGCCGGCGACTGGTCAGCTCGTTCGCCAGAAGGGCCAGACGCGCGTTCTCGTCCAGGGCGGCGTAGTCGGGACAGACCCCCGCGACCCGCAACAGGTCGGCCACGACGCGTTCGTGCACGTCCGAATTCTGGCGCAGGTCCAGCGTGGCCATGTGGAAGCCGAACACGTCCGCCGCCGTGATCAGCCGCGCCAGCCGGTCGTCGGCGAAGACGGCGCCGTGGGTGCGCACCAGGCTGTCGTGCAGCACGGCCAGGTCGGCGCGGAAGGCGTCAGGGCCGTCATAGGGCGCGGCCTCGAACTGGGCGGGCAGGGGGGCGGGGCCGCCCGCGAGCCGGGGATGGGTGGCCGACAGCCGGGCGTAGATCTGGCTGAGGGCGCGGCGGTACGGCTCGTCCGCCCGCTGCACCGACCGGTCGCCGGACGCCGTGGCCAGGGCGGCCAATTCGGGCGTCACCGTGGTCAGGTCGGCCGACAGGCTGAGCTCGGCCCCCAGGGCGTTCACCTCGTCCAGATAGAAGCGCAGCACCGCCCGCGCCTGGCTGCGGAAGGCGGCGGCCAGCACCTGGGCGTCGACGTTGGGATTGCCGTCGCGGTCGCCGCCGACCCAGCTACCGATACGCAGGAAAGGCCGCAGGTCCGGCGCGTCCAGCAGGGTGCGCCATTCGGCCAGCTGGGCCGGGGCGACGTGCAGGAAGATGCGCTCCAGCCAGGACACCACGGTGTCGATCTCGTCCTGGACCACCAGTCCGGTGGCGCGGGTCAGGCGGGTGGCCCACAGGATGACGATCTGGCGCCGCAGCCCGGCGTTCAGCGCGTCCGGCGAACAGGCGGCGCCGTCGCGGTCGCAGCCGTCCAGCAGGTCGCCGACGGCGGCGATGCGGTCGATCACGCTCTTGCGCCGCACCTCGGACGGGTGGGCGGTCAGCACCGGCGAGATCAGGGCCCTGTCCAGAAGGTCGCGGATCGCCGCCTTGTCCACGCCGTCCTCGGCCAGCCGCTTCAGCGCGCCCTCGGGCGTGTCGGGGCGCTCGCCGGCGTCGGCCTGGGCGCGGGCGCGGCGCTTGCCCGCCCGGTCCTCGGCGACATTGGCCAGCAGGGAGAAGGCGGCGAACCCGTGGGTCAGGCCGATGGCCTGATCCAGCGACAGGTCGGACAGCAGGGCTTCCAGCCGTTCGGCGCCGTCCGTGGTGGGCTCGCGGTGATAGGCGACCGACGCCTGCCGCACCGCCTCGATCCGGTCGTAAAGGTCCTGACCGCCCTCGTCGCGGATCACCTCGCCCAGCAGGGCGCCCAGCAGCCGCACCTCGTCGCGCAGTCGGTCGTCGGCGGCCTGGATCATGATGCAAGTCCTTCAGCGGGGAGGCTGGAAGCGGAACCGTATCAGCGGAATCCGAACCGGCCAGTATCCAGATGAACGCCGAAACCCTTTTTGTGGTCGCGCCACCGAGTCGACATTCGCCTGAAGATCGGTCATAAGCCGCCGCTTCCGGCGCAATTGAACCTGCGCCTCCACCATCACGACAGCTTTCTTTTTGTCGTGCTACCGCGCTGAGCACTACTTGAGCACGGCCCATCGGGGCTCAAGTAGGCCGAACGGCCGATAGCCCAGAAGAAAGAACGAGGATGGCGAGGACCCTCTGCCGACGTGATCGTCGCCAGAGGCCATTCCTCTATGGGGTCCGGTTCAGCGCATGAAAGGGTTTGAATGTTCGAGGCTCTGAACGAGCGGCTGACAGGCGTCTTCGACCGGATCACCGGCCGCGGCGCCCTGTCCGAAAAGGATGTCGAGGAGGCGCTGCGCGAGGTTCGTGTCGCCCTGCTCGAGGCCGACGTCGCCCTGCCGGTGGTCAAGGACTTCATCGCCCGCGCCAAGGAGGCCGCGACCGGCGAAGAGGTCATCCGTTCGGTCAAGCCGGCCGATCAGGTGGTCAAGATCGTCTATGACGGCCTGGTCGAGATGCTGGGCGGCGAAGAGCCGACGCCGTTGAACACCAACGCCACGCCGCCGGCCGTGATCCTGATGTCCGGCCTGCAGGGCTCGGGCAAGACGACGACCTCGGCCAAGCTGGCGCTGCGTCTGACGAAGTTCGACCGCAAGAAGGTCATGATGGCCTCGCTGGACACGCGTCGTCCGGCGGCCATGGAGCAGCTGGAGACCCTGGGTCGCCAGATCGAGGTCGCCACCCTGCCCATCGTCAAGGGCGAGAGCGCTGTTGAGATCACCCGCCGCGCCCTGACCTCGGCGAAACTGCAGGGCTTCGACGTCCTGATCTTGGACACCGCCGGCCGCACCACGCTGGACGAGGCGATGATGGCCGAGGCGGCCCAGGTCGCCGACATCGCTAAGCCGGTCGAGACCCTGCTGGTCGCCGACAGCCTGACCGGTCAGGACGCGGTGCGCACCGCCCGCGCCTTCCATGAACGCCTGCCGCTGACCGGCCTGATCCTGACCCGCGCCGACGGCGACGGGCGGGGCGGCGCCATGCTGTCGATGCGGGCGGTCACCGGCCTGCCGATCAAATATCTGGGCGCCGGTGAAAAGGTCGATGAGCTGGACGTCTTTGACGCCCGCCGCGTCGCCGGCCGCATCCTGGGCCAGGGGGACATCGTCGCCCTGGTAGAAAAGGCCGCGGGCGAGCTGGACCAGGCCAAGGCCGAGAAGATGGCCCGCAAGCTGGCCAAGGGCCAGTTCGACCTGGACGATCTGGCCGGCCAGCTGCAGCAGATGCAGCGGATGGGCGGCCTGCAGGGCATCATGGGCATGCTGCCCGGCGTGGCCAAGCTGAAGGCCCAGATGGCCGACAGCAACGTCACCGACAAGATGGTCGGCCGCCAGCTGGCCATCATCAGCTCGATGACCAAGGGCGAGCGCAAGAAGCCCGACCTGCTGAACGCCAGCCGCAAGAAGCGCGTCGCCGCCGGCGCCGGCGTCGAGGTCCAGGAGATCAACCGCCTGCTGAAACAGCACCGGCAGATGGCCGACATGGTCAAGTCGATGTCCAAGGGCGGCGGCAAGAACCTGCAGAAGATGGCGGCCATGATGGGCGGCATGCCCGGCATGTCAGGTCTTGGGGGCGGCGGCGCCCCCGACATGGCCCGCCTGAAGGCCCTGGGCGGCGGCAAGATGGCCGAACCCAGCGCCGAAGAGATGAAAGCCCTTCAGGACCGGTTGTCCGGCCTGGGCGGCGGACAACTGCCGGAGGGCCTTCCGGGCCTGCCGGGCTTCCCCAAGAAGAACTGATACCGACTTCCTAGAAAGAGACTGAAAATGCTGAAGATTCGTCTGGCCCGTGGCGGCGCCAAGAAGCGCCCCTACTACTACATCGTCGTCGCCGACTCGCACGCTCCGCGCGACGGCAAATTCATCGAGCGCGTCGGCAGCTACAACCCGATGCTGCCCAAGGACAGCGCCACCCCGCGCGTGGTCCTGAAGGCTGACCGCATCGCCGAGTGGCTGGGCAAGGGCGCGCAGCCGACCGACCGTGTCGCGCGCTTCATCAGCCAGAGCCAGGACGACGTTCTGGCCGGCAAGGTGAAGTGGACGCAAGGCAACAACCCGCAGAAGGCCGAGCCGGGCAAGAAGGCCCAGGAACGCGCCGCCGAGCGCGCCCAGCGCGAAGCCGACCGCCTGGAAGCCGAAGCCGCCGCCAAGGCCGAGGCCGCCGAAGCCGCCGCCCGCGCCAAGGAAGAAGCTGAAGCCGCCAAGAACGCCCCGGCCCCGGTTGCTGAAGAAGCTCCCGCCGAGGAAGCCCCGGCCGAAGAGGCTGCTGCTGAAGAGGCGCCCGCCGTTGAAGCCGCCGCCGAAGAAGCCCCGGCCGCTGAAGAAGCCACCGAGGAAAAGGCCGAGGGCTAAACCCCTCGTCCGCCCGGCCTGCGGGTCGGGACGGCATTGGAAAGCAGCGTCCGCGACCCGGGCGCTGCTTTTCTGCTATCTGGCGTCATCTTCATGAGACGGAGCGCGGCTGTGAGCGGCGACACGAAACTGATCCTCGTCGGCCAGATCGGCGGCGCCTTTGGCGTCAAGGGCGAGGTGCGGATCACCGCCTTCACCGCCGAGCCGATGGCCCTGCTGGACTATGGCGTGCTGTTGCGCGCGGACGGCTCGGTCGGCCTGACCCTGACCTCGGCCCGGCCGGACAAGAACGGCGTCGTCGCCCGGACCAAGGAGATCGCCACCAAGGAACAGGCCGACGCGCTGCGCGGCCTGAAGCTGCACATCCCGCGCGATCGCCTGCCCGAGCCCGACGAGGACGAATTCTATCTGACCGACCTGATCGGCCTGGAGGGGCGCGATCCCGACGACGTCGTGCTGGGCGTGGTCAAGGCTGTGCCGAATTTCGGGGCCGGCGACATGCTGGAGATCGCGCCGACGACCGGCGGGCCGACCTGGTATCTGCCCTTCACCCGCGAGACCGTGCCGGACCTGCATATCGCCGACGGCTGGCTGCGGATCGTCCGGCCGGTCGAGGTCGGTGAGCGCGAGCCGGACTGACGCTTCGCCACCGATGCAGTGGCTATTGCGCCGGACGGCGCCGCTTCCGACATAGGGCGCTCAACCGCAACCGGAGCGCACCCGATGGCCGACCTGTCCGCCTTTCCGATCACCCGCCAGTATCCGGCCGCACATCCCGACCGGCTGCAGCTGTATTCGTGGCCGACGCCGAACGGGGTGAAGGTCTCGATCCTGCTGGAGGAACTGGGCCTGCCGTATGAGCCGCATCTGGTCGATATCGGCCAGAACGCGACCTGGACGCCGGACTATCTGTCGCTGAACCCGAACGGCAAGATTCCGGCGATCCTGGATCCCGATGGGCCGGGGGGTGCGCCGCTGGCCCTGTTCGAATCCGGCGCCATCCTGGTCTATCTGGCCGAGAAGACGGGGCGGTTCCTGCCTGCCGATCCGGCCGCGCGGTATGAGGCCCTGCAGTGGGTCTTCTTCCAGATGGCGGCGATCGGCCCGATGTTCGGCCAGGTCGGATTCTTCCACAAATTCGCGGGTCGAGAGTTCGAGGACAAACGCCCGCGCAACCGTTACGTCGCCGAGTCGAAGCGTCTGCTGGGCGTGCTGGACGGTCGGCTTCAGGGCCGCGACTGGATCATGGGCGACGACTACACCATCGCCGACATCGCGACGCTGGGCTGGGTGCGCAACCTGATCGGCTTTTACGGGGCGGGCGATCTGGTCGGCTTCTCCGACTTCCCCCACGTCGCCGCCTGGCTGGAGCGCGGCCTGGCGCGTCCGGCCGTGCAGCGGGGGCTGAACATCCCCGCGCGCGACTGAGATGAAGGGGGCGCGGTCGCCGCGCCCCCGGTCTCCTTCAGGTCTCTTCGGTCGGGGCGTCGGGAACGTGTTTCCTGATCGCCTCGATGGCGCGCTTGGCGCCGGACTTGTCGGCATAGCCCTCGGTCGAGAAGATGACCTCGGAATTGTATTTGAAACGCACGCGGAACTCGCCGGCCTTGTCCTGATAGACTTCGAACTTGTGCGCCATGACGGCCTCCTGTGAGGACCCGATGCGGGCCACGGCCAAGGCTGATCGATCCCGACGCCGCCGGTCAATCATCAGCGTCGCCGTAAACTACACAGTCGCGTGAGCGGGATACGCCGGGCCCGCCGCGCGTTTCCCGATCATGCCGTCCAGCGTCATTCGCCGCTATGCCTACGATCCCCGGTCGCATCGCCTGCGCATCCGCTTCGTCAGCGGCGAGACCTATGACTATGAGGATGTCCAGCCGGAGGTGGCCGCGGGCCTGGACCACGCCGTGTCCAAGGGGCGGTTCTTCGGCCTGAACATCCGCGACCGCTATCCCTTTCGCCGCATGACGGATCAGATCAGCGGCGAGGTTTGATCCAGCGCCGCGCCGACAGCGCCAGGAAGCCGACCGCCAGCCCCCAGAAGGCCGACCCGATCCCGAACAGCGCCACCCCCGACGCCGTGGCGGCGAAGGTCAGGACCGCGGCCTCGCGGTCCTCGGGGCGCTGCATCATGCCGCTCAGGGCGCCCGTCAGCGGCGCGATCAGGGCCAGGCCGGTCAGCACCGCCAGCGCTGCGCCGGGCATGGCGATGAACAGCCCCGCCAGCGGCGCCGCGAACAGGGCGACGACCAGATACAGGCCGCCGTAGATCGCCCCGACGATCCAGCGCCGCTCCCGATCCGGGTGGGCGTCCGGCCCCGTGCAGATGGCCGCCGTGATCGCCGCCAGATTGATCCCGTGCGCGCCGAACGGCGCCAGCGCCGCCGTGGTCAGGCCGCTGGCCGCGATCAGGGCGCCGGCCGGGGGCGCATAGCCGTCGGCCCGCAGCACCACCAGCCCCGGCAGATTCTGCGACGCCAGGGTGACCAGATACAGCGGCAGGGCCAGACTGATCGCCGCCTTCCAGTCGAACGCGGGCAGGGTCGGCGACAGGGCGCCGAACAGGCCGGTCCCGGCCGGAACGCCCAGCTGACCGCGCAGGGCCAGAACCACGAAGGCTGCCGCCAGCACGCCGGGCAGGGCCCAAGACGGCGCCAGCCGCCGCAGGATCAGGAAGGCGGCCAGCAACAGGGCCGCCAACCCCATGTCGGACGGAAACTGCAGGAACAGCCGGGAACAGAAGGGCGCCAGCACCCCCGCCAGCATGGCCGAGGCGACGGCGGGCGGGATCCGCTCGGCCAGCCGCCCCAGCGCCGGGACCAGGCCGGTGACGACCATCAGCAGGCCCGCCACGACGAACGCTCCGACCGCCGTGGCCCATCCCAGACCCAGGCTCGAGGCCGCCAGCAGGGCCGCGCCCGGCGTCGACCAGGCCAGCACGACGGGCATCCTCAGCCGCCAGCTCAGCGCCATCCCCGGCACGGCGACGCCCAGGCACAGGGCCGTGACCATCGAGATGATCTGCGCCGGCGCCGCGCCCATCGCCTGGCCCGCCTGAACGATCAGGGCGACCGTGCCGCCGAACCCGACCACGGTCGCCACGGCGGCGGCCGACAGGGCGGAAACGGGCGACAGGGGCGGGCGCGATGCGGACATGGTCCCGGCTTAGGCCGCGCGGCCGCGCTTCGGAAGAGGGGAACGGGCGCCCGACTGCGCGGTTCTAACCGGCATGCTCGATCACACCGGTTTCATCGTCACCGACCTGGCCCGGGCCCGTCGCTTCTATGATGCGGTCGCGGGCGCCCTGGGGTTGCAGACCATCGGCAACTCGCCGGAGTCCTTCCTGCTGGGCCACAGCGCCGAACAGCCCATCCCCTATCTGTGGATCGGCACATTGCGACCGTCCTATTGGGCCGAGGGGTCGCGCGCGGGGTTGAACCAGACGCATGTCGCCTTCGTCGCCGAGAGCAGGGCCATGGTCGACGAATTCCATCGTGCGGCCATCGCCGCGGGCGGCCGCGATCATGGCGCGCCCGGCCCCCGCGAAGGGGCCGGGGACTATTATGGGGCGTTCGTGCTGGATCCCGACGGCAACAATATCGAGGCGTGCTGTCGGGGCGTGGCGGCGCGCTAGAGGATCAGCCCTCGATGTCGTCCGGCAGGCCGACGGCGTGGAAGCCGGCGTCGACGTGGACCACCTCGCCCGTGGTCGAGCGGCCCAAGTCCGAGCACAGCCACAGGGCGGCGCCGGCGACGCCTTCCATCGAGGTTTCTTCCTTGATCAGCGAGAACTGCGCCGACTTCGAATGCAGGCCGCGTCCGCCCGAGATGCCGGCCAGCGACAGAGTGCGCATGGCGCCCGCCGAGATGGCGTTGACGCGGATGTTCTTGGGACCCAGGTCACGCGCGATGTAACGAGTCGCCGCCTCCAGCGCGGCCTTGGCCACGCCCATGGTGTTGTAGTTCGGGATGACCCGCTCGGACCCGAGATAGGTCAGGGTGATCATCGAGCCGCCGTTCGGCATCAGCCGGGCCGAACGCTTGGCCACATCGACGAAGCTGAAGGCGGAGATGTTCATGGCCAGCAGGAAGCTGTCGCGGGTGGTGTTGTCGACGAACGAACCCTTCAGCTCGTCCTTGTTGGCGAAGGCCACCGAGTGGACGACGAAGTCGATCGTGCCGAATTCCTTTTCCAGCTCGGCGAAAGCGGCGTCCATCGAGGCGTCGTCGGTGACGTCAGCCTGGATCAGCAGCCGGGCGCCGACGCTTTCGGCCAGCGGGCGCACGCGGCGCTCAAGGCTTTCGCCCAGATAGGTGAAGGCCAGCTCGGCGCCCTGGGCGGCCAGCTGCGAGGCGATGCCCCAGGCGATCGAACTGGAGTTCGCGACCCCCATGATCAGGCCCTTCTTGCCCTTCATCAGGTCTCCGGTCGGCATGTTCCAACCTTCGGCGCTCGCCATGGGACGTCTCCTCGTTTCGCGCCTGATTAGCGAGGCTTAGGCCGCGGGTCGAGCAGTTTTAGACAGCTCAATTCCATTCCGCATTCATGCGAGCGACCATCTCAAGTGCGTCTCTTGCCGTTCCGGGAGACAGTGCGGGGAGCGATTGAGCATCAGCACGATAAATCACAACGGTAACAGCCTCGAGGGATCCCGGAGCCTGCCGCCGGATCGCGATGGCAAGAGACAACAGCAGAGCCATGAAAGACGCGTGAGCGGACAAGCCACCCTCTCCCGCGCCCATGAGGGGCATATAAATGGAAGACAGCCGTTCATCGCTGGCGCGCCGAATAATGTTCTCAACAGCGCAATCGATATGTCCGAAGGTTGAGCGTAAGCCCGTTCCAGCGCGCTTCGTAGATACGGCGGCTAGGTAGATTGAGGGGGTGGTTCCGAGAGGCTCGCGAAGGAAGATGCACTGGCCAGCGCCGTAGCTGATCTCGAATACGCCCGGTTCTTTTTCCACTCTCGATCCAGCACCCAAGTCGGTGCGTGCGCTCGCAAGTTGACCTCGAAAGCCGGGCAGATCGGAGAAGCGTGCCTTCACATAGTCGGCGCATGCTGTGCGTGGAACTTCAAGGCAATGGTCGTCGAGAAACTCACTAGCAGGGAGAACGACCGCCGCGCCCTTGGCGGGGTGATGCGGCGCCTTGTCTTGGAGCCGGCCAAAGGCAATGCGGATTTCGGTTCGGCCGAATTTTGCCTGCCAACAGTCATTCTTCCGAGAAGTGTGGCGACGACCAACCATCGGCAAAGCACCAACCCTCCACAGGGTGGTGGCTAAGCCCGCCAGTATCACTCCAATCCCCAGGACGATCCCTAGCCAGACTATGTCCGAACGTGGGCTCACCTGCAGTTTTGTAAGATCCGTCACGTTGAAGATCGATACAAAAAGCAAAGCCAAGCCCACCACGTAGGGCCAACTTGTCCTTGAGATTTTAGCCAGTTCTTCCATGCCTCCCCCCGAAGGCTGTGTCAGAAAATCTGCGACCTAAACCTTCGACAGGATCAGCGTGCCGTTGGTGCCGCCGAAGCCGAAGCTGTTGGACATGACGTGCTTCAGTTCGCCGTCGTGGCGCTGGCGCAGGATCGGCATGCCCTCGAATTCGGGGTCCAGGTTTTCGATGTGGGCGCTTTCGGCCGCGAAGCCGTGCTTCATCATCAGCAGGCAATAGATCGCCTCCTGCGCACCGGCCGCGCCCAGCGAGTGGCCGGTCAGCGACTTGGTCGAGGAGATCATCGGCAGGGCGTCGCCGAAGACGTTGCGCACCGCGCCCATCTCCTTTGAGTCGCCGACGGGGGTCGAGGTGCCGTGCGGGTTCAGATAGTCGATCTTCGGATGGCCGGCCATGTCCAGCGCCAGCTTCATGCAGCGCTCGGCGCCCTCGCCCGAAGGGGCGACCATGTCATAGCCGTCCGAGTTGGCGGCGTAGCCGGTGACCTCGGCGTAGATGGTCGCGCCGCGCGCCACGGCGCGTTCGTATTCCTCCAGCACCACGATGCCGGCGCCGCCGGCGATGACGAAGCCGTCGCGGTCCTTGTCATAGGCGCGCGACGCCTTGGCCGGGGTTTCGTTGAAGTTGGACGACATGGCGCCCATGGCGTCGAACATGTTCGACATGGACCAGTCGATATCCTCGCAGCCGCCGGCGAAGACCACGTCCTGCTTGCCCCAGGCGATCTGTTCGGCGGCCGCGCCGATGCAGTGGGCGCTGGTCGCGCAGGCCGAGCTGATCGAATAGTTGATGCCCTTGAGCTGGAACCAGGTGGCCAGCACGGCCGAGGGGCCCGACGCCATCGCCTTGGGCACGGCGAACGGGCCGATGCGCTTGGGCGAGGTCTTTTCGACGGTGGTCTGGGCCGCCTGCAGGATGACCTGGGTCGAGGGGCCGCCCTCGCCGACGATCAGGCCGATGCGCTCGTCCTTGATCTCGTCGGCGGTCAGGCCGCTGTCCTTCAGCGCCTCTTCGAAGGCGATGTGCGCCCAGGCCGTGCCGTTGGCCAGGAAGCGGGCGGCGCGGCGGTCCACGTGCGGAGCCCAGTCCTCGGCCGTATGGCCCAGCGACGGGGGCGCCCAGACCTGCGACCGGAAGCCGTAGGCCGCGTGGTCGGCGGCGTGCCGGACGCCCGACTTCGCCTCGCGCAGGGAGGCCGAAACCTCGTCCTGGCCGGTCCCGATGGAGGAGACGATGCCCAGTCCGGTGACAACGACGCGCCGCATGGTGTGTTTCCTATCGTATCCGTCTTCAGTCGCCGCGTTGCCCGCGGTCTCGGAAATTGGGGTCTGGAAGAGATAATGGGGTCAGGCGTCGGTCGACGCCACCGTGGCCGCGCCGCCGAACAGGCCCACGCGCATGTCGTTGCAGGTGTAGATCACCTGGCCGTCGGCCTCGAGGATGCCATCGGCGATGCCCATGACCAGCTTGCGGTTGATGACGCGCTTCAGGTGGACCTTGTAGACCACCTTCTTGACGTCCGGCGTGACCTGGCCGGTGAATTTCACCTCGCCGACGCCCAGGGCGCGGCCCTTTCCGGGACCGCCGATCCAGCCCAGGTAGAAGCCGACCAGCTGCCACATCGCGTCCAGGCCCAGGCAGCCCGGCATGACCGGATCGCCGATGAAGTGGCACTGGAAGAACCAGAGGTCCGGATGGATATCCAGCTCGGCCTCGACATAGCCCTTGCCGTGGTCGCCGCCGTCCGCGTTGATCTGGGTGATCCGGTCGAACATCAGCATCGGCGGGGCCGGCAGCTGGGCGTTGCCCGGACCGAACAGCTCGCCCCGGCCCGAGGCCAGAAGCGCGGCGTGATCGAAGGACGAGGGGTATTGCGACTGGGTCAAGAAGGACAGCTCCCGGCGGGTGTAGCGCGCGGGTTACACGACGCAGGGCCGACGCTCAACTCTCGTATGGTCCCGCTGCGACCGGCCTGCGACGTGCGGGCGGGCTAGTTCCGGCCCGGTCCGGCGGGGCGGGCGGCGTTGCACAGGGCGCGGTCCTGGGTCCCGAACACGGCGTTCTGGCGCACCCAGCCGCTCAGCTTGCGGGCGCGAACGCGGCACCAGCCGTCCTCGCATTCGTCCAGCGAAACGATGGCGTGGGGTGACAGGCGGGCGCGCACGGACGCGGTTTCCGAACGGCCTGCGCGTATGGGGATTTCCTGGTCCGAGCGGTTGAACACGCTGCGCCGGCCCGAGGCGACGGTGCGGTGGATCCAGGCCACGGAGCCGTCCGGATCGCAAATCTTGCGCCATTCGCGGGTCTCGGCGATCACCTGAACGGGCAGGTTGGCGGCGCGGTATTCCCACAGGATACGATAATCAAGACCCGGCCCCTGACGCGCCCGCACCTGCGAGGATTTCAGCGTCACCCAGCGCGGCACCTCCAGCCCCGTGGGGGTTGGCCGGCCGTCGGGCATGGCGGCCTGGGCGCTGACCAGCAGACCGGTCGCGACGATCGCCACCAGCGCCAGCGCGCGCGGCGCCCTTTTGAACCTGTCGTCAGCTTTGCTAGACACGCGAACACACCCGTCCCGCGCGGGCGCCGCCGCCCGTGGAAACCCAGGTCCCTATGTCCGTCCGCAAGCTTAAGGTCGTATTAACCAGGCGCCTGCCCGACGCGGTCGAGACGCGGATGCGCGAACTGTTCGACGCCGAGCTGAACCTGACGGATACGCCGATGGACCGCGCCGCCCTGGCCGCCGCCATGCAGCGCGCCGACGTGCTGGTGCCCACCATCACCGACAGCATCGACGCCGCTCTGATCGCAGGGGCGGGCGAGCAGTTGAAGATGATCGCCAATTTCGGCGCGGGCATGAACCACATCGACGTCGAGGCGGGGCTGAAGCGCGGCCTGGTCCTGACCAATACGCCCGGCGTCCTGACCGAGGATACGGCCGACCTGACCATGAGCCTGATCCTGGCCGTCAGCCGCCGGATCGTCGAGGGCGCCCAGGTCGTGGCCGAGGGTCGGTTCGAGGGCTGGACCCCAACCTGGATGACCGGCCGCAAACTGTGGGGCAAGCGGCTGGGCATCGTCGGCATGGGCCGGATCGGCCAGGCCCTGGCGCGCCGGGCCAGGGCGTTCGGGATGCAGGTCCACTATCACAACCGCAAGCCGGTCTCTGACCTGATCGCCGAGGATCTGGGCGCGACCTGGTGGGAGGATCTGGACCAGATGCTGGCGCGGATGGACGTCATCTCGCTGAACTGTCCGGCGACCAGGGAGACGCACCATCTTCTGTCGGCCGAACGCCTGGCCCGGCTGCAGCCGCACGCCATTCTGGTCAACACCGCGCGCGGCGACCTGATCGACGAGGCGGCGCTTGCCGAGATGGTGCGCGAGCGGCGGTTGTACGGCGTCGGCCTGGACGTGTTCGAGCATGAACCGGCGGTCCATCCGGGCCTGCTGAACCAGCCGAACGTTGTCCTGCTGCCGCACCTGGGTTCAGCCACGCTGGAGTCTCGCCAGGACATGGGCGACCGCGTCATCCTGAACATCATGACCTGGCAGAACGGCCACCGGGCGCCGGATCGGGTGATCTCTTCCTGAGTGGCCTACCGCGCTGCGCGCTGCTTGAGGCCGTTTAAGAGGGCCTGACGCGCTGCGCGCTACTTGAGCTATTTTAAGAGAGCCTACCGCGCTGCGCGCTACTTGAGGCCACTTGGGGCTCAGCTTTTGGCGGCGTCCGCGCCTGTGCAAACCGGGCAGGCCGGATCGGCGGCAATGCGTACGGTGCGGGCGGTTCCGGCCAGGCCGTCGTAGAGCAGCAGGCGGCCGGTCAGGGGTTCGCCCGCGCCGGTGATGCGCTTGATCGCCTCCAGCGCGGCCATGGAGCCGACTACGCCCGCCAGCGCGCCGACGACGCCGACCCGGGCGCAGGTCTCGGCGTCCGGCGGGATTTCGGGGACCAGGCAGCGGTAGCAGGGGCGCCCCTCGAACACGCCGACCTGTCCGCTCCAGCGGCCCAGAGCGCCGGACACCAGCGGCACGCCCGCCGCGACGCAGGCGGCGTTGACGGCGAAGCGGGTGTCGAAATCGTCCGTGCCGTCCAGCACCAGGTCGAAGTCCGCGACGATGCGGGCGGCGTTGTCCGTCGTCAACCGCTCGGCGAAGGTCTGGACGTGAACGTGGGGGTTCAGCGCGCCCAGCCGCTCGGCCCCGGCCTGGACCTTTGGCCGGTCGATGGCGGCCACGTCGAACAGGATCTGGCGCTGCAGGTTGGACAGGGCGACCGAGTCGTCGTCGATCAGGCCCAAAGTCCCGACCCCCGCCGCCGCCAGATACAGGGCCGCCGGCGCGCCGACGCCGCCCAGTCCGACGATCAGGACACGCGCGCGCTTCAGCGCCTGCTGGCCGGGGCCGCCGATCTCGGACAGCACCAGATGGCGCGCATAGCGTTCGACTTCGTCCGGGGAAAAGCTCACCCCCGACCTCTAGCGCCGACCGGGCGCCGGGGGAACCGCGCGTCAGGCCGGCTGCGGCAGACGGCCGGCGATGGCGTTCATCAGGGCGTCGGCGCGGCTGGCGCTGAGGGCGCCCAGGCTGGCGTCCGGGAACAGGGCGACGATCTCGGGCGTAGCCTCGGCCTGGGCCATGGCCCAGGTCTCGAAACGGCGGCCGGCGACGGGGCCGTCGGACAGGATGCGGATGTTCTGGTGCCGGGGATCGGCGCGCAGCCGGGTGATCAGCATGTCCAGGTCGCCGCGCGCGCCCTCGATCACCTGCAGGAACCGCCCGCCGTGGCACAGCAGCGCGCCGGTCAGCTGGTCACGGCGGTTGTTGCGGTCCGAAACGCCCAGAATCTCGACGAAGGAGAGAAGATTGGAACCCGCCGCGCCCACGGCGTCGCTGACGTAGATCACTCGGTGCAGCGGCAATACGGTCTCACTCGGAAAAAACGCCGGCGACGGCGGTTACTGGGGTCTTTTCCTGCCTAGAGGGCCAGGGTTAACAAATGGCTCCCGCAGGCGGCTGGAGCGGCGAGGTCGGCCGCCGACGCAGACTTGCGACGCGGGCCGGGGCGCGCCATGTCGGCGGGATGACCCAGAGCAATTTCCCCGACTGGCACGGCACCACCATCCTGGCGGTGCGCAAGAACGGCCGCACCGTCATCGCCGGCGACGGCCAGGTCTCGATGGGGCCGACCATCGTCAAGGGCGCGGCGCGCAAGGTGCGGACCCTGGCGGGAGGCAAGGTGCTGGCGGGTTTCGCCGGGGCCACGGCCGACGCCTTCACCCTGATCGAGCGGCTGGAGGCCAAGCTGGAGCAGTATCCGGACCAGTTGGCCCGGGCCTGTGTCGACCTGGCCAAGGACTGGCGCACCGACCGCTATCTGCGCCGGCTGGAGGCGATGCTGCTGGTCGCCGACAAATCCCAGATCCTCACCGTCACCGGTGTCGGCGATGTGCTGGAGCCGGAGCACGGCGTCGCCGCCGTCGGCTCGGGCGGCAACTATGCGCTGGCCGCAGCCCGCGCCCTGATCGACGAGAACACCCAGCTGGACGCCGAACAGATCGCCCGCAAGGCCATGAAGATCGCCGCCGACATCTGCGTCTACACCAACGGCAATCTGACGGTAGAGACGCTGGAAGGCTGAGGTCGTTTCGTCGCAAAGCCGACGGATCGTCTCACAAGGCTGGCATGCGGCCGAAAGGCGAGGAAGGCATGACGGCATGAGACCTGTCCTGCGCGCCCTGACCTCCGCCCTCGCGCTTCTGAGCGCGCCCGTCTGCGCCGCGGCGCAGGACGCCGCGTCCGTCATCGCGGCGGAGCGGGCCTTCGCCGCCGACTTCCCCGCCCTGGGCCTGGCCGGCAGTTTCAGCAAATGGAGCCGTCCGGATGCGGTGATGATTTCCGGCGGGCAGGCGGCGACCGTCGCGGCGGTGTTCGAGGGCGCGCCGCGCACGCGCCAGCCGGGCGAGGCGCTGATCGAGTGGTGGCCGACCTTCGCCGGGGTGGCGCGCTCGGGCGAGATGGGCTTCACCGCCGGCCCGGCCTGGCGGGATCGACAGGCCATGGGCCACTATTTCACCGTCTGGGTGCGTCAGCCGGACGGCGTCTGGCGATGGGTCTATGATGGCGGCTCGAACGCCGATCCGGTTGGCCAGGCGGCGCGCGAGGCGGACCCGCGCCTGCTGCCGACGACCACGGTCGGCTCGGCCTCAGCCGAAGCCGCCATGGCCGAGGTGCGAGAGGCGGAATCGGCGCTGGCTGCAGCTGCGCGCATGGATCAGAAGGCGGCCCATCTGGCCGTGATGGCCGACGAAGGCCGGCTGTACGTCGCGCCGTCCGCCCCGGCCGAGGGGGCCGACGCCTTTGCCCACGCGTTGGACGCCTGGCCCGCGAGCTTCGATTTCGGGCCGACTGAGGGCGGCGGCGCGTCCCGGGGCGGAGACATGGCCTGGACCTATGGCCCGGCGGCCTGGACCCGCGACGATGTCGCCCGGCGCGGCCACTATATGCGGTTGTGGCAGAAGCGACCGGAAGGGTGGCGGCTGGTGATGGCCCAGCTGATTCCGGCGCCGAACGCCGCGCCCCCTCCCGCCGGGGGCTGAGCCATCCTATGTGCGGGACATGACCGATCTGTCCCCCCGCGAAATCGTCTCCGAACTGGACCGTTTCATCGTCGGCCAGGACGACGCCAAGCGCGCCGTCGCCGTGGCCCTGAGGAACCGCTGGCGCCGCAAGCGCGTGCCCGAGGACCTGCGCGACGAGGTCACGCCCAAGAACATCCTGATGATCGGCCCCACGGGCGTGGGCAAGACCGAGATCGCCCGGCGCCTGGCCAAGCTGGCCGGCTCGCCCTTCCTGAAGGTCGAGGCGACCAAATTCACCGAGGTCGGCTATGTCGGCCGCGACGTGGACCAGATCATGCGCGACCTGGTCGAAAGCGCCCTGGTCATGGTGCGCGACAAGCGCCGCTCGGGCGTCAAGGCCCGCGCCGAGGGCCAGGCCGAGGAACGCATCCTGGACGCCCTGGTCGGGCCGGGCTCGCAGCCGGCGACGCGTGAGGCCTTCCGCAAGAAGCTGCGCGCCGGCGAGCTGGACGACAAGGAGATCGAGATCGCCCTGGCCGACACCGCCTCGCCGATGCAGGGGCTGGATATCCCCGGCGCCAATGTCGGGGTGCTGAACCTGTCGGAAATGCTGGGCAAGCTGGGCGGAAATCGCACCAAGACGGTCAAGCTGCCGGTCCGCGACGCGATCGAGCCGCTGGTCACCGAAGAGAGCGACAAGCTGCTGGATCAGGAAAGCCTGACCAAGGAGGCCCTGTTGCTGGCCGAGAACGAAGGCATCGTCTTCCTGGACGAGATCGACAAGGTCGCCGCCCGCCAGGGCGCGTCCGGCGCCGATGTGTCACGCGAGGGGGTCCAGCGCGACCTGCTGCCCCTGATCGAGGGCACGACCGTCTCGACCAAATACGGGCCGGTGAAGACGGACCATGTGCTGTTCATCGCCTCGGGCGCCTTCCATGTGGCCAAGCCCAGCGACCTGCTGCCCGAGCTTCAGGGCCGCTTGCCGATCCGGGTCGAGCTGAAGGCCCTGACCCGCGACGATTTCAAACGCATCCTGACCGAGCCGGAGGCCAATCTGATCCGTCAGAACCAAGCCCTGCTGGCGACCGAGGACGTGACCCTGGTCTTCACCGACGACGCGGTCGAGGCCATGGCCGACGCCGCCGTGGCCGCCAACAACGCCGTCGAGAACATCGGCGCGCGGCGCCTGCAGACCGTGCTGGAACGGGTGCTGGAGGAGACCAGCTTCAAGGCCTCGGACCTGTCGGGCCAGACCGTGACCTTCGACGGCGCGGCGGTGCAGGACAAGGTGGGCGACCTGTCGAAGAACGCCGACCTGAGCCGCTTCATCCTGTGACGGCCGGGGTTTCGGTGCGACGTGTATGCGACGGGCGGCGCCCCGCCAGGGTGGGCCGCCGCTGACGTATGGCTAAGGTGGCGGCGTCTCAACCCCAGAGACGCTCCCCCTGAGAAGCCCCCATGTTTGAAGCCAACTGTATGAAGGACGATCCCAAGGCGATCGTTCAGCGCGTCCTGGATGATCAGGTCCCGTGTTTCCTGACCGTGCGCGAGGGCCTGCGCGCCGTGCTGGTTCCGCTGGACGACGTGTTCGAGGATTTCGTCATCTCGCACGAGCGGGTGCTGAACGCCCGCGTGCGCGATCTGGCCCGATCCGGCGGCGACATGGCCTCCTATTGCGGCCAGGTCTGCCTGTCCGACGAACGGGACGCCGTCGCCTTCCTGGATGAAGAGGGTGAGCCGGTGCTGGCCATGGTCGGGGCCGAGAAGATGGCGGTCTGGCTGGAGGCCGATGCCGCCTGATCTGCGCTCAGCCGGTCGGGGTCAGACAATCAGGTCAGGCGGTCACGCCCAGATGCTCCAGCAGGATCTTCAGCCCCAGCGCGATCAGGGCCACGCCGCCGACCAGCTCCACGATCCGGCCCAGACGCGTCCCCGCCGCCTTGCCGACCAGCAGGCCCAGCGTCGCCAGCACGAAGGTGGTGGCGCCGATACAGGCCGCGATCAGCCAGATGTTGGCGTCCAGCAGCGCCAGGCCCACGCCCACCGCCCCGGCGTCGATGCTAGTGCCCACAGCCGTGGCGACCAGGGCCAGCAGGCCGCGTGACGCCGGACGGCCGCCATCCTCGGCGTCGTCGTCGCGTTTTAGCGCCTCCCAGATCATCTTGGCCCCGACCGCGCCCAGCAGGCCAAACGCGATCCAGTGGTCGATCGCCTCGACAAAGCCGCTGGCGGCCACCCCCAGGGCGAACCCGATCAGCGGCGTGATCGCCTCGATGACGCCGAACACCAGCCCCGCGCGCAGGGCCTGGGGCAGGGTGGGGCGATGCTGGGCCCCGCGTCCGATGGCGGCGGCGAAGGCGTCGGCGGACATGCTGACGGACAGGATGGCGATGGACAGCGGGGTCATGGGAAACGCACTCGGCCGGACGCGCGACAGCATGCGACGGGCGCAGGCCGGCTCGGCCCCCGTGGCATGCTGGTCTCGCTAGGCGGAGGTCATCCGCTGGTCGCGCCATGTCCGTCGGAACGGGCAAGTATGTTGACGCGACCCCGGCTGGGATATGCCGGAAGCTACTCCCCAACGCCGCCCCTCTAGCCGTCCGGGGCGAGTCGTTCAACCGTGCGAAGGGTCGTGAAGGTGGCCACAGGCGACAATCGCCCCCATCTGTGCTAGACGCCGCCGCTCACCCCCGCCGCAGGATATTCAGCCTTGAGCATCACGCTCGACCTTTCGCGTGTTTCCGCCTCTGCCCAGAAGGCGCCCGTCAACCTGTCCGGTCTGACGCGCGAGGAGCTGCGCCAGGCGTTGATCGACGCGAACATCTGTCCGCCCGAAAAGGCGAAGATGCGCGCCTCGCAGGTGTGGCGCTGGATTCACCATTACGGCGTCACCGACTTCGCCCTGATGAGCGATGTCGCCAAGGACACCCGCGCCAGACTGGCCGAGGCCTTCACCCTGGCCCGCCCCGAGATCGTCGAGCGTCAGGTGTCGAAGGACGGCACCCGCAAATATCTGATCCGCACCGCGCCGGGGATCGAGGTCGAGGCCGTCTATATTCCCGACGTGGGCCGGGCCGGCGCCCTGTGCGTCTCGTCCCAGGTCGGCTGCACCCTGAACTGCACCTTCTGCCACACCGGCACGCAAAAGCTGGTCCGCAACCTGACCACGGCCGAGATCGTGGCCCAGGTCCAGGTGGCCCGCGACGATCTGGACGAATGGCCGTCGCCCAAGGAAGACCGCCGCCTGTCGAACATCGTCTTCATGGGCATGGGCGAGCCGCTCTACAATCTGGACCATGTGTCGAACGCCATCGACATCATCTCGGACAATGAGGGCATCGCCCTGTCGCGTCGCCGGATCACGGTCTCGACCTCGGGCGTCGTGCCGCAGTTGAACGCCCTGGGCGAGCGGACGGCCGCCATGTTGGCGATCAGCCTGCACGCCACCAACGACGCCCTGCGCGACGTGCTGGTGCCGCTGAACAAGAAATATCCGCTGGACCAGCTGATGGCCGGCATCCGGGCCTATCCCGGCCTGTCGAACGCGCGTCGCGTGACGTTCGAATACGTCATGCTGAAAGGCGTCAACGACAGCCCCGAGGAAGCCCGCGCCCTGATCAAGCTGATCGAGGGCATCCCCTCCAAGGTGAACCTGATCCCGTTCAACCCCTGGCCCGGCACGGACTATCAGTGCTCGGACTGGAAGACGATCGAACGCTTCGCCGCCATCCTGAACAAGGCCGGCTACGCCAGCCCCATCCGCACCCCCCGCGGCCGCGACATCCTGGCCGCCTGCGGCCAGCTGAAGTCCGAAAGCGAAAAGATCCGCGCCAGCGCCCTCAGGAAGGCGGAACAGTCGGGCGTCGAGGCGGCGTAGCGAACACCTGTAACCTTTAGTCACCGAGTGTGGCTGTCGCGCGCTTGCGGAATGCGGCGGGATTCAGGCATGGGTTGTTTCGCTTACGTTCCCCTTTCTCGGCCCCTCTATTCCGCCCCCTTGTCAGGACGCCATGGACAGTTCGTCCCTTACCGCAGTGCTCTCCAGCCCGGAGGTCCAGGCCTTCGCCCGGGGCTTCCCGGTGATGATGCTGCACCTGGGCGCGACCTTCGCCCTGCTGATGGGCGGGGCGCTGGTTTATGCGCTACTGACGCCGTGGAAGGAGATCGCCCTGATCCGCGAGGGCAACGCCGCGGCCGCCGTGGCCTTTGGCGGGGTGCTGCTGGGCCTGGCTATTCCGCTGGCGGTGTCGCTGTCGGTCTCGGCCTCGGTGCGGGACATCGCCATCTGGGGCGTGGCCACGGTAGTGCTGCAGCTATTGGCCTTCCGCGTGGTCGATCTGGTGCTGACCGGCCTGCCGCAGCGGATTCAGGACGGAGAGACGCCAGCCGCCATCGTGCTGGTCGGGGCCAAGCTGGCGACCGCGCTGATCCTGGCCGCGGCCCTGACGGGCTGAAGCGATGCGCTTTCCGCGCCTGCCTGACTGGCTGATCTACGCCTCGGTGGTCGGCGTGCTGGTGGTCGTGTCGCTGAACCGGCGCGAGAACGCCGACGCCCCGCCCGCCCCGACGCCCCCGGACGAGATCGAGGGCGCACTGCTGGGCCCCATCACCCCCTTCGACGAATCCGTCACCGTCAATGCGCCGGACACGCCGTTCCAGCCGATGACGGGCACCGCCTTCTCCATCGCCGGCGACGGTCGATGGGTCACCGCCCGCCATGTGGTCGAGGGGTGCCGCAAGCCGGCGCTGATGATCGGCGGCGGCCGGGCCGTGGCGGCCGACGTGCGGCTGGCGCCCAAGGCGGACGTGGCCTTGCTGCTGACCCAGGGCGGACCGCCGGCCCTGCCGCTGGCGGTCGAGAAGCCCCTGCGCCAGGGGCAGCGCGCCTTCCACCCCGGCTATCCGCAGGGCCAGCCGGGCGAAGTCGCCTCGCGCCTGCTGGGCCGCGAAATGCTGAAGGTGCGCGGGCGCGGCCAGCGGGACGAGCCGGTCCTGGCCTGGGCCGAGGTCGGGCGAACCGACGGGCTGGACGGCGCCCTGTCGGGCCTGTCGGGCGCGCCGGCGCTGGACCGCGAGGGTCGGGTGGTCGGCGTGACCATCGCCGAGTCGCCCCGTCGGGGCCGCATCTACACCACCTCGCCCGACACTTTCGGTCCCGCCATACGGGGCGAGCAACGCGCCGACGAACGCGCCCTGGGCGAACCGGTCACCACCGATAACTACGGCCGCGTCGCCGACGCCCTGCGCCGCGACCTGCGCATCGCCCAGGTGGTGTGCCTGGCGGTCTAGTGCGTCGGCGCACCGTAACGCTGGATCCAGGCGTCGCGTTCCGCCCGGACGGATCCGGGATCTATGGCCGCCAGTTCCGCAGCGAATTGCTCGGTAAGTTTTACGGCCATCGGCTCGCGCGCCTCGGCGGCCAGCGCCAGCAGGGCCGCTCCGCGCGCTTCGTCCGGCGGACCGCCTTCGCCGGTCAGTAACATCATCCCGAGGCCGCGCAGTGCGTGCGCCGAGCCGGTGGCGCCGGCCAGTTCGTACCAGCCCCGCGCCTGCGCCGGGTCTGGCGCCACGCCTTCACCAGTCGCAAGCATGACGGCATGCGACACCATGCCTGGACCATAGCCCTGCTCGGCTGAAGCACGAACCAGGGCATAGGCTGCTACGGGGTCGGCCTGCCCATTCGCATTGTCCAGCAACTTCATGCCTAAAACCCATTGGGCCCGGGCGTCGCCCAAGGCGCCCGCAAGCGTGAGGTGTTCCATGGCCGCCCTGTCGTCGGGCGCGACGCCCCAGCCGCCTTCCAGCGATCGGCTGAGCCAATAGTGAGCGTCCCGGTTGCGCGGGTCGAAAGCGACGGCGCGACGCAGCAGTTCCACGCCGCGTGTTTCATCCTGCGACACGCCGGCGCACAACAGATAGGCCAGACCAAGCTGATGCGCCGCCAGGTCGGCGCCAACGCCGCCCGGGGCGTTCGATGCGGCCTGCAAAAGCTCGACCGCACGGACGTCGTCGGCCTTATCCGTGTTGCGCAGAAGCCGGCCGCCCAGGTTCACCTGGGCTGCGACGGACCCCGCTTGAACGGCCTCCTCCAGCAGGGCCATGGCCCGCACGGGCTGGGGCTCGGCGCCCTGCGGCGGATCGAACAGCAGCGTCGACAACAGGTTCAGGGCCTCGGCGTCGCCGGTCTGGGCCAGGGCTTCGGCAGCCGGTAGGGCGGCCACGGGATCGGTCTGGACCAGTGACAGGATGCGATCCAGTTCGCTGGATGTGTCTGACTGCGCGTGAGCCAGGCCTGACAAGGCGAAACATAGGGCCAGAGCCCCGCCAAAAGCGGCTGATCGCATGGTTCTCGTCCCCAGAACGCGCCCGCACACCCGTTGATGCGCGGGCGCAGGCTGTCAGCGCAGCGCAGCGCTGTCGAGGTTGAGGGCGCTGAGGGGGATGACCTCGACGTTCGGGTGTTTGGCCTTCAGGGCGTCCAGGAACTGGGCCGCGTCGCCGACGATGACCAGGCTGGCCCGGTCGGCCGGCAGCTTGTCGGCGAAGGCGGCCTGGATGGCGGCGGCGTCGATCGCCTCGACGTTCGAGACATAGGCCGCCAGGTCGCTCATCGGCAGGTCATAGAGCGCCAGGTTGGCGATCAGGGCGCCCAGCCCGTCCACCGTCTCCAGCGACTGGCCGAAGGCGCCGGTCAGGATGGCCTTTCGGGTGGTCATTTCGGATTCGCTGGGCTGGGTCGAGCCCAGGCGCGCGATCTCGCCCAGCATCAGGTCCGCCACCTCGACCGCGGCGTCGTTGCGGGTCTGGGCCGAGGCGGCGAACAGGCCGTCCTGACGGCGCACGCCCAGCGACGAGCGGGTGCCGTAGCTGAGGCCGCGCTTGATGCGGATCTCCTGGTTCAGGCGCGAGGTGAAGCTGCCGCCCAGCAGGGTGTTGCCCAGCGTCAGCGGGAAATAGGCCGGATCGTTGCGGGGCACGCTGCGCAGGGCTGCGACCACGGCCGCCTGGCCGGCGCCGGGCTGGTCGATGACGACGATGCGCGGCGGCAGGGTCGCGCCCGCCGGAGAGGCGGCGGGGGGGACCGTGGTCGGCGCGGCCGGGCGCCAGTCGCCGAACGCCTGCTGGGCCAGGGCGCGGGCGGCCTCGGTCGTGATGTCGCCCGAGAAGACCAGGGTCGCGTCCGACGGCTGATAGCGGGCCGCATGGAAGGCGGCGATGTCGGCGCGGGTGATCGCGGGCAGGCTGGTCAGGGTGCCCACGCCCGGCGCGCCATAGGGGGCGTCGCCATAGATGACGCGTCCGGCGGTCTGGCTGGCGACCGGGCCGGGGGTGCTGAGCTGGACCTTGAGGCCGTCCAGCGTCTGATCGCGCTGGCGATCCAGCTCTTCCTGGGCGAAGGCCGGGTTGCGGACCAGATCGGCCATCAGGCTGACCGCCTGCGGGAAGACGTCAGCAGGGGCGTTGGCGTACAGATTGGTGAAGTCGGCCCCGGCGCTGGCGCCGACGTCGGCGCCCAGCTGTTCGATCTCGGTGGCGATCTGGGGCGCGGTGCGGGTGGCCGTGCCCTGGGTCAGCAGGGCGGCGGTCATGGCCGCGACGCCGGCCTTGCCCGCCGTTTCATTGGCCGAACCGGCGTCGAACGACAGACGGGCCGAGACCAGCGGCAGGCCCGCCTTGGGCGCGACCAGCACCCGCAGCCCGTTGTCCAGGCGGAAATCGGCGACCGCAGGCGTGACCGGGGCCACGGCCGGTCCCGTCTCGGGCATGGCGGCGCGCTGTTCGGGGGGCAGCAGTTCGAAGATCTGGCCGACGGGGGCCAGGTCCGCGACCTTGACCGGGGCGTCCACGTTCAGCTTCTGCTGCGAGACGGCCTGACCGTCCTCGGCGTTCAGATAGCGGATGGTGACAGCCCGCTGATCGGTCAGATATTTGCGCGCCACGCGCTGGACGTCGGCGGCGGTGACGGCCTGGATCTCGGCGATCTCGCGGTCGGCGACTGCGGCGTCGTTGGTCATGATCAGGGCCCAGCCCAGGGTGCGGGCGCGGTCCTCGATCGTCTCGCGTTCGCGCAGGGCGTTGGCGACCAGCTCGTTCTTGGCCTCGGCCAGTTCGGCGGCGGTGACCGGCGCATCGCGGAAGCGCGCGACCTCGGCCCGCAGGGCGGCGACGCCCGCGTCGGGCGACTGGCCGTCGGCCATGATGGCGTAGGTGGTCAGGGCGCCGGCCTGCTGGGCGAAGTCGGGGCTGGATCCGATCTGCGAGGCGATCTGCTGATCATAGACCAGCGACCGATACAGGCGGCTGCTCTCGCCGGTCGACAGGATGCCGTCCAGCACCGTCAGGGCCGCCCGGTCCGGGTCGCCATAGGCGATGGCCGGATAGGCGATGACCACGGCGGGCAGCGGCACGTTGGGCGCGTGGAAGGTCGCCTCGCGCGGGCCGGCGGGGGCCCGTTCCTTGACGTCGTTCACCGGCAGCGGACGGGCGGGGTTCTGGATCGGGGCGAAATACTGGTCGATCCAGCCGTCCAACTGCGCCTGATCGAAATTGCCCGCCACGACCAGGAAGGCGTTGTCCGGACGATAATAGGTGGCGTGGAAGCGGCGCACGTCCTCGATCGTCGCGGCGTCCAGATCCTCGATCGAGCCGATGGTGGTGCGGCGATAGGGGTGATCCTGATAGATGGTCTCTGGCAGGAAGACGCCGAACAGCCGGCCATAGGGGCTGGCCAGGACGCCCTGGCGGTACTCCTCCTTGACCACGTCGCGTTCGCTCTTGAACACCTCCTCGTTCACCACCAGCGAGCCCAGGCGGTCGGCCTCGGCGAACAGCAGGCGCTGCAGGTGATTGGCCGGGATGGTCTCGTGATAGGCGGTGACGTCGTCCGAGGTGAAGGCGTTGTTGTTCCCGCCCACGTCTTCGGTCAGGCGGTCGAACGTCTCGTCGGGGAAATTCCTGGTCGCCTTGAACATCAGGTGTTCGAACAGGTGAGCGAAGCCGGACCGGTTGGCCGGATCGTCCTTGGACCCGACGCGATACCAGACCTGGACCGTGACGTTCGAGGTCGAGGTGTCGCGCGCCGTATAGACATCCATGCCGTTGGCCAGGGTCCGCTTCTGGAAGCCCAGCGGCGGCACCTCGATCCCGCCCTGAACGGCGGTGGCGGCGACGGGCGCGGCGGGCGTGGTCGCCCAGGCAGGGGCGCCCGACAGCAGGGCGGCGGCCGCGACGGCGGCGAGAAGGCGGTGTTTCATCTGCTGGGTCCTGAACTGCCCGGATTAGGTTGCGCCGACCCTATCAGGGGCCGGCGACGGCGCACGTTACAGAGCGGTAATGTGGGCTGCCAGCCTTCGTTACCGTAATCGATCAGCTTGACGGGAGGTGTCGCCCCGCCGTTCATGCGGCATCCCCGGCTCGGCGGAATGGCGAAGGACGATCGATGGACACCAAGCGCGCCCTGGGCTTCCCGATGGGACTCATCGTCGGCGTCCTGTTCGGAGCCGTTATCGACAACATGGCGATCGGGATATTGCTGGGACTGGCCCTGGGGTTCGGCCTGTTCAAATTCAATCGCGGAAAGTCGTAGCACCGACCGACCGCCATCCGGGCCGACCTTAAAAAAGCGCCTCGACCGCCCTCTCCCATCGGGAGAGGGAGAGCGCGCACGGCGGCGAAAGCCGTCGTCCTGGCGCGATCGGGTGAGGGGTGACGACCTCGCCGGGTTAGCGCCGTAACCCCTCCCTTTGGCTGCTACGCGCCGCCCTTCGGGTCGGCTTGCCGCATCGCTGCGCTCTGCGAGCCTCAAGCCCTCTCCCACTGGGAGAGGAGTTGTCTTACCGCCCGAACACCTCGACGCCGATGTCGCCATCGATGGTCAGCCAGGCGCGCTTCATGCCCTGGCTATTGAAGGGGGCGGCGATGGCGCCTTGGCGGTCCAGAGCGATCAGGCCGCCATCGCCGCCCATGCTCCCGATCTCGTCGATCACGCCCCGGGCCGCCTGGGCCAGCGACTGGCCCGCGCGGACCCGCCAGGCGGTCTGGGCGGCGGCCGCGACGCGGATGAAATATTCGCCCTGGCCGGTGCAGGAGACGGCGACGCCGTCGTCGGCCCAGGTTCCCGCGGCGGGGATCGGGGTGTCGCCGACCCGGCCGGGCATCTTGCCGAACACTCCGGCGGTCGAGGTGGCGGCGGCCAGTCGGCCGGCCGAATCCAGCACGCAACAGCCGACCGTGCCGTGGCTGAGCCCGCCGGGCGGATGATTGTCCTCGCCCTGACCGGCGCGGGTGAACCAGACGGCCTCGTCGCCGATCGGCTCCAGGCCCTGATCGTGGGCGAACAGGGCCGCGCCCTCGCCCGCCAGCATGACGTGCGGCGTGCGGTCCATCACGGCGCGGGCGGCGCGGATCGGATTGCGGAAGCCCTGCAACGCGGCGACCGCGCCCGCGCGCCGGTCTGACCCGTCCATCAGGCTGGCGTCCAGTTCATAGGCCCCGGCCAGGTTGGGCGAGGCGCCGCGCCCGGCGACGTAGAGGCCGGAATCCTCCAGCATCGTCACCGCCTCGACCGCGACATCCAGCGCGCTGTCGCCCGCCGCCAGCCGGCCGCGCATGGCCTCGACGACCTGGCGCATGTGCATGGCCTCGGCGTCATAGTTGCGCTCGCGCCGGGCTCCGGCGCCGCCGTGCAGGATCAGGGCGTATCGGCTCATGCGGGGGCGCGAAGCACAAAGGCGTCCCGCATGTCGAACCGTCCGCCGACCCCGCGTTGATGGACGACGACCTTCAACACATCGACCCCGTCGAGCCGGTCATGTTTCACGCTCTGCCAGGTCGCGCCGATGGGCCGGGTTTCGCCGTCCACGACGCGGTTGATCGCATAGCAGGTCTCGCTGTCCCGGATCGGGGCCGCCGAGGGTGAGGCGCCCAGCGCCAGCAGAAGAAGTGAAAGCATGGATCGCTCCTTTTCGGCCATCACATCCCGAATGTTCGGGCAGGCAACCGTCTTTCGACCGCATGACAAAAAAGCGACGAACCCGCAGGCGTCAGAGGACGCCCCTTAGAAGAACAGCGGGTCCGACCGCTTTTCAGGCGGCAGGTCGGATTTGATCTGGGGCGCCGGGTCCGTCTGCTGGACCGGTTTCGCAGGGGTGGCCTGAGGCGCTGGCTCCGGCTGATAGGGCTGGCCCTGGTTCGGGTCGATCGGCTCGGACGGCGTGCCGCCCACATCGCCGATGGAGCCCAGCAAGTCGCCCACCGGATCCGGCGCCTGCCAGCCCTCGGGCATGGCCGGGCCATCGGGGATGCGCTGCACCGCCAGGCGCGGCAGGGCGGCGTCCATGAAGCCCTTCCAGATCGCGGCCGGGGCCGCGCCGCCGGTGACGCCGCGCATCGGCGTATTGTCGTCCTTGCCCACCCAGACGGCGGCGACGAAGCCGCCGGTGTAGCCGACGAACCAGGCGTCCTTGTAATCCGAGGTCGTGCCCGTCTTGCCGGCGATGTCGCGGCCGGAAATGGCGGCGGACCGCGCCGTGCCCGAGGTGACCACTCCGCGCAGCATCTGGTTCATGTAGTACAGGGACGGATTGTTGATCGCCTGCATCCCCGCATTGTCGCGGGCGCCGCGCTGATAGATCACGCGGCCCTGCGGGGTGCGGATGCGGCTGACCCCGTAGGCGTCGACCCGGCGGCCGCCGTTGGCGAAGGCGTCATAGGCCGTGGCCATGTCCAGCGGCGAAACCTCGACCGCGCCCAGGGCCATGGCCGGCTCAAGCCCGATCCGGCTGGAGATGCCCAGCCGCTTGGCCGCGCGGGCGACGCTGTCGCGGCCGATCTGATCGGCGACATAGGCGGCGACGGTGTTCGTCGATTGGGCCACGGCGTTGGCCAGGGTCGTCTGGCCGATAAAATTGCCGGAATAGTTTCGGGGGCTCCAGTTGCCGATCCTGATCGGCTCGTCGACCACCGGCGTTTCGGGCGTATAGCCGGCCTCGACGGCGGCCAGATAGACGAACGGCTTCCACGCCGAACCGGCCTGACGACGCGCATCCACGGCGCGGTTGAACTGGCTGTCGGCATAGGAGGAGCCGCCGATCATGGCGCGCACCCGGCCGTCGCCGTCCATCGCCACCAGGGCGGCCTGCTGCACCCCGCGCGAGGCGTCGCGGTCCAGAATGCGGCGCACCGACCGTTCGGCCGCGGTCTGCAGCGTCAGGTCCAGGGTCGTCTCGACCACCAGATCCTCGGTCGGCTCGCCGACCAGGCCGCGGATCGACTTGTCCAGCCAGTCGATGAAATACTGGGCGTGCTGGGTGGCCAGGGTCCGCGACACGCGCACCGGCTCCAGCACCGCCGCCGCGCGCTGATCGGCGGTGATGACGCCGGTCTCTTCCATCTGGTTCAGGACGACGGTGGCGCGGGTGGCCGCGCGCTCGCTCTCGGACACCGGCGAATAGCGCGACGGCGCCTTCAGCAGGCCGGCCAGCAACGCCGCCTCGCCCACGGTCAGCTGTTTGGCGCTCTTGTCGAAATAGCGCTGCGAGGCCGCCTCGATGCCATAGGCGCCGGCGCCGAAATAGACCCGGTTCAGATAGAGGGCCAGGATCTCTTTCTTGGTGAATTTCATCTCCAGCCAGACGGCCAGCATCAGCTCCTGCACCTTGCGGCGCATGTTCTGGTCGGGCGTCAGGAACAGGTTCTTGGCCAGCTGCTGGGTGATGGTCGACCCACCTTGAACCACCCGGCCGGCGCGCATGTTCGACGCCATGGCGCGCGTCATGCCGATCGGGTCAAAGCCCGGGTGATGCCAGAATCGCCGGTCCTCGATCGCCACGAAGGCGGCGGGCACATAGTCCGGCAGGGCGTCCAGATCGGCCGGCGGCGCCATTTGCGTCCCGCGCGTCGCGATCAGGGCGCCGTTGCGGTCCAGATAGGTGATCGAGGGCTGGCGATCGACCTGGTACAGGGTCGAGGTGTCGGGCAGGCCCCGCGCGAACACGGCGAAGAAGACGACCAGGAAGATCAGCCCCCAGACGGCCGCCACGGCGCCCCAGTAGAGCACGCGCTGCAACGGCGTGCGCGCCGCGTCACCCTCGCCGGATCGCTGTCCGAAACCCGCCATCTCAATCCTCTTGTCCCCGGCCTCTTGTCGCCGACCTTCGTCGTCGTCGCAGCTTTGTCAGTCGAAGGTCACGGGAGCGTGAAGGGCCATTCCGCCGAAACCATGACCGTTCCACGCCCTATTCTAAAAAGGCGTTCACCTCCGAGGCGAAGACCTCGGGCTGATCCAGCATGATGAAGTGACGGCTGTTCGGGATGAATTTCACCTTGGCTGTCGGCAGGACCGCGAACTGCTGGGTGAAGACGGCGTCGATCACGGCCCCATCCAGCGGGATGTTCGGCCCGTGGACATAAAGCACGGTCACCGGAATCGTCAGCCGGGCCAGATCGGGCCGCAGATCGGTGGCGATCAGGTCGCGCATGGCGCGGGCGGCGACCGTGTTGTCGGTCTGGGCCGCATGGCGGATCGGCAGGGCACGCTTCGCCTCGTCCGTGACCATGGTCCCGATGGCCGGGGCGGCCGCGGCGGCCCACTGCTCCGGCGTCAGGGCGGCCAGGCGCGCCGCGGTGGCGTCGGCGACCGGAGCCACGCTCTGCGCCGTCGCGCCGGGCGGGGCGAACCACACGCCGTTGAACGGGACCATGTCCACGACCATCAGCCGCCCGACCCGCTCGGGATGATGGCTGGCCACCGTCATCGCCAGGGTTCCGCCCAGCGAGTGGCCGATCACGGCCGCGCCGCGAATGTTCTCGGCCGCCATCCATTCGGCGATGGCGTGGGCGACCGGCTCGACGATCGGCCCCTCGGCGTTGGCTCCGGCGTCCAGACCGGCGAAGCCTCGCACGTGGATGCGGTGGACGCGGTGCGTCGCCTTCAGCCGCGCCGTCAGGTCGTCCCAGATCTCCGGATGCGAACTCAGCCCCGGAATCAGCACCACGTCCGGCCCGCGCCCTTCCGAGATCACATTGATCCGGTCGCCGTCGTAGGGCGCCTGAGGTCCGTCGGGGGCCGCATGCGCGCAGGCCGCGCCGGACACGCTCAGGGCCACGGCCGCGCCGGCGGCCATCAGGGTGCGTCTGTTCATCGGGGGGGCCCTCCATTCTGCGGTCATCCTAGAGCCTGATCGGTTGAGATGAAATCGCTTCGCGATTCCATCGATGCCGTAAATCAGGCTCCAGACTGATGCTGGAGCGAAGATCTGGGTTCATATGCGATCGCATCTGAACCGATTTCGCTCTAGCGGCGCCGGTCGCATCCCGACAACGGCGGTGTTATGTCGAATCATGGCCGCCGACACCGCACCCGTTTCCGCCAAGACCGCCCCCGAGGCCAAGGCCCCGCCGACCGCCTTTGGCAAGGGCTTCGTCCTGGACGCCTGGTATTTCGTCGCCCTGTCCCGCGATGTGAAACCGGCCAGTCTGAAACGCTACGAGCTTATGGGCGAACCGATCCTGGTCGGCCGCAACCGTGCCGGTCAGGTCTACGCCATGCGCGACATCTGCCCGCACCGCGCCGCGCCGCTGTCGGCCGGAAAATTGGTCGAACGGCCGGGCGAGGGCGAGACGGTCGAATGCCCCTATCACGGCTGGCGCTTCCGCACCGACGGGGTCTGCGCCGCCATCCCGTCGCTGGTCGAGGATCAGGCGTTCGAGGCGAACCGCATCCGCGTGCGGTCCTATCCGCTGCGCGAGAGCCAGGGGATGGTCTTCGTCTGGATGTCGTCCGACCCGCGCGGCGAGACCCCGCCGGACCACGAGCCGCCGGTCTTCCCCGGGGTCGTCGGCGGCGAGGCGAAACTGGTCGAATGGATGGATTTCGACAGCCATATCGACCACGCCGTCGTCGGCCTGATGGACCCCGCCCACGGCCCCTATGTCCACCAGCAATGGTGGTGGCGCTCCGAACATTCGATGCACGAAAAGGCCAAGGCCTTTGAACCGCGCGAG
>Ga0160449_1000206_pt1 | contig 46521 bp, 48 predicted proteins | sample HID1975I_E1MG_FD_108216 | JGI IMG/M metagenome (GOLD analysis project Ga0160449, IMG submission 108216) | Enriched soil microbial communities from UW Madison campus, WI, USA - HID1975I_E1 MG | ecosystem: Environmental > Terrestrial > Soil > Unclassified | place: USA: Madison, Wisconsin...
CATGTCTATCCCCGTCTCCGCCGCGCCCCCAAGCCCGCGCGCCAGAATTCGCCTCGCCTTCACCTTTGCCGCGCGCCCCGCTAGGGTCGCGCCATGCGGATCGAACCCCAGGATCAGGCCGTGCTCAACCACGTCGCGGCCCGTGGCGACGCCATCGTCGCGCGCGCGGTCGACTGGGCGAACGTCAATTCCGGCAGCCGTCACGCCGCCGGCCTGGCCCGCGTTCTGGACGCCCTTGAGGTGGCGGCCCGCACCCTGCCCGCGACCGTCGAGCGCGTGCCGACGCAGGGCGCCAGCACCATCGCCGACGACGGCCGGGTGATCCCCGAATCCTACGCCGACGCGCTGAAGATCACCGCCCGTCCCGACGCCCCGATCCAGGTCGTGCTGACCGGCCACTACGACACCGTCTTCCCCGAAACCTCGACCTTCCAGACTGTCGTCACCCGCCCGGACGGCGCCCTGAACGGCCCCGGCATCGCCGACATGAAGGGTGGGATCAGCGTCATGCTGGCCGCGCTCGAGGCGTTCGAGACCCATCCCGACCGCGACCACGTCGGCTGGACCGTGCTGCTGAGTCCGGATGAAGAAATCGGCTCCCCCGCCTCGGCCCCGTTGCTGGCCCAGCTGGGCGCGCGCGGCCACGTCGGCTTGACCTATGAACCTGCCCTGTCGGACGGAACCTTGGCGGGCGAGCGCAAGGGCAGCGGCAATTTCCACCTGATCGTCACGGGCAAGGCCGCCCACGCGGGCCGCGCGTTTCATGAGGGCGCCAACGCCGTCGCCGGCGCCGCCATCGTCGCCGCCCGCCTGCATGCCCTCAACGGCCAGCGCGAGGGCGTCACCGTCAATGTGGCGAAGATCAGCGGCGGCGGGCCCCTGAACGTCGTGGCCGACAACGCCGTGGTCCGCTTCAATGTCCGCGTTCCCGACGCGCAGGCCAGCGCCTGGATCGATCAGGCGGTGCGTCAGATCGCGGCCGAACCGCCCCTACCTGGCCTGACGCTGGACCTGCACGGCGGCATGACCCGCGCGCCCAAGCCGATGGACGCATCCCAGACCGCCCTGTTCCACGCCGTGCGCGACGCGGGCGACCTGCTGGGCCAGACCATCGCCTGGAAGCCGTCGGGCGGGGTGTGCGAGGGCAACAACCTGCACGCCGCGGGCCTGCCCAACGTCGACACCCTGGGCGTCGTCGGCGGCGACATCCACTCGGATCAGGAATTCGCCTGGCCCGCCAGCTTCGTCGAGCGCGCGCAACTGTCCGCCCTGATCCTGTGCAAGATCGCCTCGGGCGAAATCGATGCGCACAAACTGAAACAGCTCCGCCTGGAGACGATGTATTGACGGCCGCCGCTTCCCGATCCTCCCCCGCCCTGCGGGGGAGGGGGACCACGCGCAGCGTGGTGGTGGGGGCGACCTCATGCGCCGACGCCCGTTTCCGCCCCCTCCACCGCCTTCGGCGGTCCCCCTCCCCCGTCCTGCGGACAGGGGAGGATCAAGGACTTCACTGATGCTCGTCGTACGCCCCGCCGGTCCGGCCGATCTGGACCACCTGCTCGAACTGGCCATCCTCAGCGGCCCCGGCTTCACCAGCCTGCCCGAGGATCCGGACGTCCTGTCCGACCGCCTGGACGTCAGCCGCGACAGCTTCCACGGCAAGCTGGCCCCGCAGGAGCGGTGGTACACCCTGATGCTGGAGGAAACCGACACCGGCGACGTCGACGGCGTCGGCTCGGTCAAGGCGGCGGTCGGCCTGAAACGGCCGTTCTTCAGCTTCCGGGTCGTGAACAACACCCAGTCCTCGCCCTCGGTCGGGGCCAAGCTGGATCACCAGACTCTGGTGCTGGTCAACGAATGCACCGGCTGGACCGAGGTCGGCTCCCTTTTCCTCAAGGCCGACCGGCGCAAGGGCGGCGCCGGCCGCCTGCTCAGCCAGTCGCGCTATATGCTGATCGGGGCCCAGCCGGACCTGTTCGCCGACAATGTTCTGGCCGAGCTGCGCGGGGTCTTCACTCCCGACGGCGCCTGCCCGTTCTGGGACCACGTCGCGCACAAATTCTTCCCGATGGAGTTCGACGACGCCGACCGCATGACCGGCTCGACGGACAAGCAGTTCATCCTCGACCTGTCGCCGCGACACCCGATCTATGTCGAGCTGCTGCCCGAACCCGCCCGCGCCGTCATCGGCAAGGTCCACCCCCAGGGCGTGCCCGCCATGGCCCTGCTGGAATCCGAAGGCTTCCGGCCCAACGGCCTGATCGATATCTTCGACGCCGGTCCCACCGTCGCCTGCGGCCGCGACAACATCCGCACCGTCCGCGACGCCCGTCCCCTGACCGTCCATCTGGCCGACGAGGTCGAGACCGAGCTGCCGTCCCTGGTCTCGACCGACAGCGCCGCCCATTTCCGCGCCGTCCGCGCCCGCGTCGCCATCGACGGCGACGCGGTCCACCTGACCCGCGACGTCGCCCACGCCCTGAAGATCAAGGCGGGCCAGACGGTTCGGGTGAAGTCGTGATCGCGCCCTGTCTCCCTTCCCCCTCGAGGGGGGAAGGGTCGGGGATGGGGGTGAAGGCAGGCGGCGTACCTTCGTGGCGCACGAGGCGACGCCGGGCGCCGACAGCATCTCCAGCGCCTGACCGGACCCGACGCGCGTTCCCCACCTCCCAACCCTCCCCCCTCAAGGGGGAGGGCTTCTTGCGAGCGTTCCAATGAACACCTTCACTTCCATCGACCCCGCCACCGGCGACACCGTCTGGGAAGGCGAAGCCGCCGCCCCGGCCCAGGTCCAGGCCGCCGTCGACCGCGCCCGCGCCGCCTTCCCCGACTGGGCCGATCGTCCGCGTCAGGACCGGATCGATGCGGTGAAGCGCTATCAGGCGGTGCTGAAGCGCCGCGCGCCCGAACTGGCCCAGGTCATCAGCCGCGAGACCGGCAAGCCCCTGTGGGAGACCACGGCCGAGGCGGGCGGATCGATGGTGGGCAAGGTCGACATCTCCATCCGCGCCTATGACGAGCGCACGGGCGAGCGCGCCAATGACACCGCCTTCGGCCGGGCCGTCCTGCGCCACCGCCCGCACGGCGTCGCGGCGGTGCTGGGGCCGTTCAACTTCCCCGGCCACCTGCCCAACGGTCACATCGTCCCGGCCCTGCTGGCGGGCGACACGGTCGTGTTCAAGCCGTCCGAGGAAACGCCCCTGACCGGCCAGATCATGGCCGAATGTTTCGCCGAGGCGGACCTGCCGGACGGCGTGTTCAACATCGTCCAGGGCGGGCGCGACACCGGCGCGGCCCTGCTGGACGCGGGCATCGACGCGCTGATGTTCACCGGCTCGGGCGCGGCGGGCGCGCATTTCCGGCGCAAATTCGCCGATGATCCCCACGTCATCCTGGCGCTGGAGCTGGGCGGCAACAATCCGCTGGTCGTCTGGGACGCCGCCGACGTCGAGGCGATCGCGGGCATCGTCGTCCAGTCCGCCTTCATCACCACCGGCCAGCGCTGCTCCTGCGCCCGTCGCCTGATCGTGCCGGAAGGCGCCCAAGGCGATGCGATCGTCGAGGCCGTCGCCGCCCTGTCCGACCGCCTGACCTTCGGCCGCTGGACCGACGAACCCGAACCCTACGGCGGCCCGCTGATCTCCGAGAAAGCCGCCGCCGCCGCCCTGGCCGCCCTGCAACAGCGCATCGACGCGGGCGCCCGCGTCATCCGCGCCTCGGGCCCGGTCGACAACCTGCCCGGCGCCTTCGTGAAGCCGGCGATCATCGACGTCACCGGCGTCGACGTGCCGGACGAGGAGATGTTCGCCCCCTTCCTGTCGGTCACCCGCGTCTCCAGCTTCGACGAGGCGATCCAGCACGCCAACGCCACCCGCTACGGCCTGTCCGCCGGTCTGGTCAGCGACGATCCGGCCAACTGGGACCGCTTCATTCGCCGCATCCGCGCGGGCGTCGTCAACTTCAACCGCCCGACCACCGGCGCGGCCGGCGACATGCCCTTCGGCGGCCTGGGCGCCAGCGGCAACCACCGCCCGTCGGCCTACTACGCCGCCGACTACTGCGCCTATCCGGTCGCCAGCTTCGAGGCGGGCGCGGTCCAGAACATCGAGGGCGAGATCAAGGGGCTGCGGGGGTGACAGTCGATCAGGTCGCCAAGTCGGAGCGGATCGGACCGGGCGTTCGCGCCCGCGCCCGCCGTCTGCGCGGCGACCTGACTTGGACCGAGGCAAAGCTGTGGGAGCGTCTGCGCAAGCTCCCCATCCGCATCCGGCGCCAAGCGCCAATCGGCCCCTACGTCGCGGATTTCGCCTGCCTGCGCGCCCGACTGGTGATCGAGGTGGACGGCGGCGTTCACACTCGCCCAGACGTCGCCCTTCGCGACTTTGAACGCGACGAATGGCTGGCCTCCCAAGGCTATCGCGTCCTTCGCATCGACAGCGCCCGCATCCCTGCTGACCTCGACGCCGTGATCGCGGAAATCACCCACGCGATCCGCCTCAAAGCCCCCCTTCCCCTCGAGGGGGAAGGGGCTGGGGGATGGGGTGAAGCCGCGACGCATCAGAACGTGACGCATGAGACGCCGTCCCGTCTCCCGCGCCTCGTCGCCAAGCCGCCTGCCCCCACCCCCTCCCAACCCTCCCCCCTCGAGGGGAAGGGCTCATGAGTGCGAAAATGACCCTCGCCATCGAAGCCAACGCCGACGGTCTGATCGGGCCGACGCATTCCTATGCCGGGCTCAGCCCCGGCAATCTGGCGTCCAGCCTGAACGCGGGCGAGGCGTCGAACCCGCGCGCGGCCGTGCTTCAGGGCCTCGACAAGATGAAGCGACTGGCCGACCTGGGCCTGCCCCAGTTCGTCCTGCCCCCGCATGAGCGGCCGAACATCCCCTTCCTGCGCAGCCTGGGCTTCACCGGCTCGGACAAAGCGGTGCTGGAGCGCGCCTGGCGCGACGCGCCGGCGTTCGCCGCCGCCGCCTGTTCGGCCTCGCCCATGTGGGCCGCCAACGCGGCGACGGTGACGCCCAGCGCCGACGCCGCCGACGGCCGGGTTCACTTCACGCCCGCCAATCTGGTCACTAACCTGCACCGGTCGCTGGAGCATCGGCAGACGAAGCGCGCGCTGGCCGCCCTCTTCCCCGACCCGGCCCGGTTCGCCGTCCATGACGCCCTGCCCTCGGTCGCCCATCTGGCTGACGAGGGGGCCGCCAACCATGTCCGCCTGTGTGCGGAGCACGGCGGGCGCGGGGTCAATCTGCTGGTCTGGGGTCGTGAGGCGTTCGAGGCTTGGGACGGCGCCTTCCCCGCCCGCCAGACGCGCGAGGCGTCGCAAGCCATCGTCCGCCGCCATGAGGCGGGTCGCCCCGTCCTGGCCCGCCAGTCGCGCGCGGCCATCGCCGGCGGGACCTTCCACAATGACGTGGTCTGTGTCGGCGCGCTGGACACCCTGTTCTTCCACGAGCTGGCGTTCGAGGACACGGCCGAAACCCAGGCCGCCATCCGCCGCGCCGCCGACGGCCTGTTCGATCCGAAATTCGTCGAGGTCTCGACCGCCGACCTGCCGTTGGCCGACGCCATCTCCAGCTACCTGTTCAACTCCATGCTGGTGCAGTTGCCGGGCGACGCGCGCCTGACCCTGATCTGCCCGACCGAGACGCGCGACAACCCGCGCAGCCATGCGGTGGCGCAGGCGCTGGCCGCCTCCAACGGCCCCATCGGCCGGGTCGAATACGTCGATGTGCGCCAGTCGATGCGCAACGGCGGCGGACCCGCCTGCCTGCGCCTGCGCGTCGTCCTGACCGAGGCCGAACAGGCCGCCACCAACCCGGCCATGCGCCTGACCGACGAACTGCACGGCGCCCTCAGCGTCTGGGCCCTCCGCTGGTATCGCGACACGCTGACCGCCCGCGACCTGGCCGACCCCGCCCTGCTGGACGAAACGCGCGGCGCCCTGGACGAATTGACCGGCATCCTGAACCTGGGCGCAGGCTTCTATCCGTTCCAGCGATAGGGGAACCTTGATCCTCCCCCGTTCACGGGGGAGGGGGACCATGCGCAGCATGGTGGGGGGGCGGAACCATCCGCGGCGCCTGAACTGGCCCCCTCCACCCCGTCGCCCTGCCGGGCTCCACGGTCCCCCTCCCCCGCTGCGCAGGGAGGATTGAACGATCACGATAGCCGGCGCCCAAAACCCTAGCCGTTTCAATGACCGCAGTGCTTCCGGCGACAATCGACCCGCCTGACCTAACCTTCGCGCGATCATGCGGCCCTCACAACTCTGCGGAGGGTTTCAGACTAATCAGACTTTTCAGACCCTGTTTTTCGAGGGGCAGCCGCAGCACGACCAGGCGGTTTTCAGACCCATCAGACGATTCAGACCCTCTTTTTCGGGTCTGATCTCACCCCGAGCCCTCAGGCCGCGAACCGTCCGCCCTTGTGGGCATAGGCCTGCGTTCCCTGCGTGAACACGCGGTCGGTCGGCAGGATGGTCTCGATGGGCAGGGCCTCGACGCCCTTCAGCCGGTCGTAGATCGGCCCGAAATCCTTCAGCGTCTCGGCCTTCAGCGCCTCGATGCTGTCGATGACGAAATAGACCTGCTGGAAGTCGTCGATGCGGTACAGGGTCTTCATCACCCGCTCCAGATCGAAGCCGATCCGGTTGGGTGACGGGTCCTCGAGGCTGAACACGCTTTCGGTGGCCGACGACACGATGCCCGCGCCATAGATCCGCAGACCGTCAGTGTCCTGCATCAGGCCGAACTCGACCGTGTACCAGTACAGCCGCGCCAGGTTCGGCAGCAGGCCCAGCGACGCCGCCCGCTGCCCGCCCTTGCCATAGGCCTCCATATAGGCGGCGAAATCGGGGTCGGTCAGCATCGGGACGTGGCCGAACACGTCGTGGAAGATGTCCGGCTCCTGCAGGTAATCCAGCTGGTCCGGCTTGCGGATGAACTGTCCCGAGACGAAGCGCCGGTTGGCCAGGTGGTCAAAGAACACCTCGTCCGGCACCAGGCCCGGCACGCACACCACGGTCCAGCCGGTCAGGGCCTGAAGCTTGGGGTTGATGACGTCGAAATCCGGGATGCCGCCCGCGTTCAGGTCCAGTGCGTCCAGCCCCCGGATGAAGGCGTCGCAGGCTCGGCCGGGCAGGATCTTCATCTGCCGGGCGTACAGGGTGTCCCAGGTCTGGTGCTCGACGGCCGTATAGGCGGACCAGTTCTGGGGGATGGTCCAGTCGGCGGCGGCGCCTTCCGGCGGCTGTTCAAAGACGTGTTCGAAATCTGACATGGCAACCTCGGGGCTCTGTCGGCCTTTGGCGCGATCCTAGGCTTCCGGCGCGGCCGCGTCATCCTCCGCCGTCAGTGAATCCGGCTGGTGCGCGGGGCGTGGTGGCCCTGGTCGTCGACACTGAACCAGCGCCGCTCCTCAAGCGGGGTCAGGGCGGCTTCGTGACGCTCCAGCACCTCCTCGGCGACATAGGCGACAAAGCCGCCGTCCTCGCCCAGGGCCATGACCTGATAGAAGGGCTGGTCCGGCGTCATCGGCCCGGTCTCGCCGGCGGCCCCGGCATAGGCGGCGTCCACGTCCACCACGACGCCGTGGAAGGCGTCGCCGGTGTGGCGGACGATCTGGCCGACATGAAATCTGGCGGTGTGAACGGTCATCATGAGACCGACCATGCGCCCCTGCCCCTGACCGTCATGCCGTCGGGTTCGTTCATCTTCCTGACAGTTTTGACCTTGGCGTCGGCGCCCCGCCCCCCTAGGTTGATCGGGACGGGCGCCGCTTTGGACCGCCCACATGAAAGTTCGGCCATGCCGGAGACCCCTGGCGCGCCCGCACGGCGCGACGAGCGGTCCCAGCCCCGCGCGGCGTCTCGCCGCGGAGCGTCAGGCCGCGACGCGCCCCTCTATGGCGCGCTCGACCTGGGGACCAACAACTGTCGCCTGCTGATCGCGCGTCCAGCGCGTGAGGGTTTTCGCGTCGTCGATTCCTTCAGCCGCATCGTGCGACTGGGCGAGGGGTTGGGCCGCACCGGCCGCCTGGACGCCGGAGCGATGGACCGGGCTTACGAAGCGCTGGCCCTGTGCGCCGAACGCGTCGCCCGCCGGGGCGTCGAGCCCACCCGCCTCAGCGCCGTCGCCACCCAGGCCTGCCGCATGGCCGACAACGGCGCGGACTTCGTGGAACGGGTGCGCAGGGGGACCGGCCTGAAGCTGCGGATCATCGACCCGGCCGAAGAGGCCCGCCTGTCCGTCGAGGGCTGCATCAACCTGTTCGACCCCCGCGCCGAGGCGGTGCTGGTGGTCGATGTCGGCGGCGGCTCGACCGAGATTTCCTGGGTCAAGCGCGACGGCGGTCGCAACGAGACCGTGGCCTGGATGTCCGCCCCACTGGGCGTCGTCACCCTGGCCGAACGCCATCCCGAGCCCGAGGGCGCGCCGGACAGCTGGTGGGAGGCCATGGTCGGGGACGTGGTCGACGCCATCGCCGCCGCCGGGACCGAGGACGCCGAGATGCGCCGCATCTTCGGCTCGGGCCGCGCGCATCTGGTTGGCACCTCCGGCGCCATCACCAGCCTGGCCGGCGTGCACCTGAATCTGCGCCGCTATCAGCGGGATCTGGTCGACGGCTTGTGGATGACGCGTGAGGAGTGCGAGGCGGCGGCCGATCGGCTGCGCGCCCTGGGCCCCGCCGGACGCGCGGCCGAATCCTGCATCGGCCCGGATCGCGCGGATCTGGTGCTGGCCGGCGCCGCCATTCTGGAAGGGGTGCAGCGCGCCTGGCCCTGCGCCCGCGTGCGGGTCGCCGACCGGGGCCTGCGCGAGGGCTTGCTGCTGCAGCAGATGCGCGATCAGCGACAGGCCCCTCGCCGGCGTCGTCGCCGTCGCAACGGCGGGCCGCGTCAGGCGCCGCCCGTGACCTGAACCGGGAACTCAAGGTCGCACAGCGAGAAGTCCGCCCCTCTGGCCGTCCGCGCCGCCGCGATCATGTCCCGGAACCGGGTCGAACCGGCGTCCACGATCTGGACCACCGGCCGCTCGGCCGCAGGCAGGCTTGAAGCCACCCGCACCCGGGTCATCCTGTCCGGCTGGGCTGCGGCCATGGCGCCGTTGTCGCCGTCGCCGACCTGCAGGCCACGCACCACGTCCAGCCCGGACACCACGCGCCCCCATACCGTGTAGCGCTTGTCCAGCGACGGATAGGCATGGCGCATCAGGAAGAACTGGCTGTTGGCCGTGTCGTTGCCCTCGTCACGCGCCATGCCCGCCACGCCGGGGCAATAGGTCGCCCAGGACGAGACCTTGCCCGACCCGTTCAGCGCCATGAGGGCGTCCGGCTGGCTATAGACCGGCAGCGACTGCAACCAGCCCAGCCGCAGCCCCTGCGGCGCCGCCGCCTCGACAAACGCCATGTCGGGGGTGCGCTGGAAGGTAAATTCACCCTTCAGATCCGGATAGGGGCTCTGGCCCTCCCCATTGCCCAGCGGATCGCCGGTCTGGGCCATGAACCAGTCGATGACCCGGTGCCACGGAATGCCGTCATAGAAGCCCTTGTCCGCCAGCAGGCGGATCCGCTCGACATGCCCCGGCGCGACCAGCGGGGCCAGCTCGACCAGGATTCGGCCCTTGGTGGTGTCGATGACCAGCAGATTTTCCGGCGCCACCGTGCGCCATTCCGCTGCTGCGCCGACGGATGCGGGGGCCGCGGCCGGAACCGCCTGCTGCGCCTGAGCCGCCCCGGCGCCGAGCGCCAGAGCCAGGGTCAGTGTCAATGGAAACCGCTTCATTCGCCCCTCCGGATGAGTCTGGAGCCGGACGATAGCAGGCCTCGGCCAGATGTCTCGCCCTAGCCGCCGGTGACCTCGACGACGGGTTGCAGCACGCAGACATCCGTCACGCCCTGGGCCTTGGCCGCGGCGACTCGGGCGGCGAAGGCGGGCGACGCCGAATCGACCACGCGCGCCGTCGGCCGCTGGCTCTCGGGCAGGGTCGAGGCGATCCGGACGCGCGTCATGATGTCGGGATCGGCCACGGCGCCGTCCTGCTGACGGTTGCCGGCCTTCAGGCCGCGCACGACATCCAGCCCCTGCAGGACGCGCCCGAACGGCGTGTAGATGTTGTCCAGCCCTTCGTTGCGGCCGGTCATCAGGAAGAACTGGCTGTTGGCGCTGTTCGGCGCGCTGGACCGGGCCATGCCGGCCACACCGGCGCAGAACAGGCCGGCGGCGGCGGTCTTCATGTCGGCTGTGACGAACATCTGGGCGTCCGGTTGGGTCGTGACGGGCATCGAGCCCATGACGCCGATCTGGGCCGAGCCCAGGCTGAATACCGGCTGGAAGCCACTGCCACGCTCCCGGCGGAAGGTGAATTCAGGCTCCAGATCGGGCAGTTCGCTGCCGCCTTCGCCCGTGCCCTTGGGATCGCCGGTCTGGGCCATAAAGTCCGGAATCACCCGGTGGAACTTCAACCCGTCGTAGAAGCCCTGGTTGGCCAGGGTGCGGATGCGCTCGACATGGGACGGGGCCATGCGCGGCTCCAGCTCGACCAGGACGCGGCCCTTGCTGGTGTCGATCACCAGCAGGTTCTCCGGCGCCACCTCCCGCCAGTCGGCGGCGGTCGGCGCGGGCGCAGAGGTCGCGCCATTCTGCGCGCTTGCTGGAACGGCGGCGGCCAGGCACAGGCCGGCCAGCGCTGCCGCGATCACTTTGGAGTTCATGCCTTAACCTTTGACCTTGGCCCGCACGCGCTCGGCGACGGCGGGGCTCACGAAACTGTCGATATTCCCGTCCAAACGGGCGATCTCCTTCACCAGACGCGAAGCGATCGCCTGATGGCGCGGATCGGCCATCAGGAAGACGGTCTCGATGTCGCTATTGAGGCGCTGGTTCATCGCCGTCATCTGGAACTCGTATTCGAAGTCCGCGACCGCGCGCAGGCCACGGATGATGAAGGACGCCTCCAACTCCTCGGCGAAATGCATCAGCAGACTGGAGAAGGGACGCACCACGATGTCGGCGTCAAAGCGCGCCACCTCGGCCTGCAGCATCTCGACCCGCTCGGCCGTAGTGAACAGCGGGCCCTTGTCGTCGTTCTGGGCCACGCCGATGACCAGCCGGTCCACCAGTTTCACGGCCCGGCCGATGATGTCCTGATGCCCGTTCGTGACCGGGTCGAACGTCCCCGGATAAAGCCCGATGCGCATGCGCGCCTCCCCGCCGTTTGCGGTCATTTAGCAGGTGCGAAATAAACGGCCTAGATCGTCTGACGCGGCTGTGAACGCCAGGCCTGCGCCACCTGCCCGATCATGTCCGCCGCACCGGAAAAGACATGGCCGTCGATGGCGGTGATCTCGGCCGCGGGTGTCGCGCTGTTGCACAGGAAGACGCCGTCGAAGCAGGTCAGGTCGGGCAACCGCACCGCCTCGGTCCGTTGCGGGACGCCCGCCGCCGTCAGGCCAGCATGGATCAGCCTCTGGGCCACGCCATCCAGCATCGACGCCAACGGCCAGACGACGACGTCACCTTGCACAAAGCCGATGTTCCACAGCGTCCCCTCGCTGATCCGCCCGTCCCGATCCACGAACAGGGCGTCGTCAAAGCCCGCCTGTCTTGCCGTCCGGCGCGCCCGCAGCAAACCGAAGGTGGCGACGTGCTTCAGCTCGACCGCCTCACGCTCATAGGTCTGGCTCTGCACACGCACACCACCCGTCAGCGAAGCGGGGGGATCGAACACGCCGACCATGACCCTGGGACGCCCGACCCGGTGCGGATCGCGATTCGAGATTTCGCGAGCGAACAGACTGACCCTTAGCCAGGCGTCCTGACGCCCTGCCAGCGCGGCGCGGACATAGTCACGCAGAACAGCTTCGCCCACCGTCTCGCCAAACAGGGAGCTCGATTCAGCCTCCAGCCGCGCCAGATGAAGGTCCAGCCCGCGCACGCCGCCCCCCTCGACGCGGAAGGAGGTGAAGGCGCCGTAGTTCACGAGCGCCTGATGGGCCAGGTCCTCAAGCGACGCCGGTCGGCCGTCGACCCAGAGTGCGGGCGCGACGGCCATGGGATCAGCCCTCGCCGCCCTCTTCCAGGGCCACATCATCGGCTTCATCGTCACTGCCGCTGTCGGCGAGACGTTCGACCGACACGACCTTCTCGTCCTTGCCGGTGCGGAAGATGGTGACGCCCTGGCTGGAGCGGCCGACCACGCGCACCTGACTGACCGGAGTTCGGATCATCTGGCCGCCGTCGGTGACCAGCATCAGGTCGTCGCTGTCCTCGACCGGGAAGGCCGCGGCCAGACGATCGCCCGCGCGCCCGCCCAGGCCGTGGGCCGTCAAACCCTGACCGCCGCGCCCCGTGCGTCGATACTCATAGGCTGACGACCGCTTGCCGAAGCCGGTTTCGGTGACGGTCAGAATGAACTGTTCGGCCGCGCCCAGAGCGGCGATGCGTTCCAGCGACAGGGTGGCTTCGCCCACGGCTTCATCGTCGGCCTCGGCGGGCGTCTCGTCCTCGGACTCGCCCGCCGCCTTGCGCATGGCGTTGGCGTGTTTGACATAGGCGGCGCGCTCTTCCGGCGTGGCGTCAACGCGGCCCAGCACGGCCATGGAGATGACCTCGTCGCCGGCTTGCAGACGGATGCCGCGCACGCCGGTGGAGTCACGCCCCTTGAACACGCGCACGTCGTCGGCCTTGAAGCGGATGGCGCGGCCCAGGGCGGTCGTCAGCATGACGTCGTCCTCGCCGTTGCACAGGGCGACGCCGACCATGCGGTCGCCGTCTTCCAGCTTCATCGCGATCTTGCCGGCGCGGTTCACCGTGGCGAAGTCGCTCAGCTTGTTGCGGCGCACGTCGCCCGACCTGGTGGCGAACATGATGTCGTAGTTGGCCCAGTCCGCCTCATTTTCGGGCAGGGGCAGCACGTTCATGATGCTGTCGCCCGGCTCGATCGGCAGCAGGTTCACGAACGCCTTGCCGCGCGATTGCGGATTGCCCAGCGGCAGGCGCCAGGTCTTCAGCTTATAGGCCTTGCCGTTGGTGGCGAAGAACAGAACCGGGGTGTGAGTCGAGGCGCTGAACACGCCGGTGATGGCGTCTTCGTCCTTCATTGACATGCCGGACTTGCCCTTGCCCCCGCGATGCTGGGTCCGATAGGCGTTCAGGGCGACGCGCTTCACATAGCCGCCGTGGGTGACGGTGACGACCATGTCCTCGCGCGGGATCAGGTCCTCGTCCTCCATTTCGGCGTCGCCTTCCCCGATCAGGGTGCGGCGCGGCACGGCGAACTGGTCCTTCACCGCCAGCAGGTCCTCGCGGATGATGGCGATGACGTTCTTGCGATCCGACAGGATGGTCAGATGGCCCTGGATGGTGTCGGCCAGGCCGCGCGCCTCGCCGAAGATGTCGTCACGGCCCAGGCCGGTCAGGCGCGACAGGGTCAACGCCAGGATGGCGCGCGCCTGCTCGTCCGTCAGGTTCAGCTTGTCGCCATCGACGACCAGGCTGCGCGGATCGGCGATCAGCTCGACCAGCGCCATCATATCGCCCACCGGCCACGACTTGGCCTGCAGCCGCTCGCGCGCCTCGCTCGGATCGGCCGAGCTGCGGATGATGTGGATGACCTCGTCGATGTTGGCGACGGCGACGGCCAGGCCGACCAGGACGTGGCCGCGGTCGCGGGCCTTGGCCAGTTCGAACTTGACCCGGCGGACCACCACCTCTTCCCGGAACTCCAGGAAGGCCTCAAGCAGCTGCCGCAGGCCCATCTGTTCCGGGCGGCCGTGGTTCAGCGCCAGCATGTTGACGCCGAACGAGCTTTGCAGCGCCGTATAGCGATAGAGCTGGTTCAGGATGACATCGCCCGAAGCGTCGCGCTTCAGTTCGATCACCATCCGCATGCCCTGACGGTCCGATTCGTCGCGAACGTCGGAAATGCCTTCCAGACGCTTCTCGCGCACCATTTCGGCGATGCGTTCGATCAGGGTCTGCTTGTTCACCTGGAACGGCAGTTCCGTGATGACGATGGCTTCGCGGTCCTTGCGGATCTCCTCGACCGAGGCCTTACCGCGCACGATGACCGAGCCTCGGCCGTCGCGCAGGGCGTTGCGCGGGGCCGTGCGGCCCATGATCTCGCCGCCGGTGGGGAAGTCGGGGCCGGGCACGATGTCCAGCAGGGCGTCGTCCGACACCTCCGGATCGTCCAGCAGCGCCACGGCCGCGTCCACGACCTCGCCCAGATTGTGCGGCGGAATGTTGGTCGCCATGCCGACGGCGATGCCGCCCGCGCCATTGACCAGCAGGTTCGGAATCCGCGCCGGCAGGACGACGGGCTCCAGCTCTTTCTCGTCATAGTTCGGCTGGAAATCGACCGTGTCCTTGTCGATGTCGGTCAGCAGGGCCACCGCCGCCGGGGCCATCTTGGCCTCGGTGTATCGCATCGAGGCCGGCATATCGCCGTCGACCGAGCCGAAATTGCCCTGGCCATCGACCAGCATCAGCCCCATCGAGAAGGGCTGCGCCATGCGCACCAACGCCATATAGACCGAGGCGTCGCCATGCGGGTGGAACCGACCCAGCACATCACCGACGACACGCGCGCACTTCGAATACGACCGCTCGGGCGTCATGTTCAGGTCGTGCATCGAATACAGGATGCGACGGTGAACCGGCTTCAGACCGTCGCGCGCGTCCGGCAGGGCGCGGCTGACGATCACGCTCATGGCGTAGTCGAGGTAGGAGCGCCTCAGCTCGTCCTCGATCGAGATCGGAGAAATATCGAGATCGGCGCCGCCGGAAGCAGCGTTGGAATTGTGGTCGTCGGTCAAGGAAATCAGGCTTCAGATGGCCGGAATCGGAACGTGATCCGCTATAGGGGTTTCTAGCATCCGGGCGTGGACGTGGCAAAGCCGCGTGGGCGTCCGCGTCGCCCCACGAAAGGACCTTGATCGATGCGCCTCACCCTTCCCGTCGTCACCGCCCTGATCGCCGCGCCGCTGGCCCTCGGCGCCGTTGCGGCAGTAGCCCAGAACGCCGATCCGCATGCTGGCCACGCCATGCCCGCAGCGCACGATGCTCATGCCCGCGCCACGCCCGGCGAATCGGCCACGGTGGCGCTGAAGAACGCCCAGGGCGTCGACATCGGCACAGCCGTGCTGACTCAGGGCGCGACCGGACTGCTGATCCGCATCGAGGCTGCGGGCCTGACGCCCGGCTGGCACGGCGTCCATATTCACGCGACCGGCCAGTGCGAGGCGCCGTTCACCTCGGCCGGCGCCCACATCAATCATGGCGATCCGAAAAAGCCCCACGGCCTGCTGAACGCGGAAGGTCCCGACGACGGCGATCTGCCCAACATCCATGCAGCCGCCGACGGCAAGGTGATGGCCGAGGTCTTCACCAGCCACGCCCGCCTGACCGCCGAAGGCCCGGGCCAATGGCTGAAAGATCAGGACGGCTCGGCCCTGGTGATCCACGCCAACGCCGACGACCACACCAGCCAGCCCATCGGCGGCGCCGGCGACCGCGTCGCCTGCGGCGTTATCGGCGCCTGATCCCGACCGCCCTCCCGTTCCGCATCGGGGCCGGGAGGGCGCCGTCGGCAGCGACGCATCGCCACGCCCCTCGGGGCAGGCTTGATAGCGCAATAAAATCAGCGCCTTGAGCGCGCCAGACGCCGCCTTGACCTTGCGCGCCCTCGCCTATAGGTTCCGCGCCGAATTCAGACCCCGCCGCGACGTCATGTCGGGGCGCTGAGCGCACAGGCCATGTCCCCTACGAAGGAATCGCGCGAAGAGGCGATCAAACGCCTCAACAAGAGCGCATCCGAACTGGAGGCGCGGTCGGCGACCGCCAAGTCGGCCGAGCTGGCGGCGCATGCCGTGACCAGCCAGGCCTACAAGATCATCGCCGAATTGCTCGGCGGCGTGCTGGTGGGTCTGGCGATAGGTTTCGGCGTCGATCGGCTGTTCGGTCTGACGCCCTGGGGTTTGATCGGCGGGGTCCTGTTGGGCTTCGCCTTGTCGTTGTGGATGGCGCGCCGGACGGCCAATCGGCTGATGGCGCAGGCTAAGGCGCAGGGGGTCACGGCGGAAGCCATCCCCTTCGAGGAAGCCGGCGAAGACTAACAGGAGCGAAAGGCCCGATGGCCGATCCGATTCATCAGTTCCAGATCGTCAAGGTCGTTGATCTTCCCGACGTCACCATTCCGGGCGTCGGCGTGGTCGACCTCGCCATCACCAATTCGCACATCGCCATGACCCTGGCGTTCGCCGTCATCGTGGGCTTCCTGGCCATGGTGACCTCGCGTCCGCAGGTGGTGCCAGGCCGGCTTCAGGCGGCGGGCGAGTCGATGTTCGGCATGATCGACGGCCTGACCGACTCGATCATCGGCCACGAGGGCCGCAAATATTTCCCGTTCGTCTTCACCCTGTTCACGCTGATCCTGGCGATGAACATCCTGGGGATGTTCCTGACCTTCACCGCGACCTCGCAACTGGCGGTCACGGTGACCTTCGCCATCATCACCTTCGGCCTGGTTCTGGTCGTCGGCTTCGCCAAGAACGGCCTGGGCTTCTTCAAGCTGTTCTGGCCGATGGGCGCGCCGCTGCTGCTGCGCCCGATCGTCGGCGCCATCGAGTTCGTGTCCTTCCTGCTGCGCCCGGTCACCCTGGCCCTTCGTCTGTTCGGCAACATGCTGGGCGGTCACGTGGCGCTGAAGATCTTCGCTGGCTTCGTGGTGTCGCTGGGCGCCCTGGCGGTCGGCGGCGGCATGGGCCTGCTGGCCCTGCCGGTCGCGGCCCTGTCGATGGGCATGGTCATCGCCCTGACCGCGCTGGAGTTCCTGGTCGCCTTCCTCCAGGCTTTCGTTTTCGCCGTTCTGGCCTGCATCTATCTCAATGATGTGGTCAACCTGGACCACGCCCACTAAGGGTTCGGACCAGTCTTCTCACCCCAACCATCCAACTCAGAACTAGGAATACACATCATGGACGCTGAAGCCGCCAAGTACATCGGCGCCGGCCTGGCCACCCTCGGCATGATCGGCTCGGCCATCGGCGTGGGCAACATCTTCGCCCAGTTCCTGGCGGGCGCCCTGCGCAACCCGTCGGCCGCCGCCTCGCAAGTCGGCAACCTGTTCGTCGGCGCCGCGCTGGCCGAAGCCCTGGGCATCCTGGCCTTCGTGCTGGGCATCCTGATGATCTTCGGCTGATCGGCTAGCCCGAACGCCTTTCCAAGGCGGCGCCGCCGGGCCAGAGGGCTCGCGGCGCCGCTTTCATTACGATTTCCGACAGACGGTCATGGTCACCACACCCACTCCAGTCGAAGCGACCCCGCACGGGGCTCCCGCGGACCTGCATGCCGGGACCGCCGCACCCGAGGCGCACGGAACCGGCGGCCTGCCGCAGTTCGAGTTCGCCCACTGGGGCGGGCAGATCGTCTATCTGCTGTTCCTGTTCGTCGTTCTCTACATCCTGATCGCCAAGGTCTTCGGACCGCGTCTGCGTCGGGTGCTGGACGAACGCGCCGACACCATCTCCACCGCCGTGGCCACCGCCCGCTCGGTCCAGGCCGAGGCCGCCGATCAGGCCGCCGCCGCCAAGGCCGAGGTCGAGAAGGCCCGCGCTGACGCCCGAGCCATGGCGACCGCCGCCAAGACCCGCGTCGCCGAGGAGGCCCAGGCGCGCCACGCCGCCGACGAAGCCGCCATCTCGGCGCGCATCGCCCAGGCCGAGGCCGTTATCGGTCAGACCCGCGACGCCGCCATGGCCAATGTCTCCACCATCGCCTCGGACACGGCCCGCGCCATGGTCGAGCGCCTGACCGGCCAGTCGGTCACCGCCGCCGAAGCGACCGCCGCCGTCAAGGGAGTCGCCTGACATGAATATGTTCATGGATCCCCATTTCTGGGCCTTTGACAGCGCCGAGCTGTGGGTCCTGGTCGGCCTGGTGATCTTCCTGGGCATCCTCGCCCTGGTCGGTGTGCCCAAGTTGGTCGGCAAGGCGCTGGACGACAAGGCCGCCAAGATTCAAGGCGAGTTGGACGAGGCTGCGCGCCTGCGTGCCGAGGCCGAGGCCCTGCTGGCCCAGATCCGTCAGGAGAAGGCCGAGGCCGAGGCTCAGGCCGCCGAGATGCTGGCCGCCGCTGAAGCCGACGCGCGCCGTCTGGAGACCGAAGCCAAGGCCAAGCTGGAAGAAAGCCTGGCCCGTCGTCAGGCCCTGGCCGAGCGCCGCATCGCCCAGGCCGAGGCCCAGGCCTCCGCCGACGTGAAGGCCGCCGCCGTCGAACTGGCCGGCGAGGCCGCCGAGGACATCCTGGCCGCCCGCCTGGCCAGCCAGAAAGCCGACCCGCTGGTCGATGGCGCGATCGCCCAGATCGGCGATCGACTGAACTGATCAGGCCTCAGGGCTGAAACGATCAAGGCCCCACCGTCGCCGGTGGGGCCTTTTTCGTATGCCGTTCCGTCAGTGCGCCGGGGCGCCGACGATATGCGGGTGCAGCTTCTCGCGCCGGACCAGGCGCGCATAGACGTTACCCAGGACGATACCGAAGACCGCATGGGTCGCCAGCATCCAGGCGATACTGGCGAAGCCGGCCTGGCCTGAGAACATGCGGGGATTGCCGAACATGACGACGGCCAGCATCAACAACACCCAGGCGCCGACCGCGAACAGGATGCCCTTGGTTTCCGGCGTATCCGTCGGCAGGCGTGGGCACAGGATGCCGAACAGTCCGCCCAGCACGACCGTGCCGATGACGAAATGCGCGATCCAGCCGACAACCAGATTGCCGGGCATGCCGATCATATAGGCGACAAGATTGGGAAACGGATCGACCCAGGGGCCGAACATCACATTGACCGCTTCCAGTACTGACACGACCACGGTGGCGGCAAAGCCTGCGATCATGCCCTTTTTTACGCGTGACATCATGACGACAGCGCCTCCCAACGCCTGTTGTTCGTTCTGATTACGCAAGGGGAAGCATACGCCTGTCCGCGAAAAGGAAAGCGCGCATCTGTTCACATTCCCGTGCGCGGCGAAAACCGCGCTCAGGCCGCCCGTGAAGGTCGTGTCAGCGGAAGATCTTGCGCAGGAAGCGGCGCGTCTTGCGGCGCGCGCGCACCAGGATCCGGCGGCGGCGCTTGACCAGCACCACCTTCTCGGCGCGCAGGGCCTGCTGCCAGAAGACCGGCGCGATTTCGGGATTGCGGCGCAGCAGGCGGCGGAACGGATAGACGTAGCGCGGGCGCTTGTACTGGGCGCGGATGAACTGCCGCTTGGCCCAGTAGGAGTTGCGCAGAACGAAGACCAGCCCCAGCGCGATCACCGGGATCCCGCCAGGCCCCGGCAGCGGCGCGATGATGATCCCCAACAGAATGATGACGAAGCCCAGCGCCATCATCGCCGTGCGCCGGATCCGGCGCAGCAGCCCGGGCCGCTCAAAGCGGGCGCGGCTGGCGGTCAGATCGAAGGTCAAGGCGAGACTCACAGCGTCAGGGCTCCGGGGAGGACACATCTCATATGGGAAGCGTCTGGGGCCTAACGGTGGCGAACGGGTGAAAGCTCCGTAACAGTTGCGCAATTGCCGTGCCCTGTGCCCGCCGGGTCACGGCCGGCACAGGGTCGGCCATCGGCTATTCGGCGGCGATGTTGGAGCCTTCCGGGGCCGACCAGCGCAGGCGGGGCGAGCGCGCAGCGCGGGTCTCGTCCAGGCGCCGCAGAGGCGCATGGAAGGGCGCGCCCTTGAACCGCTCGACGTCGCCGGCTTTCGCCGCCTCGGCCAGCAGACGCATGGCGTGGATGAAGCGATCCAGCTCGGCCTTGCTTTCGGTCTCGGTCGGCTCGATCAGCATGGCGCCGTGGACGACCAGCGGGAAATACATGGTCATCGGGTGGAAGCCCTCGTCGATCATCGCCTTAGCGAAGTCGAGCGTGGTGATGTCCGTGCCCTTCAGCCATTCGTCGTCGAACAGGGCCTCGTGCATGCACGGCCCCTCGGGGAAGGCCGGGCTCATAAGGTCCTCGAGACGGGCCTTGATGTAGTTGGCGTTCAGAACGGCGTCCTCGGCCACCTGACGCAGGCCGTCAGAGCCGTGGGACATCATGTAGGACAGGGCGCGGACATACATGCCCATCTGCCCCTGGAAGGCGCACAGACGGCCAAAGGCGTCCTTCGCTTCGTCTTCCTCGCGCTCGACCAGCTTGTAGCCGTCACCCGTGTTCACGACCCACGGGGCCGGGGCGAAGGGCGCCAGGGCCTCTGACAGCACCACCGGACCGGCGCCGGGACCGCCGCCGCCGTGGGGCGTCGAGAAGGTCTTGTGCAGGTTGATGTGCATGGCGTCGACGCCGAGGTCGCCCGGGCGAACCCGGCCGACGATGGCGTTGAAGTTGGCGCCGTCGCAGTAGAAATAGGCGCCCGCCTCATGCGTCAGGCGGCTGATCTCCAGGATGTCGCGCTCGAACAGGCCGCAGGTGTTCGGGTTGGTGACCATGATGGCCGCCACGTCCGGACCCAGCTTGGCGGCCAGATCGGCCACGTCCACACGGCCGTCGTCGGTCTGGGCGACCTCGACCACCGAATAGCCGACGAAGGCGGCGGTGGCCGGGTTGGTGCCGTGGGCGCTGGTGGGCACCAGAACCTTGCGGCGCTGCTCATGCTCACCCTTGGCCTCATGCGCCGCGCGGATGGCCATCAGGCCGCACAGTTCGCCGTGGGCGCCGGCCTTGGGCGACAGGGCCACTGCGGGCATGCCCGTCAGCGTCGTCAGCCAGTGGGCCAGTTGGTCCATCAATTCCAGCGCGCCCTGGACGGTCGACTGGGGCTGCAGAGGATGGATGTCGGAGAACCCCGGCAGGCGCGCCATCTTTTCGTTCAGGCGCGGGTTGTGCTTCATCGTGCACGAGCCCAGCGGATAGATGGCCAGGTCGATGGCGTGGTTCTTCTGGCTCAGGCGCACATAGTGGCGCATGGCCTCGGGCTCCGACAGGCCGGGCAGGCCGATGGGATCCTTGCGGACCAGGTCGCCCAGGTCCGAACCGTCCGTGGCGGGCGTGGGCAGGTCCACGCCGGTCTTGCCCCAGCCTTCGCCCTCGAAGATCAGGTGCTCGTCCTGCAACAGGCCGCGCGCGCCGGTCAGGGTCGGGTGCTTGTAGTCGTTGTCCGGCGTGGCGTTCGGGGTGGTCGGACGGCCGACGGTGTTCATGGTGCTCATGGTTCTATCTCCCCTCAGGCCGCCAGGACCTTGGCGAGCGAGGCCGCCAGGATCTTGATGTCGGCGTCCAGCGTGGTCTCGGTGGCGGCGACCAGCAGCACGTCGTCCAGACCCGCTTCCGGGGCCAGGCGGCTGTAGGGCACGCCGGCCAGGATGTGATGGTCGGCCAGCGTCTGAACCACCTCGGCGGCGTTCCTGGGCAGCTTGACCGCGAACTCGTTGAAGAAGCGCGGGGTCAGGATCTCGACGCCCGGAATGGCCGCCAGAGCGTCGCGCGTGGCCAAGGCCTTCTCGTGGTTGAGCAGGGCCATCTGACGCAGACCGGTCTCGCCCAGCAGGCTCATGTGGATGGTGAAGGCCAGGCAGCACAGGCCCGAGTTGGTGCAGATGTTCGACGTGGCCTTGTCGCGGCGGATGTGTTGCTCGCGCGTGGACAAGGTCAGGACGAAGCCGCGGCGGCCGTCGGCATCGACAGTTTCGCCGCAATAGCGGCCGGGCGTCTGGCGCAGCAGCTTCTCGCGGGTGGCGAACAGGCCGATGTAGGGGCCGCCGAAGTTCAGGGCGTTGCCGATCGACTGGCCCTCGGCCGCGACGATGTCGGCGCCCATTTCGCCGGGCGACTTCAGCAGGCCCATCGACACGGCTTCCGTGACGACGACGATCAGCAGGGCGCCGGCGGCGTGGGCGGCCTCGGCGATCCTGGTCACGTCGGTCGCCGTGCCGAAGACGTTGGGGGTCTGAACGACGACGCAGGCGGTGTCCGGGCCGATCTGGGCGATCACGGCGTCCTCGGCGTCGATGGCGGGCGTCAGGGTTTGGGTCTCGACGCCGACGGCGTGAACCACGGTCTCGGTCGCCTTGACGTAGTGGGGGTGCACGCCGCCCGAGATCACGGCCTTGTTGCGGCGGGTCACGCGGGTGGCCATCAACACGCCCTCGGCCATGGCGGTCGAGCCGTCATAGAGCGAGGCGTTGGCGACCTCCATACCGGTCAGGTTCGCGACCTGGGTCTGGAATTCGTACAGATACTGCAGCGTGCCCTGGGCGATTTCCGGCTGATAGGGGGTGTAGCTGGTCAGGAATTCCGACCGCTGGATCACGTGGTCGACCGTGGCCGGGACGTGGTGCTTGTAGGCGCCGGCGCCGCAGAAGAAGGGGACGGTTCCGGCCGTGGCGTTCTTGCCCGCCATGGCCGAGAGGGCGCGTTCGACCTCCAGTTCGCCCGCCACGCGGGGCAGGTCGACAAAGCCGTCGCGGCGCGCGGCCTGCGGCACGTCGACGAACAGATCGTCGATGGATTTGGCGCCGATGGCGGCCAGCATGGCCTCGCGGTCGTCGGGCGTCAGGGGCAGGTAGCGCATCTTAGATCTCTTTTCCGAACAGGGCGTCGGACAGCCGCTGGAACAGCGAGCGTTTGGGGCGGCGGGAAGGTTGGGTCTTGGGTCGAGGGCGCTCGGCGACGATGGCTTCGCGCATCCAGTCACCAAAAATACGGCGATTGGGCAGGTCGTCAGGGTTGGGCAGCTGCGCCTCGAACTGGGACAGGACATCGCCCGTCGGCAGCAGGCCGCAAGCCCGCTGGCCCACGGTGACGAAGGCCGCCCCCTGCTCCGCCAGGGCGTAGATCAGGTCGAAGGCGGCCTCGTTCTGATCGTCCAGCACCAAGGCCGCGACGTTCTCCTCATCGTCCATGAACAGGCCGATTTCGGTCCCGTCGTTGAGGCGAAGGTCGCCGTCGTCCGGCGCATCGATCCAGACCGCGCCGACATCGACCAGAATCTGTGCGACCAGGGTCTGGAAGGCGCCGGGCGGCGGCGTCAGGTCCGACGGATAGACGACGACCTGAATGGCCATCAGAGCGTCGTCAGATACTGGTCGTAGGCGGCGCGGTCCATCAGGGCGTCGATCGCCGAGGCGTCCGCGACCTTGATCTTGGCGAACCAGCCTTCGCCTTCCGGATCGGCGTTGACGGTTTCCGGGGCCGAGGCCAGGGCGGCGTTGCCCTCGACCACTTCGCCGGCGACCGGGGCATAGACGTCGGAAGCGGCCTTTACCGATTCCACGACGGCGAAGCTGTCGCCGACAGAGACGGTCTTGCCGGCGTCCGGCGTCTCGACGAACACCACGTCGCCCAGGGCGTCAGCGGCGTGTTTGGAGATGCCGACCGTGGCGATGTCGCCCTCGAGGCGAACCCACTCGTGATCCTTGGTGAAGCGCATCTGGATGATCCTAGGCTTTGGGTTTGCGATAGTAGCGGGTGGCCACGAAGGGTGTGGCGACGACTTCGGCGGCGGCGGGCTTGCCGCGCACGATGACCTTCAGGTCCGTGCCCAGGGCGGCGAAGGCCGGCGGCACATAGCCCATGGCGATGTTGCGCCCCAGGGTCGGCGACGGACCGCCCGAGGTGATGGTTCCGATGACGTTCCCGTCGACGTCGGCGATCTCGGCGCCTTCACGGGCCGGGGCGCCTTCCTTGACATGCAGGCCGATGCGCACGCGCGACGGGCCCTCGGCCAGTTCCTTGACGATGCGCTGGGCGCCGTTGAAGTCCGCGCGCTCCTTGCGCGACTTGGACAGGGCGAAGGTCAGGGCCGCCTCGACCGGGCTGGTCGTGGCGTCAACGTCGTGGCCGTGCAGCGGCAGGCCGGCTTCCAGGCGCAGGCTGTCGCGCGCGCCGAGGCCGATCGGCTTCACCCGGGCGTCCGACAGCAACAGGTTCCAGACGCGCTCGGCGTCCGCCGCCGGGATCGAAATCTCGTAGCCGTCCTCGCCCGTATAACCCGAGCGCGAGACGTAGCAGTCGACGCCGAACAGCATCAGGCGGCCGCTGTCCATGAAGCCCATCTCGGCCAGGGCGGGCTCGTGCCGGGCCATCACCTCGGCCGCCTCGGGGCCCTGGATGGCCAGCAGCGCGCGATCCAGCACCTCCAGCTTGGCGTCACCCGACAGGTTGGCGCGCCAGAAGGCGAAATCCTCGTCCTTGTTGCCGGCGTTGACGACGACGAACAGGCCCGAATGGTCCGGCTTGCCCGCCATCAGGTCGTCGATGACGCCGCCCTCGGCGTTCAGCAGCAGGGAGTATTTCTGCTTGCCCTCTTTGAGCGCCTGATAGTCGCCGGGCACGAAGCGTTCGAACTGGGCGATCGCGTCGGCGCCGGTGATGCGGCACTGGCCCATGTGCGAGACGTCGAACAGGCCCGCGTGTTCGCGGGTCCAGCGGTGCTCGGCCAGCACGCCCTCGTACTGGACCGGCATGTCATAGCCGCCGAAGCCGACCATGCGGGCGCCCAGCGCGCGATGCGCGGCGTTCAGAGGGGTGGTCTTCAAGGCCTGGTCGCTCATGTCGGCGTCTCCGGGTCGCGGGTTGCGGCGATAGCTTCGCCGTCGTCGCGCCCCCGCTGTCCTGAAGCCTGAGAGATTCCGACCGCCCCCGAAAGGCCGGCCTTGCTCCGTCGGCGCGCCCCCGGACCGCAGGGTCCTGGGCGACTTTCCAGCGTCCGTGCGCTTTCGCGGTCCTTTTGCCTGAGCGTTTCCGGGGCGGTTGCGCCTTCGGCTCCGAAAGCCGTTTCACGACCTCCGATCTCTCCCGCGAGAGCGTTCGACCTAAGGCCCCGACTCCCGCGCCAAGTCAAGCTTCAGCACAGGAACAAGGCCGCGAGGCCGGGGTTCATCGACCACCTCTCACACTCACGAAAGCCGCTCATGTCCATTCTCGACCGCATCCTGGGCAAGGATCACGCGCCCCGCACCACCCCGGCCAAGCCTGACATCATGATGCAGAAGGTGCTGGACGCCCATGCCGAGCTGGGGCCCAAGCCCATCGAGAGCCTGACCCCGCAGGAAGCGCGCCTGCAGCCCACGCCCGCCGACGCGGTCAAGAAACTGCTGGGCTCTACGCGCCAGAGCGATGACCCCACCCTGGGCATCCAGACGCGCGATATAACTATCTCGGGCGCCGCCGGGCCGCTGCAGGCCCGCATCTACAGCCCCGACCTGGACAGCCGGGACCTGAAACCGCTGGTCGTCTATTTCCATGGGGGCGGGTTCGTGATCGCCGATCTGGATGTCTATGACGGCGGTCCGCGCGGCGTGTCGCGCTTTGCCGATGTGGTGATTCTGTCGGTCCATTATCGCCAGGCGCCCGAGAACAAATTCCCCGCCGCCCATGAGGACGCCGTCGCGGCCTGGCGCTGGGCGGTCGACAATGCGGCCTCGATCGGCGGCGACCCGCGCCGTATCGCGGTGATGGGCGAATCGGCCGGCGGCAATCTGGCCATCAACGTCTCCATCGCCGCCCGCGATCAGGGTCTTCAGGCCCCGGCGCATCAGGTGCTGATCTATCCGCTGGTCGGCAACGACCTGAACACCGAGAGCTATGTCGAGAACGCCGACGCCAAGCCGCTGAACAAGGCGATGATCGAATGGTTCGTGAAGCACACCTTCGCCAGCGAGGCCGAAACCGCCGATCCCCGCGTGAATGTCGTGGGCGCCGCCGATCTGCACGGCCTGCCCTCCTCCACCGTCATCCTGGCCGAGATCGACCCGCTGCGCACCGAAGGCGAGAAGCTGGCCGAACGGCTGGAGGCGTCAGGCGTCGATGTGCGGCACAAGACCTTCAACGGATCGACGCACGAGTTCTTTGGCATGGGCCTGGTCGTGCCTGACGCGGCGGCGGCCCAGACGTTCGCGGCGCATGAGCTGAAGCGCGCCTTTGGCACGGCGATTCTGCCGATCTGAAGCGGATGACGGGCGTCGCTGCGGCGTCCGTCACGCCGTGGCGGCGTAGGCCTCGACCTCGGCAATCCGCGCGGTTTTGTCGGCGTCGGACAGGAAGCTGCCTTCGAAGCTGTTGCGGGCCAGTTGCGTCAGTTGCTCGCGCGTCAGGCCGACGGCCTTGGTCAGCTCGGCGTAGTTGGCGTTCACATAGCCGCCGAAATAGGCCGGGTCGTCGGAGTTCAGGGTGACGTGCAGGCCCTGACGCAGCATTTCGGGTACCGGGTGATCCCTCAGATCGTTCACGACGCAGAGCTTGAGGTTCGACAGCGGACAGACCGTCAGGGTCATCTGCTCGGCGGCCAGACGCGCGATCAGGGCCTGATCCTCCATCGAGCGGTTGCCATGGTCCATGCGGTCGATGTGCAGCAGATCCAGCGCCTCGTGGACATAGGCGGGCGGCCCCTCCTCCCCCGCATGGGCGACGCGCTTGAGACCCAGTTCGCCAGCGCGGGCGAAGACGCGCTCGAACTTTGACGGGGGATGGCCGACCTCGGAGGAATCAAGGCCGACGCCGGCGATCCGGTCCAGATAGGGCTCGGCCTGTTTCAACGTCTCGAATGCCGCCTCTTCCGACAGGTGGCGCAGGAAGCAGAGGATCAGCAGGGAGGTGACGCCCAGCTCCGTCTCGGCCCGCTTCATCCCGCGCGTCAGGCCATCGATGACCACGGCGAAGGGGACGCCGCGATCGGTGTGGGTCTGGGGGTCGAAGAAGATTTCAGCGTGGCGCACGTTGTCGGCCGCGGCGCGCCGGAAATAGGCGAAGGCCAGATCCTCGAAATCCCGCTCGGTCCGCAGCACCTCGGCCCCGGCGTAATAGATGTCCAGGAAGTCCTGAAGGTTCGAGAAATCATAGGCCGCACGCACGGCCTCGACGCTGTCGAAGGGGATGGCCACGCCGTTGCGCTGCGCCAGCTCGAACATCAGTTCGGGCTCCAGGCTACCCTCGATGTGCAGATGCAGCTCTGCCTTGGGCAGGCCGGCGATGAATGCGTCGAGGTCAGTCATGGGGTGAGGCTCCTGAACCCGCAGCCTAGACGGCTCTCCCCCATTCGTCATCGCCCTTCCCTCTCCCGGCGGGAGAGGGCTTGAGCCTCCGAGAGCGAAGCGATCGGCAAGGCGAAAGGGTGAGGGACGGCGGCGTCAGTCGGCGCAAGCCGTGGTGCGACGGCTCACGCCGAAGGACATCAACACCCCTCATCCGGCCCTTCGGGCCACCTTCTCCCATCGGGAGAAGGGAGGGATGCTCTACATCCGGTCCGGCGTGTCGATCCCCAGCAGGGTCAGGGCCGTCTCCAGCTGGTGCAGGCTGGCGGCGGCCAGGGCCAGGCGCGATCCCTTGGTGGCCGCGTCGGGCGCGACCAGGATCGGGCAGGCAGCGTAGAACCTCGAGAAGCTCTGCGCCAGCCGATAGGCATGCTCGGCGATCAGGTGCGGGCCGCGCTTGTCATAGGCGTCGGCCACGGCCTGGTCGAAGGCGTCCAGCGTCAGGGCCAGATCGCGCTCGGCCGGTTCGGCAATCACGATGGGGCCAGGCTCTGCGCCCTGATCCGCCGCCTTGCGCAGCAGGGATTTCACCCGCACCGACTGATACAGCAGATAGGGGCCGGTCTTGCCCTCGAAGCTCATGAACCGGTCCAGGTCGAAGACGTAGCTGGTGGTGCGGCTGTTCGACAGGTCGGCGAATTTCAGCGCCGCCACGGCCACCTTGTGGGCGATATCCTCGAACTCGGCCTCGGGCAGGTCGGCGCCCAGTTCGGCCTCTTTCAGCCTTTCGCGCGCCTTGTCCTTCGCCTGGGTGATCAGGTCATGCAGCTTCAGCACCCCGCCCGCGCGGGTCTTGAAGGGCTTGCCGTCGGCGCCGTTCATGGTGCCGTTGGCGGCATGCTCCAGCTGGCCCGGCGTGGCGTAGCCCGCCTTGTAGGCGGCGCGGAAGACCTGTTCGAAATGATCGCCCTGACGCTGATCGACGCAATAGAGGACCAGGTCGAAATCCTGTTCCCGGCGGCGTTGCAGGATGGTGGCCAGATCGGTCGTGCCATACATGGCCGAGCCCTCGGACGAGAGCAGCAGCAGGGGCGGCAGCTCGCGCTTGTCGCCCTCTTCGACCACGCGAATGATCCAGGCGCCCTGATCGAACTCGGCCAAGCCGCGCGCCTTCAGGTCAGCGACCATTTCGGGGATCAGCGGATCGGCGTCCGATTCCCCGTTCCACAGGTCGAAGGTGACGCCCAGGGCGCCGAACTCGCGCTCCAGCGCCGTGCGGCTGACGGCGACGAAATGGGCCCACAGGGCGCGATAGCCGGGGCGGCCGGCCTGAAGCTCGGCCGTCGCCTTGCGGGCGCGGTCGCGGAACTCGAGGTCTTCCTTGGCGCGGGCGGCGGCCTGAGGATACAGGCGCTCGAGATCTTCCAGCGTGACCGGTGTTTCGGCCGGGAACGGGCCGTCGCCCTCGGCCATGAAGGGCAGGCCCAGGCTCTCGTCGGCGCAGGCGACGATCAGCAGGCCCATCTGGAAGCCCCAGTCGCCGAAGTGGGCGTCGCCCCAGACGATGTCGCCGCGGAAGCGGAACAGCCGCTTCAGGCTTTCGCCGATGATGGACGAGCGCAGGTGGCCGACGTGCATCGGCTTGGCCACGTTCGGCCCGGCGTAGTCGATGACGACCTTTTTCGGCGGATGGCTCTTCGAGGCGCCGGCCATGGTGGCGTCGGCCGCGACCTGGGCCGCGCGCGCCGACAGGGCGGCGTCTGCGACCTTCAGATTGATGAAGCCCGGCCCGGCGACCTCGACCGCCGTCAGGCGCGGATCGGCGGACAGGCGCTCGGCGACGCGGGTCGCCAGCTCGCGCGGGTTGGCCTTCAGCGCCTTGGCGGCGGCCAGGGCGCCGTTCGACTGGAAGTCGGCCAGGTCGGGGCGGTCCGAGGCGGTGACCCGCGCCAGCGCCGCGTCCACGCCTTCGGCGGCGAAGGCGGCGGCTACCGCTTCGCCCAGCGACGTTCTGAGATCAGTCATTGCGCGGAGGGGGTCGCTTCGACCGGCGATGGCGTCTGGCCGGCGGTGACGCGGAAGCGGCTGCCCGAGCGATTGAACTCGGCCATGTCCGGCGTCACGTCAAAGCCGACGAGGATCTCGAAATTGGCGCCGCTGGTGGTCAGTTCGGCGCGGGGGATGACGATGGTGCGCTGGTCAGTTACGGCGACGCGGTCGCCGCCGGCGAAATTGGCGGCCACGTCGATATACTCCTTGGACAGGATGGCGCGATTCCGCTCGGTCACCGCGACCCAGTAGCGATAGCTGCGCTGGTCGCCCTGAGCCTGGGGGCCCTTGCCGAAGTTGAACAGCAGGCCGATGTCGACCGTGATCGGCTCGTCGCCCTGATAGGAACAGTCGGAGTTCACGCCCTCAATCTCACCGGTGTAGCCGACATTGGCGGCCGATGCCTGACCGGTCAGCTCCACATAGCGGGCGGCGTCGTACAGAATCTTCACATAGGGGCACGGGCCGGCGTTGTTGCGCTGGCGCAGCGGAGCAAGGCGGGGAGCGCGCTTACTCTCCGTTTGAGCCGAACCGTCAGCGTTCTGAGCGCCGGACTGGCCGCCGCGTCGGCTGTTCGACTGCGCCTCGGCGACGGCGGGGAGCATCAGGACCGAGAAGGCGGCCAGGGTGGTGAGGACGCGACGCATCAGGTTCATTTCCGGCAAGCGAAAGGGCGCGCGCGATCATCGGCGGCCGACGTCGCTACGCTCCCTGCTGATAGCGGCTAAAGCGAGGCGCGGCAAACGCGCGGTGGCGACGCGGCGGACGAACGACTAGGTTCGCCCCATGAACGCCCACACGCCGCCCCCTGCCCCCGGTTCGACGCCGCGTCAGATGACCGTGCGCCTGGCCACGCCGCGCGGCTTTTGCGCCGGGGTGGACCGGGCGATCCAGATCGTGGAGCGGGCGATCGAGAAATACGGCGCCCCGGTCTATGTGCGGCACGAGATCGTCCACAACCGCCATGTGGTCGAGCGGCTGAAGGCCATGGGCGCCGTCTTCGTGCGCGAGCTGGACGAATGCCCCGACGACCGGCCGGTCGTCTTTTCGGCTCACGGCGTGCCCAAGTCGGTGCCCGCGAACGCCCGGGCGCGAGAGCTGCTGTTCCTGGACGCCACCTGTCCGCTGGTCTCCAAGGTCCATGTCGAGGCCGAGCGGCATCATGCGGCGGGGCGGCACATCATCCTGATCGGCCATGCCGGCCACCCCGAGGTGATCGGCACCATGGGCCAGTTGCCCGGGGGGGCGATCAGTCTGGTCGAGACGGTGGATGACGCCGAGGCGTTCCAGCGGCCGGGCGACGCGCCCCTGGCCTATGCGACCCAGACCACGCTGTCGGTGGACGATACCGCGGGCATCCTGAGCGTTCTGAAGCGACGTTTCCCCGAACTGCCCGACCCGCACAAGGAAGACATCTGCTACGCCACCACCAACCGTCAGGAGGCGGTGAAGCGGCTGGGCGAGGGTTGCCAGCTGGTGCTGGTGGTGGGGTCCAAGAACTCCTCCAACTCGGCGCGGCTGGTCGAGGTGGCGATCCGCGCCGGCGCCCGCGACGCCCGACTTATCGACGACGCGGGCCAGATCGACTGGACCTGGTTCGAGGGCGTAGACACGGTCGGGGTGACGGCCGGCGCCTCAGCCCCAGAGCCCCTGATCGAGGCGGTGGTTGACGCGATCCGCGCGCGGTTCGACGCCACGGTGACCGAGGACGACGGCGCCCGCGAAACGGTGACCTTCAAACTGCCGCGCGTGCTGACGGCTTAAGTCCGATCAGTATAAAAACTGGGTGTACATAGTGCACATAGTGCACTTTTCCGCTGCTGTGCTGCCGACTCGAAAAACAGTCTGAACAGTACGAAACGTCTGAAGCCGCCTCCCGTCGCCGGTTTGGGCGCGAGTATAACCGGGCGCGCGGGCGCGGATACTCGACGCCCGAAAGTAGAACGATTTCAGACCCCGGCCACGATGCGGGCCCTGTCGACCTGGCGCCGCTAATCCTCGCCCACGAAGTCCTGGGCGAACTCGGGACCGTTATCGTCGAGGCCGGTGAGCAGGTCTTCCTGGTCGTCGGCGCGCGAGGGGTCGGGGACTTCGAAGCCGACGGGGATGGACAGGTCCAGCAGGCCCGCCGCCTTCATGTCCTGAACACCGGGCAGGTCGTACAGGCTGGCGAGGCCGAAATGCTCCAGGAATTTGTCGGCGGTGGCGTAGGTGACCGGACGGCCCGGCGTACGGCGACGGCCGCGCAGGCGCACGAAACCCATCTCCAGCAATAAATCCAGCGTGCCCTTGGATAGGGAGACGCCGCGCACGCTTTCGATCTCGGCGCGGGTGCAGGGCTGGTGGTAGGCGATGATGGCCAGGGTCTCGAGCGCGGCCTTGGACAGTTTGCGCGGCTCCTCGCGCTCTTCCGTCATCAGGAAGCCGAGGTCGGGCGCGGTGCGGAAGCGCCAGCGTTCGGCGACGCATTCCAGCTCGACCCCCCGGCCCTGATAGCGTTCGCGCAGGGCGGAAATGGCGCCGCCCACATCGGCGCCCTCGGGCAGGCGACGCGCCAGCTCGGCGGCCGACAGGGGTGCGGCGGCGGCGAACAGCAGGGCCTCGATGCGGCGTTCGATTTCCTTCTCGTCCGGCTGAAAGGATAGGTCGGACATTCTATTCCCCGCTCATCCCCGCGGAGGCGGGGACCCAGGTTTGAGCGGCTCCGCCCCCGTCAAACACCCTGACCCCGCACAACAGCGAACGGCCGCGCTTCTGGCCAAAGAACTGGGTCCCCGCCTCCGCGGGGATGAGCGGGGTTGGATGCATCACGGCGTCAGCTCCAACGGCTGGCCGCGGCCGCGTCGCTTGAGGAAGACCTCGGCGAAGGCCTGGGCCTGTTTCACGTCCATGGCCCCCTCCTTCACTAGTTCCAGACTGGCCGATAGGGTCGAGGCGGTGAAGCTGGCCTGGGTCGGGCCGTCGTCGTGGCCACGAACGGGCGCGATCCGCTCCAGCGGGGTCCATTGCTCCAGCCGGGGAAGCACGTCGCGCAGCCAGTCGCGGGCGGCCTCCAGCTGGAAGGCCTCGACCCGCTGGTTGGGGGCGTAGCTGCGCTGTTCGCGGCGACGCTGGGTCACATAGGCGCTCATCAGTTCGTACAGGCTGGCGTCGATGCGGTCGGACGGCACGATCACCGTCGCCTCGGGATCGCCGCGCGTGAAGACGTCGCGCTTCAGCAGAGGTCGGGCCAGCAACTGCTCGGAGGCGCGGCGCATCGCCTCCAGCTTTTGCAGACGGAAGGCCAGGGCGGCGGCCATTTCCTCGGCCGGCGGCTCCTCGCCCTTGTCCTTTTCGTTGCGCGGGATCAGCAGGCGGGACTTCAGATAGGCCAGCCACGAGGCCATCACCAGATAGTCGGCGGCCAGCGCGAAATTGCGCCGCCGCGCCTCATGCACGAAGGCCAGATACTGTTCCGCCAGCCGGGTGATCGACAGCTTCAGCAGATCGACCTTCTGCGTCCGGGCCAGGGCCAGCAGGACGTGCAGCGGGCCTTCATACCCTTCCAGATCCACCACGAAGGCGTCCTGCGCCTCGGCCTGTTCGACCGCCGTGAAGTCCAGATTGGGCTGAAAAGCCTCGGACATGATCAGGCCTGCGCCTCGCCCACGTCAGGGCCGCGCGTGGCGTCGAGGCGGCCGGACAGGAGGGCGTCGAACCGTTCGCGGGCCTCGGCCTCGTCCAGCGGTTCGGGCGTGTGGACGATGCGGTCCAGGGCGACGTCGGCGCGGCGGCGGGCCTGACCCTTCAGCTTGCCCACCCCCTCGGCGACCTGCTGCATTTCATCCAGATCGCCGTTGCAGTGAAGCACGAGGTCGCAGCCGGCTTTCAGCGACGCCTCGGCGCGTTCGGTCAGCGTGCCGGACAGGGCCTTCATCGACAGATCGTCGGTCATGATCAGGCCGCCGAAGCCCAGCCGGTCGCGCATCAGGCGGATCGCGGCCCTGGAGATCGTCGCCGGTCGCTTGGCGTCGATCTGGGTGAAGACGACGTGCGCCGTCATGGCCAGCGGCATGTCGGACAAAGCCCTGAATGGGGCGAAGTCCCAGGCGTCCAGCGTGTCGAGGTCGGCATCCACCACCGGCAGATCATGATGGCTGTCGGCCAAGGCGCGGCCGTGGCCGGGGACGTGCTTGATGACGGGCAGGACGCCGCCCGCCAGCAGCCCCTCGGCGGCGGCGCGACCCAGCCGGGCGACGGTGCTGGGGTCGCGGCCCCAGGCGCGGTCGCCGATGATTTCGTGCGAGCCCGGCGCCGGGACGTCCAGCACCGGGGCGCAGTCGACGGTGATCCCGACGCCGCGCAAGTCGTGGGCCATCAGCCGGGCGCCCAGCCGGACCAGCTCGCGCGCGGCCAGCGGGTCGTTGGTCGCCTGAAGATAGGCCGAGGCGGGCGGGTATTTAGGCCAGTGCGGCGGGCCCAGGCGCTGGACCCGGCCGCCTTCCTGATCGACCAGGATGGGGGCGTCGGCGTCGCCGATGCTGTCGCGCAGGTCGTCAGTCAGGGCGCGGACCTGTTCCGGCGTGTCGATGTTGCGCCGGAACAGGATGAAGCCCCACGGGCGAGCGTTGGCGAAGAAGGCCTTCTCCTCTGCCGTCAGGCGATGGCCCGAACAGCCGTAGATGGCGGCGCGCGTCACCTAGCGGACCAGACAGTCCCGGCCGGCGGCCTTGAGGGCGTCGCAGAAGGCGCGGGCGTCCTCGCGGCTGAGGCCGTTGAAGGTGGTGCGGTAAACCGTCGAACCGTTCGAGGCGGTCACCTGTTCGACCCGCTTGGTGCGGCCCGAGGCGAAGGCCGGGAAGCGGGCGGCGACGGCGGCGTATTCGCGATCCGCGATCTCACGCGACGAGAAGGCGCCGATCTGGACCGCCGACGACCCACCGGCCGAGGACGGGGCGGGCGCCGGGGTGGCCGGAGCCTTTTCGACCGGAGCGGGCGCCGGACGAACGGGCGCGGCCGGGGTCGGAGCGGTCGGCGTCGGCGCGGGACGGGCGGGCGGCAGGGCGCCGCCGGCGACGGGCGCAGGCTGGGGCGCGGGGCGCGGCAGGACGGTTTCCGGCGGGGGGGTGAAGGTCGGGGCGGCGGCCGGATCCTCGGCGTTGTCATAGACGGTGACGCCGGCCTCGGGGTCGGTCGGCTGGGCGTCGATCGGCGCCTCGGTCTTCAGATCGCCGACGGGCGCGCCCACGGCGGGCGGGGCGTCGGTCGAGGAGCGGACGCCCGAACGATAGAAGGCGATCACGGCCACGATCAGCAGCAGCAGGACAACCGCGCTGATGATCAGGGTCAGGGGCGGTGACTTGGACGCCGGAGCGCGGCGGGGGTCATAGCCGCCGGGCCGGTGGAACGGCAGATCGTCGTCGTCCGTCGGCGGGGTGTAGGCGCCGCGGTCGCGGCCGCCGTTCGGGCCGTAGGGATCGTCATGGGACATGGTCGCGCTCTCTGCCAAGATCCGTGGCGGGGTCCGGGCGCGCGAATCGACGCCCCGGATCGCCATCCTAACCCGCCCAGCCGACCTTTCGAATCACAGATCGAGCGCCAGGTCGAGGCTGAACAGCTTGCGGTGCTCTTCGATGGCGTAGCGGTCGGTCATGCCGGCGATGTAGTCGCACACCGCGCGGGCCCGTTTGTGCGGGTCGTCCGTCGTCGCCTTGGCCGACCATTCGGGCGGCAGGACGCTGGGATCGGCCATGAACAGCTGGAACATCTCGCCCAGGACGCGGCGCGCCTGGCTGCGGGTGCGGTTGACCCGGTAGTGGCGATACATCCGCTCGAACAGGAAGGCGCGCAGCACCCCCAGATCGGCCAGCATGCCGTCGGAGAAGGCGACCAGGGTGCGGCGGGCGGCGCGCACATCCTCGGCCGAGCGGATCGCATCGGCGGCCAGGCGGCGTTCGGTTTCCGCCAGCACGTCATCGATCATCACGCCGATCATGCGGCGCACGGCCTCCAGCCGGATCATCCGCTCGTCGACATCGGGCCAGTCCTGGCGGGTCCGGGTCAGGATCGGGCCGATCAGGGGCAGGTCGCGCAGGTCGTCCAGGGTGAACAGGCCGGCCTGCACCCCGTCGTCCACGTCGTGGTTGTTGTAGGCGATGTCGTCGGCGATGGCCGCCGCCTGGGCCTCCAGCGAGGCGAAGCTGTCCAGCCGCAGGTCCCAGCCCCGGGCGTAGTCGGCGATGGCGCGCCAGGCGGGCTCGTCCAGCCGATGGGCGACGGGGCCATTATGCTTGACCACGCCCTCGACCGTCTCCCAGCTGAGGTTCAGGCCGTCGTAGCGGGGATAGCGCTCCTCCAGCTTCGTCACCACGCGGAAGGTCTGGACGTTGTGGTCGAAGCCGCCCCATTCGGCCATCCGGGCCTGCAGTTCGTCCTCGCCCGCGTGGCCGAAGGGCGGGTGGCCCAGGTCGTGGGCCAGGGCGACGGTTTCGGCCAGATCCTCGTCCAGCCGCAGGGCGTGAGCCAGCGACCGGGCGATCTGGGCCACCTCCAGCGAATGGGTCAGCCGGGTGCGATAGTGGTCGCCTTCATGCGCCACGAAGACCTGGGTCTTCTCCTTCAGGCGGCGGAAGGCGGTGCAGTGGATGATGCGGTCGCGATCCCGTGCGAAGGCCGTCCGCGTACGGCTGGGATCCTCGGGAAAACGCCGTCCGCGCGACGTGGCGGAGGTCTCGGCGTAGGGCGCGCGTTCGGTCTGGCTCAACGGCGGCGGCTTCGTGATGACGCGGGCCTTTGCGTTCGCCCGCATGCGCCTCATATAGAGCCCTGTGAGCAGCGTCCAATCCACAGCCCCCGCCGCCTTCGAACTGAAGGTATCGCCCCGCGCCCCGGAAGGCATCGTCCTGGCCGAGAGCGCGGCGAAACGGCTGGCCCGGCTGTCGGCGGACGAGGGCAAGGCGCTGATGCTGCGCGTCGCGGTCGAGGGCGGGGGCTGTTCCGGCTTCCAGTACCAGCTGGACCTGGTCGAGGCGGCGGCTGACGACGATCTGAAGATCCAGCGCGACGGTCAGACGGCGCTGGTGGATCCTGTGTCGGTTCCCTTCCTGAAAGGCTCCGAGATCGCCTTTGTCGACGAACTGGCGGGCGCGCAGTTCGTGATCCGCAACCCGAACGCGGCCACCAGCTGCGGCTGCGGCGTCAGCTTCTCGATCTGATCCCGAAAGTGAAGCGGCGTCACGGCGTGCGTTGCGGCTTGCATTTAGGAATATTCCTAATTAGGAGCATACCTATGAACACCCTGTTCAAGGCCCTGTCGCATCCGGTGCGTCGACGGATCATCGCCATGTTGCGGCGCGGTCCGATGGCGTCGGGGGATATCGCCGCCGCCTTCGACATGAGTTGGCCGACCATCACCGGCCATCTGAATGCGCTGAAGGAGGCCGGACTGGTCGATCCCGAACGGGACGGCGCCTCGATCCGCTATCGGCTGAACATTTCGGCGGTGGAGGAGGCGCTGGCCTTTCTGATGGAGATGACCGGCCCGCTCACGGATCAGGATGCGACGCCCCCGAACGCAACGACAACGGAGACGAAGACGCCATGACCGTACGACACGACCCCACGGCCGCCGACGCCCTGAGCTCGGCCGTCAGCGTGGCCCTGATCGCGGGCGGCGTCTGGATCGCCCTGGCCGGACCCACGGGCCAGGTCCCGGTTCATTTCGGCATGGACGGCCAGGCGGACCGCTGGGCCAGTCGATATGAGCTGGCGGCCCTGATCGGCGGGCTGGGTTTGCTGAATGGGGTGATCGGGACCTTCACCAGCCTGGCCCGGCGGCGCAGCGACGACCCTGCGCGCAAACGGAGCCTGGGCGTCAATCAGGTGGTCACGGCCGTGGCCATGGGCGGGGTCGGCGCGTTCGCGTCGGCGACCAGCCTGGGCGCCGTGGACTCGCTGGGCGGACCAGCGCCCATGGCGGGGCTGGCTCTGCTGTTCCTGACCATCGGCGCCTTTCTAGGACGGGTGGGCGCAAACCCGGTCGTCGGGGTGCGCACGCCGTGGAGTTACAAGAGCAAGCTGGCGTGGGAACGGTCCAACCGACTGGCGGGACGATGCTTCTTCTGGCTGGGGCTGGTCGGCCTGATCGCCTCGCCGGTCGCGCCGCAACCGCTGGGCCTGCAACTGCTGATCGGGGGCGTCCTGTTGTCCGCGCTCTGGGCCGTGGTCGAGAGTTGGCGCGTGTGGCGCACCGATCCCGAGCGCCAACCCTTCTGATTTTCACGCCAACGACGGAGCCCGCCATGCTGAGCCTCGCCCTCGCCGCCGCCCTGACCGTTTCCCCGACCGAGACGCCAGTCGCCCTGCCCGGCCAGCCGGCGCCGTTGCACGGGACCTTGCTGACGCCGGACGGCGCGCCGCGGGCGGTGGCGGTGATGCTGCCCGGCTCGGGCCCGACCGACCGCAATGGCGACAGCCCGCTGGGCGTGCGCGCCGCCAGCACGCGGCTGTTGGCCGAGGCGTTGGGTCAGCAGGGGATCGCCTCCATCCGCTATGACAAACGGGGCATCGGCGAAAGTCAGGCGGCAGCGACCGACGAGGCCGACCTCAGGTTCGACGACATGGCGACCGACGCCCGCGCCTGGGCGGCCGAGGCCGTGGCGAAGACCGGCCTGCCGTGCGCCTGGCTGATCGGCCATAGCGAGGGGGCGCTGGTCGCCCTGGTCGCGGCGCAGGCGTCGGGCACGCCGGTGTGCGGCCTGGTGCTGATCGCGGGCGCCGGACGCCCGGCGGGCGCGGTGTTGCGCGAACAGTTGAACGCCGCCCTGCCCGAGGCGCTGAAGCCGGCGGCCATGAGCGCGCTGGACGATCTGGAAGCCGGCCGCCCGACCGAGGCGCCGGCAGCGCTGGCCGCCGTGTTCCGGCCGTCGGTCCAGCCCTATCTGATGTCCTGGCTGCCGCTGGATCCGGCGACGCTGGCGGCGGATTATGACGGGCCGATCCTGATCGTCCAGGGCGACCACGACCTGCAGATCCCGATGAGCGACGCCGAGCGGGTGGCCGCCGCCCAGCCGCGCGCCGAACTGGTTCGGCTGGAGGGAGTCAATCATGTGCTGAAGGTCGCGCCCGCCGACCGGGCGGGCAATCTGGCGACCTATGCCGATCCGGCCCTGCCGCTGGCGCCCGGCGTGGCCGAGGCAGTGGGCGGCTTTATCCTGAAAGCGGCGCCCGCCGTACGCTGACGGCGCGGCCTTCGACGACGGTCTGGATCAGGGTGCGCGTCGTCCCCTCCAGTCGCACGGCGCTGAGCACGCCGGTGGCGTAGGCGCCGGTGTCGACGCCGATGCGGCGATGGTCGGCGACCAGCACGTCCTGCGGCGTGTGGCCGTGGACCACGACCCGCTCGAACGGGCGGGGATCGGACAGGAAGGCGTTGCGGACCCACATCAGGTCCTGCTGCGACTGGTCCGCCAGGGCGACGCCGGGCCGCGCGCCAGCGTGGGCGAAGAAATAGTCGCCGATCACCACCGAATATTCGAGGTCGCACAGGAAGGCGCGGTGATCGGGCCCCATCGCCTTGTTCAGCGCCCTGGCCGCCCTTGCCCAGCCGTCGGCGTCGCCGCGCATGGCCGGCGGCGTGACGCCATAGGACCGCAGGGCCTCGCGTCCCCCATAGTCGCACCAGCCGGGGCCTAGCTCGGGATCGGAGAGGAAGGCCTCCATCCGGTCCTCGTGATTGCCGCGCAGGAGGCGCCGCTCGCGCCCGTCGCCCTGGGGCAGGTGCAGCAGGCGGTCGATCACGCCGCGCGAGTCCGGCCCGCGATCGACGTAGTCGCCCAGCATGACCACGACCTTGCGCTCGGCGTCGCTGTTGGCCGCATCGGCCTCTATCGCATCCAGCAGGGGATTCAGCAGGTCCAGCCGGCCGTGCACGTCGCCCACGGCCCAGACGACCACGCCCGGCGGCGTGGATGCGGGGCGCGCATGCACCGACGGCGTGGGCCGGGCCAAGGACTCAGGCCGTGTCCGGCCGCCCAGAAGTCGGGACAGCCAGCCCAAGGATCAGAAGAACCGCTCGCCGATGCGGATAGTGTCGCCCGGCGCGACCTGGGTCGCCGTGGTCAGGGGGAAGGTTTGTTCGCCGGCGCTGTCGGCGCGCTTGATGAAGACCCGGCGCGTATCGGCCCGGTAGGTGAAGCCCTCGGCCGTGGCCACGGCGTTCATGACGCTGAGGTTCATGGTGTAGGGATATTCACCGGGCTTGTTCACCTCGCCCAGGATGTAGAAGGGCCGATAATTCAGCACCTCGGCGCTGACGCGCGGCTCGTTGATATAGCCCTGCTTAAGGGCCTCGGCGATTTCGGCCTGGAACTGGGAGATGGTGTAGCCAGCGGCCTGAACCTCGCCGATCAGCGGCAGGGAGACCTTGCCGCCCGAACCGACCAGGAACTCGCCGGTCAGGGCCTCTTCCCCGAAGACGTTGACCCGCACCTTGTCGGCCACGCCGAGGCGGTATTCCGGGATGATACGGTCGGACGCCGCCTCCTGGCCCGCAGGCGAAGCCGCGGCTGTAGCCGACTCTACGGGCAGGCCGACGGCCGACGCCGGCGCGCATCCCGCGACGCCGAAAACCAGAAAAGCGAGACCGACGAGTCCCGCCCGAAGTCCGTTCAACATGTCCACAAGCCCCCTTGGAGGCCGGACTATAGCCGTAAATGACGCCGTTCTCCAAGGCGCTGGCGGGCGCAACATCCTTAACAAGCATTCAGATTAACTAGTCGAATACCATGACAATCAACGATTAGAATACGACGTTTGTATTCTATATCTTACAAGACAAGCGTCAGAGTAGCCTCAGAACAAGAGGCCCGGCATGCACCTGACACGCCATCTGATCCTTCGTCTGTCCGCCCTGCTGGCCCTGTCGGCCGGAGCGACCGCCTGCGCCACCACCGACGCCGCTGCGCCTATGGGTGGGACGCTGGTTGCGGCCGTGACTGCACCCGTCGCCGGCCCGCTGGCCCCCGTGGGCACGGCGGCGTCGACGCCGACGGGTTTTCTCGATTTCTGCCGTCGCACGCCTGAAGACTGCGTAGAAGCCGGACAGCCCGCCGATAGTCTTGAACTGGCGTCGATCAGCGCGCGCGCCGCCGACCAATACTGGGCCGAGATCTTTGGCCGCCAAAGCAACGACACCGCGCCGGCCGCCGCAAGGCCGGCCCGCGCCGGTCGGTTCGACTGGAGCGGTGTCTTCGGCGCCGCCGCCGCGACGGACGCCGCGACCCAGGCCCTGGCAGTCGACGCGGTCGCTGTCGAGGCGGCGTCAGCGGATGACAGCCTGGCCCTGGCGGCCGGCGATGTCGCGCAGATCGCCGTGGCCGAGGTCGCCATGGCCGAGCTCATGGATACGGACGCCGTCCCGGCCGCCGATATGGCCGGCGACGTGGCGGCGGTGATCGCCCCCGCGAAACCGGCCGACTTCGCCGTGACCATGGACAAGGCGACCTGGAAACAGGTCCAGGCCCTGAATCGCGACGTCAATCGCCGCATCCGTCACCAGTCCGACCTGAAGACCTATGGCTCGGCCGACCGCTGGATCGTGCCGACCGCAACGGGCGCGCGCGGCGACTGCGAGGACTATGTGCTGGCCAAGCGCCGCGCCCTGGTGGCGGCGGGCGTGCCGGCCACGGCCCTGTCGATCGCCCTGGTGCGCACGCGGTGGGGCGAGGAACACGCCGTGCTGCTGCTGGCCACCCGCGAGGGCGAGTTCGTGCTGGACAACCTGACGCCGTGGATTTCGCGCTGGGATCGGGTCGACTATGAGTGGCGCCAGCGTCAGGCGCCCGGCCGAACCTTCGACTGGGTCTCGATGCAGGGTTGAAGGGGCCATAGAACGCCCCGCAGGGGGAGGGTTCATGGCTGAACGAAAAGCCGGTCGTGCGAGGCGCCTGATCGTGGGGGCATTCGCGCTGGGCGTCCTGGGCCTGAGCGGCGGACTGGTGCTGGCCCTGGCCGCGCCCGGACTGCCCTCGCCCCTGGCGTCATCGATGGTCAGCGTCCGCGAGGCGCGATCCGACGCCTTGGCCCCCGCGGATCTGGACAAGGCGCTGGCCGAAGCGCACGCCGCATTGAAACTGTCTCCCGCTGCCGCGACCGCCTGGCTGCGGGTGGCGGACCTGGAAACGCGCAAGGCCGGCGGACTGACCCCCGCCGCGCTGGAGGCGCTGGAGCGGTCCTACGAGGCGGCGCCGTTGGGACCGGACGTGACGATCTGGCGGCTGACCTTCCTGTTCGAACGCTGGCGCGATCTGCCCGCACCGCTGCGCCAGAAGGCGATCGCCGAGTTGAACGCCCGAACCAAGGCCCGGGCCCGCAGTTCGGACGATTTCGCGGACACGATCCAAGACCCCGCAGGCCGGTTGGCGGCGCGGATGGCCGTGCGGATCGCCCTTCGTGAGAAACACCCCAATTCGGCGAACGGTGTAATCCAATAGCCACAGTCCCGCAATGAAACACCCTTGCAGCGCAGCAATTCTGCTTAGTCATCTTTGCTAACAAACCTTTACCATATAGGGCGGAGCGGCATTCCTAAGGGGGACTTCCGAATGAAACGCTCTGCTTGGCTCGCCGCCCTGCCCGTTCTGGCGATGGCCGGCTTCGCCGTCGCCGCGCCGGCCGCGCCTGCCGCAGTCGTGGTCCAGGGGGTCGATCAGACGGCCGCCCTGGCCCTGACGCTTCAGGCCGCCATCGTCGAGGCCCAGGCCGACGCCGCCGCACGCGGCCTGTCGGACGCCGAAGCCCAGCTCGCCATCGAAGCCGCCATCGAAGCCGCCATCGCCGCTTCGGGCGCCGCGCCGGAAGTCGCCGCTGCGGCCCTGGGTCAGGCGCGCGCCAGCCTGGCCGCCTCGGGTTCGCTGTCGGCCGCCGCATCGGCCGCCGTGGCGTCGGTCACCCGCGTCATCGGCGCTGTCTCCAGCGCCCCCGCGTCGGGCGGCCAGAGCGGCGGCTCCGCCATGGGCGCCCCGCCTTCGGCCGGCGGCGCGGGCGGTGGTGGTTCGGACTACCGCCCCAACACCTGATCCCGGTTCCCGGCCGCCTGCCGCGGCCGGACAGCCTGCCGCCCCCTCCCCACCATAACCGTCGAGACGGGCGCCCATGCGCCCGGATGAGGTTTGCCATGTCCTTTCTGAAAACCAGCGTGGCCGCTGTCGCCGCCCTGAGCGCCGCCGCCCCCGGCGGCGCTGTCCAGGCGCAGTCGGCCGAGTCCGCCGTCAGCCGCGCCCAGGGTCAGAGCGCCGACCTGTTCGCCCGCGACCGCAACATATCGGTGCGCGAGCGTCCGCGTCCCGACTATGAAGCGCTGGGCGTGCCGATGGGCGTCTTCTCCGCCTTCCCGCGGGTGGAGATCGAGGCCGAGCAGAACGACAATGTGTTCGCCGTGGCCACGGGCGAGGACAGTGACCTGATCTGGCGGGTCAAGCCGGAGTTGGCGCTGGAATCGGGCTGGTCCCGCCATTCGCTGCGCGCCTATGCCCGCGCCGCGATCAGCCGTTATTCCGACTTCTCGGACGAGAATTCCGAGGATTGGGGGACGGGCGCCGCCGGTCGCATCGACATCACCCGCGCCGCCAATCTGGCGCTGGGCGCCGACTATGCCCGGCTGACCGAGCCGCGCACCTCGTCCAGCGCACCGGCCGCGGCCGCAGAGCCGGTCCGCTATGACCTGGCCCAGGCCTTCGCCGCCGGGACCCGCGTCTCGGGTCGCCTGAAACTGGGCGTCCGCGCCGACCTGCGGTCGTTCGACTATGACGACGCCTTCACCGCCGGCGGGGTCGAGATCGATCAGGACAGCCGCGACCGCACCATCACCAGCCTGTCGGGTCGTGGTGACTATGCGTTGAGCCCGGCGACGGCGGTGTTCGGTCAGCTGACCGCCAACAAGCGCAACTATGACGACGCCGGCGCGCCCGGCGTCCTGTCGCGCGACTCCGACGGCTATGAAGTGCTGGGCGGCGTCAATTTCGAGATCGGCGCCGTGTCGCGCGGTGAAATCGCCGCTGGCTATGTCAGTCAGGACTTCGACAACTACGACAACATCGACGGCTTCGCCGCGCGCGGCCTGCTGGAGTGGTTCCCCACCCAGATGACCACCGTGACTCTGACCGGGGCCCGCGCGGTCGAGGATTCCGGCATCGCCTTCTCGGGCGGTTACATGTCGTCGTCGGCGGGCGTGCGCGTCGATCACGAACTGCGCCGCAACGTCATTCTGAGCGCCAACGCCACTGTCGCCCGCGACGAATACGAAGGCATCGACCGCGAGGACGAGCGGGTCGGCGTCTCGGTCAGCGGCACCTGGCTGGTCAACCGCCGCGCCGGCGTGACTGTGGCCGCAAGCCGGTTCGACCAGTCGTCCAAGGGCGCCGACAGCGGCGCGGACTTCGACGTCAACCGCCTGACGGTCACCCTTGTAACCCAGTTCTAGTGCTGAGCGCCCTCGTGGCGCCGGGAAGCGTACCCCATGAATCGTGAACTCGATCCCCGCAGCATCCGCGGTCCCGGCGCCCCCGGGGCCGCTGACTGGTTTCAGGGGCAGGGCGTGGGGCAAGGCGTAGGCTACGGCTTGCGCCAGGCGCTGGGCGACGCGATCGATCCGCACCGACTGATCGCCATCTTCCGCCGACGGTTGAAGCTGTTCCTGGCGATCGCGGCGGTGATCCTGCTGGCGACGGTGGTCTATACGGCCCGCGCCACGCCGATGTTCACGGCCACGGCCAATGTCATGATCGACACCCGCCAGCAGCAGGTGGTCGACACCCAGGCCGTGCTGTCGGGCCTGAGCGCCGATTCCGGCGTCATCGACACCGAGGTCGAGATCCTGCGGTCGCGGCATCTGGCCCAGCGCGTGGTCGATACGCTGAAGCTGGACCAGGACGCCGAGTTCAATCCGGACATCCGTCGCCCCGGCCTGGTCAAGACGGTGACCGGCGCAGCGGGCGCCATCCTGACCGGCGCGGCGCCGGACGGGGCGCGGGCGCGCCTGTCGGAGATGGAGCAGCTGAAGGCCAAGGAGCGGGTCGTCGATTCCGTCCTGTCGCGGCTGAAGATCAAGCGCGCGGGCCTGACCTACGTCATGAACGTGCAGTTCACCTCGGCCGATCCGGCCAAGGCCGCCAAGATCGCCAACACCTTCGCCGATCGCTATCTGCTGGAGCAGCTGGAAGCCAAGTTCGACGCGACGCGTCAGGCCAATCAGTGGCTGAATACCCGCCTGGGCGAACTGCGCATCGAGGTGCAGCAGGCCGAGACGGCGGTCGAACAATATCGTATCGCCAACAACCTGCTGAGCGCGTCGGGCGCGACCCTGACCGAGCAGGAAATCTCGACCTACAACCAGCAGCTGGCGACCGTTCGCGCCCAGCAGGCCGAGGACGAGGCGCGCCTGCGCACCGCCCGCGCCCAGCTGGCGCGCGGTTCGACCGGCGAAGACGTCGGCGAGGCCCTGGGTTCGACCGTGGTGCAGCAGTTGCGCGCCCAGCGCGCGACCGTCAGCGGTAGGGTCGCCGACCTGTCCGGCCGCTATGGCCCGCGTCACCCCGACATGATCCGCGCCCAGCGCGAACTGACCGACATCGACGGCCAGATCCAGGCCGAGATCCAGCGCATCATCTCGAACCTGGAGGCCCGGGTTCAGGTCGCGCGCGAGCGCACCGGATCGATGGCGTCCAGCCTGGGAACCGCGCGCGGCACCCTGGCCGCCAACAACGCCGCCTCGGTCCGGCTGAACGAACTGTCGCGCAACGCGGAATCCGCGCGGACCCTGTACCAGAGCTTCCTTGACCGCTTCAAAGAGACCAGCGCCCAGGAAGGCATCGAACAGTCCGACGCGCGCATCGTCTCGCGCGCCCGCATCCCGACCTCGCAGAGCGCGCCGAACATCCCGGTGAACCTGCTGCTGGGCCTGATGCTGGCCCTGGCCGGCGGCGTGGCGGGCATCGTCCTGGCCGAGATTCTGGACAGCGGCATGACCACCGCCGACGACGTGGAGCAACGGCTGGGCGTCGCGCATCTGGGCTCCGTGCCGCTGGTGTCATCGGTGTCGGAACCATTGGACGGGGACGAGACGCCCGTCGACTACATCGCGCGCAAGCCGCTATCGGCCTTTGCCGAGGCGGTGCGTGCGCTGCGCACCTCGGTTCTGTATTCGGCCACGGGCCAAACGGTGTCGGTGATCGCCCTGACCTCGGCCCTGCCGGCCGAGGGCAAGACGACGACCTCGCTTTGCCTGGCGCGCGTCGCCGCCCAGGCGGGCGGCAAGGTGGTCATCGTCGACTGCGACCTGCGCCGCCGCAACGTGAACCGCCTGCTGGGCGTCGAGCCTGAAGTCGGCCTGGTCGAGGTGCTGACCGGCAAGGCGACGCTGGATCAGGCGCTGATGCTGGACGCCCCGTCGGGCGCCAACGTCCTGCCGCTGACCAGCAACAGCTTCACGCCGCGCGATATCTTTGGCGAGAGCGGGATGGACGATCTGATCGCCGAACTGCGCAGCCGGTTCGACCTGGTCATCCTGGACACCGCGCCGGTGCTGGCCGTGGCCGACACCCGCGTGCTGGCGGCCAAGGCGGATGCGACCATCTTCCTGGCCCGCTGGCGCAAGACGCCGGAGAAGGCCATCGGCGCTGGCATTCGCCTGCTGCAAAAGGCCGGCGCGACGGTGACGGGCGTGGCCCTGACCCAGGTCGATATGAACGCCCAGGCCCGCTACGGCTATGGCGACGCCGGCTACTACTACGCCGACTACAAGAAATACTACGCAAGCTGACCATGGGCCGGATGTCCGCCCCCGCAACCGCCTCGTCGTCTCGCAGCCAGGCCTTCGCACCCCAGCGTCGGGCCGGCGCGCGGCTGAGCGGGCGAGCGCGGCTGGGGCTGGCGCTGGTCCCCGCCCTGCTGGCGCTGGCGCATCTGACGTTCGGGGCCAACCAGATGCTGGCGGCCCAGGTGCTGGCCATGCTGCTGGCGATCGCGCTGATTGTCGGTTTGATGCGACCGGCGGCGGCCGAGGAGCTGGCGGCGGTGCGGCCGCTGTGGCCCGTCGCGGCCCTGTTCGGCATGGTCGCGGGATGGGCGATCCTGAGCCTGTTCGTGGCCGGGCCTGACGGCGCGCATCCGGTGTGGAGCCGGGTCGGCGGGCAGGCCGGGACGATCAACCGGTCCGCCACCTTGCTGGAAATCGCCAAGCTGGGCGGGCTGGCCTGTGTCTTCCTGCTGGGCTGCATGCAGGGCGCGCGGCGATCCGGCGCAGTGTTCACCGTCAACGCCATACTGGCCGTCGGCGCGGTCTGGGCGGGCGTGGCGCTGACCATGTATCTGGGCGGGATGCAGGTGGCCGACACGCCGCGCCTGACCGGCGGTCTGATGAGCCCCAACAGCGCCGCCACCGTGTTCGGCGTGCTGACCGTGCTGGCGGCGGCGGACATGTTGCGGCGGCTGCGTGGGGCGCCGCCGGCCCTGCCGTTGCGGTTGCAGG
>Ga0160449_1000212_pt1 | contig 45259 bp, 43 predicted proteins | sample HID1975I_E1MG_FD_108216 | JGI IMG/M metagenome (GOLD analysis project Ga0160449, IMG submission 108216) | Enriched soil microbial communities from UW Madison campus, WI, USA - HID1975I_E1 MG | ecosystem: Environmental > Terrestrial > Soil > Unclassified | place: USA: Madison, Wisconsin...
GCACGACGGGTGGTGGTTCGACCACTCGCGCTACCGGGGGATCGGGCCGGAGCCGAGCGGCGATGACCGGGCGCCGCGCCACCGCTCGGGAGGCCGGCAGAAGTTCAGCTGGGTCCACGTCGACGACGTCGTCGGCGTCGTGCGCTTCCTGCGCGACCATCCGGAGATCGAAGGCCCCGTCAACGTCGCGACGCCGACGGCGAGCGACAACCGCTCGCTCATGGCTGCGCTGCGGCGCCGGGTCGGGGCACCGATGGGGCTCCCGGCGGCGCGCTGGATGCTCGAGCTGGTGATGTTCGCGCTGCGCAACGAGTCCGAGCTCCTGCTCAAGTCCCGCTGGGTCGCCCCGGCGCGGCTGCTCGACGCCGGCTTCGGGTTCACGGTGACGGACCTCGACGAGGCACTCGCGCGCTAGCTAGACGGCGGTCACCGGATCGCGATGTTGGAAGGGTTGCACACGCATTTCTTGCGCAACTCTTCCACCGACGGAGTGCACGGTCGGGTCACGGCGGCGGGTCGGGGGTGTAGGCGAGGATGTCGCCGGGCTGGCAGTCGAGGACCCGGCAGATGGCCTCGAGGGTCGAGAACCGGACGGCCTTGGCGCGCCCGTTCTTGAGCACGGAGACGTTGGCGACCGTGATCCCGACGGCGTCGGCGAACTCGCCCACGGACATCTTGCGCCGCGCGAGCTCGACGTCGAGGTTGACGACGATGGCCATCAGATCACCTCGCTCAAGTCGGACTCGAGCTCGGTCGCCCGCACGAGGAGCGCGCGCATCACGACGAGGAGCAGCGCGAGGCACAGCCCGCCGACGGCCGCCCCGCCGAGGAGGATGAAGAGCCCCGGGGGGATCATGTTGATGGCCGTCAGGTAGGCGTTCATCGCGACCACGAGGACGGTGGCCACGACCGTCGCCCCGATGATGCGGTTCACCCACGTGAACGCCCGCGCGGAGAAGATCGACCCCTCCCGGACGAAGCCGAGCAGGCGCCACACGCACAAGACGGCGAACTGCACGCACGCCACGACGATGATCGAGGCGACCAGGTACGGCCAGCGCAGGTAGGCGATCTCGGGGGCCTCGACGGCGTAGTCGGCGGCGATCGCCGGGAGCATGAGCGCCTGGACGACGAGCAGCCCGAGCAGGAGGGCGACGAGCCCGCAGCGCAGGGCGTTGATGGTGCCTCGGTTCATGCTGACCCTCAGATCGATCGAAGAATGATGACTACACATCGATAATCGATCACAAGAGATCGAATGTCAATCGTGAGGGACAACGGTGTCGACGGTTGTGCCCGTGAGCCTGGGAAAATGACATCGCCTGTCGAGGGGGGTGCGAACTAGGGTTCGCCGCATGGAGCTTCCTCTCGCAGGCCGCACCGCCGTCGTCACGGGGGCGAGCCGGCGCCAGGGCATCGGATACGCCGTCGCGGCACGCCTCGCGGGCATGGGCGCGAGCCTCTTCGTCCAGCACTTCGCCCCGCACGACGCCCAGCAGCCGTGGGGCGCGGACACGATCGAGGACGTCCTGGCGGGGCTGCGGGAACGGCTCGTCGACGGCGCGAGCCTGGCGGACGCGAGCATCGACCTCGCCCACGGCGACGGCGCCGCCGAGCTGATCGAGCGCGCCGGCAAGAACCTCGGTCACCTCGATATCCTGGTCTGCAACCACGCACGCAGCGGCTCGGACGGACCGCTCGAGGAGCTCTCCGCGGACATGCTCGACGGCCACTGGCAGGTCAACACCCGCTCGACGATCCTCGCGACGCAGGCCTTCGCCGCCCAGCACGACGGCCGCCCGGGCGGGCGCGTCATCTGGTTCACGTCGGGCCAGGTCGCCGGCCCCATGCGCCACGAGATCGCCTACGCCGCGTCCAAGGCGGCACTCGCGGGGGTGACGGCGTCCGTCGCGGACGGCCTCGTCGAGCGGGGCATCGTCCTCAACACGGTCAATCCCGGCCCCGTCAACACGGGCTACCTCGACGAGGGGACGGCCGACCGCCCGTCCGAGGTGCTGCGCGACGTGCTCGCGCACTTCCCCGGCGGGCGGTTCGGTGAGCCGGACGACCCGGCACGGCTCGTCGCGTGGCTCGTGAGCGACGAGGGTCGGTGGGTCGTGGGTCAGGTCATCTCGACCGAGGGTGGCTTCCGCCGCTGGTAGGCCGGGAGACTCAGTCGCGGCGCGTGCGGGGGCGGCGCGAGTCGTGCGAGGACGACGACGGCGCCCCACGGTCGACCGCGATCCGCAGGGCCCGTCCCGCGACGCGTGCCCGTGAGATGCGCTCGACGGACTCGGCGTCGAGGGGCTTGCGGATGTCCACGAGCGAGAACGTCGCGAAGATGTCGATCTTCCCGAGGTCCTTGCCGGAGAGGCCACCCTCGTTCGTCAGCGCGCCCACGATGCCGTTCGGCTGCGCACCGTGGTTGTGCCCGACGGCGACGCGGTACCGGGTGCCCATCGGCTCGCGGCGGACACCGCGCGCGGCGTCGGGGCGCTCGCCCCGGTCGAACCGCTCGGCGGCAGGGCCGGAGCGGCGCTCGACGGCAGCACGCTTGGCCTCGGCACGCTCGGCCTCGAACTGCTCCTGCTCCTCGCGCGCCTTGGGGCCGTCGTCGCCCACCGCGAGAGCGAGCAGGGTCGCGGCGACCTCGAGCGGGTCGGTGCCCGACTCCTCGAGGTGGGTGCGCAGCAGGTCGGTGTAGAGCGAGAGGCGACCGGCCTCGGCGCGTTCCGACACCTGGCCGAGCAGGCGGCGGGCGCGGTGGGCGGAGACGTCGGCGGGGGAGGGCACCTGGACCTCCTCGAGCGAGGCGCGGATGGTGCGCTCGATGCCGCGCAGCTTGCCGCGCTCGGAGGGTGTCACGAAGCTCATGGCCTCGCCGGTGCGCCCGGCGCGGCCCGTGCGGCCGATGCGGTGCACGTAGGACTCCGGCTCGCCGGGGAGGTCGAAGTTGACGACGAGGCCGATGCGCTCGACGTCGAGGCCGCGTGCGGCGACGTCCGTCGCGACGAGCACGTCGAGCGCCCCGCCGCGCAGCCGCTCGACGATCTTCTCGCGGTCCTTCTGGGCCACGTCGCCGGAGATGGTGGCGGCGGAGATGCCGCGCTCGATGAGCGTCGCGCCGAGCTCCTCGGCGGCGCCGCGGGTGCGGGTGAAGACGATCGCGGCGTCGGCGTCAGACGTCGCGAGGACGCGCACGAGCGCACCCGTCTTGTGGCGGAACGGGACGACGGCGTACGTCTGGCGCACCCCCGTGACCGTCGAGGCCTGCCGGGAGACGGCGATCTCGACGGGGTTGTTCAGGTGCTGGGCGGCCACGCGCCGGATCGGCGAGGGCATCGTCGCGGAGAAGAGCGCGACCTGCTTCTCGGCGGGCGCGGACGCGAGGATCGTGTCGACGTCCTCGGCGAAGCCCATCCGCAGCATCTCGTCGGCCTCGTCGAGCACGAAGAAGCGGATCTCGCCGAGGCGCAGCGTGCCGCGCTCGATGAGGTCGATGACGCGCCCTGGGGTGCCGACCACGACCTGGGCGCCGCGCTGCAGCGCCCGCGCCTGCGGCTGGTAGGGCGAGCCGCCGTAGACGGCGATGACGTCGACCGCCGGCAGGTGCTTGGCGAACGTCGTCACGGCGTCGGCGACCTGCATCGCGAGCTCGCGCGTCGGCGTGAGGACGAGGGCCTGGACGTGGCCGAGGGCGGGGTCGACGGCCGCGAGCAGGGGCAGGCCGAACGCTGCCGTCTTGCCCGTGCCCGTCTGGGCGATCCCCGTGATGTCGCGTCCTTCGAGGAGTGCCGGGATGGCGCGTTCCTGGATCGCGGTGGGCGTGGTGAAGCCGAGGTCGGTCGCGGCGCTCAGGAGCGCGGCGGGCAGGCCGAGGTCGGCAAAGGTGGTTCCGGACAGGGGTGTTTCAGACACAGGGGGAAGCCGTTCGTGCGGGGTACCGGAGCTGCGTACGGTCACCGAGTCGGCTCTCCGTAGGTCGCTACTCCCGCACACACACACCTGCTTGGCTCTGCGGCCAGGCACACACGAACACACGCGGATCAGCGACGAACTCCAGGGGATTGGCGACAGTCTACGGGCAGCCGTCCGCGGCGTCCCGAATCGGGCGGGTGACGTCCGCCACACGGTCCCGAAGGCGGGGCGGCTGGCCGAGACATGGGCGCTCTCCAGTTGCCAAGCGCGCGACCAGGGGATATATCAAGAAGGCGTCCCGAGCATCGGGACGTACTGGTCAGTATCAACTCGGTAACGATCGGGGGCCCAAGTACCATCCTGTCCGAAGTGTCCGATCTGTGATGTGTAACGTCGCAGTACTCATCGCTGCGTGCTCGCCCTCCCGCAAGGCCTTCCGCTCCCGTGGCGGGGGCCCGTGACGGCGGTCCAGTGTGACTCACTCCCAGGAGGAACCTTGAAGATCAGGCGATTCGGCGCGGCAAGCGCCGTGCTAGCGACGGCCGCTCTGGCCCTTGCCGCGTGCACCACTCCCACACCCGGGGACGACACCCCGACCACGACGGACACCGCGACTGACACCGCGACCGACACCGCGACGGGCGGCGAGGACCCCGTTGAGGGCGGCGTCGTTACGGTCGGCTGGAACCAGCCGTTCTTCTCGTACAACAACCTCACGGATCAGGGCAACGCGCTCACCAACGCGAACATCCTGTACCTGACCCAGGCGGGCTTCAACTACTACGACGCCGACCTCCAGCTCGTCCAGGACGAGTCCTTCGGCACGTACGAGAAGATCTCGGACGACCCGTTGGTCGTGAAGTACACCGTCAACGAGGGTGTCACCTGGTCCGACGGCGCTGCCGTCGACGCCGCGGACATGCTGCTCTACTGGGCCGCCGTCTCTGGCAACCTCAACGACGACTCGAGCAACTACGAGATCGACGAGGACACCGGCCTGCCGATCGTCCCCGACGACGCGGTGTACTTCGCCGCCGAGTCCCCCGGCCTCGCGCTCGTCACGACGACGCCCGAGATCGGTGACGACGGTCGTTCGGTGACGCTGACCTACGACAAGCCCTTCGCCGACTGGGAGACCAACTTCGGCTACGGCGTCCCCGCGCACGTGGTGGCGAACCTTGCGCTCGACTCAGGCGACGCCCAGGCGAGCAAGGACGCGCTCATCGCCGCGATCCAGGACAACGACCGCGCCGCGCTCAACGCGATCGCCGAGACGTGGCGCACGGCCTTCGACTTCACGTCGCTGCCGTCCGACCCGAACCTGTACCTCTCCTCGGGGGCGTACGTAATCAGCGAGTACGTCGAGGGTCAGTACCTGACCGTGGTCAAGAACCCGTCCTACACCGGACAGTTCCCGGGCAAGGTTGACACGATCACGACCCGCTACAACGAGGACCCGCAGGCTCTCGTCCAGGCGCTGCAGAACCGCGAGATCGACATGCTCTCGCCGCAGGCGACCGCGGACACGCTCGCTGCCCTCGAGGCCCTCGACGGTGTGCACGTCGAGAACCACGCTGACTCGGCCTACGAGCACGTGGACCTCGTGGTCGCCAACGGCGGACCGTTCGACCCCGCGACCTACGGCGGCGACGCCGAGGTGGCCAAGAAGGTCCGCCAGGCATTCCTGCTGACCATCCCGCGTCAGCAGATCATCGATCAGCTGATCAAGCCGCTGCAGCCGAACGCGGAGCCGCGCAACTCGCTGATCCTCGCCGCGGACGCTCCGGACTACGCGGCTATGGTGGCGGAGAACGGCTCGGACTTCTACCCGGCGACGCCGGACATCGAGCGGGCGCAAGCCCTTCTCGCCGAGGCCGGCGTCAGCACCCCGGTGGACGTGCGTCTCCTCTACGGTCTGTCGAACGTGCGTCGTGCCAACCAGTACACGCTCATCTCCGAGTCTGCGCAGCAGGCCGGGTTCAACGTGATCGACGGTGGTAACGACGCCTGGGGCACGATGCTGACCCCGGCGGGGACGGCTGACTACGACGCGGCGCTGTTCGCATGGGTCTCCACCTCCCTCGCGGTGACGGCGGCCGATGCCAACTACCGCACCGCGGCTCCGAACAACATCTACGGCTACTCGAACGAGGCGGTCGACGCCCTGTTCGACGAGCTGCAGACCGAGACGGACCCGACTCGGCAGTTCGAGATCCAGCTCGAGGTGGAGAAGCACCTGTGGGAGGACGCCTTCGGCACCGTGATCTTCCAGCACCCGGGCGTCAGCGCCTGGGCGGACAACGTCACGGGCGTCCAGCCCCTCGCACTGAGCCCGACGCTCTACTACGGGTTCTGGGACTGGGAGAAGACCTCCTGATCCAGGTCACCGTGAGGTGATCTGAGCCCGAGGGCCCATATCGCGACGCGGGGTGCCGGAGCTACTGGCTCCGGCACCCCCCGTCCGTGTCGCGTCGACAGAGGCGGATGAGGGCCTACTCTTAGGCACACTCGGTCAGGCGCCGCCCCGACCTAGGGCCCCAGTCCACAGCGGATAAGGTCAACATTCATGTTCAGCTTCATCCTTCGGAGATTCCTGTCGTCCGTCGCGGTGCTCCTCGTGGCGACGTTCCTCGTCTATGTCCTGGTCGCCTTTGCCGTCGACCCGCTGGAGAACCTGCGACAGAGCACGGCCCCGAACAAGGAAGCGCTCATGGAGGCGCGCGTCGAGCAGCTGCAGCTCGACGTGCCTTCCCCGATCCGTTATCTCGGTTGGCTGCGCGGCGTCGGCGGCTGTTTCGTCGGCCAGTGCGACCTAGGAGTGAAATGGACTACCAACGAGTCGGTGATCGCCGTTCTCGGCTCTTCCATCGTCATCACGATGCGTCTCGTCCTGCTCGCCACCATCCTCGCGATCATCTTCGGCGTCGCCGTCGGCATCGCCAGCGCACTCCGTCAGTACAGCGGATTCGACTACGGGATCACGTTCCTCTCGTTCCTGCTCTACTCGCTGCCGACGTTCTGGGTCGCGGTGCTGCTGAAGCAGTGGGTGGCCATCGGCTTCAATGACTTCCTCGTCGATCCCGTCATAGCGCCCGTGGTGGTTATTGCCACCTCCGCGGTGATCGGAATCATCTGGGCAGCCGCGATCGGGGGGGACGGTCGAAGACGGCTCGCCGTCTTCGCTGTCGCCGGCGGCGCGACGCTTGCGGTGCTGGGATACATCTCGGCGACGCAGTGGCTGTTGAACCCTGGCCTGGGCCCCGTCGTCATCGGTGTCACGGGCGTCGGCCTCGCCGTCGTGGTGACGCTGCTCTCGGCGGGCCTGCGGAACAAGCGCGCCTTGTACTCAGCGATAGCGACGGCGTTGCTCGGCGCCGCGCTTTGGTGGCCACTGCAGTTCCTGTTCGTGGAGGCGACGACGCCGCTCATCCTTGGCCTCGCTGTGGTGGCCGTCGGTGTCGGCGTAGTCATCGGGTACATCTTCGGTGGACCCGATCCGGGCATCTCGGCCCGCGGTGCTGCCATCACAGCCCTGCTCGTCGCCCTTCTCATCTTCGTCGACCGCATGATGAGTGCGTGGTACGCCTACTCCAACTCTTCGGTCATCGGGGGGCGCCCCATTGCGACGATTGGTTCCCAGACGCCCGGCCTGCACGGCAACTTCTGGGTGACCCAGCTCGACACGTTCACCCACCTGTTGCTGCCGACGATGGCGCTCGTACTCATCTCGTTCGCGGGCTACACCCGCTACTCACGTGCCAGCATGCTCGAGGTCCTCAACCAGGACTACGTGCGCACCGCGCGTGCCAAGGGCCTGACCGAGCGCACGGTGATCATGCGGCACGCCTTCCGTAACACGCTGATCCCTCTCGCGACGATCGTGCCCCTCGACATCGCCGGTGTGCTCGGCGGTGCCGTCATCACCGAGCGCATCTTCGGCTGGCCTGGCATGGGCACGATGTTCTTGCGCGGGCTCGGAGCGAACGAGGTAGAACCCGTCATGGCCTTCGTCCTCGTCGTCGGCGCCGTCGCCGTTCTTGCCAACTTCGTCGCGGATCTTGTCTACGCGGCGCTCGACCCACGGATCCGGGTGCACGCATGAGCATCTCCCTGCCCCCGCCCTCGCTCCCGCCCGAAGGCGAGCACCTCGAGAACGCGATCGAGCTCAAGGAGGTCGAGGGCCTCTCCCAGGGCCAGATCGTCTTCCGCCGATTCATCCGGCACAAGGGCGCGATCACCGGGTCCATCGTTCTCGGCTTCGTGGTGCTCGTCGCCATCACGTCCATCGGGTGGGGGCCGATTCCAGGCTGGTGGCGTTGGAACTACACCCAGACGGCCACGGTGCTGAACCCGGGCGGGCGTCCGACGTTGTCGCTCGGTGGAGCCAACGGCTGGCACCTCGGCGACTACCCCTTCGGCCAGGACGAGATCGGTCGCGACATGTTCGCGCGCACCATGCGAGGGATCCAGCAGTCCCTCACGGTCATGGTGATCATCGGGCTGCTCTCGACGGCGATCGGCCTCACGATCGGTGCCATCGCCGGGTTCTTCCGTGGGCGCATCGACAACCTCCTCATGCGCCTGACGGACGTGTTCATCGTCATTCCGATCCTCGTGACCGGCGCCGTGCTGGGCAAGCTCGTAGGCGGTGTCGGCGCCATCGCGCTCGCGCTCGGTCTGGGACTCTTGTCCTGGACCGGGATGGCGCGGCTCGTCCGCGGCGACTTCCTCGCCCTGCGTGAACGAGAGTTCGTCGACGCCGCGCGCGTCGCCGGGGCGTCGAGCGCGCGGATCATCCTCAAGCACATGGTCCCGAACGCCATGGGCGTCATCATCGTCAACACGACGCTGCTGATGAGTGCGGCCATCCTGCTCGAGACGGCCCTGAGCTACCTCGGCTTCGGCATCTCGCCCCCCGACATCTCTCTCGGCAACCTGATCGAGCAGTACCAGGGAGCCTTCACGACCCGACCCTGGTTGTTCTGGTGGCCGGGCATGTTCATCGTGACCATCGCGCTGTGTGTGAACTTCATCGGGGACGGCCTGCGCGATGCGTTCGATCCGCGCCAGCGGCGCATCCCGACGGCTCGCGCCCTGCGCCGCACGGACAAGGCCGCAGCGCGGATGGCCGCCCGCGCCGCAAGCGTCGGACGCATCGAGGAGCCAGGAGCGTGATGGCGACGTCAGCCCGGCAGTGTCCAGGCGAGTACGGTCACCACGGCGGCGCAGCCGGACGCCACGAGCGGTGTGCGCGGCACGACCACGCGGACCGGGGCGCCCTCAAGCCGCACTTCGTCGAGGTATCCGGCCTTTCGCAGCGCCTCGCGCCGGGCGCCGACTTCCTCTGCCGCCCGACCGGAGACGCCGGAGCTGCCGCGCTCTGTGATCCCCGGTGCCGGAGCTGCGAAGGCGGAGAAGCGGCGGCCGTCCACGGTGCTCACGGCCAGCGACCAGCGCCGGTCGACGTCGTCGAGCGCTGGCCATGGCACGTGGATCGTGCGCCACGGGTTGACGATGCGGACGCCGCCGTCGGAGACCTCCACCTCGGGGCGCCAATACGTGATCCACGCGCCGATCGCGACCAGACTCGCCGGACCGGCCCAGCGCAGCGTCATCACGGCGCCGGAGCCCGTGGTACCGACCAGCACGACGGCGATCGCGCAGCAGGCAACGACCGCAGCGGCGATCGGTCGGCTCGTCCCGGGACGGATCGTCACGGTGGGTCCCATGCGGCCATTCTTGCAGTGCTCCGCCGCGGTGCGGGTGCCGTGCGTCAGCCGATGACTGTCGAGGAAGAAGGTGTTCGTCGGTGACTACCGAGATCGAGCTCACGCGCACGACGAGGACCGGTGACCCGATCCTGCAGGTCGAGGGACTGGGGGTCGACTTCTGGGTCGACGGCGAGTGGTACCCCGCCGCCATCGACATGTCCTACGAGGTCTACCCCGGCGAGGTCGTCGCGATCGTCGGCGAGTCCGGCTCGGGCAAGACGCAGTCATCCATGTCGCTCATCGGGCTGCTGCCGCCCAACGGCCGGGCTAAGGGCAGCGCGAAGCTCGCGGGCCGCGAGCTCATCGGGCTCGGGCACTCCAAGCTGCGCCACGTGCGGGGCAAGGACGTCGCCGTCATCTTCCAAGAGCCGATGACGGCTCTCAACCCGGTGTACACCGTGGGATTCCAGATCGTCGAGACGCTGCGCAGCCACAGTGACATGGGCCCCAAGGCGGCGCGAGCACGCGCGATCGAGCTGCTCGCGATGGTGGAGATCCCTGTGCCGGAGACCTCGGTCGACAAGTACCCCCACCAGCTCTCCGGCGGCCAGCGCCAGCGGGCGATGATCGCCCAGGCGCTCGCGCTCGACCCGACGCTGCTCATCGCGGACGAGCCCACCACGGCGCTCGACGTCACTGTGCAGGCCGAGATCCTCAAGCTCATGCGCGAGCTGCGACACCGGATCGACTCGGGAATCATCCTCATCACCCACGACATGGGGGTCGTCGCAGACCTCGCCGACCGCATTCTCGTGATGAAGGATGGGCGCGTCGTGGAGCGGGGAACCTCGGCGCAGATATTCGGTGACCCCCAGCACGACTACACCAAGCAGCTCCTCGCTGCGGTGCCACACCTCGGGGCGCACACCGCAGGTGAGACCGTCGAGGCCAAGGCAGAGTCCGCCGCGCGGAGTGGTACGGCACCGGTGCTCGTCGCGAAGGATCTCGTCATCGAGTACCCCAAGCGCGGTCGTACCCCGGCCTTCCGGGCCGTCGACGGCATCGACCTCACGATCGGCCAGGGCGAGGTCGTCGGTCTCGTCGGCGAGTCCGGCTCGGGCAAGACGACGGTGGGCCGTGCGCTCGTCGGCCTGCTGCCAGCCGTCGAGGGCACACTCTCTGTCGGTGGCCAGGACATGGTCGGCATCTCCGCGAAGGACCTGCGGGCCGTCCGCCAGAACGTCTCGATCGTCTTCCAGGACCCGGGCTCATCGCTCAACCCGCGGCTTCCGATCGGCGAGTCCATCGGTGAGCCCCTGTACCTGCACAAGGTGGCCAAGGGACCGGCGCTGCAGCGGCGCATCGAGGAGCTGCTCGACCAGGTCCATCTACCACGCTCCATGCGCAACCGCTACCCGCACGAGCTGTCCGGCGGACAGCGTCAGCGCGTCGGCATCGCGCGGGCTCTCGCCCTGAACCCCAAGATCTTGGTGGCCGACGAGCCGACCTCGGCGCTCGACGTCTCCGTCCAGGCGCGCGTGCTGGAGCTCTTCCTCGAACTGCAGCGAGAGCATGGCTTCGCTTGCCTGTTCATCTCGCACGACCTCGCCGTCGTCGAACTGCTCGCGAGCCGCATCGCCGTGATGCACCACGGCAAGATCGTCGAGTTCGGCTCCCGCGAGCAGGTCCTCATGGACCCGCAGCACCCGTACACGCAGCGGCTGCTTGCCGCGGTCCCGGTACCTGACCCCGCCGAGCAGAAGCTGCGCCGCGAGACACGCGACCGGTTGTTCGAAGAGGAGGCGCGCCGGGTCGCCTCGAGGGTCGCGCCCCTGCCGGACGATGAGAGCGCGTCTCCCGATATCGACCCCGCGGGCGAGCCCGAGGCGGGTGACCCCCGCCGTCTCCACGGCGATGACTGAACGACACCGTCTGCCCGGGTCACGGCGCCCCGGCGGTGGGCCAGGATCTGTGCAGCCTGTCGAACGCTCAGTGGGTCGGTACGCGGCGCGGTCCTCCAACCCGAGATGGAGCCCGCCGTACCGATGGGTTCTGACCCGCGTGTCCGTACTCACTACGGAAAGACCAACCTCGTCGACTGCGCTCTTTGGGTTCGTCCGGATGCGTTGCGGGTAGCGTGCGGTGCGTTTCCGCCGAACGGATGCGTCCCACTCCGTACTGCGCATTAAGAACTGTTCGACCGTGCCCGTCTGGATCGCGGAAGACAACGGAATGACGGTCTACACCGTGTGGGCGACCTGCGTAGCGCCGGGCGCCTATCGCTCTGTGGTCAAGCCTGATCGCGCGGGCCCGATGAAGAGTGGTCAGGTCACTTCGAGAAACTGCACCAGTGGTCAGATTGGCACCCGTATTGGTTTCGGTATTGGGAGCGTCGACTGGGGTAAGCAGACTCTCGGGATCTGATCCTCCTCGATTTCCTGGCGAGGGCGTGGACCTCCTCGGAGCGGCTGCGGGTCTGCCCGGTCGCGGCTAGGTTGGCTGGGGTCGGTAGTCGCGGGTTGTAGAATCGACCGGCGCCCGGAGTCGTGGCGTCCCCATCCCACCCGAAGTGAGTACTTCCTATGACCGTGCGCTCCGACCTGCGTAACGTCGCGATCGTCGCCCATGTCGACCACGGCAAGACCACCCTCGTCGACGCCATGCTGTGGCAGTCCGACTCCTTCGGCGCCCACGCGCACGTCGACGAGCGCGCCATGGACTCCGGCGACCTCGAGCGCGAGAAGGGGATCACGATCCTCGCGAAGAACACCGCGATCCGGTACCGCGGCCCCGCGGCCCTCGCGGCGGGGGAGCCCGACGGCATCACGATCAACGTCATCGACACCCCCGGCCACGCGGACTTCGGCGGCGAGGTCGAGCGCGGGCTGTCGATGGTCGACGGCGTCGTCCTGCTCGTCGACGCGAGCGAGGGTCCGCTGCCCCAGACCCGCTTCGTGCTGCGCAAGGCGCTCGCCGCGAAGCTGCCCGTGATCCTCGTCGTCAACAAGGTCGACCGCTCCGACGCCCGCATCGACGAGGTCGTCACCGAGGCGACCGACCTGCTGCTCGGGCTCGCCTCCGACCTGCACGACGAGGTACCCGACCTCGACCTCGACGCGATCCTCGACGTGCCGGTCGTGTTCGCGGCGGCGAAGGCCCGCCGGGCGAGCCTCACCCAGCCCGCGGACGGCACGCTCCCGGAGGACCCGGACCTCGAGCCGCTCTTCGCGACGATCCTCGAGAAGATCCCCGCGCCGACCTACACCGAGGGCGCGCCGCTGCAGGCGCACGTGACGAACCTCGACGCATCCCCGTTCCTCGGGCGCCTCGCCCTGCTGCGCGTCTTCAACGGCACGATCCGCAAGGGCCAGCAGGTCGCGTGGGCCCGTTCCGACGGCTCCGTGCAGTCCGTCAAGATCACCGAGCTGCTCGAGACGAAGGCCCTGGACCGCGTGCCGACCCTCGAGGCCGGTCCCGGGGACATCGTCGCCGTCGCGGGCATCCCGGACATCACGATCGGCGAGACCCTCACCGACCTCGACGACCCGCGCCCGCTCCCGCTCATCACGGTCGACGACCCCGCGATCTCCATGACGATCGGCATCAACACCTCCCCGCTCGCGGGCAAGGGCGGCAAGGGCCACAAGGTCACGGCCCGTCAGGTCAAGGACCGCCTCGACGCCGAGCTCGTCGGCAACGTCTCGCTGCGCGTGCTGCCCACCGAGCGCCCCGACGCGTGGGAGGTGCAGGGCCGTGGTGAGCTGGCCCTCGCGATCCTCGTCGAGCAGATGCGCCGCGAGGGCTTCGAGCTCACGGTCGGCAAGCCGCAGGTCGTCACGAAGCAGGTCGACGGCAAGGTCCACGAGCCGATGGAGCACATGACGATCGACGTCCCCGAGGAGTACCTCGGCGCCGTGACGCAGCTCCTGGCCCAGCGCAAGGGGCGCATGGAGACCATGACGAACCACGGCACGGGCTGGGTCCGCATGGAGTTCGTCGTGCCCGCCCGCGGGCTCATCGGCTTCCGCACCCAGTTCCTCACCGAGACGCGCGGCACGGGCATCGCGTCGTCGATCGCGCACGGTTACGAGCCGTGGGCTGGCGCGATCGAGACGCGCAGCACCGGCTCGCTCGTGGCGGACCGCCAGGGCAAGGTCACCCCGTTCGCGATGATCAACCTCCAGGAGCGCGGCTCGTTCTTCGTCGAGCCCACGGCCGAGGTCTACGAGGGCCAGGTCGTCGGCGAGAACTCGCGCAGCGAGGACATGGACGTCAACATCACGAAGGAGAAGAAGCTCACGAACATGCGGGCCTCGACGTCGGACTCCTTCGAGAACCTCGTCCCGCCGCGCAAGCTCACGCTCGAGGAGTCGCTCGAGTTCGCCCGCGAGGACGAGTGCGTCGAGGTGACGCCGGAGATCGTGCGCATCCGCAAGGTCGTGCTCGACCAGACGGAGCGCGCCCGCATCACCGCGCGGTCCAAGCGCGCCTGACGCGATGGCGTTGCTCCTCGCCGTCCACGCGCATCCCGACGACGAGACCCTGTCGACCGGCGCGCTGCTCGCGACGTGGGCGCGCACGGGCGACGTCGAGGTCGTCACGTGCACGCGCGGCGAGCGCGGCGAGGTCATCGGCGCCGAGCTCGCCCACCTCGAGGGCGACGGCCCGGCGCTCGCCGTGCACCGCGAGGGTGAGCTAGCCGCCGCGCTCGCGGCACTCGGGGTGCGCCGCCACGCGTTCCTCGACACGCTCGGTGGCGCGGCGGAGCAGGGCATCCGCTTCGAGGACTCGGGCATGGCATGGCTGGGTGGCGGCATCGCGGGGGCGGCCGCCGAGATCCCGGCCGCGGCCTTCGTGCGGACCGACGCCGACGACGCCGCAGCCCGGCTCGCGAGCCACCTCGCCGACCGGGCGCCAGCCGTCGTCGTCACGTACGGGCCCGACGGCGGCTACGGGCATCCCGACCACGTGCGCGCCCACGAGGTGACGATGCGCGCCGTGGCCCGTCTCGCCGAGACCGCACGCCCCGTCCCCGCCGTGCTGTGGGCCGTCGCCCCGCACCGGCGCGCCGAGGTGCTCGCCGGGGGCGGCCCGCGCGTCGAGGTTCAGGTCGCGCCCGTCGCCGACGAGGTCGCCGCCGCGATGCGCGCGCACGCGACCCAGGTGCAGCACGTCCTCGTCGGCGCCGAGGGCATCGCCTTCTCCCTGAGCAACGACGTGCCGCTCGGAACGGGACCCATCGAGGTGCTCGAGCCGGCACCAGGGCCGCTCGTTCCCGTCGCGTGGCCGGCCGGCGTCGCAGCCCCGGGGTGGCCGGTACCGTGAGCGCCATGGCCGCTCGTACCGGACGGATCGCGTCCTGCCTCCTGCTCGGCGTCGCCGTCGGCGCCATCGGCACCGTGATGCACCGCTCGATGCCCCCCTGGGGCCTCGTGCTCGGCCTCGTCGTCGTGCTCAGCGCGGGGGTCTTCGCTCGTGCGTGGGAGGAGTGGCGCGGCTCGGCGGCGTACGCCGCGGGGTGGCTCGCCACGGTGCTCACGCTGTGGCAGGTGGGACCGGGCGGGGACATCCTCGTCCCCGCGATCGGCCCCTGGGGGAACGTCTGGATCCTCGGCGGCGTCGTCGTGCTCGCGCTGCCCGTCGTCGCCCCGAGCCGGTGGTTCGAGGATCGGTGACACGAGGACCAATGACACAGGGCACGGGCGTGGATCCCGACCAGTTCCGCACCGCGATGGGCCGGTTGCCCGCGGGTGTGGGGGTCGTGAGTCTCCACCTGCGCGGCATCGACCTCGCGGGCACGGTGAGCGCCGTCGCCTCCCTCTCGCTCGACCCCCCGCTCGTGCTGTTCTGTGTCCACACGGACGCCCGGGTGCGCGAGGGACTCGACGAGCAGGACGCCTGGGTGCTCAGCGTGCTCGCCGACGATCAGGGACCCGTGGCCGACTGGCTCGCCTCGCCGGGCCGTCCCGCGTTCGACCAGCTCGCGCGCGTCCCGCACGGGCGGGACGTCGGCTCGGGGGCCGCCGTCGTCGACGGCTGTGCCGCGTGGTTCTCGTGCCGCACCCACGCGATCCACCGCGGTGGGGACCACGACATCGTCGTCGGCGAGGTCGTGGCGCTCGGCGAGGGTCCCGCCACCGCGGGAGGACTCGTGCACCACCGCGGGCGGTTGCGCGCCGTCGCGCCCAGGAGCGGAACGTAGACTCCAGCGCAGGCAGCACGCACGAGGCAGGCGGGGAGCACATGGCGAAGGACGGCACGACGACGGCGGAGGACCGCGAGGGGGACGGGTCGGGCCACCCCCTCGACACGTTCGCGGGTGCCGAGCGGCCCAAGCGCCGCGCGGGCCGGGTGCTTGGTGCCATCGCGGCCGTGCTCGTGGTCGTCGCCGCCGGCTACGTCGGCGCGAGCTGGGCGCTCGCCGACACCGTGCCGCGCGGCGTGACCGTCGCGGGGGTCGACATCGGCGGCCTGAAGTCCGACGTCGCGACCGCGACGTTGGTCGAGGAGCTGCGCTTCGCGACGGGCGAGCCGATCGTCGTGGTCGCGGGGGACAGGTCCGTCTCCCTCGATCCCGCCGTCGCGGGCCTGGTCTTCGACGCCGACGCGACCGTCACGGCGCTCACGGGGTTCACGCTCGAGCCGGCGCGGCTGTGGCAGCACCTCTTCGGCCTCGGCGAGCAGCCCCCGGTGACGCGCATCGACACCGAGGCGCTCGACGCGGCCGTGGCCACCGCCGCCGTCGGCCTGATCACCGAGCCGGTCGACGGGCGCATCGTCTTCGCGGACGGCGCCGCCCACGCGACCGCCGCGGAGGAGGGGATCGCCGTCGACGAGCCTGCCGCGACGGAGCTCCTCGCGCGCACGTGGCTCACCGCGCCCCGCCCGATCACGCTGCCGACGCTCGCCGTGGCTCCGGACATCACCCAGGAGGAGACCGACCGGGCGCTCGCCCAGCTCGCGAGGCCGCTCGCCGCAGGCCCCGTGGGTGTCGTCGTCGAGGGCCAGGTCGCCGAGCTGCCCGCCGACGTCGTGACGGCGAGCGCCACGATCTACTCCGAGAGCTCGAACCTCGCACTGCGGCTCGACGGCGAGATGCTCGTCGAGGAGATCCTCAAGCGGACCACGGACCTGCTCTCCGACGCCTCGGACGCACGGTTCGAGTTCGTGGACGGCGAGCCGCGGATCGTCGAAGGGACGGCCGGCTCGACGCTCGACCCGGACCACGTGGCCTCGGCGGTGCGCAACGCCGCGCTCGGCACGCCGCGCACGGCCAACATCGCCCTGACGCCCGTCGACCCGGAGCAGACGACGAGGGCGCTCGAAGCGCTCGGGATCACCGAGCTCGTCGCCTCGTTCGACACCCCGCTCACCGCCGAGCCCGTCCGGACCAGGAACCTCGCGCGCGGCGCCGAGCTCGTCACCGGTGTGCTCGTCCGGCCCGACGAGGTGTTCTCGCTCAACGAGACGATCGGTCCGATCACGGCGGAGAACGGCTACTTCAACGCTGGCGTCGTCGTCAACGGCGTGATCCAGGAGGGCATCGGCGGCGGCCTGTCGCAGATGGGCACGACGATGTTCAACGCGGCGTACTTCGCCGGCTTCGAGGACGTCGAGCACCGACCGCACACCTACTGGTTCTCGCGCTACCCCGAAGGTCGCGAGGCGACCGTCTACGAGGGCGTGCTCGACGTGAAGTGGAAGAACACGACGCCGTACGGGGCGCTCCTGCGCTCCTACGTCGAGGGCAACCGGTTCTACGTCGAGGTCTGGGGCACGAAGCACTTCGAGGTGCAGACCGCGCTGTCCGGTCGCTCCCACATCACCGCGCCCACGACGCGCTACTCGCAGGATGCGGGGTGCATCGCGCAGTCCGCGGGCAACCCGGGCTTCCAGGTCACGAACACGCGCACGCTCCTGCTCGACGGCGAAGAGGTCGAGAAGACGTCGTTCACGTGGCGCTACAACCCGCAGGACGCGATCGTGTGCGGGCCACGGCCCAAGAACGACGACTGAGCGTCTAGGGGCGCGGCCGGAACTCGCGACGCTCGGGCGGCGGGGGCACGATCTTGCCGATCGCGATCTGCTCGGCCTCGATGCGCTCGGTCCCGCCGTGGTGAGCCACCTCGACGGCCTCGGGCGAGCGGTACACGAGCTCGCCCAGCACGTCGCTGAAACCGCCCTCGGGCAGCCTGCGGCGCACCACGACCCGTGAGCCGAGCGGCCAGTCGAGCCACGGGGTGGTTCTGTGCGGGGAGTCCTGCCCGGTGCCCATGTGGGGGATACTAGGCCTGAGCGCCGGGTGCGCGCACCGCCAACCACGTCACGGCCCTCGGGGGCCGACCGGAGGACCGACAGTGACCTACGTGATCGCCAAGCCTTGCGTGGACGTCAAGGACAAGGCGTGCATCGAGGAGTGCCCCGTGGACTGCATCTACGAGGGCAAACGATCGCTGTACATCCACCCCGACGAGTGCGTGGACTGCGGTGCGTGCGAGCCCGTCTGCCCCGTCGAGGCGATCTACTACGAGGACGACGTGCCCGAGCAGTGGGGCGAGTACTACCAGGCCAACGTCGAGTTCTTCGACGACCTCGGGTCCCCGGGCGGTGCGGCCAAGCTCGGCATGATCGAGAAGGACCACCCGATCATCGAGGTCCTGCCGCCGCAGGTCGGCGCCGAGTAGCCCGCGCTCGATGGGACTGCGCACCGGCGCCCTGCCGGACTTCCCCTGGGACAGCCTTGCCCCGTTCGCCGCGACCGCACGCAAGCACCCGGGCGGGCTCGTCGACCTGTCCGTCGGGACGCCCGTCGACCCCACGCCCGACATCGTCCGCGAAGCGCTCGCCGCTGCGACGGACAGCCCGGGCTACCCCACGACGCACGGCACGGCGGCGCTGCGCGAGGCCGTCGTCGACTGGTTCGCCCGCACGAGGGGTGTGCCGGGGCTCGACCCGGGCGCCGTGCTGCCCACGATGGGTTCCAAGGAGCTCGTCGCGACTCTGCCGGCCTGGTTAGGGCTCGGTCCGGACGACGCCGTCGTCTTCCCCGAGCCGTCCTACCCGACGTACGACGTCGGCGCCGTGCTCGCCGGTGCGACACCCGTGCCGGCCGACGACGGCGGCCTCGCGGCGCTGCGCGAGCGGCGTGACGTGCGGCTCGTCTGGCTGAACTCGCCCGGCAACCCGGACGGGCGCGTGCTGAGCGTCGGGCAGCTCGCCGAGATCGTGGCCGCCGCCCGCGAGGTGGGGGCGCTCGTGGTGAGCGACGAGTGCTACGCTGAGCTGCCCTGGGCGCCGCGATGGGTCGAGGGCGGTGTACCGAGCGTGCTCGACCCCCGCGTGACGGGCGGGGACCCGACCGGTGTGCTCGCCGTCTACTCGTTGTCCAAGCGGTCGAACCTCGCGGGGTACCGGGCGGCGTTCGTCGCGGGGGATCCCGCCGTCGTCGCCGGGCTCCTCGAGGCGCGCAAGCACGCCGGGATGATCGTGCCCGGCCCCGTGCAGGCGGCGATGACGGTCGCTCTCGGCGACGACGAGCACGTCGCGGTCCAGCGGGAGCGGTACGCGGTGCGCCGCGAGCTGCTCGCCGGAGCCTTCGAAGGAGCGGGGTACGCGGTCGACGGTTCCGAGGCGGGGCTGTACCTGTGGGTGCGGCCCGAGGGGCGCCAGGACTCGTTGCGGACGGTGGCGGACCTCGCGGCGCAAGGCATCCTCGTCGCGCCCGGTTCGTTCTACACCCGGGGCGCGTCCGAGCACGTCCGGGTGGCGCTGACGGCGCTCGACGTGCGGGTGCGCGAGGCGGCGCAGCGGCTGCTCGGCGCCTGACCTGTGACCGGAATCACGGCCCACGCCGGCAGATTCGGTGGGCCGAGATTCGTCACGTCGTCGGGCGCACAGGTACCGTCGTGAAAGCCAACGAGGGCGGGGCGTGCCCGCCACGGACTTCCAGGGAGGCCTCGCAGATGACGCAGGCACCGACCTCGGTCACACTGACCGCAGACGGCACGACGCTCGAGCTACCGACGGTGCAGGCCACCGAGGGGTCGAGCGGGTTCGTGGTGTCGTCGCTGCTGAGCCAGACGGGACTGACCACCCTCGACCCGGGCTTCACCAACACCGCGTCGTGCGAGTCGAAGGTCACCTACATCGATGGTGACGAGGGCATCCTTCGCTACCGCGGGTACCCGATCGAGCAGCTCGCCGAGCACTCGACCTTCCTCGAGGTGGCCTACCTCCTCATCCACGGCGAGCTGCCCTCCGCCGCGGAGTTCTCCGCGTTCGAGCAGCGGGTCAACCGGCACACGCTCGTCCACGAGAACTTCCGGACGTTCATGGGGACCTTCCCCACGGGCTCCCACCCGATGGCCGTCATGGCCTCGGCCGTCAACGCGCTCGCGACGTTCTACCCCGAGTCGCTCGACCCCTTCGACCCCGAGGCCGTCGAGCTCGCCACTGTGCTCATCCTCGCCAAGGTCCGCACGATCACGTCCTACCTGCACCGCACGCAGACGGGCGAGCCGCTGCTCTACCCGGACTACTCGCGCGGCTACGTCGACGACTTCCTCCGCATGGCCTTCGCGGCCCCGTACGAGAAGTACGAGGCGGACCCGATCGTCGTCGCGGCGCTCGACAAGCTCCTCATCCTGCACGCGGACCACGAGCAGAACTGCTCCACCTCGACGGTCCGCGTCGTCGGCTCCTCCCACGCCAACCTGTACGCGTCGGTCGCCGCGGGCGTCAACGCCCTCTCGGGTCCGCTGCACGGCGGGGCGAACGAGGCCGTGCTCACGATGCTCGCGCAGATCCAGGCCGACGGCGGCGACCCCTCGGCCTTCATGTCGAAGGTCAAGAACAAGGCCAACGGTGTGCGGCTCATGGGCTTCGGCCACCGGGTCTACAAGAACTACGACCCGCGCGCCGCGATCGTCAAGCAGAGCGCCGACGCCGTGCTCGAGGCGCTCGGTCACGGCGACGAGCTGCTCGAGATCGCCCGGGGCCTCGAGGAGATCGCGCTGAGCGACGAGTACTTCATCTCGCGCAAGCTCTACCCGAACGTCGACTTCTACACGGGGCTCATCTACAAGGCGATGGGGTTCTCGGAGTCGATGTTCACGCCGCTCTTCGTGCTCGGCCGCATGCCCGGCTGGATCGCGCAGTGGCGCGAGATGATGCTCGATCCGCAGACCAAGATCGGGCGCCCGCGCCAGGTCTACACGGGTGCCACCGAGCGCGACTACGTGGGGCTCGACGAGCGCTGACGCGCCTCACCGCAGCGGCACGAAGCGGTACGCACCCACCTCGCGCGTGCGCACCGCCTCGCCGTGCCGGTCGACGACGAGCAGCCGGCGACGCACGGGGATCACCATGCGGCCGTGGTCGGTGAGCTGCGCCACGAGCTCGTCCGGCACCTCCCGCGCCTCCGCGGAGACGAGGATGCGCCGGTAGGGCGCTTCCTGCGGCCGGCCGAGCACCCCTGGCACGGCCTGCTCGATCCGCGCGCGGGACACGTCGACACCGTGCGCGGCCGCCGTGGCGAGGTGGGACCGGCCCAGCGTGACGAGCTCCGGCTCGAGCTCGACGCCGATCACGGCGCCCGAGCCGCCCACGAGCTCGGCGAGCAGCGCCGTGGTCCACCCGGAGCCCGAGCCGACGTCGAGCACCCGGTCGCCCGGCTGCGCGTCGAGGTGGGTGAGCAGGTGCCCCACCGTGGTCGGCTGCGAGCACGTCGCGCCGTGGCCGATCGGCAGGGGAGCGTCCTCGTCCGCGCGCGTCGCGACGGCCGGGGGCAGGAACCAGGGTCGGCGCACCCGGACCATGGCGTCGGCGACCAGGGTGGAGGACACGACTCCATCCTTGCCCTTCGGGCGCGGCGGCGCAGCGATCAGCGCGACAGGGTGACGAGCACGAGCCCGGGAGCGCGAGGTTCCGTCTCCTGGCCGACAGCGGCCCACGTGGCATCGTCGGCCACCCAGCGCCGGTCCGCGACGGCGACCTCGGCGATGCCGTACGGCGCCGAGACGGTCACCGCCCACTGGGCCACGGCCCACGCGAGGCGCTCGGTACCGTCCCCGCGGGAGCCCGCGAGCACACCGGCGTCGAGCTCGACGGTCACCGGGTTCGCGCCGTCGGCCCCCTCGTCCCCGACGACGGTGACCGGGAGGTCCCCGAGGTCGCGCTCGACCCGGGCGAGGAGCGCCGTGGGCGCGCCGGCGGCGGGGTCGTGGACCACGCACGTGATGGCGGCGGGGGAGTGTCCGGTGAGCGCGGAGGCCCAGGCGCGGGACATCGACTCGTGCTGGGCGTAGGCGTCCGGGAAGGCCGAGCGCTGCACCGTCTGCGCGGCGACCGTGACGGCCATGTCCTCGAAGCCGTCGACCTTCGCGAGCGCGTCGTAGAACGTGTGCGTCGAGTACACCGGGTCCAGGATCTCTTCCGGCGAGCCCCAGCCTTGCGACGGCCGCTGCTGGAACAGCCCGAGGGAGTCGCGGTCGCCGTAGTCGATGTTGCGCAGCGAGGACTCCTGCATGGCCGTGGCCAGGGCGATCGTCACCGCGCGGGCCGGCAGTCCCCGTCGCAGGGCGGTCGCGGCGAGCAGCGCGGCGTTGTCCGCCTGCTCGTGGCTCAGCGCGTAGCGCACGCCGTCGTTGACTGCTGTGCACTGCTCCTTCGCGCGGGGCTCGGCGTCGAGCGAGCTCAGGAAGGTGACGACGCCCCAGACTCCCGCGACGCCGAGCGCCGCCACGACGAGGAGCGTCACGAGGGCGCGGACGATCGTGCGGGTCACGCTCCCGAGGGTACGGCGCCCGCGCCGCGAGACCCGGCAACCACCACCGGCGTCCCGCCAACCGCCGGCGTCCTACCAACCACCGGCGTTCCGCTCGACGAGTCCCGCGGCGTAGTCGAGCCACGCCGGCTCGTCGTTGAGGCACGCGACCGTGCGGTAGCCGCTCGGGTCGCCCCCGCCGTCCGCGAACAGCTCGCGGCCCTCGATCCGCAGCTCGTGCAACGTCTCGAGGCAGTCCGTCGTGAACCCGGGCGAGATGATCGCGGGCCGCTCGACGCCGTCGCGGTGCAGCTCGCCGAGCCGGGGCTGGAGGTAGGGCTTGATCCACTCCGTGCGACCGAACCGGGACTGGTAGGCCATCTCGTAGTAGTCCTCGTCCCAGCCGAGGGCCTCGGCGAGCAGCCGGGTGGTCGCCTCGCACTGCCCGACGTAGGGGTCGCCCTCGTCCTCGAACCGTCGGGGCAGGCCGTGGTAGCTGAGGATGATCCGGTCAGGCTTCTCGCCGTCGTCGAGCTGGCGACGCACGCTCGCGGCGAGCACCTCGATGTAGGCGGGGTCGTCGTAGAAGGGGTGGACGAACCGCAGCGACGGGGAGAACTTCTTGCGCGGCAGCCCCTTGCGCCGCCGCCGTCCGAGCGCCGTGAACATCACCTCGTCGTAGACGGCGGCCGTCGTGCTGTTCGAGTACTGGGGGAAGAGCGGCAGGACGACGATCTTGCGGATGCCCGCCGCCTCGAGCCGCTCGACCGCCCCGGCCATGGTCGGCTCGCTGTACGCCATGCCGAGCTCGACCCGGTACCGGTCGCCGAGCCGCTCGGCGATCCCCGCGCGCTGCGCCTCGGAGAGCACGAGGAGGGGCGAGCCCTCGTCGGTCCAGATCTCGGCGAAGTGGTGCGAGACGTGCTTGGGCCTCGTGGGCAGGACGGCGGCGCGCAGCACGGGCTGCCAGCGCCAGCGCGGCAGGTCGATCACGCGCTCGTCGGAGAGGAACTCCTTGAGGTAGCGGCGCACCTCGGGTCGGCTGAGGCTCGCGGGGGTGCCCACCTGGCCGAGGATCACGCCGATCTGCTCGCTCACGACGGGTTCTCCTGGCTGGGGGACGGCCTCACCCCTCGAACGTACGGTCGTGCCCCCGCTGCGCATAATCGCGCGACAAGGCGTCAGAACCAGGTCACGTCCCGCTCAGTTCGCGTGCAGGGCGGCGTTGAGCCGCACGCCCTCGCCGCTGCGGGCCACGGCCTCGATGCCGCCCGTGAGCGAGTTGCGGCGGAACAGCACGTTGTGGGCCCCCGCGAGCTCCCGGGCCTTGACGACCGTGCCGCTCAGGTCCTCGCCGTCGGCCCCGCGCACCCCGACGAGGGTGACCTTGGACGCGGCCGTGACGTAGAGGCCGGCCTCGACCACGCAGTCGTCCCCGAGCGGGATGCCGAGACCGGAGTTGGCCCCGAGCAGCGAGCGCTCGCCGAGCGAGATGACCTCGGTGCCGCCACCGGACAGCGTGCCCATGATGGACGCGCCGCCCCCGACGTCGGACCCGTCGCCGACGACGACGCCCGCCGAGACGCGGCCCTCGACCATCGAGACGCCGAGCGTGCCGGCGTTGAAGTTCACGAAGCCCTCGTGCATCACCGTGGTGCCCGGGGCGAGGTGGGCGCCGAGCCGCACGCGGTCGGCGTCGGCGATGCGCACCCCGGACGGCAGGACGTAGTCGACCATGCGGGGGAACTTGTCGACGCCGAGCACCGTGACGGGGCGGCCGAGCCTCGCGCGCAGCCGCAGCCGGGTCGACTCGAAGCCCTCGACCGCGCACGGCCCGGCGTCCGTCCACACGACGTTGGGCAGCGCGGCGAAGATGCCGTCGAGGTTGAGGCCGTGGGGTGCGACGAGCCGGTGCGAGAGCAGGTGCAGGCGCAGGTAGGCGTCCGGGGTGTCGGCGGGGGGCGCGTCGAGGTCGATCCGGGTGAGGACGACGGCGGTCGTCACGGCCCTGGTCTCGTCGGTGCCCTCGAGCGCCCGCAGCTCGGCCGGTGCGAGCGCGTCGTCGGGCGCCGTGCCGAGGACCGGGTCGGGGTACCACGTGTCGAGGACGGCGCCCGCCGTCGTCGTCGTGACCAGTCCGAAACCCCAAGCGCTAAGCGTACTCATGCGCACGAGGGTAGACGCCCTCGCGGCTACCGGCCGGTACGCAGGTAGATTCGCCGTGTGCCTGAGCTGGACCTGACCCTCGACGTCGTCGACCTCGCCGCCGCCCTGTGCGACGTGCCGTCCGTGAGCGGCGACGAGGCCCGCCTCGCGGACCTGCTCGAGGGCGCCCTGCGCGTGCTGCCCCACGTCGAGGTGATGCGGGACGGGGACGCCGTGCTCGCCCGCACGAACCTCGGACGCCCGAGCCGCGTGGTCGTCGCGGGCCACCTCGACACGGTGCCGATCGCCGGCAACCTCCCCACGTGGCGCGAGGGCACGGGCGACGACGAGGTCCTGTGGGGCCGGGGGACGGTCGACATGAAGTCCGGCGTCGCCGTCATGGCCTCCCTCGCGGCCGAGCTCACCGCGCCGCGCCACGACGTGACGTGGGTCTTCTACGACAACGAGGAGGTCGACGCCGCGCGCAACGGCCTCGGCCGCATCGCCCGCCACCACGCGGACTGGCTCGCGGCCGACTTCGCCGTGCTCGCCGAGCCGAGCAACGGGAGCGTCGAGGGCGGCTGCAACGGCACGCTGCGCGTCGAGGTGCGCACGTCCGGCACGGCGGCCCACTCCGCGCGCGCCTGGATGGGCTTCAACGCGATTCACGCGGCCACCGAGATCCTCGCGCGGCTCGAGGCCTACGTGCCCGCGACCCACGAGGTCGACGGGCTCGCCTACCGCGAGAGCCTCAACGCCGTCCTGATCTCCGGGGGAGTGGCCACCAACGTCATCCCCGACGCGTGCACCGTCACGGTCAACTACCGCTTCGCGCCGTCGACCACACTCGCCCAGGCCGAGGCGCACGTGCGCGAGGTCTTCGCGGGCTTCGACGTCGAGCTGACCGACGCCGCCGGGGGCGCCCGCCCCGGGCTCGACCACCCCGCCGCGGCCGAGTTCGTCGCCGCCGTGCTCGCCGCGACGGGTCGCGAGCCGGCCCCCAAGTACGGCTGGACCGACGTCGCACGCTTCGCCGAGCTCGGCGTCCCCGCCGTCAACTTCGGCCCCGGCGACCCGTCCCTCGCCCACCACGACGCCGAGCGCTGCCCCGTGCGCCAGATCCGGGAGTCGCGTGCCTCGCTGCGGGCGTGGCTCGCCCCGTAGGCTCGCCACGACGCGAACCGACCGAGGAGAACGATCGTGAACCAGAACGGCTACCGCAAGGGGCCAGTCCTGCTCCGGGGCGACCAGGTCCCGACGACGACGAGCGACCAGCGGCTGCTGCGCCCCGACGGGGACACGGACTGGCTGCACGCCGACCCGTGGCGCGTCATGCGCATCCAGAGCGAGTTCGTCGAGGGCTTCGGTGCGCTCGCGGAGGTCGGTCCCGCGGTGAGCGTCTTCGGCTCGGCCCGCACCAAGCCGGACGACCCGTTCTACGGCCTCGCCGAGGAGGTCGCCGCCGAGCTCGTCAAGGCCGGCTACGCCGTCATCACGGGCGGCGGCCCCGGGATCATGGAGGCGGGCAACAAGGGCGCCACGGAGGCCGGCGGTCTGTCGGTGGGCCTCGGGATCGAGCTGCCGTTCGAGCAGGGCATGAACCCGTACGTCGACCTCGGCGTGAACTTCCGCTACTTCTTCGCCCGCAAGACGATGTTCGTCAAGTACGCCCAGGGCTTCGTGATCCTGCCCGGGGGCTTCGGCACGCTCGACGAGACGTTCGAGGCCCTCACGCTCGTGCAGACGCACAAGGTGACGGGCTTCCCCATCGTGCTCGTCGGCAGCGCGTTCTGGGGCGGGATGGTCGACTGGCTGCGCGGCACCGTCGCCGACGCCGGGATGATCTCCCCCAAGGACCTCGACCTCATCAAGGTGGTCGACGACGCGGGGAGCGCCGTGCAGCACATCGTCGAGCGCGGCGCCGAGCTGCGGGCCGCCGAGGAGGCCGCCGTGCAGGAGACCGCCGAGGCCCAGGAGGCGGCCGAGCTGGCCGGCGACGGCCCCTACGAGGGCTGAACCGGTGGTGGCCAGCAGCACGCTGCGGTTGCGGGGACGCGAGCTCGATCTCGCCCGCGGCGTCGTCATGGCCATCGTCAACCGCACGACGGACTCGTTCTACGCCGCCGCGCGGTACGCCGACGACGAGGCAGCGATCGCGGCCGTCGAGCGGGCCGTCGCCGAGGGCGCCGAGATCGTCGACGTCGGCGGCATTCGTGCCGGACGTGGTCCGCGGGTCGGGCCCGACGAGGAGATCGCGCGGGTCGTGCCCTTCGTCGCCGCCGTGCGTGAGCGGTTCGGTGACGTCATCATCAGCGTCGACACGTGGCGCTCGGGCGTGGCCCGCGAGGCGGCCCGCGCCGGCGCGGACCTCGTCAACGACACGTGGGCGGGCCACGACCCCCACCTCGCCGAGGTCGCGGCGGCCGAGGGCGTCGGCGTCGTCGTCACCCACACCGGCGGCGCACGACCCCGTACGGACCCGCTGCGCGTCTCCTACCCGGACGGTGTGCTCGCCGACGTGCTCGCTCAGCTCGGCGCCGGTGCGCGCCGCGCCGTCGACCTCGGGGTGGACCCGGCGGCCGTCCTCGTCGACCCGACGCACGACTTCGGCAAGAACACGTGGCACTCCCTCGAGCTCGTGCGGCACACCGCGCGACTCGTCGAGCTCGGGTTCCCCGTCCTCATGGCCCTCTCGCGCAAGGACTTCGTGGGGGAGGCGCTCGGTCTCGAGGTCGACGAGCGGCTCGAGGGCACGCTCGCCGCCACGGCGATCGCGGCGTGGCAGGGCGCCGGGGTGTTCCGCGCGCACGACGTCGCGGCGACCCGTCGCACGCTCGACATGGTCGCGGCGGTCCGCGGTGACCTCGCCCCCGCGCGGGCCGTGCGGGGGCTCGCGTGAACTAGAATGATCAGCAGTAACAGCGAGCTGAAGGAGTCAAGGCATGGCCGCGATGAAGCCGAGGACCGGAGACGGACCGCTCGAGGTGAGCAAGGAAGGCCGCGGCATCGTCATGCGTGTCCCGCTGGAAGGCGGTGGCCGCCTCGTCGTCGAGCTCAACGCGACGGAGGCCGCCGAGCTCGGTGAGGCCCTGACCTCGGTGGTCAGCTAGCGCGGCACCCCCCGGCTAGCGTCGCACCCCGACGAGCAGCCCGTCGCCGCTCGGCACCATCGCCGGGAGCACGCGCTCGTCCTTCGCGAGGTTGCGACCCACGTCGCGCATCGTCGTCGTCGTCGCGTCCCGCCGCGCCGGGTCCGCCACGCGGTCGTGCCACAGCGCGTTGTCCACCGCGAGCACCCCGCCCGGCCGCAGCAGCCGGAGTGCCTGCTCGACGTAGTCCGGCGTCGACTCCTTGTCGGCGTCGACGAGCACCAGGTCGTAGGCACCGTCCGTGAGGCGGGGCAGCACCTCGAGGGCGCGGCCACCGATGAGTCGCGTGCGGGTGGGGCGCACGCCTTCCTCCGTGAACGCCTCGCGGGCGGCCCGCTGGTGCTCCACCTCGAGGTCGATCGACGTCAGGACGCCGTCGTCGGCCATCGCCCGCAGCAGGTAGAGCCCGCTCACGCCCGCACCCGTGCCGATCTCGACCACGGAACGGGCGCCGAGGGTCGCGGCGAGCACGGCGAGCACGGCCCCCGCGCCGGGCATGACGGGGGTGCAGCCGAGCTGGTCGGCGCGCTCGCGGGCGCGCAGCAGGATCTCGTCCTCGGCGAGGAACTCCTCGGCGTAGTACCAGCTCGGGGTCTTGTCGGTGGAGATGGCTGCCTCCGCAGGTGCGTGGGGCGCGGGCTGCGCCTGCTCGGATCGTACTCGGGCCGGTGGCCGCTCGCCGGAACACCGCCCGCGTGCTGCGCGTTGGTCAGGCAGGCGCGGGTGCCCAGGAAGTTCCCAGCATCCTCGGGGAGAATGTCGGTCATGCCGGTGGAGGGAGGTCGATCGTGACTCACGTCGCCGACTTCGACGCGCCGCAGTCGTGGACGCCGCCCTCCTGGGAGCAGATCGTCGAGGAGCACTCCCCGCGCGTCTTCCGGCTCGCCTACCGGCTCACGGGCAACCAGCACGACGCCGAGGACCTCACGCAGGAGACCTTCGTGCGCGTGTTCCGCTCCCTGTCCACGTACCGGCCGGGCACGTTCGAGGGCTGGCTGCACCGCATCACGACGAACCTCTTCCTCGACCAGGTGCGGCGCAAGAACCGCATCCGCTTCGAGGCCTTGGCCGACGACGGCGGAGCCCAGCTCGTCACCCCCGCCGGCCGGGGCACGCCGGAGCGGGGCTTCGAGCACGCCTTCCTCGACTACGACATCCAGGCCGCGCTCGACGCGCTGAGCCCCGAGTACCGCGCCGCCGTCGTGCTGTGCGACATCGAGGGACTGTCGTACGAGGAGATCGCCGCGACGCTCGGCATCAAGATGGGCACCGTGCGCTCGCGCATCCACCGAGCCCGCGCCCAGCTCCGCGAGTCGCTCGCCCACCGCGCCACCCCGGTCGAGGTCCACTGACATGGCACACCTGGGTTATCTGCTCACGGCGCTCGCGGACGGCCAGCTCTCCCCGGCGACCACGGAGAAGGTGCTCGAGCACGTCGCCTCGTGCCGCCCGTGCGCCGCCGAGCTCGCCGCAGAACGCCGCGCCCGCCGCATGGTCGCCGAGGCGTCATGCGCGGCGGTCCCGGCGGACCTGGCCGCGCGCCTGCGCACGATCGGCGAGCAGCCCGCGCCCAACGAGCCCGTCGGTGTCGAGGCGCATCCGCACCGCCGGCTCGCGGCCCTCACAGCCGTGGGCTCGCTCGTCGGGGTGTCGGCCCTGGCGACCGCGCTCTTCGTCGTCGGCGGCCCGCGTGACGCGGCTCCGGCGTTCACGGACTCCGCGGCGCTCGCCACTCTCGGCCTCGTTGCTGACGCCCCCCGCGTCTCGAGCGCCTCGGCGGCCACGGCGACGGCGGCCTTCGTCACGACGGGGGCGCCGACGGCGACAGAACTACCCGACGGCGTGTTCACCGTGACCGCGCAGCGGCCGCTCGCCGACGAGCGCGGCAGCGTGGTCGAGCTCGCGGGCCGCGGCGGGCACGTCGTCCTCGCGACCCAGCCGGGCCGGCTCGACGCCCGCAGCGTCGCCCACCTCGAGCCCGTCGATCACTCCGGCGCGGCGCTCTACGTCCTGACGACCGAGCCGTTCCACGCCGTCTGGCAGTCGGGCGATCACGTCGTGGAGCTCGTCACCGACCTGCCGTCGCGGCAGGTGGGCGAGCTCGTGGCACACTTCCCCGCGGACGAGTACGACGTCGGACCGCTCGCGCGACTCGCGCGAGGCTGGTCGGCAGTGACCGGAGGCATGAGCAGGTGACCGACAGCAACGAGCCCCTCCCGCTCTTCGCCTCGCCCGGGAGGGTGCCGCCGCCGGAGCCGACCGGCCCGCAGTCGCCCGTTCCGCAGCCGAACGCTCAGCGTCCGGGCACCACCACGCAGCCGAGCACCGCGTCGTCGGTCACGCAGACGTCGGAGCCAGCCGTCTGGCAACCCACCTCCGCCGCGTCCCCCACGCCCGCCCCGGCGGAGTACCACGCGTCCCGCCCGAGGCGTGAGCGTCGGGGCCTCAGCGCGTGGTGGCTCGCCCCGCTCGTCGTCGTCAGCCTCGTGGCCGGCGGTGCCGGCGGGGTGCTCGCCGAGCGTTACCTCGGCGCGGACCGCCCCGTCGAGGCGAACCTGCCCGTCTCGCCCGCCGCACCCGTCGACCGCGCCCCCGAGTCCGTCGCCGGCATCGCGGCCGGTGTGCTGCCGTCGGTCGTGGCGATCGAGGTCGCCACGGGCGAGGGGCGGGGCTCGGGATCCGGGTTCATCCTGCGTGCGGACGGCTACATCCTCACGAACAACCACGTGGTCGACGGCGGCTCCGGGCCCGGGGGCTCGATCACCGTCGTGTTCGCGGACGGCTCGCAGGAGTCCGCGACCGTCGTGGGGGCGACGCTCGACTACGACCTCGCGGTCATCAAGGTTCCCCGCACGGGCCTCACGCCGCTCGCGCTCGGCGACTCGGCGGACGTCGTCGTCGGCGACCACGTCATCGCCGTCGGCGCCCCGCTCGGGCTGCAGGGCACGGTCACGAGCGGGATCGTCTCCGCCGTCAACCGGCCCGTGACCGCGGGCGACCCGGGTGGCCAGGCGTTCATCAACGCGATCCAGACCGACGCGGCGATCAACCCCGGCAACTCCGGCGGGCCGCTCGTCAACCTCGCCGGCGAGGTCGTGGGCGTCAACTCCGCGATCGCCCAGCTCCCCGGAGCCGTCCTCAGCGGCGTGGGCAACATCGGCCTCGGCTTCGCCATCCCGTCCAACCAGGTGCGGCGCACGGCCGAGCAGCTCATCGAGACCGGGGAGGCGACCTACCCGTACATCGGCGTCATGCTCGACGAGCGGTACACGGGCGAGGGCGTGCAGGTGCTCGCGGCCCCCGAGGGCGACTCCACGACACCCGTCGAGCCGGACAGCCCGGCCGACCGGGCCGGCATCCGGGCGGGCGACGTCATCATCTCGATCGACGGCCGGCCCGTGACGGACCCCGACGAGGTCGTCGTCGCGATCCGCGCCAAGGCCCCGGGCGACTCGGTCGTGCTGCGGGTGCGCACGGGCGACGACGAGCGCGACGTGCGGGTCGTGCTCTCGGAACGTTCCTCGAGCTAGCCCGTCCCGGTTAGCCTGGAGCCGTGTTCGGGATCAACGGGGCCGAGTTCCTCGTGCTGCTGGTCGTCGCGGTGATCGTCGTCGGCCCCGAACGCCTGCCCCGCTACGCCGAACAGCTCGCCCACGCCGTGCGCAAGCTGCGCGCCTTCCTCGGCGACGCGAAGGAACGGGTCTCCGAGGAGCTCGGGGACGACGTCAAGGACCTCGACTGGGAGGCGCTCGACCCGCGGCGCTACGACCCGCGGCGCATCGTGCGCGAGGCGCTCCTCGACCCGGATCCGGCCGCACCCGCTGCGGCGGCGGCCGCCGGAGCCGCCGGCGGCGCCGTGTACGTCAGCGGCACGCGGCCCTCGACGTCGGTCCGGTCCGCCTCGGTGCGCCGCCGCGACGAGGCGAAGCCGGCCGCCCCCGTCGACGCTCCGTTCGATGATGAGGCCACCTAGCCCGGGCTGGCACAATGGCGATCATGTCATCGCCCACGCGGCCCCGGATCTTCTCGGGGATGCAGCCATCGTCCGACTCCCTCCACCTCGGTAACCTCATCGGCGCGCTGCGCAACTGGGTGGCCCTCCAGGAGGACTACGACGCGATCTACTGCGTCGTCGACCTGCACGCGCTGACGCAGGCGCCGGACCCGGCGACGCTGCGCGAGCGGTCCCGGCGCACGGCCGCGCAGTACCTCGCGGCGGGCGTGGACCCGGAGCGCTCCGTGCTGTTCGTACAGTCGCACGTGCCCGCGCACGCCGAGCTCGCGTGGGTGCTCGGCTGCCAGACGGGCTTCGGCGAGGCCGGTCGCATGACGCAGTTCAAGGACAAGTCCGCGAAGTACGGCTCGTCCGCGACGAACGTCGGGCTCTTCACCTACCCGGTGCTCATGGCCGCGGACATCCTGCTCTACGACACGGCGCTCGTGCCCGTGGGGGAGGACCAGCGTCAGCACCTCGAGCTGAGCCGCAACCTCGCCGAGCGCATGAACGCGCGCTTCGGGGAAGGGACCGCCGTCGTCCCCGAGCCGTACATCGTCAAGGAGTCGGCGAAGATCTTCGACCTGCAGAACCCGACGGCGAAGATGAGCAAGTCCGCCGACTCCGAGGCGGGGCTCATCCAGCTCCTCGACGACCCGAGGGTCGTGACGAAGCGCATCAAGTCCGCCGTGACGGACGCCGAGACGCAGATCCGGTTCGACGCCGAGGCCAAGCCGGGGGTGTCCAACCTGCTCACGATCCACTCCGCGCTCACCGGCACGCCGGTCGCCGAGCTCGAGGCGCAGTACGAGGGCAAGATGTACGGGCACCTCAAGGTGGACCTCGCCGAGATCGTCGTCGAGGCGCTGCGCCCGTTCCGGGAGCGCTCGGCGGAGTTCCTCGCCGACCCCGGAGCGCTCGACGAGCTCCTGGCCGACGGCGCCGAGCGGGCGGCCGCGCTCGCCGAGCCGATGCTCGAGCGGGTCTACGACCGCGTCGGCCTGCTCGCGCCGGGACGACCCCGCCGATGAGGCTCCCCGGGAAGGCGGACGACGAGGTCCGGTTCGGGGTCGCGATCGCGGTCCCCGAGCCCTTCGGCGCCGCGCTCCAGGCCGCGCGCGAGTCGTTCGGCGACCCCCTCGCCCGCCTCATCCCGCCGCACGTGACGCTGCTCGGGCCCACCGTGCGCGCCGCGGCCGGCATGGACGAGGTCGGGGACCACCTGGCCGCCGTCGCCGCGCGGCACGAACCCTTCGAGCTGCACCTGCGCGGCACGGGCACCTTCCGCCCCGTGTCACCCGTCGTGTTCGTGCAGGTCGCGGCCGGGATCGCTGCGTGCGAGCGCCTCGAGGCCGAGGTCCGCACGGGTGTCCTGGACGAGCCGCGGGAGTTCAACTACCACCCGCACGTCACAGTCGCCCACGAGGTCGACGACGCCGCGCTCGACGTAGCCTTCGTGGGGCTCGCTCGGTTCGACGCGAGCTTCGAGGTGGAGTCCTTCTCGCTCTTCGACCACGGCGAGGACGGCCTGTGGCGGCCGGCCCGCGAGTTCCGACTGGGAGGCTGACATGAAGCGTTGGCGGGCACGGATCATGGACCTCGTCGCGCGCGCCAAGGCGACCCGCGTGGGACGCGCGCTGACGCACTTCGGTGCTCGCGGCGGCGGCGTGATGACCGGTGGGATCGCCTACGCCGCCGTCTTCTCGCTCTTCGCCGCCCTCGCGATCGCGTTCTCCGTGGGGCTCGCCGTGCTCGGCGGCAACCCTGAGCTGCGCGACGCGTTCCTCGAACAGCTCGGCAGCTGGCTGCCCGGGCTCGTCGGGGAGGGCGGGCTCCTCGGGCCGGACGACCTGCAGTTCACCATCGGGCCGGGCATCGCGGGCGTGGTCGCGGCCGGGGCGTTCGTCTGGAGCTCGAGCGCCTTCATGGGGGCCCTGGGCACGGGGTTGCGCGCCATGATCGACGACTCCACACCGCGGGCGCGACAGCTGCCCGGCATCGTGCGGACCTGGGCGGGCTTCCTCGGCCTCGGTGTGGGACTGCTCGTGTCGACGGTGGCCTCCGTCGCGGTGACGCAGCTGGCCGCGCTCGCGGGGCAGTGGGCGGTGCGTGCCGGCGGCGCCCTCGTGTCGTTCGTCGTGGACGCGGCGGTGTTCGCGTTCGTGCTCTACGTCGTGGCCGGGATCCGGCCGGCCCGGCGTGACCTGCTGATCGGGTCCGCGGTCGCCGCCGTCGCGTTCGGGACCGTGCGGTACCTCGGTGTCGGGGTCGTCGCGGCGTCGTCGTCGGCTAACCCCCTGCTCGCCCCGTTCGCCGTGCTCGTGACCCTCCTCGTCTGGATCAACCTGCTCGCGCGCATCACGCTGATGGTCACCGCGTGGGTGGCCGACCCGAAGGTCGAGATCCCGCTCGCGGGCGGCAACGTCGGCGGTGCGGTGCGCGTCGGCGACACGGTGCGCCGGCCCACGGGGGAGTGGACGCCCGCCGTGCACGAGCTGATGGGCCACGTGCGCCGGGTGGGACTCGACGCCGTGCCGCGGGTCATCGGGATCGACGCGAAGGACCGCGAGGTGCTGACCTACATCCCGGGCCGAGCGGTCGATCTCGCCGAGACCACCCCCGAGCAGCTTCGAGCGGGCGCGGCGTGGCTCGGCCGCTACCACCGTGCCGTCGCTGGCTTCCAGCCGGGCAAGCGGCGCTGGCGCTTCGAGGAACGCGCGCCCGGCGCACGCGAGATCATCTGCCACCACGACGCGACGCTCTACAACATGGTGTTCGACGGCGACCGCCTCGCGGGCGTGCTCGACTGGGACGTCGCGGGACCGGGGTCGCCCCTCGACGACGTCGCGATGCTCGCGTGGAGCGGCCTGCCGCTCTACGAGGAGCGCCCCGACGCGGAGGTGCTCGAACGGCTCGAGGTCCTCGTCGCCGGGTACGCGGAGGGCCTCGACCGGGGGCCGAGGAGCCGGTTGCGCCTGTGGTCGCGGTTGCGCGGCCCGCGCCTGGGCCCCGTGACTGCCCGCGAGGTCCTCGAGCACGTCGTGACCCGCATGACCGACGCGACCGACCGCATCGAGGCGGGCCAGCGCGCGGGTGACGAGGGGATGCGCAACCTGGCCAAGGTCGACGAGCCGGCCCGCACCCGCGCCCAGCTCGCCACGTTCCGAGAGTCCCGCCTCCCGGCCCTGCTGGAGCGCCTCTGACCGGCCCGACGCCGGGGGCGGCGCTTGGGGGGACGAGAAGGGTCAGTAGGCGCGGGTGACCATGGCTCGCTTGACCTCTTGGATGGCCTTCGTGACCTCGATGCCACGCGGGCACGCCTCGGTGCAGTTGAAGACCGTGCGGCAGCGCCACACGCCCTCCTTGTCGTTGAGGATCTCGAGGCGCTGGGGCGCGGCGTCGTCGCGCGAGTCGAAGATGAAGCGGTGCGCGTTGACGATCGCGGCGGGGCCGAAGTACTGCCCGTCCGTCCAGAACACGGGGCACGACGACGTGCACGCGGCGCACAGGATGCACTTCGTGGTGTCGTCGTAGCGCTCGCGCTGCTCGGCGGACTGCAGGCGCTCCTTCGTCGGCTTCTGCCCCTCGCTCACGAGGAACGGCATGATCTCGCGGTAGGAGGCGAAGAACGGCTCCATGTCGACGATGAGGTCCTTGACGACCGGCAGGCCCTTGAGCGGCTCGATCGTGATGGGCTTGTCGGGGTTGAGGTCCTTCAGGAGGCTCTTGCACGCGAGCCGGTTGCGGCCGTTGATGCGCATCGCGTCGGAGCCGCAGATGCCGTGGGCGCACGAGCGGCGAAAGCTCAGGGAGCCGTCGACGTCCCACTTGGCCTTGTGCAGCGCGTCGAGCACCCGGTCGGTGCCGTGCGCCTGGATCGTGAACTCCTGCCAGTACGGCTCGTCGCCGTGCGTCTCGGGCGTGAAGCGTCGGATGCGCAGCGTGACGTCGAACGTGGGCACCTCGTCCACGGCGACCGGCTCGGTGAGGGTGGCAGTCATCAGTACTTGCGCTCCATCGGCTCGTAGCGGGTCACGACCACGGGCTTGTAGTCCAGCGTGACACGGTCCCCGTGGCGGTACGCCATGGTGTGGCGCATGAACTTCTCGTCGTCGCGCGCGGGGAAGTCCTCGCGGAAGTGCCCGCCGCGCGACTCCTCGCGCGCGAGCGCACCCTCGACCACGACCTCCGCGAGATCGAGCAGGAAGCCCAGCTCGACGGCCTCGAGCAGGTCGAGGTTGAACTGGCGGGACTTGTCCTGCACGTGCACGTCCAGGTAGCGCTTCTGGAGCGACCGGACGTCCTCGAGGGCCTGCGAGAGCGACTCGCTCGTGCGGAACACCTGGGCGTTCGTGTCCATCGTCTGCTGCAGCGCGATCCGCAGCTCGGAGACGCGCTCCCCGCCGGACCGCGCACGGATGGCTTCGAGCTGGCCGACGACGGCGTCCGCCGGGGACTCGGGCAGCGGCACGAGCTCGGCGGACTCGGCGTAGTCGGCCGCGGCGATCCCGGCACGCTTGCCGAACACGTTGATGTCGAGCAGCGAGTTGGTGCCGAGCCGGTTCGCGCCGTGCACGGAGACGCACGCGACCTCGCCCGCCGCGAACAGCCCGTGCACGAACTCGGTGTTGTTGCGCAGCACCCGGGCGTCGACGTCGGTCGGCACGCCGCCCATCGCGTAGTGCGCCGTCGGGTAGACGGGCACGGGCTCGGTGTACGGCTCGACGCCGAGGTAGGTGCGCGCGAACTCCGTGATGTCGGGCAGCTTCGCGTCGATGTGCGCGGGCTCGAGGTGAGTAAGGTCGAGCAGCACGTAGTCCTTGTTCGGCCCGCAGCCGCGCCCCTCGCGCACCTCGTTGGCCATCGCCCGGGCCACCATGTCGCGTGGCGCGAGGTCCTTGATGGTCGGGGCGTAGCGCTCCATGAACCGCTCGCCGTCGGAGTTGCGCAGGATCGCGCCCTCGCCGCGCGCGGCCTCGGACAGCAGGATGCCGAGGCCCGCGAGGCCCGTCGGGTGGAACTGGAAGAACTCCATGTCCTCGAGGGGGAGGCCCGCGCGCAGCGCGAGCGCCATGCCGTCACCCGTGAGGGTGTGGGCGTTCGAGGTGGTCTTGTAGATCCGGCCCGCGCCGCCCGTGGCGAACACGACGGACTTGGCCCGGAAGACGTGGATCTCGCCCGTCGCGAGGTCGTACGCGACGACGCCGGAGACCGACACCTCCTCGCCCTCGGGGGTCGACCCGTCACGCAGGTCGGTGTCGAGGAGCACGTCGAGCACGTAGAACTCATTGAAGAACTCGACGTCGCGCCCCACGCACTGCTGGTAGAGCGTCTGCAGGATCATGTGGCCCGTGCGGTCGGCCGCGTAGCACGCCCGGCGCACGGGTGCCTTGCCGTGCTCGGAGGTGTGCCCGCCGAAGCGCCGCTGGTCGATCTTGCCCTCGGGCGTGCGGTTGAACGGCAGGCCCATGTGCTCGAGGTCGATGACCGCCTGGATGGCTTCCTTCGCCATGATCTCGGCCGCGTCCTGGTCGACGAGGTAGTCGCCGCCCTTGACCGTGTCGAAGGTGTGCCACTCCCAGTTGTCCTCCTCGACGTTGGCGAGGGCTGCGCACATGCCGCCCTGGGCCGCGCCGGTGTGGGAACGCGTCGGGTAGAGCTTGGAGATGACGGCGGTGCGCACGCGCGAGGACGACTCGAGCGCGGCGCGCATCCCGGCGCCGCCGGCGCCGACGATGACGACGTCGTACTGGTGGATCTGCATGAGCCTCCTTGGCAGTGGTCGTTCAGGCGGTGCAGAACGACGGCAGCAGGTCGGCGGGGGCGCCGGCCGGGCACGGTTCGAACGTGAAGATGACGAGGGTGCCGAGCACGGTCGTCACGACGAACGCGGTGAGCAGGAGCACCTTGAGCACGAGGCGCGTGGAGTCCTTCTCCGCGTAGTCGTTGACGATCGTGCGCATGCCGTTCGTGCCGTGGATCATGGCGAGCCACAGCATGAGCAGGTCCCAGATCTGCCAGCGGAGGTCCGCCCACTTGCCGGCCACGAAGGCGAAGTTGATCCCCGAGATGCCGTCGTCGGCCACGAGGTTGACGAACAGGTGCCCGAAGATGAGGACGACGAGCACGACGCCCGAGATGCGCATGAACAGCCACGCCGCCATCTCGGTGTTGCCGCGCGTGGTCCGCCGGGTCGAGCGGGTCATGCGCGGCGAGCGGGGGGCCTCGATCGCGGTCATCAGTGGCCTCCGAACACGTTGCCGAGGTGGCGTGGCAGGAATCCGGCCATGAGGAGGGCGGTGAGCCCGACGACGAGCCAGATCATGAGCCGCTGGTAGCGCGGGCCCTTCGACCAGAAGTCCACGAGGATCACGCGGATGCCGTTGAACGCGTGGAAGATGATCGCGGCCACGAGCCCCGCCTCGGCGAGCCCCATGATCGGGTTCTTGTACGCGCCGATGACGGCGTTGTACGCCTCGGGCGAGACACGCACGAGCGAGGTGTCGAGCACGTGGACGAGCAGGAAGACGAAGATGAGCATCCCGGTCACGCGGTGGGCGACCCAGGACCACATGCCCTCTCGCCCCCGGTACAGGGTTCCGGCCGGTGCGGTGGCCACGGCGCTCCTTCCCGCGTCGGGGGACGGCTCCGACGCCTCCGTCCACTGTAGTGACACTGAACACATGCTCACTACGCTTACGGCGTGAACCGGATCACAGACCTCTACGCGATCGTGCCCGCCGGCGGTGCGGGGACGCGACTCTGGCCCCTGTCGCGGGCCGGCCGACCCAAGTTCCTGCTCGACCTGCTCGGCACGGGTCGCACCCTGCTCCAGTCCACCGTGGACCGGCTCGAACCCCTCGTCGCGGGCACGCTCGTGGTCACGGGGGAGCCCCACGCGGACGCGGTGCGCGCCCAGCTGCCCGAGCTCGACGCCGGGCGCGTGCTCGCCGAGCCCTCCCCGCGCGACTCGATGGCGGCGATCGGCCTCGCGACGGCCGTCGTCGCGCAGCGCCACGGCGACGTCCTCGTCGGCTCGTTCGCCGCCGACCACGTCATCTCGGGCGACTTCGCCGGGGCGCTCGCCCAGGCAGCGGTCGCGGCACGCGAGGGGCACGTCGTGACGATCGGCATCGCGCCGCGAGGCCCGTCGACGGCGTTCGGCTACATCCGCGGCGGCGAGCCGCTCGGTCTCGAGGGTGCACCGGCGGCCCGGCGTGCGCTCGGCTTCACGGAGAAGCCAGACGCCCGGACCGCGGCCGCCTACCTCGACACGGGGGAGTACCGCTGGAACGCCGGGATCTTCGTGGCGCGCGCCGCGGTGCTCCTCGATCACCTCGCCGCGCTCCACCCCGCGCTGCACGACGGTGTCCGCGAGCTCGGCCGCGTCTGGGACACCCCGGGACGCGACGGGGCGCTCGCGGAGATCTGGCCCGCCCTCGAGCGCATCGCGATCGACCACGCGATCGCCGAGCCGGTCGCTGCCGCGGGAGGCGTCGCCGTGGTCCCCGGGGACTTCGCCTGGGACGACCTCGGCGACTTCGACGCCCTCGCCGCCCATCTCCTCCAGACGGACGCCGACGACGGCGCACGGCGGGTGTTGGCGATCGACGCCGCGGGTCCCCTCGTGCTCGGCGCGGACCGGCTCGTGGCGGTGGTCGGCCTCGACGACGTCGTCGTCGTGCAGACGCCCGACGCCCTGCTCGTCACGACGCGCGGGCGCGCCCAGCGGGTCAAGGACGTCGTCGACGCGCTGCGTCGCACCGGGCGGGACGAGCTCACGTGACGCGTAAGGTCGACGACGTGCCCGACTCCCGCGAACCGCTGCCCGACCTCGATCAGCTCGCGAGCCGGGTCGGCGCCCTCGTCGCGTCGCTCGCCGACGAGCTCGTCGAGATCCGCCGTGACCTGCACGCCCACCCCGAGCCGGCGAGGGCCGAGCACCGCACGACCGACGTCCTCGTCGAGCGGCTCGAGCTCGCCGGGCTGCGCCCGCGCCGGCTGCCGGGTACGGGCCTCCTGTGCGACATCGGCCCCGCCTCGGCGATCTCGGGGCGGCCACGGGTCGCGCTGCGCGCCGACATCGACGCGCTCCCGCTCGCCGACGCGTGCGGCCTGCCGTGGGCCTCGCGCACCACGGGGGTCGCGCACGCGTGCGGCCACGACGTCCACACCGCGGCCGTGCTGGGCGCGGGGCTCGTCCTCGCCGAGCTCGACGCGGCCGGGCTCCTCCTCACGGGGGTGCGGCTCATCTTCCAGCCGGCCGAGGAGGTCCAGCCGGGCGGTTCGCTCGACGTCATCGGCGCCGGCGGGCTCGAGGGCGTCGCCCAGGTCTTCGCGGTGCACTGCGACCCCCGGCTCGAGGTCGGTCGCATCGGCACGCGCGTCGGACCCATCACGTCGGCCTCGGACGAGGTCAAGGTGAGCGTGACCGCACCCGGGGGCCACACCTCACGACCGCACCTGACGGGCGACGTCGTCTTCGCGCTCGGGCAGGTCATCACGCAGGTCCCCGCGATCCTGGGTCGGCGCCTCGACCCGCGCTCGGGGGTCAACCTCACGTGGGGCGCCGTCGCGGCCGGCAGCGCCTACAACGTCATCCCGGGTGCGGGCTCCGTGCAGGGCACGTTGCGCTGCCTCGACGCGCGCTCGTGGGAGCTGGCGACGGAGGTCTTCATGGCCGCCGTCGAGCAGGTCCTCGCGCCGTACCAGGTCGAGGTCGAGGTGAGCTACGTGCGGGGCGTGCCGCCCGTCGAGAACGACGCGGACGCCGTCGCCGTCCTGGAAGCGGCCGCCCGGCTCGCGCTCGGGCCGGACTCGGTCACGGTCACGGAGCAGTCGCTCGGCGGTGAGGACTTCGCTTGGTACCTCACGCACGTGCCCGGCGCGATGGCGCGGCTCGGCACGCGCAGCCCGGGCGGTCGGGTCTACGACATCCACCAGGGCGACTTCTCGGTCGACGAGGAGGCCATCGAGCACGCCGCGAGGCTGCTCGCGGTGAGTGCCCTGGTCGCGGGGCGGGCCGGCGCCGTTCCGATTGGGTAACAGAACCGGCCTCGGGTACTGAGTGGTAACGCGGAGTCTCATGCGTCGGACTAGGGTTTGACCCGAAGGGACCGGTCACCACGCGGGCCCTCCGACCACAGGAGAACAACGTGAAGACAAAGTTGCGCCTCGCGGCCATCGGGGCCGCCGCCGTGCTGACACTCTCGGCATGTGCCGCCGCCCCGGACGACTCGCCGGCAACCCCGACGGACACCGGGACCGAGACCGAGACCGAGACGACCGAGCCGCCCGCCGCGGCGGTCGAGGGCTTCCGCCCCTGCATCGTCTCCGACGCCGGCGGCTTCGACGACAAGAGCTTCAACCAGCTCTCCTACGAGGGCCTCGTCCGGGCCGCGAACGAGCTCGGTGTCGAGTTCGGCGAGGTGCAGTCCAACTCCGACGCGGACTTCAAGAACAACCTCGAGTCGCTCGTCGCGACCGACTGCACGCTCATCACGTCGGTCGGGTTCGCCCTCTCCGCAGCGACGGTCGAGTCGGCCGACGCGAACCCCGACCTCCACTACGTGCTCGTCGACGACGCCGCGGACAACGACTTCGACGGCACGAAGGACGCCGAGAACATCAAGCCGCTCCTGTACGACACGGCCCAGGCGGCGTTCCTCGCCGGCTACCTCGCGGCCGGGTTCTCCGAGGCCGGCCGGGTCGGCACCTTCGGCGGCATGCCCTTCCCGACCGTGACGATCTTCATGGACGGCTTCAAGCAGGGTGTCGAGCACTACAACGAGGTCAAGGGCACGGACGTCCAGGTCATCGGCTTCGAGGGTGGCGACCAGGGCTCCTTCACCGGTGGCTTCGAGGCCAACCAGGACGCCCGCAACACCGCTGACGGCATCATCGACCAGGGTGTGGACGTGATCCTCCCCGTCGGCGGCCCGATCTACCAGTCGGCCATGGCGTCGATCGAGGACTCCGGTCGCGACATCGCCCTCATCGGCGTCGACGCGGACTTCTTCGTGACGGACCCGAACACGGCGGACATCGTGCTCACGTCGATCCTCAAGCAGATGGACGTCTCGGTCTACGACGCCGTCATCGGCGCAGCCGCGGGCGACTTCGACGCCGAGGCCTACATCGGCACGCTCGAGAACGGTGGCGTGGGCCTCGCCCCGCTGCACAACTTCGAGAGCCGGGTCGACGCGGAGCTCGTCGCCGAGGTCGAGCAGCTCCAGGCGGACATCATCTCCGGTGCGGTGACGGTCACCTCGTACCTGAGCTAGCAGGTCGGTACGCTCCCCGGGGAGGGAACCAGCTCCCCGGGGAGCGTCACGCCCCGAGATCTCACCGCGAAGGAGCGGCCCATGAAGCTCGAGCTCCGTGGCATCACCAAGCGCTTCGGTGCGCTCGTCGCCAACGACCACATCGACCTCGTCGTCGAACCGGGCGAGATCCACTGCCTGCTCGGTGAGAACGGCGCCGGCAAGTCGACGCTCATGAACGTGCTGTACGGCCTGTACGACGCGGACGAGGGCGAAGTCCTGCTCGACGACGTGCCGGTGCACTTCGCCGGGCCGGGGGACGCGATGGCCGCAGGCATCGGCATGGTGCACCAGCACTTCATGCTCGTGCCCGTGTTCACCGTCGCCGAGAACGTCATGCTCGGGCACGAGCCCACGCGGGGTGCGGGGCGACTCGACCTCGAGGCCGCCCGGACCAAGGTCGTCGAGATCGCCGAGCGCTTCGGGTTCCACGTCGATCCCGACGCCGTCGTCGAGGACCTGCCCGTCGGCGTGCAGCAGCGCGTCGAGATCATCAAGGCGCTCTCCCGCGAGGCGAAGGTCCTGATCTTCGACGAGCCCACCGCGGTGCTCACGCCGCAGGAGACGGACGAGCTCATGGGGATCATGCGGCAGCTCAAGTCCGAGGGCGCCGCGATCGTCTTCATCACGCACAAGCTCCGCGAGGTCCGCGAGGTCGCCGACCGGATCACGGTCGTGCGCCGCGGCGCCGTCGTCGGCGAGGCGGCCGCCGGGTCGAGCGACGCGGAGCTCGCCTCGCTCATGGTCGGCCGCTCCGTCGAGCTCACGGTCACGAAGGATGCCCCGACCTACAGCGACGCGAAGCTCGAGATCACGGACCTCGAGATCGTCGACCCGGACGGCCTCGTCCTCGTCGACGACGTGAGCTTCACCGTCCGCGGCGGCGAGGTGCTCGTCATCGCGGGCGTGCAGGGCAACGGCCAGACCGAGCTCGCCGACGCGCTCCTCGGTCTCGTCACCCCCTCGTCGGGCTCGATCGCCCTCGACGGGACCGAGCTCGTGGGCCGCTCGGTGCGGGAGTTCCTCGGCCAGGGGATCGGCTTCGTCCCGGAGGACCGCGGTGTCGACGGCCTCGTCGGGACCTTCACGGTCGCGGAGAACCTCATCCTCGACCGGATCTACGGACCGCCGTTCGTGCGGGCCGGCTCGCTCCAGCTGCGCACCCGCGACGAGTTCGCGCGCGCCACGGTCGAGGAGTTCGACATCCGCACGCAGAGCATCGACTCCCCGGCCGGTCGGCTGTCGGGGGGCAACCAGCAGAAGGTCGTGCTCGCGCGCGAGCTGTCCCGCGACCTGCGGCTCCTCGTCGCGTGCCAGCCCACGCGCGGCGTCGACGTCGGTTCCATCGAGTTCATCCACAAACGGATCATCGCGACGCGCGACGCCGGGGTGCCCGTCGTCGTCGTCGCCACCGAGCTCGACGAGGCGCTCGCGATCGGCGACCGCATCCTCGTGATGTACCGCGGTCGCATCGTCGGCATCGTCCCCGCGACGACCCCCCGAGACGTGCTCGGCCTCATGATGGCGGGCATCGCCCCCGAAGGGAGCGAGGCGGCATGAGCAGCCCCGAGGAACGCCCCGTCGTACCCGCCGACTCGCCGTCCGCGGACGCACCGGCCCAGGGTGCGGCCACGAAGCACGCCGAGGAGTCCGAGAACCGCTGGTCCGTCGCGTTCCGCGAGATCGTCGGCGGGTCGTGGGGTGTGTCGCTCGGCGCCGTGGTGCTGGCGATCATCGCCGGCGCGATCATGATCATCGCGACCGACGAGCACGTGCGTGCGACGTCGGCCTACCTGTTCGCGCGGCCCGGCGACATGCTCTCCGCGGCCGGAGCCGCCGTCTCCGACGCCTACGCCGCCCTGTTCCGCGGGGCCGTGTGGAACTACCGGGCCGACTCGTTCGCCGACGGCATCAAGCCGCTCATGGTCTCCCTCAACTACGCGACGCCGCTCATCGGCTCGGGGCTCGGTCTCGCCGTCGGTTTCCGCGCCGGCCTGTTCAACATCGGTGGCCAGGGCCAGATGATCTTCGCGGCGATCGGTGCCGGGTGGATCGGCTTCGCGCTCCAGCTCCCGTGGCCGCTGCACATGCTCCTTGCGATGGTGATCGGCATCCTCGCCGGTGCGCTGTGGGCGGGCATCGCCGGTCTCCTCAAGGCGCTCACGGGTGCCCACGAGGTCATCACGACGATCATGCTCAACCACACCGCGTACTACCTGCTGTTCTTCCTGCTCGCCACGCCCGGGCTGCTCCAGGCACCCGGCTCGGCCAACCCGAAGACGCCCCCCATGCAGAGCGGCGCGATCATGCCCAAGCTCTTCGGCAGCGGGTACCACGTGCACCTCGGGTTCATCTTCGCGCTCGTGGCCGTCGCGGCGACGTGGTGGCTCATGGAGCGTTCCCGTCTCGGCTTCACGTTCCGGGCGGTCGGTGAGAACCCCCACGCGGCTCGCGTCGCCGGGATCGACGTCTCCCGCACCACGGTGTGGGTCATGCTCGTCTCCGGCGCCCTCGTCGGGCTCGCGGGCGTCACGCAGGTGCTCGGTACGTCGACCACGGGCTTCTCGACGGACGTCGACGCCGGGATGGGGTTCGACGCGATCACCGTCGCGCTGCTCGGGCGTTCCTCGCCCCTCGGCGTGCTCGGGGCCGCGATCCTCTTCGGCGGGTTCCGGGCCGGCGGTGCCACGATGCAGGCCGCCGAGGGCATCCCGATCGAGATCGTCACCGTCATCCAGTCCCTCATCGTCCTCTTCATCGCCGCCCCGCCGCTCGTCCGGGCGATCTTCCGGCTCCCGAAGCCGGGCGCCTCGCCGCGGCGGCGAGCCGACACGCCGGTCAAGGAGGTGGCGGCATGAGCGCCCCCGCAGCGGTCATCCCCGACGACACCCCCGTCTCCGAGACCCTGAGGCACGTCACCGTCACGAGCAAGAAGTTCCCGGTCGTGTTCACCTTCATGACGGTGGTGCTCGGGCTCATCCTGGCGTTCGCCCCGCGCGAGGGCGAGACCAAGTTCCGCTTCTCCGCGGAGAGCGACTTCATCGTGATCCCGTCGATCTCGGTGCCCGCGATGCCCGTCGCGTGGGTGTGCCTCGCGCTGCTCGTGCTCGTGACGGCGCTCTCGTGGCTGCTCTACGCACGCGAACGGCGCACGCCGCTCCTTGCCGGGGTCGTGTTCGGGCTCGCCTTCCTCACGGGGTTCCTCTCGTGGGGCGGCGCGGGTTCGGTGAGCGACTTCTCCGTGGTGCGTCTCATCA
>Ga0160449_1000214_pt1 | contig 45110 bp, 43 predicted proteins | sample HID1975I_E1MG_FD_108216 | JGI IMG/M metagenome (GOLD analysis project Ga0160449, IMG submission 108216) | Enriched soil microbial communities from UW Madison campus, WI, USA - HID1975I_E1 MG | ecosystem: Environmental > Terrestrial > Soil > Unclassified | place: USA: Madison, Wisconsin...
ACCGCCGAGGCGCGTTCGGTGCTGGTGCAGCGGCAACTGGGTGAGGACGTGCCGGATCAGGTGCGCCAGCGCGCCCAGGCCGCGATCGAGGCGATCGACTCGGGCACCGCCGCGGCCCTGCCGGCCATTCTGAAGGCCCAGGCCGCCCTGCCGGCCGCGCCCGCTCGCACCGCAGCCCCGGCCGCCGCGCCCGCCGCCGGAGCCCGCCCGTGACGATCGTCGCCAGGAATTCCTCGATGAACAAAGTCCTCAAAGTCGCCCTGGCCTGCGGGCTGGCGATGACCGTCGCCTCGTGCGGCACCGTGCGCCGCGCCCTGCCGTTCGGCCTGGGTCGCAGCCCTGACGCCCAGGCTACCGCCAGCGCCGGCCAGCGCATTTCGGTGCTGGAGTTCGAACAGCAACTGGCCCCATCGGCCGCCCTGTCCGGCCGCGACTTCTTCCTGCCGGGGCCCCAGTCGGTCACGGCCTGGTCCCAGCCGGGCGGCAACGCCGAGAACGCGATCGAACACGTGATCGCCGCGCCGAACTTCACCGTCGCCTGGACGCGCAAGATCGGCGAGGGCTCGGCCCGCACCCGTCAGGTCACGTCTCCGGTGGTGGCGGCCGACAACCGGGTCTTCGTGCTGGACGGTGAATCCACCGTGTCGGCGGTCGACGCCGGCAGCGGCCAGATCCTGTGGAAGGTCGACGTCCGTCCCGAGGGGCGTGAACGCGCCGGCTTCGGCGGCGGCGTCGCCGTGGGCGAGGGCAAGGTCTTCGTCACCTCGGGCTATCGCGTCATGACCGCGCTGGACGCCGCCACCGGCGCCGTCATCTGGTCCCAGGCCGTGGACGTGCCGCTGCACGGCGCGCCGACGGTTCAGGGCGGCCGCGTCTACGCCATCGACGTCGACAACCAGTTGATCGCCTTCAACACCGCCAACGGCCAGCAGGCCTGGTCCTATCGCGGCCTGCCGGAAACGGCGCGTGTGTTGCGCGCCTCCAGCCCGGCGGTGACCGGGGACACGGTGATCGCGCCCTTCTCGTCGGGTGAGGTCGTCGCCCTGCGCGCCACCAACGGCCAGGCCGTCTGGCAGCAGGTCCTGTCGCGCACCAGCCGCACCAGCGCCCTGTCGGAAATCCGCGACATCGCCGGCCGTCCGGTCGTCAGCCGTGGTTTCGTCTACGCCGTCAGCCACTCGGGCGTCATGTCCGCGCTGGAAGTCCGCTCGGGCCAGCCCAAGTGGCAGCTGCCCATCGCCGGGGTCAATGCGCCGCTGCCGGCCGGCGACGTGGTCTATGTCGTGTCCAAGAACGGCGAACTGACCACGGTCAGCCGTGACACCGGCCAGGTCTACTGGACCCGCGACCTGAACGAAGGCCGCGCCCGCAAGGAGGGCGGCTTCCTGGGCTTCTTCGACCGCGAGGTCAGCCCGATCTGGTCCGGTCCCATCCTGGCGTCCAATCGCCTGATCCTGGTCAACTCGTACGGTGAAGCCGTCGCCTTTGATCCCAAGACGGGCGCCGCCCAGTCGACGATCAAGCTGGGCGCGCCCGCCTATATCGCCCCGGCCGCCTACAACGGCGCGCTGTATGTCCTGACCGATAACGGGGAGCTCGTCAGCATTCGCTGACCCGAGTAGAAGGCTGACGTCATGGCTTTGAAGGTCGCCATCGTCGGCCGCCCCAATGTGGGCAAGTCGACCCTGTTCAACCGCCTCGTCGGCAAGCGCCTGGCGCTGGTCGACGATCGGCCGGGCGTGACCCGCGACCGTCGCTATGCCGACGGCAATATCGGCGACATGGACCTGACGCTGATCGATACGGCGGGCTACGAGGATGTCACCGACGACAGCCTTGAGTCCCGCATGCGCGAGCAGACCGAGGCCGCGTTGGACGACGCCGAAGTGGTCATGTTCATGATGGACGCCCGCGAGGGCGTGACCTCGCTGGACCGCATCTTCGCCGAGCGCCTGCGCAAGGTGCACAAGCCGATCATCCTGCTGGCCAACAAGTCCGAAAGCCGTGAAAGCGGTGGCGGCGTGGGCGAGGCCCATGCCCTGGGCTTTGGAGAGCCGGTCGCCATCTCGGCCGAGCATGGCGAGGGCATGGCCGACCTGTACGCGGCCCTGGTCGCCGCCTCCGCCGACATCTTCGTGGAAGAGGTGGACGAGCCGGACAAGCCGATCCGCATCGCCATCATCGGCCGCCCCAATGCGGGCAAATCGACGCTGGTGAACCGTCTGCTGGGCGAGGATCGCCTGCTGACCGGCCCCGAGGCCGGCATCACCCGCGACTCCATCTCGGTCGACTGGGAATACGAAGGTCGCGCCATCCGCTTCGTCGACACCGCCGGCATGCGCCGCAAGGCGCGCGTCAACGAGAAGCTGGAGAAGCTGTCGGTCGCCGACACCATCCGCGCCATCACCTTCGCCGAGATCGTCGTCCTGGTGATGGACAAGGATGACGCCTTCGACACCCAGGACCTGCAACTGGCGGATTTGGTCGAGCGTGAAGGCCGGGCCCTGGTCTATGTCGCCTCCAAATGGGACCTCGAGGACCAGCCCCAGGCTCGCATGGCCGAGTTGAAGTCCTTGGCCGAGAACAAGCTGCCGCAGCTGAAGGGCTCGCCCTTCGTGGCGCTGTCCTCGCACAACGGGCGCGGTGTCGATCGCCTGATGCCGGCGATCATCAAGGCCTATGACACCTGGTCCGTGAAGGTGAAGACCAAGGACCTGAACACCTGGCTGTCCATGGCGACCCAGCGGCACCCGCCGCCCGCCGTCGATGGCAAGCGGGTGAAGCCGAAATACATGGCCCAGACCAAGGCCCGCCCGCCGACCTTCGTCCTGATGGCCAGCCGCGCCTCGGACATGCCCGAACATTACAAGCGCTATCTGATCAACTCGCTGCGCGAGAGCTTCGACCTGCCCGGCACGCCGATCCGGCTGACGGTCAAGTCGGGCTCGGCCAACCCCTATGTCGAGGGGGGCGCCAAGTCCGGCCCCGAACGCTTCCAGGGCGCCGCCAAGACCGCGCCGCGCCGCGTGCAAAAGGCGGAGAAGGCGGCCGAAAAGCTGTCCAACCTGCCCGGCAAGGCGCTGGAGCAGAAGGCCAAGGCCGGCCAGAAGCCCAAGATCAAACCGCTGGGCGGCCTGAAGGCCAGCGCCTCCAAGAAGTCCGGAAGCGGCGTCGTCGTCGGCAAGGGTGCGCGCGGCGGGGCCCGCCAGGTGTCGCGCTCTGGCCGGGTCCGCACGGGGCAAAAGGGCGGCTCGCGTCGCTGATCGTCAGTCCAGCGGCTTGAAGAAGCCGAAGGTGATGATCGTCAGGCCGTGACGGAAATAGAAGTTGTGCGCCCGCTGGCGCTGGACGCCGGATTCCAGCGCCAGTCCGCCGCAGCCCCGCTTGCGGGCCAGCGCTTCACACCAGTTCAACAGCTTCCCGCCGAAGCCGCGTGAGCGCTGGTCCTGATCTGCGACCAGGTCGTCGATGTAGAACCGGCGGCCGTGAAAGGTCGTCAGATGACAGCGGAAGACGGCGATGGCCCGCACGGCGTCGTCCTGGACCACGACCGCCATCTCGGCGCCCTCGGCGAACATCCGGTGCATGTAGTCGGCATAGTCGGCCGACAGGTCGGGGCGAAGCTGGCGGTGCAGCGACTCGCTCGCTGCCAGCCAGTCCGCGTGGGCGACGGGATCGTCGCTGATCGCCACGATGTGGGATTCAGAGCTCATTCGCCGATTGAACGCCTGAGCCGCCCGTTCGCAATGCGCGCGCGGCGATCATCGACCAGTTTTCGTCGAGCCGTCTCAGGCCCGACCCAGCCGCTCCAGCACGGCGTCGCGATAGGTCCGGCTGGCGACCAGTTCGGCGCCGCTGTCCAGCGTCAACCGCCAGGCGCCGTCGGGCAAGGGGCGCAGGGTGCGAACGCGAGCCAGATTGACGACGGTGGATCGGTGGATTCGCGCGAACCGGGCCTGATCCAGCCTGTCGGCCATCGCCTGGAGGGTTTCGCGCACCAAACCCTCCTGCCCATCCCAATGGACGACGACATAGTTGCCGGCGGCCGACAGCCATTCGATCTGATCCAGCACAACGGACGTCCGCCCCCGACCGATCGACACCAGAAGGTGTTCACCGGCCGACGCGGGCGCGGCGCGGGCGGTGTCCAGCAGTTGGGACAGACGCATCAGCTCCTGGCGGCCCTGCACGGCCTTCCAGCCCTGGGCGACGGCGAACCCGGCGAAGACGACGGCGGTGTAGAACAGCAGGGCCACCGGCAGCCGGTCCAGCACAGGCGACGCCCAATCTGTGGGGGTGGGATGGCCGCGAAAGGCCAGATCGACGGCCCAGGCAGCCCCGGCGCCGAGCGACGCCGCCGGCGGCCCCAACGCCGTCAGGATGGCCGCGCCGCGCCAATCCGGCCATCTGCGCAGCACGGCCCAAACCACCAGGCCCACGGGAATCCAGATCCCGTATCGGGCTGCGGCCCACAGAACGGACTCCCAGAACGCCAGCGCGTCGTCGCGGCGCATGAACCAGGCCGCCGACAGGATGGTGGCGACATAGCTGTAGGCGGCCAAACCCAGGGTCAGCCCGACGACGCCCCGCGCGGTCAGGTCAAGACGCACGCGCGACGCTTCCGCAGGATCAGCACGGCGACCCAGATCACCGACAGAGGTTGAAACAGAAGGCTCGGCCAAAGCTGGCTCCACGGCTCGGGCAGGGCGGTCAGAAAGTTGCCGGAGAAGGCGCTGAGCACCGCGCCATAGGCGCCCAGCATCTTCACCACATGCTCGTATTTCCACAAGTCGGGACCGGCGGGCCAGTCGCCCGGTCGGGCGAAACGCCAGACGTCCCAGCCGCCGATAGTCAGGGCACCGTAGGCCAGGGCCGACGACACGGCGGGCGCCCGCGCCTGGCCGGTGGACACCTGCACGAGGGTCAGCACACCGACGGCCATGATCGCCAGGGTGACGCCCCAGTCCAGGGCGTTGGCCCGGTCGGCCGGCCGCAGATCGGGTCGCTTGCGGCGCAGGACCCGCACGCCCGAGAACAGCGTCAGGGTGGCCGACGCCGACAGCGCCAGGAAGTAGGTGCTGAACCGCATGGCCGTCATGGCCCAGGCACAGGCCAGCAGCGTCCCCATGCACAGGACGTACAGCCGTCCCCAGAACCGGTGGGCGGGTGATCCCTTGCGGGTCAGCAGCGGGAACAGGCCGACGCCGACCGCCGCCAGGCCGGTCGCGATATGGGCGGTCAGAAGCAGGTGATGAGTCATGCGCCCATCAGGCGCAGCGCCCTTGCCGCCGCCACCGTTCAGGGACGAACGACGGTCCGGCGGGACGAAACGCGGGTCAGACCAGAGCGCTGGGCGACGGACCCTGGCTCCATTCACGGAAGCTGACCGTCAGGGGCGGGGTCAGGTCGCCACGAGAGAGTTCGACGATCAGCGGGCCGATCTCGGACGGATGGGGCACATCCATCGGCTCTTCGCCGGGGAAGGCCTGGGCCCGCATCTGGGTGCGCATGCGGCCGGGGTTGACCACGGTCGCGCGGATCGGCGTCGACTCGATCTCGTCCGCCCAGCATTTGACCAGCGCCTCGGCCCCCGCCTTGGTCGCCGCATACATGCCCCAGAAGGCGCGGGGCGCCGTGGCGACGCTGCTGGTCAGGTGGATGGCCCGGCCCGCGTCCGAGGCCCGCAGCAGCGGCTCCAGCGAGCGGATCAGGCGATAGACGCCGGTGAAATTGACCTTCTCGACCTTGGCGAACTCGCGCGGCTCGGCGTGGGCGACCGGCGTCAGACCCGACGGCCCCATGGTGGCGGCCGCCTGAACCCAGATGTCCAGTTTCCCGAAGCGCTCGAAGATGGCGCCGCCCAGACGATCGATGGCGCCGCCGTCCACCAGATCGAACGGAACCAGGGTCGCATGCTGGCCCGTGGCGGCGAAGATGGCGTCGTCCAGTTCCTCCAGCCCGCCCTGTGTGCGGGCGGTGGCGATGACGTGCGCGCCCGCCTTGGCCAGCGCTAGCGCGCTCTCATAGCCAATGCCACGCGACGCGCCCACGACCAGGGCGATACGATCCTTGAGAGGGAGGGAGGTGTCGGACATGGCGCGCTGATAGCGCGCCCTCACGGCCGGCGAAAGGCTGACGCGATCATAGTCCCGGCGCGGGTTGCCACAAACTGAAGCTGACTCCCTGGTCGTCGCTGACCACGGCGCTGAGGCCGGACGCGCTTTCGGCGGGAATGGCGGCCTTGCCGCCCAGCTCGGTCACGCGCCGACAGGCGTCGTGGATGTCCGGCACACGGAAATACAGGTGCGGAAAATCGACCCGCTCGCCCTTGCAGATGCCGAAGGCCGGCGCACTGTCGGCGACATGGGCATAGCTGGGGCGCGAGGACGCCTCGTCAAAACGCCATCCGAACAGGGCGGAATAGAAGGCGCGCGCCTTGTCGACGTCAGGGGTATCTAGGGTGAAGTAGCCGAGCTGGATCATCCAGCCCTAAGCGCTCACCAGCAGGGAAAGTTGCCGACCCTTGGCGTCACGGCCGCCTTCCTCGATTTCGCGATCCAGCAGCCGGGTCGGATAGTCCCCGGTGAAATAGTGGTCCGTGAACTGCGGATTGGCCGCATCGCGCGAACCCACGCCCATGGCGTCATACAGGCCGTCGATCGACAGGAAGCCCAGGGAATCGACCTCCAGGATGGCGCGCATCTCGTCCATCGTGTGGGTGGCGGCCATCAGCTGCGTCCGCTCCGGCATATCGATGCCGTAGAAGTCGGGGAACAGGATCTGCGGGCTGGCCGAGCGCAGGTGGACCTCTTTCGCGCCCGCCGCGCGCACGGCGCGCACCAGCTTCAGCGAGGTGGTGCCGCGCACGATAGAATCGTCGATCAGCACCACGCGCTTGCCCTCCAGCGCGGCGCGGTTGGGGCTGTGCTTCATGCGCACGCCCTTTTGCCGGGCGCCCTGGCTGGGCTGAATGAAGGTGCGGCCCAGATAGTGGCTGCGAATGATGCCCATTTCGTAGGGGATGCCGCTTTCCTGGGCGTAACCCAGCGCCGCGGGGACGCCGGAATCGGGCACCGGCACGACGACATCGGCCTGGACCGCGTGTTCGCGCGCCAGATGACGGCCCATTTCCTTGCGGACGTTATAGACCGAACGGCCGTTCACCACGCTGTCGGGGCGCGAGAAATAGACATACTCGAACAGGCAGGGGCGGGCGGCCTTCTGCGGGAAGGGCTTGAGCGAGGTCAGGCCCTCCTCGTCGATCACCACGACCTCGCCGTGCTCGATGTCCCGAATGAAGGTGGCGCCGATGGTGTCCAGCGCACAGGTTTCGGACGCCAGCACCCACGCCTCGCCAACCTTACCCAGCACCAGCGGGCGAATGCCCAGTGGGTCGCGGGCGCCGATCATCTTGAAGCGGGTCTGGGCGACCAGGGCATAGCCGCCCTCGATCCGGCCCAGGGCGTCGATGAACCGGTCGATGATCTTGGCCTTACGGCTGCGGGCGATCAGGTGAAGGATGGCCTCGGAGTCCGAGGTGGACTGGAAAATCGCGCCTTCCGAGACAAGTTGGGCGTGCAGGTATTTGAAATTGGTCAGATTGCCGTTGTGGGCGATGGCGATGCCGCCCTGGTCCAGGTCAGCGAACATCGGCTGGATGTTGCGCAGGAAGCTGCCGCCGGCGGTGGAATAGCGGGTGTGGCCGACCGCGGCGCCGCCGGGCAACCGCGTGGTCAGCTCGGCGTTGCCGAAGGCTTCGCCCACCAGGCCCTGATGGCGCTCGGTATAGAAGCGGTCCTCGTTGACGCTGGCGATGCCGCAGGCTTCCTGGCCGCGATGCTGCAGCGCGTGCAGACCCAGGGCGACGATGGACGACGCTTCGTTCTCGGGCGCCCCCCAGACGCCACAGACGCCGCACTCCAGCCGCAGCTGATCGTCCTCCGGCTCGCGCCAGTGTTCGCGGTGGATGACGGGTTCGGCGATATGGTGGCGCATCGCGGGCTCCGATGACCGGCTGAAATCTACTCGGGGGCGGCGCCCGGCGAGGTAGTCCCGGATTGCGTCCGGGGCAAGGCTTCCTCGTCCGAAAACCCTTTCCGTACGGAGGAATCGACCACAGGCGACAGGGTGTCGGCTCCCTTGCCGATGCCCGGCAGGACGATCTGGATGGTCCGGGCCGAGACCGCGCTGACCTTGTACAGGGCCGCTTCGGTCAGCCAGCGCGGGGTCTTTTCGCCCGGCATGGCCGCTGCGATGACCAGATGCACCGCCCCGATCAGCACCAGCGCGCGTCCGGCGCCGACGAATGCGCCGAAGAACCGGTCCACCCCGCCCAGATGCGGATGCGCCTGCGCCCGCTTCGACAGGGTCGAGCCGAAGATGCGGATGCCGAAATAGATCAGCAGGAAGCTCAGGATCGCCGCGAAGATGGTGCCGGCCCAGTCCGGATTGATCAGCGACCGGCCCAGCGGCGCTGTCAGCGGCAACGCGATCAGGGCGACGAACGCCGCCAGGATGAAGCTGAACAGGGTGATCAGCTCGCGCACCCCGCCGCGCACGAAACCGGCGGCGGCAGAGGCCAGGATGATCAGAATGGCGAAGGCGTCGTAGCCGGTCACGCGGGGCTGATCCTTAAAGGCGAAAGGGACGTCAGCCGCCACCGTAGCGGTTTTGCGAGATTCTATCGACTGCCTCGGTCACGCGATTGACGGGCGTCATGCGCACGCCCGATTCCTTGACGCTCAGCGGTGGGGTCAGGGCGTGGTCGAAGCCCAGTTTCTGGGCCTCGCGCAGGCGCGCCTCGGCCCGGCCGACGGCCCGGACCTCGCCCGACAGGCCGATCTCGCCGAACACGACACACCCCTGGGGCAGGGGCATGTCGGTGGCCGAACTGATCAGCGCCGCCGCCGCCGCCAGATCGGCCGCCGGTTCGTTGATGCGCAGGCCCCCCGCGACATTCAGATAGACGTCCCGGTCGCCGAACCCCAGACCGCACCGCGCCTCCAGCACCGCCAGCAGCATGGCCAGTCGTCCGGAGTCCCAGCCGACCACCGCACGTCTTGGCGTGCCGTATGCGGAAGGTGCGACAAGCGCCTGGATTTCCACCAGAACAGGCCTTGATCCTTCGATCCCGGCGAAGACGGCGGCGCCCGGCGCGCGTTCCTTGCCCTCGCCTAGGAACAGGGCGGAAGGGTTGGCCACCTCGCGCAGCCCGCTGTCGCCCATTTCGAAGACGCCGATCTCGTCCGTGGCGCCGAAGCGGTTCTTGCCCGCGCGCAGGATGCGGAAGGGATAGCCCCGCTCGCCCTCGAAGCTCAGCACCGCATCGACCATGTGCTCGACCACGCGCGGCCCGGCGATCTGGCCGTCCTTGGTGACGTGGCCGACCAGAACCACGGCCGGCCCGCCATTCTTGGCCAGGCGAACCAGTTCAGCGGCGCAAGCCCGCACCTGGGTGACCGATCCCGGCCCGGCCTCGTGCGCGTCGCTCCACAGCGTCTGGATGGAATCGATGATGACGATGTCAAACCTGTCGCGCTTCAGCGTCGTCAGGATTTCGCGCAGGGCGGTGGCCGAGGCCAGGCTGACGGGGGCGTCGGCCACGCCCATCCGCTTGGCCCGGGCGCGGATCTGCTCCACCGCCTCTTCGCCCGACAGATAGGCGACGCGCGCCCCGCGCAGGGCGGCCTTGGCCGTGACTTCCAGCAGCAGGGTCGATTTGCCGACGCCGGGATCGCCCCCCAGCAGGATCGCCGAACCGGGCACCACGCCGCCGCCGCAGACGCGGTCGAACTCGGTCACGCCGGTGACGATGCGCGGCGGCTCGGGCGTGTCCGACTGCAGCGTCTCGAACTGAAGACCCCGTCCGCGCGCGGTCGAGACCGGCTTCATCGCGCCCGGCGGCGCCGCCTTGCTCTCCTCGACCAGCGAATTCCACGCCTGACAGCCGGAGCATTGCCCCGCCCACTTGCTGTGGACCGCGCCACAGGCGTTGCAGACATAAAGTGCGCCGTCACGAGCCATGGCCGAGGCTTATCAGGAATCGGCACACCCGCCAGTGTCGCCGCTCAGGGGTGCGACCGGATTTGTCGTAAATAGCAGCGCGTTCGTCGCAACCGGGTCGCGCCTCGCTTGCGAGCGTCGCCATTGGGGGTCATTCTCGCTGTTCGCCGATCGGCGTCCGATCAACAACGAAGAACGAGTCCCCCGATGACCTTTGAAGCGCCGGCCGCCGGCAACGCCAACCTCGTCGCCCGCGTGAAGGGCATCCTGTTGCAGCCGACCGCCGAATGGAATCGGATCGACGGCGAACGGTCGGACATCAAGAGCCTGTTCACCGGCTATGCCGCGATCCTGGCCGCCATCGGCCCGATCGCCGCCCTGATCGGCGGGCAACTGTTCCCGATCAGCGTCTTCGGCGTCGTGGCCCGCACCCCCATCGTCGGCGCCGTGATCGGCGCGGTCCTGGCCTATGTCCTGGCCCTGGTCGGAACCTATGTGCTGGGCCTGATCATCGAGGCCCTGGCCCCCAGCTTTGGCGGCGAGAAGAACCGCCTGCAGGCGATGAAGGTCGCTGTCTATTCCTCGACCGCCTCTTGGCTAGCCGGGATCTTCGGCATCTTCCCGGCGCTGGCGATCCTCAGCATCGTCGGCCTGTACAGCCTGTTCCTGCTCTACAAGGGTCTGCCGATCCTGATGAAGTCGCCGCAGGACAAGGCCATCGGCTACACCGTGGTGGTGATCATCGCCGCCATCGTGGTTTGGATCGTGATCGGCACGATCGTCGCCGCCGTCACGGCCACCTTCGCCGCGGGCGCCGTCGGCGCCGCCGGCCTGGCCGGCTACGGTCTGTAACTAGTCGCGATAGACGCGCGGCACGCGCGGCGTGATCGAGGTCAGCATCTCATAGCTGATGGTTCCCGCCGCCGTTGCCGCGTCGTCTATCAGGCGATGGGCGCCGAAGATCTCGACCGCGTCGCCCCGCGCGACGTCCAGTCCGGTCACATCCACCGCCAGCACGTCCATCGACACCCGGCCCAGGATCGGGCGCAACTCGCCCGCGATCCAGACCTGACCGCGCGGGCTGTTGCTGCGCATCACCCCGTCCGCATAGCCGGCCCCGCAGGTCGCCACGCGGATCGGCCGCTCGGCGCGATAGCCCTGCGAATAGCCGACCGTCTCGCCGGCCGGCACGTCCCGCACCTGAACGATCTGCGCGTTCAACGTCGCCACCGGCGCGATCCGATCGTCGGGCCGCCCCTCAGGTCCGCCGCCATACAGGCTGATCCCCGGTCGAACGGCGTCAAAGGCGAAGTCCGGTCCCAGGAAGCACCCGCCCGAATTGGCGAACGACCGCGTCACGCCCTGATAGCGGGCCGCCGCCGCCGCATAGGCGTCGCGCTGCGCCCGGTTCATCGGATGGTCCGGCTCGTCCGCGCAGGCCAGATGGGTCATCACCAGCGCCAGCCCCTCGAACGGCTCCGGCGCGTCCTCCAACCGGAAGCCCAGCCGGTTCATGCCGGTGTCCAGTTGCAGGCCGCAGGCCTCGCCGCCCGCCGCCGTCCACGCCTGCAGCTGCGCGGGCTGGTTCAGCACCGGCCGCAGGTTCGCCGCCTTGATAGCGGCCGCCGACCCGCCGTGACAGCCATCCAAAACATAGATCACCGGCGCGTCGCCCAGCGCCTCCCGCAGGGCCACGCCCTCGGCAGCACGCGCGACAAAGAAGGTCCGCGCGCCCTCGGCCATCAGACGCTTCGCCACTGCGGCGGCGCCCAACCCGTATCCGTCCGCCTTGACCACCGGATTGACCGGCACGCCCGTCAGGGTCTGCAAGGTGCGGAAATTGCGCGCCAGGGCGCCCAGGTCTACGGTCAGGGAGGCGGGAAAGGACATGCCGATCCCTTATGCCCCAACTTCCCGGCGGCGCCATAGGCCCTGCTCAGTTCGGCGCGAGCAGCCAGTCCGATGCGCTCTGCACGTTGAAGGCGCCGCTCTCCGACGCGAAACGGTTCAGCAGGGGGGCGTGCCCCACGCCATAAATGACCAGAACCCGCTCGCCCGGCGCGTCCGCCACCCGAACCAGATTGGCGAAGATCTTCAGGTTCCGCCCGTGCCAGGCGCCGACCCAGTTGGCGCCCTGATGGCCCAGCAGGGCATAGTCATAGTAACGCCGATGCGACTGGGTCAGGAAATCCGTCCCGTTCATAACGGCCAGCCACTCCGCCATCGGACGCGAGGCCGCCAGCGCGGTCATTCGCTGGCCCCATTCCGGTGCGCGAATAGCCGTCATGCGCGCTTCCTCGCCCCGCTGGGCCGCGCCGGCGCTCCAGTCATAGTCCTCCATCGCGCCGGGCGGCATGTCGTTCCAGTCCACGGCGTGGACGCGGTCGTGTCCCAGCAGCGCGGCCAGCCGCAGGCCGAATTGATCGACTTCACTGGCGGACAGCGCGTATCGGCCTACACGGAAATCGGCATAGCGCTTGTCCAGTTCGGCCTGGTCGCCGGCCTTGATCTCGACCGCGATGCGGGTGGGCCGCCAAGCCGCCAGGCGCGCCACCACGGCCTCGACCTCCGCCTGGCCCGCGGGCGTCAGGACATCGGCGATGTCTGTGCGCTGAACGTCGCGATTGTGGTTGGCCAGATGCGGGGCGCCCAGGACCATCAGGGCGGGACGTTGATCGATCGTCCGATCCCGCACCAGGGTCGAGTCGCCCGGAAATATCTGCGCCCCGACAGGCTGCGCGAGGGCGCACAGCGTCAGGGCGGAGAGTGCGATGAGGCGACGCATGGCGGTTCCTTTCGACAGGCGACCAAGGTTAGACACCTGTTCCGCCATCCGCCGCTTAAGCTTTTGTCATGCCCGCCGTTCGCCGGTTCCTATTCCGGAATGTCGGCATAGGCGCCGCCATAGCGGCCGTCATGGGCCAGGTTGCCGAAGCGCGTCGTGTTGGCGTCGAACGCCAGTTTGACGATGCCGATGGGGCCGTGACGCTGCTTGCCGATGACGACCTCGGCCTGGTGCTGCAGCCGGTCCATGTCTTCCTGCCACTTCAGGTGCTCTTCCGAGCCCTCGCGCGGTTCGGCCCGGCCCAGATAATAGCTCTCGCGATAGACGAACATCACGCAGTCGGCGTCCTGCTCGATCGAGCCGGATTCCCGCAGGTCGGATAGTTGCGGCCGCTTGTCCTCGCGCTGCTCGACCTGACGCGACAGCTGCGACAGGGCGATGATCGGCACGTTCAGCTCCTTGGCCAGCGCCTTCAGGCCGCCGGTGATCTCGGACACTTCCTGCACCCGGTTCTTCTGGCTGTTCTCCCCTGTCGTGACGAGCTGAAGGTAGTCGACCACGATCAGGTCCAGCCCATGCTCCATCCGCTTCAGCCGTCGGGCGCGCGCCGCCAGCTTGGAGATGGACAGGCCGCCGGTGGCGTCGATGTACAGGGGGCTCTCACCGATCTCGATGGCGGCGTCGCGGATGCGGCCGAAATCGCTGGCGTCGATCTCGCCCTTGCGCAGCTTGTCCGACGACACGCCCGACGCGTCGGCCAGGATACGCATGGCCAGCTGTTCGGCGCTCATTTCCAGCGAGTAGAAGGCGACCACCCCGCCATCGACCGTCTTGCGGCCCTCGGGCGTCGGCTCCCAGCGATAGTTGCGCGCCACGTTGAAGGCGATGTTGGTGGCCAGCGCCGTCTTGCCCATCGACGGACGCCCGGCCAGGATCAGCAGGTCGGAGGGGTGCAGGCCGCCCAGCTTCTGATCCAGATCGTCCAGCCGCGTGGCCAGACCGGCCAGCTTGCCTTCGCGCTGGTACGCCTCGCCCGCCATCTCGACGGCGCCGGCCAGGGCGGCCGAGAAGCTGACGAAACCGGACGACGGCTTACCTGTCTCAGCCAGCGAATACAGCGTCTGTTCGGCCTGTTCGATCTGTTCGTCGGCCGGCGTTTCCGGGTTCGGCGCCTCCTTGATAATCTCGCCGCCGATGCGGATCAGGTCGCGCCGCAGGGCCAGGTCATAGACGACGCGGGCATAGTCGGGCGCGTTGGCGGCCGGCGGCGCGCGGTCCACCAGGTCGGCCAGATAGCGCAAACCTCCGAATTCCTGGAACGCCGGATCAGGCTTGAACCGTTCCATCAGGATCGTCGGCTCGGCCAGCAGGCCTTGGCGGATATGATCCTCGACCGCCTCGAACAGGCGCTGGTGGAACGGCTCGTAGAAGTGCGACCCGCGCAGACGGTCGCTCAGCCGCTCAAACACGGCGTTGTCGAACATCAGCGCGCCCAGCAGGGCCTGCTCGGCCTCGAGGTTGTGCGGCATCGAGGCGATCGACACCGGGTCCGGCGACGATCCATAGGGCAGGGGGGAAAGGGCGTTCATGGCCCGAAAGTGTTAACGCGCCCCCGCGTCAATCGCGGACGGAAATCGTCCGCCGCCGTCAGATGAACGGGGACAGGCTGTGGATGGTCGCGGATCGGGCCGCACGTGACGTCGGGCTGACGGCGCCGGATACGATGGCCGGGGCCGAATTGCCCTTTCTAATCAGGGGTGATCGAGATTCTGGCGGTAATCGACGCGCCGGGGTCGGCGGGCGCCGCACTATCGCTCCGTCACCGTTCGCCAGCCCCCAGCCGTTCGCCGGATTGCACTGATGCACTGCATGCACTGTTTTTTTCGCGTTGCACTGCAACGAGCGACCGTCAGGCCGGGCAGGGATAGCGCTCGGCCATCCATTCGCGGATCGCCTGGGTCACGCTGATGTTCCGCCGGGTGGCGGGGATGCTGTTGAAGCGGTTCAGGATGTCGTCCGGACTGATCCGAACCTTGCCGTCGGGCACGCAGGTGGCCGGTCGACGCCCCGCCGCCTTGGCCGCATCCTGTTCCTCTCCAACCGTGCGGAACGCCAGCTTCACCTCATCCATCAGCCGACGGGTGTCGGACCGCAGCAGGGCGGTCGGATTGCGCGGTATGCCGTTCGCCGTGGTCAGGAATTCCTGCACCGTCATGGCGCTGACGGCCGTAGCCCACAGACTGGCGGCCAGGGCCAGGATCAACGTGGTCTTTCTCATGTCGTGTCCCCCAATGAAGCGGGGCCATTCAGGCCCCGCTTCATGGCCGAACAAGGGCGTCGCGGCCTCAGGTCTCCAGCGGGACCTGAGGCCGTGATCTCACCACTTCAGCGCAATGCGGCCGTACACATAGCGACCGTTGAAGCCATAGGGCGAGAAGTTCGAGAACGGGAAGGCGCCCGAGGTGTTGTTCGCCCGCAGGCTCTGCGTCGGATAGTGGTCCAGCACATTGTCCGCACCCAGCGCCAGGGTGACGCGGTCGGTGAAGGCGTATCGCGCCTCCACGTCCACGATCGGCGCCGCATCAATGGTCAGGTCGGTGGCTTCGGTCGCGCCGGGCGCCAGCACGTCGCCGTAGCCGGTCACCCGGAAGGTGCCGCCCAGGGGCCCGCGCGTGAAGTCGGTCTGGAACACCGCCTTCCACGGCGGCGTGCCTTCCTCGAACCGCAGGGTCGCCTGGCGTGCGAACAGCGACACCGGCGTCGGCAGGACGCCCGATCGCGTTTCGGGCGTCTTGGTCACGTCGAAGTCGTTGACGTTGCCAGCCAGGGTGAAGTCCAGCCGCCCCACTTCGGACACCACGCGATAGCGCGCCACAACGTCCAGTCCCGTCGTCTCTGTGTCTACGCCGTTGATGAAGAAGCGCGCGGCCGAGGCGCCATACGGTTGCAGCAGGTCGAAGATGGTCCGGGCGTTGGTGCCCGGCGCCGCCGTCGCGCTGCCGGTCAGGGTTTCGGACAGGATGATCCGGTCCTTGATGTCGATGCGATAGGCGTCGGCCGTCAGCTCGAACGCGCCCTTGCGATAGACGAAGCCCAGCGAATAGTTGGTCGAGGTCTCGGCCTCCAGCGGCGTGCCGCCCAGCGCCAGCCCGACCGGGCTGACGGACGGGAAGGTGCCGGTTTCGTAAGGCACGTTCGAGATGTAGAGGATGGCGGTCTGGGTGAAATACTGCTGCTGCAGGCTGGGCGCCCGGAAGCCGTTCGAGATCGCGCCCCGCACGGCGAAACTGGGCGTGAAGTCATAACGCGCCGCGATCTTGCCAGAGACATTATCGCCGAAGTCGGAATAGTTCTCGTAACGGACGGCGGCCGAGGCGGTGAAATTCTCGAAGATCTCGCCTTCCAGATCGACATAGACCCCGACGTTGTTCCGGTCCTCGTCCACCTCGTTCGAGGGGGTGAATCCGGTGAAGCCGCGCGATCCCCAGTTCAGGTCCGTCCCGCCGATGTTCAGGAAGGCGCCGCGCTCATACGACCCCGGTTCTCCGGCCCCGATCTGATAGCTTTCCTGCCGTGCCTCCAGGCCGAAGGCGACGTTTAGCGGCCCGGCCAGGCCGACCTCGTACTGACGGCTGGCGTCGATGCCGAACACCAGTTGATCATAGGTCAGCGACCCGGCGTAGAAGCTGGTCGGAGACGTCGGCCCCAGCGAAGGGTTCAGCGTGTTCTCGGCCCCGAACTCGATCTCGTTCCGGCCGTAGCCCAGGTTGATATCGACATCGAAACCGCCCGCCTGACCGCGCACGCCGGCCGCGGCCGTCCAGTCGGTGGTGTCTGTCAGGATGTAGGGCAGATAGCCGTCCGGATAGACCCGGCCCGCGCCATAGTCCGGGTTCTGGGCGTCGTCGGTCGGCGTCCGATAGAAGGCGGCGGCCGAGGCGTCGCGCGTTTGATAGCCGGCCCAGCCGTAGGCTTCCCATCCCTTGCCCAACGGTTTGCCCGCGTTCAGATACACCGCCAGATCCTCGGTCTGGGCGTCGCCCTGGCCGCCGCGCACCCGGGCGGGGCTGAAGCGGGGGTCGATGTCGCTGCGGTTGGTGCGCTCGCGGTCGCGATACTCGACCGATGCGGTCAGGAAGCCGTCGTCGCCCAGCGCAAAGCCTTGCCAGCCCGCGACCGTCAGGGTTTCGCCATCGGTGATCTCGTCCGCCCGGCCATAGAATCCGGTGAAGTCTGTGACGTTGGCGCCGTAGGTGACGCTGGCCCCGCCGCCGCTGGCCGCCTCGCGCAGGCGCAGGTTCAGCACACCTGCGATAGCGTCCGAGCCGTATTGCGCGGCGGCGCCGTCGCGCAGCACCTCGATGCGCTCGATCGCCGTGCTGGGGATGGCGTTCAGATCCACCGCGGCCGAGCCGCGCCCGACCGAGCCGTTGGTATTCACCAGCGCCGTGGGATGGCGACGCAGGCCGTTGACCAGCACCAGCGTCTGGTCCGGCCCCTGGCCGCGCAGGGTGGCGGGCCGGATGGAGTCCGTGCCGTCGGTGGCTGACGGACGGGGGAAGTTCAGCGCCGGCACGCTGGCCGCCAACTGGGTCGCCAGTTCGGTCGATCCGCGCTGCTGCAGCGCCTCGGCCGTGACCACGTCGACCGGCGCGATGGTGTCCAGGCGCGAGCGCCCGGCCACGCGGGTGCCGGTGACGACCACTTCGTCGATGTTGGTGGTTTCGTCCTGGGGCGCCGTCTGCGCCGTCGCGGCGCCGGCGATCAGCAGAGCCGCGCCCGATGCGGCCAGGAACAGACTCTGTCGGAAAGCGCGGGGTGTTCGGGAATTGTAGGTCATCGAGAGATCCATCGTTTCTTGAGTGATTTGGGACGCAGGGGATCGCGCACGGCCTGTCGGCCGCGAGGGTCTGGTCCTGATTGTGTCGTGAAGTCGCCGGTCAGCCGGCCAAGGTCGCCGGCAAGCGTCAGTCGCGGGTCAGCCCGCGCAAAGACATCGTGCGCCGCCGCAAAGCATGAGGCCGCAGGCGGTCACGTCGAACGTATGGAGGGACTCGGTAAGTTGATGGTCACGCATCGTCGTCTCCCTCTCGATCGGGAACCGCTTCGGTGACATCTGGAGGGACGACGCCTGTCGCGCCAAATCACCTCTCATCTGCCGCGACCCGGGGAGGGGTCCCGAAGGAGTTGGCACCTTACGGATGTTCCGCAGGTTGCCCCGGCGTCCAAGGGCCTGTTCCCTCAACCGGTCTCGATGAGCCTGACCAATGTTGCGTCGCAGCAAGAAAACGTCAAGACGGCGCCGCAAAAAAGATGGGCGGCGCAAGGATCATGCCCTGCGCCGCCCATTTGTTCAGATCCGGTAGAAGGATCAGGCTTCGTCGCCGAAGCCTTCCTGTTGACCGGCGCCGCCTTCGATCAGCTCCTGGGCGGCCTGTTCGGCGGCCTGGCGCTCATCGTCGAACTGCGAACGGATGACGTCTTCACCCTTCGCCTGACGTTCGGCTTCGTCGGCCGAGCGGGCGATGTTGATCTTGACCGACGCGGTGACCTCGGCGTGCAGGCGAACCGGCACTTCGTGGACGCCCAGGGTCTTGATCGCGGTGTTCAGAACGACCTGCGAACGCTCCACCTTGCCGCCTTCGGCCTGAACGGCCTCGGCGACGTCGCGGGCGGCGACCGAACCGTACAACTGGCCGGTTTCGCCGGCCTGACGGATCATGATGTAGGTCTGACCGTCGATCTTGTCGGCGATCTTCTGAGCTTCGGCCTTGTTCTTCTCGTTACGCTGCTCGATGGCGGCGCGGTCGAGTTCGAAGGCCTTCAGGTTGGCTTCCGTGGCCCGACGCGCCTTGTCGCGCGGCAGGAGGAAGTTGCGGGCGAAGCCGTCCTTGACGGTGACGACGTCGCCGATGGCGCCGAGGTTCTCGACGCGTTCCAGCAGAACGACCTTCATCTTACTTCACCACGTACGGCAGGAGGGCCAGGTAGCGGGCGCGCTTGATGGCCTTGGCCAGTTCGCGTTGCTTCTTGGCGGAAACGGCGGTGATGCGCGAAGGCACGATCTTGCCGCGTTCGGAGACGTAGCGCTGCAGCAGCTTCACGTCCTTGTAGTCGATCTTCGGCGCATTGGCGCCCGAGAACGGGCACACCTTGCGGCGACGATAGAAGGGGCGACGGGCGGGGCCGGAGCCGGCCGGGGCGCCCGGGGTGGGAGCAGTCGTATCGGTCATGTTCCGGTCTCCTTAGGCTGCGGCTTCATCGAAGCCGGGGCGCGGACCGCGTTCGCGTTCACGCTCGCGTTCACGCTCGCGACGGGCCAGCAGCGGCGACAGCTCCAGGTCGAGTTCCTCGACACGGACGGTCAGCCAGCGCAGCACGTCTTCGTTGATCGACAGCTGACGCTCGACCTCGGCCATGGCGGCCGGAGGCGCGTCGACGGCGAGCAGCGAATAGTGAGCCTTGCGGTTCTTCTTCACGCGATAGGTCAGGTTGCGCAGACCCCAGTACTCGATCTTGGCGACGGAGCCGCCGCCTTCTTCGATCAGAGCCTTGATGGTGTCGTTCAGCGCTTCGGCCTGTTGCGCCGAGATGTCCTGGCGCGTCATGACCGTGTGCTCGTAAAGAGCCATGCGGTATTCTCCCTTGTGGGCATCGGCGCGGGACGGACCGGGTAGTCCATGCCACGATGGCTCCTGAAGCGGCGGCCGGGACGATTTCCCAAACCCTTTGGCGTTCCGCGTCAGGACCGAAACCCTGGAAAGGCGGGGCCTATAGGGGAAAAGGGCCTCACGGGCAAGCGTCGTGGGCGTTTGGCCTCGTCGCCGAACCGGGGCAGGGTGGCGACATGACCGATGAAGCCGCCGCCATCAAGAAGAACCGCTGGTCCCTGGTCGGGCCGGGCATCGTCGTTGCGGCGACCGGGGTGGGGGCGGGCGATCTGGTCGCGACGCTGATCGCGGGCTCTCGCTTTGGCTACGCCCTGCTGTGGGCGGCCATCTTCGGGACCCTGCTGAAGATCGCCCTGGCCGAGGCGGTGGGTCGCTGGACCCTGGCCAGCGAGCGGACGATGTTCGACGGATGGTCCAGTCTTGGGGGCGGCTTGGGCGGCGCCGGCCTGTTCGCCGGGCGGCTGAACTGGGCGGGCGCCTATTTCGGCCTCTATGTTGTCATCTGGGGCTTCGTCTATGGCGCGGCGGCCATGACGGCGACGGCCCTGCCTCTGGCGGCCCTGTTCCCGGTCCTGGATATCAAGGTCTGGGGCATGCTCAGCGGCGTGGCGGGTCTGCTGTTCGTCTGGTTCGGCGGCTATGGTCTGTTCGAGAAGGTGATGACGGCCTGCGTCGGGGTGATGTTCGTCACCGTGGTCGGCCTGGCGGTGATCGTGGCGCCGGACATTCCCGCCCTGCTGACCGGCCTGTGGCCGACGCTGCCCGAAGGCTCGGTCTTCTACACCCTGGGCCTGATCGGCGGGGTCGGCGGCACCATCACCATGGCGGCCTATGGCTACTGGATGAACGCCAAAGGGTGGCGCGGGCCGGGCTGGATGGGCGTGATGCGCCTGGACAATCGCGTCGCCTATATCGTCACCGGCGTCTTCGTCGTGGCCATGCTGATCGTGGGGGCGGAACTGCTCCACGCGGCGGGCATCGCGCTTCAGGGCGGCGATCGCGGCCTGCTGGATCTGGATCAGGTGTTGCGCGAACGGTTCGGGCGGCCGATCTCCATCCTGTTCCTGATCGGCTTCTGGGCCACCAGCTTCTCCAGCCTGCTGGGCGTATGGCAGGGGGTCAGCCTGATGTTCGCCGACTTCATCGCCCATGTGCGCAACCGGTCCGCCGACGCCGCGGCGCGGGGCGACAGGAGCCGCGCCTTCCGCGGCTATGCCTTGTGGCTGACCTTTCCGCCCATGGCCCTGCTGTTCATGGACCGGCCGTTCGGCCTGATCGTCGCCTATGGCGTTTTGGGCAGCCTGTTCATGCCCTTCCTGGCGGGAACGCTGCTGTGGCTACTGAACTCGTCGCGGGTCCCGCCGGAATGGCGCAGCGGCTGGCTGTCGAACCTGATGCTCGCAGCGGCGACCGCCCTGTTCGCCCTACTGGCCGGCAAGGAGCTGATCGGCCTGTTCTAGGCCCTGCTTGCCGTAGGGTAGGGTTTCGCCTACCCCTCGCCGTCCTGAATCAACGGATCACGGATCGATCATGACCCTCGCGCTTCTCTTCCCCGGACAGGGCAGCCAGAGCGTCGGCATGGGCTCAAGCCTGGCCGAGGCCTTCCAGAGCGCCCGCGACGTCTTCGCCGAAGTGGACGACGCCCTGGGTCAGAAGCTGTTCGACCTGATGCGCGACGGTCCCGAGGACCAGTTGACCCTGACCGAGAACGCCCAGCCGGCTCTGATGGCCGTTTCCGTCGCGGCGGCGCGGGTGCTGAAGGTCGAGTTCGGCGTGGATGTGACGCGCGCCGCCTTCGTCGCCGGTCATTCGCTGGGCGAATATTCGGCCCTGGCGGCTGCGGGCTCGATCTCGCTGGCGGATACTGCGCGCCTGCTGAAGCTGCGCGGCCAGGCGATGCAGCGCGCCGTGCCGGTGGGCAAGGGCGCGATGGCCTCGCTGATCGGACCCAAGACCGACCTGGCCCTGGCTGAGGCTGCGGCGAAAGCCGGTTCGGAAGTCGGCGTCTGCGTCGTGGCCAACGACAACAACAACGGCAACGTCGTCATCTCGGGCGACAAGGCCGCCGTGGATCGCGCCATCGAAAAGGCCAAGGAACTGGGCGCGCGGGCGATCCCGCTGAACGTCTCGGCCCCGTTCCACTGTCCGCTGATGCAGCCAGCCGCCGATGAGATGGCGACAGCTCTGGCCTCTGCGACCATCCTGGCGCCGGCCGCGCCGGTCGTCGCCAATGTCACCGCCCGCCCGGAAACCGATCCTGAGGTCATCCGCCGCTTGCTGGTCGAACAGGTCACTGGCCGCGTGCGTTGGCGCGAGAGCATGGAGTGGATGGCCGGTGAGGGCGGCGTCACCCGCTTCGCCGAGATCGGTTCGGGCAAGGTGCTGACCGGCATGGCCAAGCGCATCGCGCCGGACGCCGAGAGCCTGGCGTTGAATACGCCGGAAGAGCTGGAAGCGTGCGCCAAGTCGCTCTGAGATCATAGGGAAGAAACGATGTTCAATCTTTCAGGCAAGACCGCGCTGGTCACCGGCGCGACAGGCGGTATCGGCGGGGCGGTGGCGCGGGCGCTGCACGCCCAGGGCGCGACCGTGGTGCTGTCCGGCACGCGCGAGGCCGTGCTGGCCGATCTGGCGAAAGAGTTGGGCGAGGGGCGCGCCCATTTCGCGACCGCCAATCTGTCGGACCCTGAGTCCGTCGACAATCTGGTCGCCGCCGCCGAAGAGGCCGCCGGCGCCCCGCTGGATATCCTGGTCGCCAACGCCGGCATCACCAAGGACGGCCTGTTGATGCGGATGAAGGACGAGGACTTCCAGTCCGTCATCCAGATCAACCTCGAGAGCTATTTCCGTCTGACCCGCGCCGCGGTGAAGGGGATGATGAAGCGCCGGGCCGGCCGCATCATCGGCGTCACCTCGGTCGTCGGCGTCACCGGCAACCCCGGTCAGACCAACTATTCGGCGTCCAAGGCCGGCATGATTGGCTTCTCCAAGTCGCTGGCCCAGGAAGTCGGTTCGCGCGGAATCACCGTCAACTGCATCGCGCCGGGCTTCATCGCCAGCCCGATGACCGACGTGCTGAACGACCAGCAGCGCGAAACCATTCTGACGAAAATTCCGGCCGGTCGCCTGGGCACGGGCGACGAAATCGCCGCCGCCGCGGTCTATCTGTCGTCGGACGAAGCGGCCTATGTCACGGGCCAGACCCTGCACGTCAACGGCGGCATGGCGATGATTTGAGGCGTTGCGTGTCGGATCACGACACGCAACAGACTATTTCCCGCCCCGACGGCTGTGCTAAAGGGCGGGACGCAACCGATGGCGTTGAGTCTCGTTAGAGGGCTTGCGTCGCGGGGGCTGCCGTGAGACGGCGACTACTGAACACAGCCGCTTCGGCGACATCAAACTAGGCAGAGAGACACTCATGTCCGACACCCTCGAGCGCGTCCGCAAGATCGTTATCGACCACCTGGACGCCGATCCGGACAAGGTCACCGAAAAGGCCAGCTTCATCGACGACCTGGGCGCTGACTCGCTCGACAACGTCGAACTGGTCATGGCCTTCGAAGAAGAATTCGACATCGAGATCCCGGATGACGCCGCCGAGCACATCCAGACGGTCGGCGATGCCGTGAAGTTCATCGACGAGAAGCTGGCGGGCTGATCCCCGCCGGTCCATTCGGACGGCTTTAATGGCCGCCGTGGCGTGTCCCTAGCGGGGCCGTCCGGCGGCCATTATGGTTTCTGGCCGCAAGATTCTGATTTGGTAAGCAAGGAGCGCGAACCATGCGCCGTGTCGTCGTTACGGGCCTTGGCCTTCTGACCCCCCTGGGCTGGGGGGTGGATCACAACTGGAAGGGCATCGTCGAAGGGCGTTCGGGCATCGGTCCGATCACCTCGTTCGACACCGAAGGCTACGCCTGCACCATCGCGGGCGAGATTCCGTCCGTCGACGGACGGGGCGGCGGCGCGCCGGACCAAGCGGGCGTCTTTGACCCGGACAAGGTGATGTCCGCCAAGGATCGCAAGCGGGTCGACGACTTCATCCTGTACGCCGTCGCCGCCGCCGACGAGGCCCTGGCCGACGCGAACTGGAAGCCAGAGACCGAGGAAGACAAGGAACGCACCGGGGTCATGGTCGGCTCGGGCATCGGGGGGCTAGGCCCCATCGCCGACACCGCCATCATCCTGAAGGAGCAGGGCCCGCGCCGGGTCAGCCCCTTCTTCATCCCCTCGGCCCTGATCAACCTGGCATCGGGCCAGATCTCGATTCGCCACGGGCTCAAGGGACCGAACCATTCGGTCGTCACCGCCTGCGCCACCGGCGCCCACGCCATCGGCGACGCGGCCCGGATGATATCCTTCGGCGACGCCGACGTGATGGTCGCGGGCGGCGCCGAAAGCTCGGTCGTGCCTATCGGCATCGCCGGCTTCCTGGCCTGCCGGGCTCTCTGCACCAGCTTCAACGACACGCCCGAAAAGGCCAGCCGGCCCTACGACAAGGACCATGACGGCTTCATCATGGGCGAGGGCGCCGGCATCATGGTGCTGGAGGAGTACGAACACGCCAAGGCGCGTGGCGCCAAAATCTATGCCGAGGTCGTCGGCTACGGCATGAGCGGCGACGCCTATCACATCACCGCCCCCAGCGAAGACGGCGACGGCGGCTTCCGCGCCATGCAGGCCGCGCTGAAGCGTGCCGGGATGGAGCCGACCGACATCGACTACGTTAACGCCCACGGCACCTCGACCATGGCCGACTGGATCGAGGCCAAGGCCATCGAGCGGTTGATGGGCGATCACGCGCCGAACGTGGCCCTGTCCTCGACCAAGTCGATGATCGGGCACCTGCTGGGCGCCGCCGGGGCGGTGGAATCGGTCTTCTGTGTCCTGGCCATCCGTGATCAGATCGCGCCGCCGACCATCAACCTGGACAATCCGGAGCAGGAGACGGCCCTGAAGATGGTCAAGGACAAGGGTGAACCGATGAAGATCGACGTGGCGATGTCCAACAGCTTCGGCTTCGGGGGCACCAACGCCTCGGTCATCTTCCGGAAAGTCGACTGAGATGCTGCGCCGGGGGGCGGCGGCGCCTAAGCCAAGAAAATCCAGCCTGACGGTCGCCCTGCTGGCGGCGTCGGCGACGGTCAGCCTGTTCGTCATCGCCGCGCTGGCGATCCTGTGGAGCGTCTATCTGGGACCCGGACCGGCCGCGCGGGAGGGGGAGGCGACGGTCGTCTCCCTGCCCAGTGGGTCGGGCGTCTCGACCATCGCCGCAACGTTGAAACAGGCGGGCGTCATCCGCTCGACCGACATGTTCAAGGCCGCCGCCAGCCTGACCGGCGCCGACCGCAAGCTGCGCGCGGGCGAGTACGAGGTGCCGACCCGCGCCTCGTTGCGCAAGGTTCTGAACCTGTTGGTCAGCGGCAAGGTGGTTCGCCACTACGTCACCCTGCCCGAAGGTTGGTCGTCGGCCCAGGCGGTCGACATTCTGATGAGGCAACCGATCCTGACCGGCACGGTCGAGATCCCCGCCGAGGGCGCGCTGTGGCCCGAAACCTATGAGGTCATGCGAGGGGAAACCCGCGCCTCGGTCGTCGCGCGGATGAAGCGCGCACGCGACGAGCAACTGACCCGCCTGTGGGCCGAGCGCTCACCCGCCACGATCGTCCGCACGCCGGAAGAGGCCATGATCCTGGCCTCCATCGTCGAGAAGGAGACGGGAATCGCCGCCGAGCGGCCGCGCGTGGCCGCCGTCTTCACCAACCGCCTGCGCATCGGCATGCGGCTGGAGAGCGACCCGACCATTGTCTACGGCGTGACCAAGGGGCGGCCGCTGGGGCGCGGCATCCGGCGCTCGGAGTTGCAGCGCGAAACGCCGTGGAACACCTATCTGATCGACGGCCTGCCGCCGACGCCCATCGCCAATCCGGGCAAGGATGCGGTGGCCGCCGTCCTCAATCCTCCGCGCACGGACGACCTGTTCTTTGTCGCCGACGGCACGGGCGGCCACGTCTTCGCTCGCACCTATGACGAGCACCTTCAGAACGTCGCCCGGTGGCGCGAGATCGAGCGACGCAAGGCGGGTCTGCCCCCTGCGCCCGTTGCAGCGGCCGAACCGGTTGCAAACGAAGTCGCGCCCGAGGCCGCGGGGGCCGCTGTTATCACCATGAACCCGGCGGCCGGTCAGTGACGACGCTTTCGGGCATGACGGGTTTCGGCCGCGCTGACGGCGCGCTGGACGGCTGGACCTGGACGGTCGAGGCGCGCTCGGTCAACGGTCGCGCGCTGGAGGTCCGATATCGCGGCCCGGGCGGATTCGACACTCTGGATCGGCTGGCCAAGGCTGCGGCTCAGGTGCGGCTGAACCGGGGGCAGGTGACGCTGGGCGTTCAGGCTAAGCGCGCCGAGGGAAGCGAGACCGCGCCCCGGGTCAATCAGGCTGTACTGGCGACTTATCTGAAGCTGGCCAATGAATTGGCGGAAGAGGGCGCGACCCCGCCGTCCGCCGATGGTCTGCTGTCCCTGCGTGGTGTGCTGGAAGCGCCCGAGGAAGATGACGATCCCGAGACTCACTCTGCCGTCGAGGCCGCCATGGCCACCACCATCGAGGCGGCGCTGGATGCGCTGAAACTCTCGCGCGAGCGGGAGGGCGCTCAGCTTCTGCCCGTCATCACCGACTTCATTGGCCGGATCGAGGCGCTGGTCGCCCGCGCCGAGGCCGAGGCGCAGAGTCAGGTCGAAGCTATTCGCGACCGCTTCATGCGCCGCATCTCCGAACTGGCGCCCGACGCGCCGGGACTTGAGGACCGCATCTTCCTCGAAGCTGCAGCCTTGGCGACCAAGGCCGACGTGCGCGAGGAGCTGGATCGGCTGACCGCCCACATCGCTTCGGCCCGCACCCTGTTGCAACAGCCCCCCGCCGGCCGAAAACTCGACTTCCTGATGCAGGAATTCATGAGAGAGGCGAACACCCTCTGCTCGAAATCGGCTACCACCGCGCTCACCGGAATCGGTCTCGAGCTCAAGGCCGTGATCGAGCAGTTGCGTGAACAGGTTCAGAATGTCGAATAACCGCACCCCTCGCCGTGGCGTCCTGCTGATCGTCGCCAGCCCTTCGGGCGCGGGCAAGACCAGCCTGTGCCGTCGCCTGATGGCTGACCACAAGGGGCTGGAACTGTCGGTGTCCATGACCACCCGCGGCATTCGCCCCGGCGAAGTGGACGGGCGCGACTATAATTTCGTCAGCCATGAGGAATTCCAGCGCTTCATCGACGCCGACGCATTCCTGGAATGGGCCGATGTGCACGGCAATCGCTATGGCAGCCCCCGCGCGCCCGTGGACCGCGCCCTGGCCGAGGGGCGGGACGTGTTGTTCGACATCGACTGGCAGGGCGCCCGCGACGTGGCCGAGAAATGCCCCGGTGATGCGGTGCGGGTCTTCGTCCTGCCGCCCAGTCTGGAGGAGTTGCGCCGTCGCCTGGTGACGCGGTCGCAGGATGCTGACGACGTGATCGTCCGCCGTGTCGCCAACGCCAAGGGCGAGATCGAACACTGCGACGAGTTCGACTATGTCCTGGTCAACGAAGACTTCGACAGCAGCTACGCCGAACTGGCCCACATCTACCACGCGGAACGCAGCCGCCGGGCCCGCAACCTGTGGGTCGCGGCCTATAAGAACGCCCTGCTGCACGAGGTCGTGTAGACCGCGTTCATAAGGTGTTCGCCATCTTGCCCTAACGTGAGCCTGGTAACGGGGGGCGTATGGGTAATCTCGAGTTGGTGACGCCGGTCCTGACGGCGAGTGGCGCCGAGCGGCTGAAACAGGTTCCGGTTCGTCTGCTTCTGGCTGCGGTCATGGCCTGGGCGCTGTACACGACAGGGCTGGGCGGCTGGATCACGGCGTGGCTGATCGCGGCGATTGCGGTCCAGGCGTTCGAGATCGCGGCGATGGCCCCATTCCGCCAAGGCCGACCCGTCGGGCGCATCGCGGTCCTGCTGGCCCTGGCTTCAACGACGCTGATGGCCGCAACCTATTCCGGCATAGCTCTGGTCGTCTGGGTGAGTGGAGACGCCGTCCTGGCGACTGTGGCCGCGCTGACGATCGCCGGCGGGCTTTTGACCAATGTCGCGTCCGGCATCGGATCGCGACTGATCTTCTTCGTGGGCGCCGCACCGTATCTGGCAGCGCTGGCGCTGATGCCGCTCATCAAGATCGTCGGCGGCGATGTGAACAGCCTGGTCCTCATGACACTGGCCAGCGCCCTGTTCGCGGGTGCGATCCTGAATGTCTATGGCCGGGTTCATGAGGCCCGCCGCGCCGAGATTGAGGCTCTGGCCGAGGCCGGGCGGCGCCTGGAACAGGCGCAGGCCGCGATGGCCGATCGCGCCGCCATGGCGGCCATCGTCAGCCACGAACTGCGTACGCCGGTCAGCGCCATTCTGGCGGGCGCACACGTCATCCGAACCTCGCCTGAGCGCACGGACGATACCGCCGATCTGATCATCGACGCCGGGCGACTGATGACGGGCATGCTCGACGACCTGCTGGACCATTCCAAGATGGAGGCGGGCGCCATGGTGCTGGAGGCGCAGGATTTCGAACTGGGCGCCTTCGTCCACGACGCCGCGCGATTCTGGCACGCCCCTGCCGCCGAAAAGGGCCTGACCCTGGAGGCTGTCGGACCGGATCAGGCCGCGGTCTGGCTGAAGGGCGATCCCTTCCGGTTGCGGCAGATCGTCAACAACCTGATTTCCAACGCGGTGAAGTTCACCAGCCGAGGGGCGATCCGGATCGAAGTCGGCGTGTCGCCGGCCGAGGGCGCCTTGCGATGCCTGACGCTGACGGTGATCGATCAGGGGCGCGGTATTTCGCCGGACGCCATGGCGCGGCTGTTCTCCCCCTTTGCGCAAGGGTCGGCCGAGGTGGCGCGGACCTATGGCGGGACGGGTTTGGGTCTGACGGTCAGCCGGGACTTGGCGCGATTGATGGGCGGGGATCTGACGGCGTCAAGCGTGGAGGGGCAGGGCGCGGCCTTCACCTTGACGCTGACACTGCCTGTGGGGGAGCCGGGGCGGGACGCTCAGGCGAGCGAAGCCGTTCCGCCTGCGCTGACCCAGCGGCTACGCGTGCTGGCGGTGGACGATCACGAGATCAACCGTCGCACCATCGCACTGGTTCTCCAACCGCTGGACGTGGACCTGTCGACGGCCTCTGACGGGGCGCTGGCGCTGGATCTGCTGGCGCATCGGGCTTTCGACGTCGTGCTGATGGATGTGAACATGCCCGGCATCGACGGCAATGAGGCGACACGTCGCCTGCGCGCCTCGGGCGGGATCAATGCCGACACGCCGGTGATCGGCTTCAGCGCCGGGACCGAGCCGGCGCAAATCGCAGCGTGCCGCGAGGCAGGGATGACGGACTGGCTGGCCAAGCCGCTGGAACCTCGCAAGCTGTACGACGCCTTGCAGCGTGCGGTGCAACCGAACGGCGCCGAGCAGGCGGCCTAGATCAGGCTAAGGCGTCGGCCAGGCGCAGGAAGCCGGCGACGTCGATGGTTTCTGCGCGCGCGTCGGGTTCGATTCCGGCCGCCTCGCACAGCGCGGCGCCGCCCAACTGCTTCAGGCTGGACCGCAGCATCTTGCGACGCTGACCAAACGCCGCTGCCGTGACCCGCTCCAGTTTCTTCAGTCGCTCAGGCGATGGCCGTACTTCCAGCGGCGTCAGGTGCACGACCGCCGACGCCACCTTTGGTGGCGGGGTGAAGGCGGCGGCCGGCAGATGCATGATGATGCGCGCGGCGCATACGGCCTGGCTGATCACGGCTAACCGGCCATAGGCGCCCTCGTCCGGCTGGGCGACGACCCGTTCCGCCACTTCCTTCTGGAACATCAGGGTCAGGCTGTGCGGCAGCCACGGTCCCGTCAGCCATTTGATCAGCAGCGCCGTGCCGACGTTGTAGGGGAGGTTCGACACCATGTGGGCGGCGCCCTCGACCAGGTCCGCCTCTCGCACCTTCAGCGCATCGGCCTCGATGATTGTCAGTCGCCCTGACCCGTCGTCCAATTCGTTCAGCAGGGGGACGAACCGAGGATCCTTCTCGACCAGAAGCACCTTTCCGGCGTCGCTTTCCAGCAGGGCGCGGGTCAGACCGCCGGGGCCAGGCCCGACCTCGATCACGGCGCGCCCTTCGAACGGCCCGGCGAAGCGCACGATCTTTCGCGTGACGTTCAGGTCCAGCAGGAAATGCTGGCCGAAACTTTTCCTGGCGGACAGGCCGTGGGCGTCCAGCGTTTCCCGCAGAGAGGGCAGATCGTTCATTCGCGACGCTTAGCGCGCGGCGCGCGCCGCCGCCATCTCCGACGCCAGGCGAATGGCGGCGATCAGGCTATCGGGCCGCGCCAAGCCCTTGCCCGCGATGTCGAAGCCGACGCCGTGATCCGGCGAGGTACGGACGATCGGCAGGCCCAAGGTCGCGTTGACCCCACCCCAGAAGTCCAGCGTCTTGACCGGGATCAGGGCCTGGTCGTGATACAGGCAGATGGCGGCGTCATAGGTGCGGCGCGCCTCGTCATGGAACAGGGTGTCGGCGGGCAGGGGGTCGGTAATCATAACCCCTTCGGCCCGCAGGATTTCGACCGCCGGGTGCAGCACCTCGATCTCTTGCAGACCCAGCGCACCCCCTTCGCCCGCATGGGGATTCAGCGCCGCCAGGGCCAAGCGGGGGGCGGTGATGCCAAAGTCCCGCTTCATGGCCTCGTGCACTACGCGGGCGGTCCGGCATACCCGATCAGCGGTGACCAGTTCCGGCACCTGGTCCAGCGCGACGTGGATGGTCACCAGGCAGGCGCGCAGATCCCGCGCCGTCAGCATCATCACCGGCCCGCGCGTGCCCGCGAAGGGCGCGTCGGCCGTCAGTTCGGCGATGAACTCCGTGTGGCCCGGAAATCGGAAGCCGGCCGCATACAGCGGCGCCTTGGCGATCGGCGCGGTGACGACGCCGCTGGCTTCGCCCGACAGCGCCAGGCCGACCGCCTGTTCGATCCAGTTGGCCACTGCTCCCGCATTGCGTGGATCAGGTCGGCCCGCAATGGCGGGAGCGGGCAGGGGATGATCCAGGACGGGGATCGCCCGCCCGAAGACGGCCGCGGCATCCGCCGGCGCGCCGATCTCGATCACCGGCGCGTCGGCAACGCGAAGCAGCGAGGCGTCGCCGACAACGGCGAAGGAAAGAGGGCCAGCGCCTTGCGCCAGCGCCTTCCAGGCGGCGACAATGATTTCCGGCCCCACGCCCGCAGGCTCGCCCATCGTCAGGGCCAGGGGAAGGGAAATCATGGGCGTCATTTCATTTCGATGAGAGCGTCCGACCGCAGATCGCGGATATAGCGACGCGCCAGCATGGACAGGTTCTGCATCCGCAGCCGGTTCTCAACCTCGGCGTAGGACGGCGCTTCCGGGCCACCCGCACGGCGACCACAGACCGCCAGAAGGTGAACGCCCAGCGGGGTCCTCACGGCGCTGCTCACCGTGCCGATTTCGGCGGATCGAGCAACCTGCTGGAACTGGGGCGCCAAGCTTTGCACGTCGCTTTCGCCCAGATCGGCGCCCAGCAGGCCCTGTTCGGACGTAGCGCGTTGCAGAATGTTGTCGCAGGTGAGGGTCGAGCGAATACCTTCAAGCCGTGCGGTCGCCGCGGCGACTTGCGCCTCAGTCGCCGTCTCGGGCAGGTCCACCATGATCTGCTTCATCTGGACCAGACTGGTCGCGGCGCCCGAGCGCTTGTCGCGCATGTAGATGATGTAGACGCCGCCTTCGACCGGAATGGCGTTCGACAGCTGGCCAACCTCAAGGCTGTCGAGCGCCTGTTGCAGGGCCGGCTGAACCGCGCCTTGGACGACCCATCCGGCGTCACCCCCACGAACGGCCGACGGCGCGGCCGAGAACTGGCGAGCCACCGCCTGGAACGGCGCGCCCTGAACCATCTGCTGGACCAGCTGCGTGGCGCCGTTCATAGCCTCTTGCATCCCGCCGACGCGAGACGCCTCGATGTAGATTTCGCCGATCAGATACTGCGGTTTGGCCGCGGCCTCGGTCAGCTGGCGCATTGCCTGCTCGACCTGGTTGCGGCTGACCCGCGCACGGCTGTTGAAGCGGCCGCCCACCAACTGCTGCCAGCCGATTTCGGTGCGCAGTTGATCCCGTAGCGTCTGCGGTCGAATTCCGCCCTGTTCCAGGAAGCCCAAGTAGTTCTCGGGAGTGGTTCCGGCTTCGCGGGCCATGGCGGCGATGTCGGCGTTGACTTCGGCGTCGGTGATCGCGACCTCGTAGCGAGCCAGTTCCTGGGCCTGCAGCCGCTCATCGATCAGTCGGTTCAATGCTTCCTGCTGGATGGACGGCAGGTTCTCCTGCGTCGGCTGGACCTGGGTCTGGGCGATCAGCAGCAGCATCCGTTGCCGCAAGTCGAAACCCGTGATGATCTGGTCATTGACCGTCGCCACGATGCCATCGGCCAACTGGAAGCTGGCCTGCGGCGGCGCAATCTGAGGCGCGTCCTCGGCAGCGGGATTCAGGACGCCGGCGGACTGACCGGTCGGGGCCGTCTGGGCCAGAGCCGAGCCGGCGATAAGCGCGGCCATCGCGACGCCCGTCGTGTAACGCATCAAACGCATCGTCAGTCCTGATTCCTCAAAGCGGGGTCGATCCGCTTGTCGCCCGTGCCATTTAAAGCCAGCGAAATCGCCTGCTTAGGCGTCCCGATCAACGCCATTCGCTCTGACCATAGCTTGACCCGCCAAACGTGGCGAGGTTTAGGCGCACGAAAACGCCCTCCGAGGGGCCGCTGGGTCGGACACGGGTGTTGTCCCGCCGGAACCCGATCTCGAACCGGAAACAATCGTCATCAAATAACAAGCCCACCTCGGAGCGGGTGACGATGTCCTGCTGCAGATCAGCGATGCCAGAAACGGTCACACCCCAGTTGCCGTGGATGAACTGCTGACCGGCCAGTTGCAGGAACTCATAGTTGCGATTCAGCGAGGGAAGGAGCGGTCCGGTTGGATCGGTAGGATTTGGCCGTTCGGCCGAATAGGGATTTGACTGGTCGATGATGTAGCTGACGGTCGCCAGATTGCGCCGACCCCAGCGACCGTCGATGGCCGCTTCGGCCCGTCGGACTTCGCCGGATCCATCGATGGTGGCGTGCGCCCAGCCCCGCATCCGATCGCTGGGTGAGAAGGTGGCCTGCACGACCCAGTCCGAGGTCTGCGCAGCCAGCCCGGACGGGTCATACAACCGAGCCTGATCATCAGGTATCGGAGTCCGGAAGGCGTCTTCACGGTCTTCGCGATAGCTGCGTCCGATGAACAGGCTGGCACTGCGGATGGCGTCCCAGCTGAGCGTGGCGCGCGCGCCCGCGGTGAAACGAGCGCCGCCTTCATAGAGGTCGAAGCCCGGGAACCGGTCGGTGCGGAACAGGGAACTGGCGTCCAGCTCGATCTGCTGGCTGTCCTCGTTCGGAATGCGCGGATCCAGATCCGACGCGGTGGACACCGAAAGCTGGGCATAGGGTTCAAGCACCAGGTCCGACGTGGCGCTGAGACGGCGATACAGCGGATAGCTGACGTCCACGCCGGCCGTTGCTCGGCCGCGACTGATCGTGTCGTCGGATACGCCCATCATCGGCGGCAGGTCGTTGATGGAATAGACGTCCAGGCGCCCATCGACAAACGGTTCCCACCGCATGCCGTTGGCACTGATCAGGGTCCGGCGCCACTCGCCCTGGCCGGTGATGCGGCGGCTGTCGACACCGGGCAGGCCGACCGTAGGAGCAGGCGGTATGATCTCCGGGCGCAGTATCGGACCGCCGACATAGGCTTCGCGGTCCAGCACGACCGCCGAGCCCTTGAGCCTGAGGCGTCCGCCAAAGACGGGGCCTTCCGGTTCCCACCGGGCGTCGATGATTGGCGCGACCAGCGGCAGGGTGTGGTCGTCCTCGAAGACCTTGTAGCCATCGGGATCACGGACGTCGGTGGATGCATAGCCAGGGTCGAGACGCAGGCTTTGAATGTCGAAGGCGGCGATCGACAGATAGGATCGATCGGTCTGACGTTCGGCATACAGTTGGGTGATCAGGCGGCGCCGATCGCCGTAGTAGAGGCCGTTGTCCTGATACGGGTCGCGTACGTCATAGCGGTCGAACAACGTCTTGTCCGACGTGCGTTCGGCCGTGAAGCCCCAGCGCCAGGCACCGATCGGGTCGAATTTTCCGTGAGCCAGCAGATAGCTGCGGTTCGTGCGGTCGCCGAAGCGGACGTTGTCGCCGAAATTGCGCTCATAGGTGTAGCCGCCGCGGACCTCGATCACGCCATCGCTGAAACGTCGACGCCACTGGACATTCAGCAGCGGGGCGACATCCATGTTGATCTGGGGGCTGATCAGCCAGTCCTCGGACGGCGATACAACGATCAGATAGGGCTGCTCCCAGCTGACGCCGCGCCCCTCGTCGTAGTTGATCATGGGGATCAGGAAGCCCGACGCACGTTCGACCGAAGGATCAGGGTGGGCGAAGGCGGGCAGATAGAGCACCGGCACGCCACCGACGCGGAACACCGCGTTGCGATACAGGATGGCGCGCAGGCCTTCGTCCTGAACCACCTTTTCCGCCTGGATCGAGATGCTGGGCGTCTTGGGCCCGTTTTCATCGCAGATCGGGCACGGGGTGAAGATGACGTGGTTGAGTTCGCTGACGTTCGCCGACCGGCGCACCGCAGTGGCTGCCATCAGGCTGGCGCCGTTGGACAGACGGGTCGCGAAATCCACCGCCACCCCGGCCTTCAGGTCGCGATCCAGCTCAAGCTGGCTGGCGAACACGACCGTGCCGTCAGGATCGATCAATTCGGCCTGGCCGGACGCCGTCGCGATCCCTGTGGACAGGTCATAGGTGACGTTGCGCGCCAAAAGCGTGCGATCGCGGAAGCGGGCCAGCACCCGATCTTCGATGCCTTCGGCCGAGATCACGTCCCCCAGGTGGGTCGTGGCGTCGGCCTCGATATAGGCGGCGTCCTGCGTCAGCCCGTCCGCGCCGACCGGTGCGTTGACTTGCTGTGCGGCCTGCTGAGCCATGGCCAACGAGGGCGCGCAGGCCAGGACCGCGGCGCTCATCAACAGGCGCGCACGCCGACCCGACCCGTGGAACAGGCGGCTATGGCAGTCGCGCGGCAGGCGGTTCGGGATCATCGAGGGCGGCGTCTCGTAAGGCGAAGGGGGCGCTTAGCCGTCTTCGGTATAGAACAGCAAGGTGAAGGCGGCGAGCGCTGTCAGAACCGGGGGTAGCCACGCCGCCAGGAACGGCGGAACCACCTCGGCCGATCCCATCGCCGACGAAAACTGGTTCAGGAAGAAGAAGGCGAAGCCCAGGACGACCGCCGCCACCGTCATGCGCGCCATGTCCCCCAGACGCATCAGCCGCAAGGAGAAGGCGGCCGCCAGGATCGACATGGCCGCAAACACCAGGGGCGTCGCCAGCAACTGCTGCAGACGCAGGCGATAGGCGGTGGACGAGAAGCCTGCGTCCTCAACTCGCTTGATCTGTGCAGGCAACGACCAGAAGGGCGTGGCCTGGGGGCGGGCGAAACGCTCGAACGCTTCGTCATCGGCCAGGCTGGAAGGCAGGTCGAGCGCGGCATAGCGGACGGCGCGTTGCCCCGTTTCGGCCCCGACCACGTTCGTCAGACGCCAACTGCCGGCGGAAAGGGCGGCCCCTTGGGCGTCCAGGCGTTCGCTGAACGTCCTGCGGCCTTCGGGGTCGATCGTATAGATGAAGAAGGTCACATCCTGCAGGCTGGCGTCCGCCCGGTTCTGGCGCGCGGCGCGGATGACCATCTGGCGACTGGCGTTGCCTTCACGCAGCCAGACTGCGTCCTGCGTCGCGCCTGAGGCTCCGCCGGACAGGCGGGTGCGCTCGCGCTGGAACAGTCCGTCGGCGGACGACGCCATGGGGCCCAGGACCGTCACGGTCAGCACGCCCGCCAGGAGCGCCGCACCGGCGGCGGGCAGGACGAAGCGCCAGGCGGACACGCCCGCGGCGCGCATGGCGATCAACTCGCTGCGCCGGTTCAGGCCGATGTAGGCCGCCAGCGTGCCGAACAGGAAGACGAACGGCATCAGTTGCAGGACCACCGACGGCGACTTCAGCAGCATCAGGCCCAGGATGCGGGCGCCGGACAGATCGACATCCGATCCCACGCCGCGCGAAATCTCGACAAAGTCGATCAGCATCACCAGCGCCGAGATCACCGCCAAGGCGATGGCCAGCGACCGGGCCTGCTGGACCAGCACATAGCGTTCGATACGGCCCAGCTCGAAGCGAGGGACAGACAGCCGTCGGTTCATGCGAACCTCGCCTTGAGGTGCTCGATAGCCGACAAGCCCCGTCGCCGACGAGGCTTCAGTGCGCGGAACAGCAGACGCAGGGACAGCGCCGTCGCGGCGATCGGCAGGGCGTACTGGAACAGGTTCAGCCACACGTTCCAAGCGCTGGCGGCGACCAGGCCGTAACCGACGATGCGCACCGTCAGAAAGGCGCCCGCCGCCTTGGCGATTCGACCAGCGTAGCCCGTCCGACTGAACGCGCCGCCCAGGATCGCGGCCAGCGCCATCGCCATGGCGGCGAGGGCGTACAGGGGCGAGGCGATCCGCGAATGCAGTTCGGCCATCAATTCTCCCGGCGATTCGCGTTGCGTCTCCGGCGGGTTCAACAACTGACTGACATAAAGATCGGCCGGCTTGTAGCGGACGTTGTCGCTGACCTGCGTATAGGGGGCCAGATCGAAGGCGTAGTGGTCGAAGGACAGGTAGTTCAGCACGCCGTTCGAGCCGTAACGCTGCATGGAGCCGTCCTCCATCGTCAGCACGGGCGCGCCCGCGATCCGGCCGAACCGCGCCTCTGACGCGTCCCAGGTCGTCACGCTCTTGCCGTTGTCCAGATAGATGAACAGGTTCTGCATCAGCCCATTCTGCTGAACCTCCTGGACATAGACGGTCAGGCCGCCCGGCCCCTGAACGAACTGACCCTCCTGGACCAGCAAGGCCGCCAGATCGGTTCGAATGGCGAAGGCCTGCCGCCGCGCCTCCTGCTGGGACCACGGCTGAACGAACAGATTGATGAAGAGGCCGGCCAGCGTCACGATCATCGCCAGGCGAGCGGCCGGCGAGATGACCTGCCACCGCGTCATTCCACCGGCAAAGGCGGCCGTCAGTTCGTGTTCGCGCTGAAGACGGGTCAGGACGATCAGCGCGCCGACGAACAGGCCGATCGGCAGGATGACGCTGACCAGTTGGGGTGTCGCCAGCAGCGTCAGCTTGGCCATGACCCAGATGCTCTGGCCGCGTTCGACCACGACCTCCAGCTGATCCAGGCTCTGGCTCAGAATGCCGATTCCCGCCAGCGCCGCGCACGCCGCCAGTACCGGGCGGGCGATCTGGCGGAAAAGATAGCCTTGTATCAGCGTCATGCGGGGAAAATTTGCGCCCGGTTGCAGGCGAGGGCGAGGGAGAGCATCTAATACACCATCCGGACGTGACCGCGACACCCGTGGGCGCGCGCCTAACTATTTCCCTGATACGCCGGAGCGACGCTCCGGTTGGAGTTAAGTCGCATGAAAGTCGAGTTTGTCGCCGAAGCCGGCGCCGCCGAGGTCCTGGCCCTGCTCGTGCATGAAGGCCGCCAGTTCGCGGGCCAGGGTGGGCGACACGACGAGAAGGCAGGGGGCAGCTTGGCCCGCGCCATGAAGAACAGCCGCTTCAACGGTGCACCCAACAGCACCCTGATCGTCGCGGCGCCCCAGGGCGTGTCGGCGGATACGATCGTCCTGACGGGCGCCGGAGCGAGCGGCGCCCTGAGCGACCTGACAGTCGAGGCTGCGGCTGCGGCCGCCTATCACGCCGTGAAGCTGTCGGGCGCGACGACGCTGACCCTGGATGTGGGCAGCCTGTCGGCCGAGCAGGCCGCGCGCGCCGCCTTCGCCGTGCGACTGGCCGCCTATCGCTTCGACAAATATCTGACCAAGCAGAAGCCTGAAAAGATCCCATCGGTGATGACGGTTCGCGTGGTGACGTCGGACGTGAAGGCGGCCGAGAGCGCCTTCGCCCCGCTGTCGGCAGTCGCGGACGCTGTGCTGTTTTCGCGCGATCTGGTCGCAGAGCCGGCCAACGTCCTCTATCCCGCCGAGTTCGCGCGTCGCGTGAAGGCGTTGGAGAGCCTGGGTCTGGAAGTCGAGATCCTGGGCGAGGCCGAGATGGAGAAGCTGGGCATGCGCACCCTTCTGGCCGTCGGCCAGGGCTCGGTGCGCGAAAGCCAGTTGGCGGTCATCAAGTGGAACGGCGGCAAGCCGGGCGAGGCTCCGCTGGCCTTCGTCGGCAAGGGCGTCTGCTTCGACACCGGCGGCATCTCGATCAAGCCGGCCGACGGCATGGAAGAGATGAAGTGGGACATGGGCGGCGCCGCCGCCGTGACCGGCCTGATGCACGCGCTGGCCGGCCGCAAGGCCAAGGTCAACGCCGTGGGCGTCCTGGGCTTGGTGGAAAACATGCCCGACGGGAACGCCCAGCGCCCGGGCGACGTGGTCATCTCGATGTCGGGCCAGTCGGTCGAAGTGCTGAACACCGACGCCGAGGGCCGCCTCGTTCTGGCGGACTGCCTCTGGTACACGCAGGAGCGGTTCAAGCCACAGTTCATGATCGATCTGGCCACCCTGACGGGCGCCATGATCATCTCGCTGGGCATGGAATATGCGGGCGTCTTTTCGAACGATGACGGCGTCGCCGGCGGTGTTCTGGAAGCCGGCCCCAAGGTTGGCGAAAAGGTCTGGCGCATGCCGCTGCCGGCCGAATACGAGCGTCACATCGACAGCCCGATCGCCGACGTGAAGAACATGGGCAACGGCCGGGCCGGTGGTTCGATCACCGCCGCCCTGTTCCTGCAGCGTTTTACCAACGGCACGCCGTGGGCGCATATCGACATCGCGCCGACCGCCTGGGTCAAGGACAGCCGCAACCCGACCGTGCCGGACGGCGCCGTGGGGTGGGGCGTCCGTCTGCTGGACCGTATGGTCGCGGACAAGTACGAGGCCTGAGCCTTTCAAGGGGGTAGAGCCGGGTGTCTGACGCCAAGCCGGAAATCTGGTTCTACCACCTGGAGCGGTCCACGCTCGATCAGGTGCTGCCGACCCTGCTGGACAAGACGGTTCAGCGGGGATGGCGTGCTCTGGTGCGCGCGCGCAATGCTGGGCGGCTGGCCGACATCGACGCCCAGCTTTGGACATATCGCGACGACAGCTTCCTGGCGCATGGGTTGGCCGACGATCCGCATGCGGATCGTCAGCCTGTGCTGTTGTCAGAATCAGCGGGCAACCTGAACAATGCTCAGGCGCTGTTCATCGTCGACGACGCAGAAATGGGCGCGACGGAGGCCTTTGAGCGATGCTTCATCATTTTCGACGGACGGGACGAAGCGGCGTTGCAGCACGCGCGGGAGCGCTGGCGGGCGCTGAAGGCGAGCGAGGCCAACCTGGCCTACTTGCGTCAGGACGAGGACGGGCGCTGGGAAAAGGCGGCCTGATCGGTTTGCTGGCGCTTGCCGGCTGTTCGACCCCACCCGATACGACGCCCGCCGCCCCGCGCATCGTCGAGCAGGCCGAACAGAGCCAGCCGGTGGGCACGCGAATGCCCCAGACCGACGCCGATCTGTGCAAGGCGGACGAAAACCAGTGGCTGATCGGGAAACCTCGCACCGAAATCCCCGTTCCGGTGGATGTGATAAACCGCAGGGTCGCCTGCACGACCTGCCCTATCACTGAAGACTATTCGCCTTACCGATTGAATATATTTTACAATCAACAGACAGGTTTGGTCGAAACCGTGCGTTGCGGCTAGGCCCATCCAGGAGACGCCGATGAAGACCGCCCTGACACTGATGGCTTTCGGCGCGCTGTCGCTGGCGGCCTGTGCTCCGACCCCGGACGTTTCCAACCCGCCCACTGACGGCGCGCAGCCGACCCCCATCGCCTGCCAGCCCAGCGATTATCAGGAGTATGTCGGGCGCAACCGATCCACGATTCCGGCCGCGCCCGCGGGCCGCTCGTTCCGCATCCTGTGCAGCACCTGCGCCGCCACGATGGACTATCGCTTCGACCGCGTGACCTTCACCTATGACGACACCAGCAACCTGGTGACCCGCGTCGCCTGCGGCTGACGCGTCAGCGTTTGAAGTCGGCCGTGCGCTCCAGGGCGTAGATCGCCTCGACCGTCTCTTCAGCCCGGGCCGTGACCACGGCCTGGGCGTCGTAGAGCCCGCGATTATAGAACCAGCCGCCGATCTCGGCGCCGAAGAAATCCAGCGTCATTTCGGCCTGCAGTTGGCTGATGTCCTGATCCAGCTCTTTGCTGAAGAAGTCGCGGATGCGGCCGCCGATGGCGGTGCGTTCTTCCTTGGTGAACTGAATCGGCTTTGTCATCAGGACACCGCCGCCAGGGCTTCTTCGGCCTCGACCCATGCAGCCTCGGCTGCTTCAAGATCGCTCTGCGTCTTGGCGCGGGCGCGCGTCAGACCTTCCAGCGCCTTGGGGTTCGATACGGCGGCGTTGGCTAGATCGTCGTCGATGCGAGCCACCTCGGCGGTCAGGGCGGTCATCCGCTCCTCGGCCTTCTTGACGGCGTGACGCAGGGTCGAGGGTGACGGTCCTGATTTCTTGTCGTTCTTTTTTTTGCCCGGCGCCGGCGCGGCGACATTTGCGGCCTCTTCCTTGATCTGGGTCGGCTTGACGGCGGCGGCCTTGGCGCGGTCGAGAACGAATTTCTGATAGTCGTCCATGTCGCCCTCATAGGGCTTTACCGTTCCATCGGCAGCCAGCCACAGGCGGTCGGCCACGAGTTCCATCAGCGAACGGTCGTGGGTGATCAGAATGACGGCGCCATTATAGTCGTTCAGGGCGTCCAGCAGGGCGCGGCGGCTGTCGATGTCCAGGTGGTTGGTCGGTTCGTCCAGGATCAGGACGTGCGGCGCATCCATGGCCACCATGTTCAGCAGCAGGCGCGCGCGTTCGCCGCCCGACAGGCTCTCGACCGTGGTCTCCTGCTTCTCATAGCCCAGGCCGAACTGGGCCAATTTCGAGCGCCGGCTGCTTTCGGTCGCGTCCGGCATGGCCCGGCGGATGATCTCCAGCGGGGTGTCGGTCGGGTCCATGGCCTCGATCTGATGCTGGTGGAACCAGCCGACGCGCATCTTCTTGTCGCGGTGCAGTTCGCCCTCGGAGACGTTCAGGGCGCCGGCGATCATCTTGGCGAAGGTCGACTTGCCGGCGCCGTTGACGCCCAACAGGCCGATCCGGTCGTCCAGGTCCATTCGCAGGTTCAGATTGCGCAGGATCGGCTTGCCGGTCTCATAGCCCACGTTGGCGCGCTCTAGCCGGATCAGCGGCGGCGCCAGGGGGCGCGGCGGCGAGGGCAGGGTGAAGGGAGCGACGCGTTCCTCGATGGTGGTCGAGACCGGCTCCATCTTGGCCAGACGCTTCATCCGCGACTGGGCCTGGGCCGCCTTCGACGCCTTGGCCTTGAAGCGATCCACGAAGGCCTGCAGGTGGGCGCGCTCGGCGTCCTGCTTGGCCTTGGCCGACAGCTGCAGGCGGGCCTTCTCGGCGCGCGCCTTTTCGAACATGTCGTAGCCGCCGGTGTAGATTTCCAGCTTGCGGTTCGCCAGGTGCAGGATGTGGGTGCAGCTGTTGTTCAGCAGCTCGCGGTCGTGGCTGATGATCAGGGCGGTGTGCGGGTATTTCTGCAGCCGGCTTTCCAGCCACAGCGCGCCTTCCAGATCCAGATAGTTGGTCGGTTCGTCCAGCAGCAGCATGTCGGGTTCGGAGAACAGCGCCGCCGCCAGGGCCACGCGCATCCGCCATCCACCCGAGAATTCAGACATGGGGCGCTGCTGGTCGGCCTGGCTGAAGCCGAGGCCGGCCAGGATTTCACCGGCGCGAGCGGGCGCGGAATCGGCGTCGATGTCGATCAGGCGCGCCCAGATCTCGCCCATCTCTTCCGGTTCGGCGGTTTCCAGCCGGATCAGCAGGGTGTGACGTTCCTCGTCCGCCTCCAGAATCGTCTCCAGCACGCTGTCCGGCGTGGCCGGATGTTCCTGATCCACCGAGCCGATACGGGCGTTCCTGGGCAGGCTGACCTCGTCGCCATTGGCGGCCAGTTCGCCCAGGATCAGCTTGAACAGGGTGGATTTGCCGATGCCATTGCGACCGACCAGGCCGACTTTCGAGCCCGGCGGCAGGCTGACGGAGGCGTCATCCAGAAATTGGCGGCCCCAGGCGTTGAACGTCAGGTTGGTGATCTGGAGCATGGTGACGACAACGATTCAGCAGGCAGTTGGAAAGCGGGGAGGGCGCCGCTATAAGCCCGCGACCTTCAAACTCCCAAACAAGAAGTCACTCTCATGACCGAACGCACCTTCTCGATCATCAAGCCGGACGCGACCCGTCGCAACCTGACCGGCAAGATCAACGCCGTTATCGAAGACGCCGGCCTGCGCATCGTCGCCCAGCGCCGCGTCCACCTGACCGAGGCCCAGGCCAAGAAATTCTACGAAGTTCACGCCGAGCGTCCGTTCTACGGCGAACTGGTTGGTCAGATGACCGCCGAGCCCGTCGTCGTGCAGGTGCTGGAAGGCGACAACGCCGTCGCCAAGTACCGCGAAGTCATGGGCGCCACCAACCCGGAACAGGCGGCTGACGGCACGATCCGCAAGCTGTTCGCCCTGTCGATCGGCGAAAACTCGGTCCACGGTTCGGACAGCCTGGACAACGCCAAGATCGAGATCGCCCAGTTCTTCACGGACGATCAGATCGTCGGCTAAGGCGTAGTCGCCTGCCGGCTGTGTCTTGAACACAGCGTCACAATAAACGGCCCGCGCCCGGAACCGGACGCGGGCCGTTTCGTTTTCAGCTCGACCTTATCCCCCACCAAGGAGACCGGACATGAAGACGATCATCAAGCTTGCCCCCGTCATCGGCGCTGTCGCCATGCTGGCCGCCTGTGGTCAGACGATGGAGCAACGCGCGGCGACCGGCGCCATCGGCGGCGCTGTGGCCGGCCAGGCTGTCGGCGGCAATACCGGGGCAACCGTGGCCGGCGCCGCTATCGGCGCCGTGGCGGGCGCGGCGACGACGCCGCGCTAAGCCTCAAGGCATGAATCAAAGAACGGCCCTGGAGCGATCCGGGGTCGTTTTCTTATGCGCGATCGTGACAAAAGGCGTTGAGCGCTGCTGGGTAAAGCGCGTGTTCCGCCTCCAGCACCCGGTTCGCCAGCGTTTGAGACGTGTCGTCCGCCAGGACGGGCACGCGCGCCTGGGCCAGCACGGGGCCCTCGTCGACGCCCTCGGTGACCAGATGGACTGTGCAGCCCGCCTCGGCATCGCCCGCCTGTATCGCGCGGGTATGGGTGTCCAGGCCCGGATAAAGCGGCAGCAGGCTGGGGTGGATGTTCAGCATCCGACCTGCCCAACGCTGCACCAGCCAGGGGGTCAGCAGGCGCATATAGCCGGCCAGTGCGATCACTTCGACGCCGTGGGCGGTCAGGACGGCGTCGAGCGCGCGTTCATGCGCCTCGCGATCCTTGCCAAAGGGGCGATGATCGATGGCCAGCACCGGCACGCCACGCGCGGCGGCATGGGCCAGGCCGGCCGCGTCAGGACGATTGGACAGCACCAGCGCGATTTCGAACGCCGCATCCGGCGCCTCTGCCGCCGCGATCAGGGCGGCCATGTTGGAGCCGGTTCCCGAAATCAGGACGGCGACGCGCGTCCGTGTCACGCGGCGACCAGTTGTCCGCATACGAAGGCGGTCTCGCCCGCGTTCAGCAGGGCGGCCAGAACCGGCTCGGCGTTCTCGGGCGCGACGATCAGGATGAAACCGACGCCGCAGTTGAAGGTGCGGCGCAGTTCGTGATCCGAAATGCCGCCGACCTGTCCCAGCCATTCGAAGACGTGGGGCAGGGGCCAGGCGTCCCAGTCGAACTCGGCCTTAAGGCCCTCGACGATGCAGCGCGGCGGATTCTCGATCAGCCCGCCGCCGGTGATGTGGGCGGCGCCCTTGATCAGTCCGGCCTTCATCAGCGGCAGGACCGGTTTCACATAGATACGGGTCGGCTCCATCAGCGCCTGGGCCAGGGTGCGGTCCTTGGCGAAGGGGGCGTCATCGCCCCACGACAGGCCGGACTTCTCGACCACCTTGCGGATCAGCGAATAGCCGTTGGAGTGCGGGCCGGATGACGCCAGGCCGATGATGATGTCGCCGGTGTTCTGAAGATCCAGTCGGGGCAGGACATGCCCGCGTTCGACCGCGCCGACCGAGAAGCCCGCCAAGTCATAGTCGGCGCCGTCATACATGCCCGGCATTTCGGCGGTCTCGCCTCCGACCAGGGCGGCGCCGGCCTGGCGGCAGCCCTCAGCGATGCCGGCCACGACGCGGCGCGCGGCGTCCACGTCCAGCTTGCCGGTAGCATAGTAGTCCAGGAACATCAGTGGCTCGGCGCCCTGGGCCAACAGGTCGTTGACGCACATGGCGACCAGATCGACGCCGACGCCGTCGTGGCGGCCGGTCTCGATGGCGATTTTCAGTTTCGTACCCACGCCGTCGGTCGTCGTGACGATCAGGGGGTCTTCAAAACCGGCCGCCTTGGGGTCGAACAGGGCGCCGAAACCGCCCAGAGACGCCTCTGCGCCGGGGCGGCGCGTGGATTTGGCCAGAGGCTTGATCGCGTCGACCAGCATGTCGCCAGCGTCGATATCGACCCCCGCATCGGCGTAGGTCAGCCCATTCTTGAGGTGTTCGGGGCTGTCGCTCATGGGTCACGGGCCTGAATCAGTGGCGGGAATGTGTCGCGGCGCTCTTGCCACAACCGGCTTGCGCGGGGCTATAGCATCCGAATGACGCCAATCACCACCAATGACGCGCTGATCGACTTCTGCGCCCGCCTGTCGAAGGCCCCCTTCATCACGGTCGACACCGAGTTCATGCGGGAAACGACCTATTGGCCCAAGCTGTGCCTGATCCAGGCGGCCTCGGCCACGGACGCCGCCATCATCGACCCAATGGCCGAGGATCTGGACCTGGAGCCGTTCCTAGCGCTGTTGCGCGACGAATCGATCCTGAAGGTCTTCCACGCCGCCCGGCAGGACGTCGAAATCTTCAATCGGCTGGGGGCCATGCCTCGCCCGATGTTCGACACCCAGGTTGCGGCCATGGCCGCCGGCTTCGGCGATCAGGTCAGTTATGAGGCCCTGGTGCGCCAGATGCTGCGCCAGGAACTGGACAAGGGCAGCCGCTTCACCGACTGGGCGCGCCGCCCACTGTCGGACGCTCAGCTGGTCTATGCGCTGGGTGACGTGACCCATCTGGCGGCCCTGTATCCCAAGCTGAGGGATCGCCTGCAAAAGGATGGGCGGCTGGACTGGGTCCTGTCCGAGATGGAGGATCTGATTGATCCGGCCCTCTATGACACCACGCCCGAGAACGCCTGGAAGCGGCTGAAGCCCAAGAAATACGCAGCCAAATATCTGGCGGCATTCGTCGCCACTGCCGTCTGGCGCGAGCGCGCGGCGCA
>Ga0160449_1000215_pt1 | contig 45069 bp, 43 predicted proteins | sample HID1975I_E1MG_FD_108216 | JGI IMG/M metagenome (GOLD analysis project Ga0160449, IMG submission 108216) | Enriched soil microbial communities from UW Madison campus, WI, USA - HID1975I_E1 MG | ecosystem: Environmental > Terrestrial > Soil > Unclassified | place: USA: Madison, Wisconsin...
CATTCCGCCGGATCTGCTGCCCAGCGCCCGCGCCCTGAGGGGCCAGACGGTGAAGGGGTTCCAGCACCTGATGGCCAATCCGGCGACCCGTCGCAAGATGCTGGTCTCGGTCACCGCCATGCCGATCGAGAACGACCTGGGCGAGATCACCGGCTCGACCGCCGCCATCGTCGAGATCGAGGGCCTGACGACACCCGAGGCGCTGCAACCGGCCCTTGAGGCCGCGCTCGCGCCGGTCGCCCCGAACGAAGGCCTGGCCGATGGCCTGACCCGCCGGGTGTTCGAGGCTGCGTCCAGCGCTCTGATCGTCGTCGACGCCGAGGGCCGGGTCCGCGAGGCCAACCGCACCGCCCTGATCCTGCTGGGCGCCGAGGCCGCGCCGACGGACGCCGACTTCGCCGACCTGTTCGTGCCGGACGCCGAGCGGGCCGCCGCGCGCCAGGCCCTTCGCGCCGCCCTGGCCACACCGGCGGGCGAGGCCGCGCCCCTGATCGCCGCCTATGGCGCCGAGGGCGTCGTGCGCTGGAGTCTGTTGCCGCTGGCCGGACCGGACGGCGCGCCCGACGCCCTGCTGTTGGCGGGCGAACGGCACGAGCCCGAAGCTGCGATTTCGGACGCTCCGACGAACGAAGTCACAACTGTCGACGCCCTGGTGCAGGAGGCCCGGCACCAGGCCCTGACCGCTCGCGCCGAGGCCGAGGCCGCGCGCCAGCTGGCCGCCCGGATCGAAGCCGAGGCACGCGCCGAGATCGAGGCGTCGCGGCGGCTGGAGAACGTCGGCCGCCTGACCGGCGGCGTGGCGCACGACTTCAACGCCTTGCTGGGGGTGATGACCAGCGCGCTCGACATGATGCTGAAGCAGGCCGAGGACCCGTCGCGGGTCCGCCGTCTGGGTCAGGCCGCCCTGGCCGCGGGCCAGCGGGGCGAGGCGCTGACCCGTCGCCTGACCGCCTTCGCCCAAGGCGACGACGGGCTGGGCCTGCAGGTGATGGACCTGTCCGTCCTATTGCGCGGGCTGGAGACGCGGCTGCGCGCAGATCTGCCCGCCGGTCTGGACCTGATGGTCGAGGCGCCGCAGCAGCCGTGCCCCGCACGGATCGATCCCGTCGCCTTTGACGGCGCCGTGCGCGCCCTGGTCGCCAACGCCTTCGAGGCCGTCGGTCCGGGCGGTTCGGTCGCCGTGCGGCTGGAACGCGTGGCCGAGGGCGGGCTGCGCCTGTCGGTGCGCGACAATGGGCCGGGCATGGACCGCGAACTGGTCGCGCGCGCGATCGAACCCTTCTTCACCACCAAGCCCAGCGCCGCCGGCCTGGGCCTGTCGCAAGCCTATGCCTTTGCGCGGCAGGCGGGTGGTCGCCTGTCGATCGACAGCGGCCCGGCCGAGGGCGCCGAGGTGTCGATCCTGTTGCCCGAGGCCGCCTGATCCCGCGTCGGGCGAACGCCTATCGACGTTCATCGAGTGCGTGTTAGCCTGTCCCAAAATGGGAGAGGCGTCATGAAGCTGCTGCGTGGAATCCTGGTGCTGGCCATTCTCGCCTATGCCGGCTGGCTGGCGTGGCCGCTGGTGTCGCCCTTCCTGGGGCCGATGATCGGCGGCGCCTCGCCCGAAACAGCCGCGATGCGGGGCGGGGCGGGCCTGGCCTTCGATGGTCCCGGCCTGCCGGGCGCGGCGCTGTGGATCGGCGCCGTGGCCCTGTATGTCCTGTCGGCCCTGATGCTGGGCGCGGGCAACCCCAAGGCGGCGATCGCCTATTTCCTGGGCTTCCTGGCCGACGCTGCGGTCAAGTTGGCGCTGGCAGGTGGCGGCAGCAACGACGCTGCGCGCTCGGCGGACATCTCCACCTTCGGGGCGGAGGCAGCGCCCTATGCGGCCGGGCCCGACCCGGTGTGGCTGGCGCTGGGCGCCCTGTTCGTGGTCGGGCTGTTGGTCGTGCTGACGTTGCGGCGTCGTCGGCGGACTCGCATGCCGGGGCAATTGGCCGCCTGAAGGCCGCCGCCTATATAGCGCAGACTGGTCGGCCGCACGGTTGACCGGGGCCGGACGCGCGCTAGTGTCCGGCCGCGATCCTCCCCCGCGCCCGCCGGGCGCCTGCTCACCAAGGTTCTACCGATGGCCGACGCCGCCCCCGCCTCCTCCTATGATGTCGTGATCATCGGCGGCGGGCCGGGCGGCTACAACGCCGCCATCCGCGCGGGCCAGCTGGGCCTGAAGGCCGCCGTGATCGAGATGCGGGCGACCCTGGGCGGCACCTGCCTGAACGTCGGCTGCATGCCGTCCAAGGCGCTGCTGCACGCCTCGGAACTGTTCGAGGCCGCCAACACCGAATTCGCCGGCATCGGCATCGAGGTGAAGCCGAAGCTGAACCTGGACCAGATGCACAAGGCCAAGGACGAGAGCGTCGGCGCCCTGACCAAGGGCATCGAGTTCCTGATGAAGAAGAACAAGGTCGACTGGCTCAAGGGCAAGGGCCGTATCGCGGGACCGAACAAGGTCGAGGTCGAGGGCGCCGACGGGTCGAAGACGACCTATGACGCAAAGAACATCATCATCGCGACCGGGTCGGAGCCGACCCCCCTGCCGGGCGTCGCCTTCGAGGACGGCAAGGTGATCGACAGCACCGGCGCCCTGTTCTTGCCCAAGGTTCCCAAGCACCTGATCGTCATCGGCGCGGGCGTGATCGGGCTGGAGCTGGGCTCCGTCTGGCGCCGTCTAGGCGCGCAGGTGACCGTGGTCGAATTCCTGGACAAGGTCGGCGCCGGCATGGACGCTGAGGTGGCGACCGCCTTCCAGCGCGGCCTGACCAAACAGGGCATGACCTTCCGTATGGGGACCAAGGTCACGGGCGCCAAGCCGGGCAAGGACGGGGTCGAGTTGACCCTTGAACCCGCCGCCGGCGGCGCCGCCGAGACGCTCAAGGGCGATGTGGTGCTGGTCGCCATCGGCCGTCGTCCCTACACCGCCGGTCTGGGCCTGGAGACGGTCGGGATCGAGACCGACAAGCGCGGCGTCATCCCCAACGACCATTTCAGGACCACGGCGCCCGGCGTCTGGGTCATCGGCGACGTCACCTATGGCCCGATGCTGGCGCACAAGGCGGAAGAGGACGCCGTCGCCGTCATCGAATTGATCGCGGGCAAGCCGGGCCATGTCGATTACGACCTGGTCCCCTCGGTCATCTACACCGGGCCGGAAGTCGCCTGGGTCGGCAAGACCGAAGAGCAGCTGAAGGCTGCGGGCGTCGCCTTCAAGAAGGGCAAATTCCCCTTCGCCGCCAACAGCCGCGCCAAGATCAACCACGAGACCGAGGGCTTCGTGAAGGTGCTGGCCGACGCCGCGACGGACAAGGTGCTGGGCGTGCACATCTATGGCCCCCAGGCCGGCGAGCTGATCGGCGAGGCCAGCATGACCATGGCCTTCGGCGGCGCGTCCGAAGACATCGCCCGCACCTGCCACCCCCACCCGACCCGCTCCGAAGCCGTCCGCCAAGCCGCCATGGGCGTCGAAGGCTGGACCATGCAAGCGTAGGCTCCGGGCCCCTCAGCCCGACCGCATCACGGCGCGCTCCGCAAGGGGCGCGCCGTTTCAATTCTAATTGCGAATCTTGAGGGTATCGCCAACCATCTAACGATGATTACCAACCTCATTGAGCTCCGGCAGAAAGTCACTGAGGCGAGCACCGCCTTGCAGGAGATAAATGACTTCGTCCGTGACAATCCGGAGCTAGATCGCTATTCGAAAGTTAGATTTCCAAGAGGCTTTTTGCGAACTGCGTTTGAGCATCGTAGCAACCTCTCATTCATTACCGATCGCACCCTGAAGCATAACGTCAGCTATGCACTCATGACCCATGATGTATTGCGATGGCTGACAAATCGAACCGATCTCAGCGGCCAGGCAATGGAGATGGTGACCAAGGAGGCTGTTTGTCTCTTGGGATCGGTATGCGAAAGCATCAGCATTTATCCAGCTCACCATGGCTTGGGGCGAGGGGCTGGTTTCGGAAAACGGGTAAACCGACTGGTTGAAATGCGGGTGATCGAGGAAGAGACGAGGGCGCGTCTCGAATGGCTTTGGGGCAAACGCAACCAAGAGCATTTAATCGACGTGATGTTCCAAGAATAGAACCATTACACGGATAAGGATTGGTCAGATTCCGTGACTGCCTACCACGCATTAAGAGATGGATTGCAGCGTTGGCATGATGAGGGTCGCCCCAAGGGCCCACTCGCACCAGCGGCTGTTTGATTGAGGTAAGCCTCAAATGGACCTCCAACTCACCGGCAAACGCGCCCTGATCTGCGGCGGCTCCAGCGGGCTCGGGCGAGCGGCGACGGCGCTGGTGGCCGAGGGGGCGGATGTCGCCCTGCTCTCGCGGGACGCGGCGAAGCTGCGGGCCGTGGCGGATGAGTTGAACGGCCATGGGGCCGGGCCGGGCGGTGATCCCGCCAGCCGATCTGGCCGATCACGCGGCGCTGCTGAAGGCGGTGGATGCGGCAGAAGAGGCGTTGGGCGGGCCGATCCAGATCCTGTTGAACAACACGGGCGGCCCGCCGCCGTCGGGGGTGGTCGGGCTGGATCCCGACCTGTGGCGCGAGCAGTTCGAGGCTATGGTGCTGTCGGTGTTTTGGCTGACGGACCGGGTGCTGCCGGGGATGCGGGCCATGGGCTGGGGGCGGATCATCAATGTCGCCTCCATCACTGTGATCGAGCCGTCGGCCAGCCTGGGCGTGTCCAACACCCTGCGCGCCTCGGTCGCCGCCTGGGCCAAGACGCTGGCGGGCGAGGTCGCCGCCAATGGGGTGACGGTCAACACCCTGCTGCCCGGCCGGATCGACACGCCGCGCATCGAACGGCTGGACGCCGCCCGCGCCGCCGCACGCGGCCAGACGCCGCAGGAAGCGCGCGCCGAGTCGGTTAAAGATATTCCCGCCGGCCGCATCGGCGCGCCGGAAGAGTTCGGCGCCGTGGCCGCCTTTCTGGCCAGTCCGTTGGCGGCCTATGTCACGGGCTCGCTGATCCGGGTGGATGGCGGGGCGGTGCGGGCGATCTAGCCCTTGGGATGTGCGTCGGCGTAGGCGGCCAGGAGGCGGGCGGCGTCGACGGCGGTGTATTTCTGGGTCGTGGACAGGCTGGCGTGGCCCAGCAGGTCCTGGATCGAGCGCAGGTCGGCGCCCGCGCCCAGCAGATGGGTCGCGAAACTGTGCCGCAGGGCGTGCGGCGTGGTCGAGGCGGGCAGGCCCAGCCGTCCGCGCAGCCGCTGCACCGTCGCCTGGACATGGCGCGGGCTCAGCGGCCCGCCGCGCCGGGCGCGGAACAGGGCGCCGTCCGGTGTCAGCACAAAGGGCTGAACCGCCAGATAGGCCTCGATCGCCTCGCGCACCTGCGGCAGGACCGGCACGATCCGCGTCTTGCCACCCTTGCCGGTGATGCGCAGCGTCTCGGGCAGGGGGGCGTCCGACCGTTTCAGCGACAGCCCCTCGGAAATCCGCAGGCCACAGCCGTAGAGCAGGGTCAGGACGGCGCGGTCGCGGGCCGCCTCCCACGGCTCCATGTCGGGGTCGGCCTCGGGCTCGTGCAGCAGGCCGCGCGCCTGATCCTCGGTCACCGGGCGGGGCAGGGACGCCTTGACGCGCGGGCCGCGCACCAGGGCCAGCTGCGGGGCGGCGACGCCCAGCCGCTGATCGACGAAGCCGTGGAACGAACGGATGGCCGACAGGGTCTGCGACAGGGAGCGGGCGTTCAGCGGCCGGTCGCCGCTGCGCCGCTCGGCCAGGTGGGCGCGAACCTCGGCGGCGGTGACGGTTCCCAGACCGGCTGCCGTCTGCGGCTCGCCGCGATGGGTCTGCAGGAAGGTCAGATACAGGCGGCCGATATGGCCATAGGCCTCCAGCGTCCGGGGCGACAGGCGGCGTTCGTGCGCCAGATGCTCCAGCCAGGCGGCGAGGGCCTGATCAGTCGTCAGTTCAGGACCGGCCATCGCTCGGCCGTGCGTTCGACGACCCGCGTCAGGAAGGCCACCAGTTCGCAGCCCATGGTGGCGGTGAAGCCGTCGACCTCGGGCGAGCCGAAGGCGCACAGGGCGTGGCGAATCTCGCCATCCGCGCCCAGGTGCGGGGCCATGCGGATCAGGGCGACGGACTTCACCTGCTCTTCGCCCGTTCCAAACAGGTCCAGGCCGTCGAAATTCTCGCCCAGCCACGACAGGCCGTGCTCGCCCAGCCAGCGATCGACGCCGCCGGGCTCCAGCCCCTTCCAGCCGAAGGGGACGCCGCCGGGCTTTTCGATCGCCAGGGCGGCGCCGGCCAGACCGAAGCGCGCCTGGGCCAGGGCGTCCAGGCGGCGCGACAGGTCGGAATGGTTGCGCGCCTCCATCAGGTCCAGCGCCGCGACGTGCGTCTGGGTCTGGGCCGCGAAATTGGCGCGGGCGACGGCTTCGATCTGCTTGCGGGCGCCGGCCTCGCGCTCGGCGGCGGCTTCCAGCCGGGTCAGGGCCGCCTTGCCGAAGTCGACGACGTTCGGCCCGGCGCCGGTCAGGCCCAGTTCGCCCAGCAGTGACCGGTCGCCGGTCAGCAGTTCGGGATGGGCCTGCAGCCACAGCCGCACCTGCGGCCAATGCAACTCCGCAGGGGCGGCTTCGGAAAGGTCCAGCGACTGACTCAAGCGGACCTCTCAAGGGGTCGGTGTTACAGGATCGACTGACCGGTCTTGCCCCAGTCCGCCAGGAAGGCATCAAGACCCTTGTCGGTTAACGGGTGCTTGACCAGCGCCTTGAAGGTGTCGGCCGGCAGGGTCGCCGCATCCGCGCCGGCCAGGGCCGCGGCCGAGACGTGGTCGGGATTGCGCAGGGAGGCGGCCAGGATTTCGGTGTCGAAGCCGTGGATGTCGTACAGGGCGCGGATTTCCTCCAGCAGGCCCACGCCGTCGGCGCCGACGTCTTCCAGGCGGCCGACGAAGGGCGAGATGAAGGTCGCGCCGGCCTTGGCCGCCAGCATGGCCTGGGCGGCCGAGAAGCACAGGGTGACGTTGGTCTTGATCCCCTTGTCGCTAAAGGCGCGCGCGGCGCGCAGCCCGTCCCAGGTCAGGGGCAGCTTCACGACCACGTTCGGGGCGATGGCGGCCAGCTTGTCGCCTTCCTTGACCATGGTCTCGAAATCGGTCGCCACGGCCTCGGCGGAAATCGGCCCCTCGACGAGGGCGCAAATCTCGGCGATGACCTCGGCGATGTTCCGACCCGACTTGGCGATCAGCGACGGATTGGTGGTGACGCCGTCCACCATCCCGGTGGGCAGCAGGTCCTTGATGACGGCGACGTCGGCGGTGTCGAGAAAGAGTTTCATGGGGGCGAGTTCTAGCGATCTCTCGCATGTATGGCGAGATGCCTCCTCCACTCATGGCCCTCCCCCTCGAGGGGGGAGGGTTGGGTGGGGGTGGCGGCAGGCGGCCTTGCGGGGGACGCGGGGGGCGCCGACTTCATTGCGGCTGCGTCTCTTGTGCCATGTCCTGATACGGCGCGCCTTCACCCCCATCCCCGGCCCTTCCCCCCTCGAGGGGGAAGGGAGAGTCGTATGAAAGTCGCCTCGGTCCTGATTCCCCTGCCGGTGCCCGAAGCCTTCGACTATGAGGTTCCGGAAGCGCTGGCCGTGACGCGCGGTGATCAGGTGGCCGTGCCGCTGGGGCCGCGCCTGATCCGGGGCGTCGTCGCCGATGTCTTCGAGACGACCGGGTCGAACCGGCGGCTGAAGGCGATCGACAGCGTGCTGGGCGAAACGCGCCTGCCGGAAAAGACGGTCGCCTTCGTCGAATGGGCCGCACGCTGGACCCTGAGCGCGCCGGGCGAGATGGCCTCCGCGGCCCTGAAGGGCCTGCGCGCGCCGCGTCCGAAGCCTGAGCGGCGGGTGAAGCGGGTCGACGGGCGCGAACCGGCCCGTCCCACGGCGGCGCGAACGGCGGTGCTGGAGGCGCTGGGCCAGCGGTCCATGCCGGGACCTGATCTGGCGCGGGCGGCGGGGGTGTCGTCCGGCGTGATCAAGGGTCTGGTGGATGAGGGAGTGCTGACGGTCGTGGAGATCGAGGCGGTCGCCGCCTTTGATGCGCCGGACCCCGATCATGCGCCCGCGACCCTGAACGCGGACCAGGCCGCCTCGGCGGCGGCGGTCGCGGACGCGGTGCAAAAGGGCGGCTTCGCACCCTTCCTGCTGGACGGGGTCACGGGGTCGGGCAAGACCGAGGCCTATCTGGAGGCGGCGGCGCGGGCGTTGCGGGCCGATCCGGCGGCGCAGGTGCTGATCCTGTTGCCCGAAATCGCCCTGACCCAGGCGTTGATCGAGCGGATCACGGCCCGCTTCGGCGCGGCCCCGGCCGAATGGCACTCGGGCGTCGCCCCGCCGCGTCGGCGACAGGTGTGGGAGGCGGTGGTGGCCGGCCGTTGCAACATCGTGGTCGGCGCCCGCTCGGCCCTGTTCCTGCCCTACGCCAACCTGCGCCTGATCGTGGTGGACGAGGAGCACGACGGCTCGTTCAAACAGGAAGAAGGGCTGGTCTATCACGGCCGCGATCTGGCCGTGGCGCGGGCGAGGATTGAGGGAGCGACGGTGGTTCTGGCCTCGGCGACGCCGTCGCTGGAGACGCTGTGGAACGCCCATCAGGGCCGTTATGGCTGGTTGCGGCTTGAGGCGCGGCACGGCGCGGCGATGCTGCCCCGCATCGACCTGCTGGACCTACGCGAGAGCCCGCCTGACCCACAAACCTGGCTGTCCCAGCCGTTGCGGGACGCCATCGGCGAGACATTGGCGGCGGGCGAGCAGAGCCTGCTGTTCCTGAACCGGCGGGGCTATGCGCCGGTGGTGCTGTGCCGGGCCTGCGGGCACCGGCTGACGGCGCCGGACACGGACAGCTGGCTGGTCGAACATCGCTACACCGGGCGGCTGGTGTGTCACCTGACGGGCTTTTCCATGGTGCGGCCGAAACACTGTCCGTCGTGCGGGGCGGAGGATTCGCTGGTCTCGGTCGGCCCTGGCGTCGAACGGGTCGAGGAGGAGGTGCGTCAGCTGTTCCCGCAGGCGCGCACCGCCGTCTTCAGCTCGGACACCGTGCCGGACGGCAAGTCGGCGCGGGCGCTGATCCAGTCGATGGCCGACGGCGAGATCGACATTCTGGTGGCGACCCAGGCGGCGGCCAAGGGCCACAACTTTCCCCGCCTGACCCTGGTCGGGGTGGTCGACGCCGATCTGGGCCTGCGGGGGGGCGATCTGCGCGCGGCCGAGCGGACGTTCCAACTGCTGACCCAGGCCACGGGCCGGGCGGGCCGGGCGGATCGGCCGGGCCGCGCGCTGCTGCAGACCTGGACGCCCGAGCATCCGGTGTTGCAGGCGCTGGCGGCCGGCGATCGCGACGCCTTCGTCGAGGCCGAGATGGCCGAGCGGCAGGCGGCGTCCCTGCCCCCCTATGGTCGTCTGGCGGCGCTGATCCTGTCCAGCGAGAATGCGGCGGCGGTCGAAAAGACGGCTCAGGCCCTGGCCGCCAACATCCCCAACGCCGAGCGACTGGAGGTTTATGGCCCCGCCGACGCGCCGCTGGCGCTGGTGCGGGGGCGGCGGCGCAAGCGGCTGCTGGTTCGGGCCGATCGCGATGTGGACCTGCAGGGTTTCCTGCGGGCGTGGCTGGCGCGGGTGAAGGTTCCCGGATCGGTACGCCTGACCGTGGATGTGGACCCGTATAGCTTTTTGTGAGGCGCTATCGCTCGCCGCGCGGCGGCTTGCTGCTTGAGCGCGTTTCCTCTCCCGCTCATCGGACGCCGGGGTGAGCGGGTGAAAGGTCGCCAAAGAAAAAGCGCCGCGGCTTTCACCGCGGCGCTTCGTCATTCAGCGTGGAAGTTCAGACGCCCGGTTCGGCGGTCTCGGCCTTGTTGAGGGCGCGCTGGGCGGCCTCTTCGGCCTGGTTCTTCCTGATCTGGGCGTTGCGCGACCACATGTTCAGAACCTCGACCAGGGCCGAGAAGGCCATGGCGGCGTAGATGTAACCCTTGGGCACATGGACGCCGAAGCCGTCGGCGATCAGCACGGCGCCGATCATCAGCAGGAAGCCCAGGGCCAGCATGACCACGGTCGGGTTCTTGTCGATGAAATTGGCCAGCGGGTCGGCGGCCAGCAGCATGACGGTCACGGCGATGATGACGGCGACCATCATGATCGGCACGTGGTCGGTCATGCCGACCGCGGTCAGAATCGAATCGATCGAGAAGACCAGGTCCAGCAGGATGATCTGGAAGATGGCCGTGCCGACATTGTTGATGACGACGTCCTTCTTGTCCTTCTCCAGCATGTCGTTGGTCGCGGTGACGTCGACGGTATGGTGGATCTCCTTCGTCGCCTTCCAGACCAGGAACAGGCCGCCGGCGATCAGGATCAGGTCGCGCCAGCTGAAGGCGGTGTCGAAGGTTGCGCCGTGCAGGCCCAGGTCGAACACCGGCTGCGTCAGGCCGACGATCCAGCCGATCGTGGCCAGCAGGCCCAGGCGCATGATCAGGGCCAGGCCGATGCCGATGCGGCGCGTGCGCTGGCGATGCTCGGGCGGCAGCTTGTTCGACAGGATCGAGATGAAGATCAGGTTGTCGATGCCAAGAACGACCTCCATGACCACCAGGGTCACGAGGGCCGCCCAGGCGGCCGGATCGGTCAGAAGCGGGGTTATGCTTTCAAGCATCGGGATTTCCGTTGTGGTGACGACCTAAGCGGTAACGGGACCGTGAAGTTCCATCAAGCGCGCGGCTGCGGCGATGGGGTCGCACCCGGCACGTCCGCGACCAGGGCGCCGGGGCCGCCGCCGGCCATAACCGCCTCGCGCACCGCCCGATGGCTGGCGAAGCTCTGGGCCTCGACATAGATGCGGCCGGCCTGCGGATAGGCGGCGCGGATGCGGTGCTCCAGCCGGGCCACGGTATCCTCGACCTGGGCGCTGGACAGGTCGTTGCGGAAGTCCAGGCTGAGGGCGACCAGGATCTCGTTCGGGCCGAAATGCATGGTGCGCAGGTCGTTCAGACCCTCGACCCCCGGCTCGGCCACGGCCAGGGCGGCGATGCCGCGACGGGTCTCGGGGTCGGCCGATTCGCCGGTCAGCAGGCTCTGGCTTTCAAACGACAGGAAGCCGGCGGTGATCGCCAGGATCAGGCCGATCACGACCGAGGCGACGCCGTCCAGTATCGGCAGGTCGAACAGATGGCTGGCGATCACGCCCACCAGCGCGACGACTAGGCCGGCCAAGGCCGCCGTATCCTCGAACAGGACGGTGAAGACGGTCGGGTCCTTGCTGTCGCGCACCGAGCGCAGCAGCGGCCGCCCGGCGCGCTGGCCGTTGAACGCCTTCAGCGCCACCAGCCACGAGGCGCCCTCGAACAGGACGGCCAGTCCCAGCACCACATAGTTGACCCAGGGATTCTGGATCGGCTCGGGCGCGCGGATGCGCTCGATCCCGTGCAGGATCGAAATGACCGCGCCCAGGCCGAAGATCAGCACCGCCACGACGAAGGTGTAGAAATAGAGCTGAAGGCCATGCCCGAAGGCGTGGGTCTCGCTGGCCGGCCGCGCGGCGCGGCGCAGGCCGATCAGCAGCAGCACCTGATTGCCCGTATCGACGGCCGAGTGGATGGCTTCGCTCATCATGGCGGCGCTGCCGGTGAACAGGGCAGCGGCGAATTTGGTCACGGCGATGGCCGTGTTGCCGGCCAGGGCGGCGAAGATGACGTTGCGGGAGGTGGAGGCGGCCATGGCGCCGGTGTCCTGAACACACGCGAAGGAAGGCGAAGCTGAACAGCGCGGGTGCGACCTTATCGTTCCCCCGCCGTCGGTTGCGAGGGGGGCGGTCGCATGCTATCAGCCGCGCGGCTTTAGCGAAGGGCGCATCGAAAGATGTGCCCCCAGCGTGCTTTCTTCAAGCATCTCAAGCCTTTGATCGGCGCGGGCGACCGCCGCCGGTTTAACCCAAACGCCTTCAGATCGCGGACCTTAATAGAGTGGCTGACGATTTCAGAACGACCGAAGTCGGCGAGCGCTATGCACAGGCGCTGTTCGACCTCGCAGACGAGACCCAGGCGCTGGACGCCGTGCGCGCTGACCTGGCCTCGCTGAAGGCCGCCTGGGGCGAGAGCGCGGACCTGCGCCGTCTCGTCACCTCGCCGGTCATCGCGGCCGACGATCAGGGCAAGGGTCTGGTCGCCATCGCCGACAAGGCGAAATTCCATCCGACCACGAAGAAATTCCTGGGTCTGCTGGCCCAGAACGGCCGCGCCCGCGACCTGACGGCGGTCATCGCCGGCTTCGCGACGCTGTATGCGAAGAAGACGGGCGTCGTGGCCGCCGAGGTGATCTCGGCCCAGGCGCTGTCGGCGGCGCAGATGAAATCCATTCAGACGGCCCTGCGTTCGGCGCTGGGTCGCGATCCCGAACTGAGCGCCCGCGTCGATCCGTCGATCCTGGGCGGCCTCAAGGTCAAGGTCGGCTCGAAACTGTTCGACGCCTCGCTGAAGACCAAGCTCGACCAGATGAAGTTTGCCCTGAAGCGCGCGTAAGCGCGCTGATCCAACTAAGAATGCAGCGCGCCTGACTGGCCCGCCCCGAAGACGAGAACCAGAGAGCCCATCATGGACATCCGCGCCGCCGAAATCTCGGCCATCCTCAAGTCGCAGATCGCCAATTTCGGCGTTGAAGCCGACGTCTCGGACGTTGGCCAGGTGCTGTCGGTCGGCGACGGCATCGCGCGCATCCACGGTCTGGACAATGTCCAGGCCGGTGAAATGGTCGAATTCCCCAAGGCCGGCGTGAAGGGCATGGCCCTGAACCTGGAACGCGACAACGTCGGCGCGGTGATCTTCGGCGCCGACGCCGAAATCGCGGAAGGCGATGAAGTTCGCCGTCTGGGCGAAATCGTGGACGTGCCGGTCGGCAAGGGTCTGCTGGGCCGCGTCGTCAACCCGCTGGGCGAGCCGATCGACGGCAAGGGCCCGATCCAGTTCACCGAACGCCGCCGCGTGGACGTCAAGGCGCCGGGCATCATCCCGCGCAAGTCGGTGCACGAGCCGATGCAGACCGGCCTGAAGGCCATCGACACCCTGATCCCCGTCGGCCGCGGCCAGCGCGAACTGATCATCGGCGACCGCCAGATCGGCAAGACCGCCGTCGCCGTCGACACCATCCTGAACCAGAAGAGCATCAACGCCGAGGGCGCGCCCGAGAGCGAGAAGCTGTACTGCATCTACGTCGCCATCGGCCAGAAGCGCTCGACCGTGGCCCAGATCGTCAAGACGCTCGAAGAGCGCGGCGCCCTGGACTACACCATCGTCGTGGCCGCAACGGCGTCCGAGCCGGCCCCGCTGCAGTTCCTGGCCCCGTTCGCCGGCACCGCCATGGGCGAGTTCTTCCGCGACAATGGCATGCACGCCCTGATCGTCTATGACGATCTGTCGAAGCAGGCCGTCGCCTATCGCCAGATGTCGCTGCTGCTGCGCCGTCCGCCGGGCCGCGAAGCCTATCCGGGCGACGTCTTCTATCTGCACAGCCGCCTGCTGGAGCGTTCGGCCAAGCTGAACGAGGACTACGGTTCGGGTTCGATGACCGCCCTGCCGATCATCGAGACTCAGGCCAACGACGTGTCGGCCTATATCCCGACCAACGTGATCTCGATCACCGACGGCCAGATCTTCCTGGAATCCGACCTGTTCTACCAGGGCATCCGCCCGGCCGTGAACGTCGGCATCTCGGTGTCGCGCGTCGGCTCGTCGGCCCAGATCAAGGCGATGAAACAGGTCGCCGGTTCGATCAAGGGCGAGCTGGCCCAGTATCGTGAAATGGCCGCCTTCGCGAAGTTCGGCTCGGACCTGGACGCCTCGACCCAGCGCCTGCTGGCCCGCGGCGCCCGCCTGACCGAGCTGCTGAAGCAGCCGCAATACTCGCCGCTGACCGTCGAGGAGCAGGTGGTGTCGGTTTACGCCGGTACGCGCGGCTACCTGGACAACGTCGCGGTGGCGGACATCGGCCGCTTCGAAAGCGAACTGCTGGCGCGCGTCCACTCCGGCCACAAGTCGCTGCTGGACGGCATCCGCACCAAGAAGGCCCTGACGCCCGAGCTCGAAGCCGAGCTGAAGGACATCCTGGCCGCCTTCGCCAAGACCTTCGCGTAAGACCTGACCAGAAGCAGCTAAGGAAGAGCAGCGCCGGATGGCCAGCCTCAAGGAAATGCGCAATCGGATCGGAAGCGTGAAAGCCACGCAGAAGATCACGAAAGCCATGCAGATGGTCGCCGCGGCCAAGCTGAAGCGCGCCCAGGAGCAGGCGGAGAACGCCCGCCCCTATGCGTCGCGGATGGCCTCGGTCATCGCCAACCTGGCCGCCGGCGTCTCGGGCGACGGCGCGCCGAAGCTGCTGGCCGGCACAGGCGCCGACCAGCGTCACCTGATCGTGGTCGCCACGGCGGACAAGGGTCTGGCGGGGGGCTTCTCGTCCAACGTCATCCGCGCCGCCCGCGATCGGATCAACAGCCTGATCGCCGCCGGCAAGGACGTTCGCGTGATCGCGGTCGGCCGCAAGTCGCGCGACCAGCTGACGCGCGTGTTCGGCGACAAGGTCGTGCGGACCTTCGAACTGAGCGAGCACAAGACCTTGGGCCTGCCGGCCGCCCAGCCGATCGCCGAGCTGATCGCGACCAGCTTCGAGGACGGCGAGGCCGACGTGGTCACCCTGTTCTACAGCCAGTTCAAGTCGGTGATCGCGCAGGTCCCGACCGCCAAGCAGCTGATCCCGGCCGTGGTCGAGGGCGACAGCGCCCCGATCGACCTGAACGGCGCGGTCTATGAATACGAACCCTCGGAAGAGGACATCCTCGAGACCCTGCTGCCGCGCAACCTGACGACCCAGATCCTGGCCGCCCTGTACGAAAACCAGGCCGGCTTCTTCGGGGCGCAGATGGCCGCGATGGACAACGCCACGCGCAACGCGGGCGACCTCATCAACAGCCTGACCCTGCAGTTCAACCGCAAGCGCCAGGCCCAGATCACCACCGAACTCATCGAGATCATCGCCGGCGCCGAAGCGCTCTGATCCCGACCCGCCAGACATTCCGACACGGACACGCATGATGACCGACACCACCGCCCCCAAGAAACCCGCCGCCAAGAAGCCGGCCGCCCCCAAGAAGGCCGCCGTCGCCGCTGCCGGCCAAGCCGCCGGCACGGGCAAGATCGCCCAGGTCATCGGCGCCGTCGTCGACATCGAGTTCGAAGGCCATCTGCCGGCGATCCTGAACGCGCTGGAGACCCAGAACGTCGACCAGAAGACGGGCGAGCCCTTCACGCTGATCCTGGAAGTCGCCCAGCACCTGGGTGAGAACATGGTCCGCGCCATCTCGATGGACACGACCGAGGGCCTGACCCGCGGGCAGGCCGTCGTGGACACCGGCAAGTCGATCATGGCGCCGGTCGGCCCGGGCACCCTAGGTCGCATCATGAACGTCGTCGGCCAGCCGATCGACGAAGCCGGTCCGATCAAGACCACGGAATACCGCCCGATCCACCGCGAGGCCCCGACCTTCGAAGAGCAGTCGACCTCGTCGGAAATCCTGGTCACGGGCATCAAGGTCATCGACCTGATCTGCCCCTACACCAAGGGCGGCAAGACCGGCCTGTTCGGCGGCGCCGGCGTGGGCAAGACCGTGACCATGCAGGAACTGATCAACAACATCGCCAAGGCGTACGGCGGTTATTCGGTTCTGGCCGGCGTGGGCGAGCGCACCCGCGAAGGCAACGACCTGTATCACGAGATGATCGAGTCCAACGTGAACGTGGACCCGGCCAAGAACAACGGCTCGACCGAAGGCTCCAAGTGCGCCCTGGTCTACGGCCAGATGAACGAGCCCCCCGGCGCCCGCGCGCGCGTCGCCCTGACCGGCCTGTCGATCGCCGAATATTTCCGCGACGAAGAAGGCAAGGACGTGCTGCTGTTCGTCGACAACATCTTCCGCTTCACGCAAGCCGGCTCGGAAGTGTCGGCGCTGCTGGGCCGCATCCCGTCGGCCGTGGGCTATCAGCCGACGCTGGCTACCGAGATGGGCAACCTGCAAGAGCGCATCACCTCGACCAAGAAGGGCTCGATCACCTCGGTCCAGGCCATCTACGTTCCCGCCGACGACCTGACCGACCCGGCGCCCGCCGCCTCGTTCGCCCACCTGGACGCGACGACGGTTCTGAACCGCGACATCGCGGCCCAGGCCATCTTCCCGGCCGTGGACCCGCTGGACTCGACCTCACGCATCATGGACCCGCTGGTCATCGGTGAAGAGCATTACACCGTCGCCCGCCGCGTTCAGGAAATCCTGCAGCAGTACAAGGCGCTGAAGGACATCATCGCCATCCTGGGCATGGACGAGCTGTCGGAAGACGACAAGCTGGTCGTGTCGCGCGCCCGCAAGATCCAGCGCTTCCTGTCGCAGCCCTTCTTCGTGGCCGAGCAGTTCACCAACTCGCCGGGCAAGTTCGTCGAGCTGAAGGACACCATCCGCTCGTTCAAGGCGATCTGCGACGGCGAGTACGACCACCTGCCGGAAGCCGCCTTCTACATGGTCGGCGCCATCGAGGAAGTCGTCGAGAAGGCCGCCAAGATGGCTGCGGAAGCCGCCTGATCATGGCCGGAAAGCTGAACTTCTCCCTCGTCGCCCCGGAACGCGAGATCTTCGCGGGCTCGGTCGATCAGGTCGATGCGCCGGGCGTCGAGGGCGACTTCGGCGTGCTGCCGGGCCACGCGCCCTTTATGACCACCCTGCGCGAAGGCGTGGTGGTGGTCTATGACGGCGGCTCGCGTCGCCGCTTCGACGTCAAGGGCGGCTTCGCCGACATCAACGGCGAAGGCCTGACCATCCTGGCCGAACAGGCTGAGGAGATCGTCGAGGGCTGATCGCTCCCGGCGACTGCAAGAGATCAGGGCCTCCCGCTTTGGCGGGGGGCCTTTTTCTTGTGCGTCGACCTAACGGGCCAGATGCGCAAAGGCGGCGACGACCTGTTCGTAGACGGGGCGTTTGAAGGGCACGATCAGGCCCGGCGCCTCGTGCAGGTCGCCCCAGCGCCAGGCGTCGAACTCGACCTCGCCATGGGCTTCCAGGTCGATCTCGGCTTCGTCGCCCAGGAAGCGACAGGCGTACCAGCGCTGCTTTTGGCCCTTCCAGCCGCGCGCCTGTTTCGAACCGCCATAATCGGCCGGGAAGTCGTAGGTGATCCAGTCTTCGGTGCAGGCCAGCATCTGGACCGAGCGGACGCCCGTCTCTTCATGCAACTCGCGCAGGGCGGCGGCCTCAAGGTCCTCGCCCTTGTCCACGCCGCCCTGGGGGAATTGCCAGTTGTGCGGACCGGGCGTGGCCACGCGCCGGCCGTACCAGACCCGGCCGTCCGGATTGAACAGCACGACACCCACGTTGGGGCGATACAGGGACAGGTCGGTCATCGTCAGTGGCGAGAGACGAGTGCCGAGTGGCGAGTGAATCCGACGCCTTGCCGCGACAGGCCGACATCGAACCACAACGTTGTCGGCAGATGGCGCTCGCCACGCGCCGCTCGCCCCTCAACCCTCATCGGCCGGGCCGCTGGGCCATGGCGCTGGCGGGGGCCAGTTGCAGGCCGCGTCCCTCCAGCCCTGCGCTCCATCGGGCCACAGCCTCGACCGTCACCGGATAGGAGAAGCCCGACCCCAGGGCGGCGCCGCGCGACTTGGCCTGGGCCTCCAGGGCGTTCAGCTGGCTGACGATGGCGGCGGGGTTCTGGGTCTCGTCGACGATGCGGTCGGCGCTGGCGCGGGCGAAGGCGCCGGGCCGGCGACGGGCCGAGCCGTCGTCGATGAAGGTCAGGCCGCGCTGACGCAGCACGGTCTGGAAGGCGTCCATGCCCGTATCCGAGGTGACGAACCGGTCGCCCAGATAGTTGGTGACGCCGAAATAGCCGGTGGCGCGGCTGAGCAGCCAGGCCATGCGGGACTGCACGTCCTCGGGGCCACCGGACGCCAGCAGGGTGTAGGGGCCGGGGTCGTTATCGGGATAACCGCTGGGCTCCATCGGCATTTCCAGCAGCACCTCGTGACCCTGGGCGCGGGCCATGTCGATCCAGGCCTGTAGCCCGTCGGCATAGGGCACGAAGCTGAGGGTCACCTCGGCAGGCAGGCGTTCGATGGCGGCGCGGGTGGTGGCGGCGTTCAGGCCCAGACCGCCGACGATCAGGGACACGCGCGGCTTGCCGTTCGCCCGGAAGGGGCGGGCGTAGGCGATGGCGGGGGTGCGGCCGTCCGGCGCGATGACGGGCAGCGGCCCCTCGGGCCCGGGCTGGGTCAGGCCGTTGATCGGCGCGGCGGGCAGGGGCTGGGACGGCGCGCGGCGCGGGGCGGTGACGGCCGAGCCGCCCGCCATGACCGCGCCGTCGGGCAGGGTGATCAGGGCTTCACCGCCGGCGGCCTCGGACAGTTCGCCGTCGGCCAGATCCTGATACGGGCCGAAGCCGTCGAAGGCGAAGGCCTCCATCCCCGTCGGCGGAGCCGCCGCCTCGGGCGCCGGGCGCTTCAGCGAGACGCGGGCCGAGGGCGATCCCGCGCGCGGGTCACCCAGGACCGTCAGGAACAGGGCGGCGGCGGCCAGCAGGGTCACGCCTGCGGCGCCCACCGCGACGGGCGGACGCTTCAGCGCGGCCAGGGCCGGCTTGAAGGAAAGCTTGGCGCCCTTGGGCGGCGCGCCGGCGGCGGCGGCGAGAGCGGACTGACGTTTGGCGAACATGGACAGGGCGGATGCTCGACGGCGGGACGCGGAGAGCCGGACGGACCTCCTCGCCCTCATCTTGGCCGCGCGCCGGTTAAGAAAGCCTAACGCGCCGTTCACCATGAAGAGACGGGACTCGACAAAAGGTGAAGCTTGATCATCATTACCCGTAAAACGGGAGACGTTGATGGAAGTCGATCTGCTTTTGAGAGGCGGCCAGGTGCTTGTGTCCGTCGCAGCCGGTTTCGTGGGCGGCGTGCTGGCGAGCAATCGGCAGGATGAACGAAGCCTGCGGAGTCTCGAAGCCGCCCAATTCGCGGCGGGGTCCTTGCGCCGGGTTTGCGAAAACATCATCCGCAGCGCCAATTCAACGCCGAACTGGGTTCCGTCGATTGCAGCGGCCTATACGAACGATCGAGGGATAGACGTCATCCGGAGCGTTCTCGATCATGTCCGGGCTACCGATCTGCCGGCCACGGTGCGCATCGACAAACTGGCGACGATCAGTCTGATCCTGACTCAGGTCGACAACCTCCTGGCCGCGGCGGCGAAGGGAAACTCGGCCGGGACCCTGCCTGCGGATCTGCAGGCCAAGATTGATGCTCTTAATCCGGAAATCGATGCGTTGACTGTCGAGATGAACCGGCTCCAGCGTCCATGGTTCGTCAAGCAGCTCGCGCGCGCCAACCCGTTGAACTGGGGCCGGAAGCCGCAGATTTGACTGATTGAGGCGGTCCGGCGGGAACTCAAGGCGCGGCGCTCCGCTTGGACCCTGTTACGCACGAGGACGTCATGCGCCCACAGCCTCTCATCGCCTCCATGATCGTGCTGGCGCTGGCCGCCTGCCAGCCCTCACCGGCCGACCGCGATTCCTCGCCCGCCGCGCCCGCGCCGACCACGGCCAAGGCGATCGAGCGGGCGGCGCCTGAGGCGGTGTCGACCGAACTGTCGGTGCACAATGTGGTCTATCGCTGCACCGACGGGCGGACCGTGGCGGTTCGCTATGATTCCCAGCGGGCCTTCCTCAGCGCAGGTGGCGGCAATGTGACCCTTAACATCCATCCCTCGGCCAGCGGCGCGCGCTATGTCGGGCCCGGCGTGCAATGGTGGACGCGCGGCATGGACCACGGTCAGCTGAGCCCGCTGAGCGACGGCCAAACCTATGCCGAGCCGGACAGCGGCGTGGCCTGCACGGCCACGGCGCCGACCGCCCCCGCGACCGCGCCGGACGCCGCCGCCGTGCCGCCCGCCTGAGCGGGATCAGTTTTCGCTGTCGTCGTCCTTGGCCGCATCGGCGGCGGCGACCAGCTGCTCGGCCGTGCCGTCGACGATGACGCCGGTCGGGGCCGCGGCCAGCCGGGTCAGGTCGCCCCCCGCGCGCAGCACGTCCAGCGCCCGCTCCAGCTGATAGTCCTTGTCCCGGTCGTAGTCGGGGCCGGGCGCCTCGTGCGGGACGTGGGGGCCCTTGCGCTCGGCCCCGATGGAGGCGTCCAGCGAGTTGGCGTAGGCGGCCTCGGAATAGATGAAGCTGGAGCGCGAGATGATCCGCGCCTCGGCGGCCGAGCGCGACACCTCCAGGTCCGGCTCGATGCCGATCTTCTGGATCGAGTTTCCGGACGGCGTGTAATAGCGCGCCGTGGTGATCGACAGGGCGCCGTCCTGGCCACCGCGCAGCGGGATGACGGTCTGGACCGATCCCTTGCCGAAGCTGGTCAGGCCGACGATGGTCGCCCGCTCATGATCCTTGAGCGCGCCGGCCACGATCTCTGACGCCGAGGCCGAGCCGTAGTTGATCAGCACCACCACCGGCACGCCGCCTGACAGGTCGCCCGGCGTGGCGGCGTAGCGTTCGATCTGCTCGGGCTTGCGGCCGCGCTGACTGACGATCTCGCCGCGCTCCAGGAAGGCGTCGGACACGGCGATGGCCGCGTTCAGCAGGCCGCCACCATTGTTGCGCAGGTCCAGCACATAACCCTTGATGCCCGGCTTCTCGGTCTTGAGGCGGGCCATGGTCTCGTTCAGTTCGCGGCCGGTGTTCTCATTGAAGCTGGAGACGCGCACATAGGCGTAGTCGCCTTCCAGGCGGCCCGAGACCGAGGCGACCTTGATGATCTCGCGCGTCAGGACGACCTCGCGCGGCTCTTCGCCGTCGCGCAGGAAGGTGACCTTGATGGAGGTGCCGGCCGCGCCGCGCAGCTTGTCCGACACGGCCGAGACCGTCAGACCCGAGGCGTTCTGGCCGTCGATGGCCGAGATGACGTCGCCCGCCTGGACGCCCGCGCGCTCGGCCGGGCCGCCGTCCATGGGCGAGATGACCTTCACCAGTCCGCCGTCCGACGAAATGGTCAAGCCGACGCCCGAATACTGGCCCTCGGTCCGCTCGCGCAGGTCGCCGTAGGACTTGGGCGCGATATAGTTCGAATGCGGGTCGAGCGCCGTCATCATCCCCTGCAGGGCGGCCTCGATCAGCTTCTTGTTGTCGACCGGCACGACATAGGCCTGCTCGACCACCGCGACGACGTCGCCGAACAGCTGCAGCAGGCGGAAGGTCTCGTTGCGGGGCGTCTGGCTGGCCACCACCGTGGCGGTGGAGGCGCCCAGCGCCAGAACGGCGGCGCCGACGAGAAGCAGTTTACGCATTCGGTCTCTTTCCATGGCCCGCAAGCAGGGCCGGACGTCAGGGAGGCGACAGTCCACGATGAAATCATGGCGCGGTCGCGTCCGTTGATAAAATCAGCGCCGGGCCGGGAAGCAAGCTCTTTCGCCCCAGGTTCGTCGCTTCGTGGGCGATCAGGGCAGCCAGGGCGCCGGGTCGATGGGTCGCTCGTCGCGGCGCAGTTCGAAATAGACCTCGCCATCGGCGGCCGTGCGTCCCAGCGCCTGGCCGTCGGCGACCCGATCCCCCGCCTCGACCGACAAACTGTCCAGCCCGGCCACCACGGCGCGCCAGCCCGGTCCCAGGTCCAGGATCACCACATCGCCCCAGCCGCTCAGCGGTCCGGCATAGGCCACCGTTCCGGCGGCGGGCGCGCGGGCGGTCTCGGCGTCGGCGCGCCAGCGCCAACCGGGCGCGCCATCCGCGAAACGGGTCGAAGGAGCCGCGTCGATGGGCGGCGTCAGGCGATTGCGGCCGGCGGGCAGGCGTGCGGCCGGCGTCGCGGCAGCGGCCTCCTCGGCCGGGACGGCGCCGCCCAGTTCGCGGATGCGCGCCTCCAGCACGGCGGCGGCCTTTTCGGCGGCGGCGGCCTCGGCCCTCAGGACGGCGTTCAGCTCGCGCTTGCGGGTGCGCAGGCCTTCCATCTCGGCGCGGCGGTCGCCCTGGGCGCTTTCGGTGGTGAACAGGCGTTCGCTGGACAGGGCGGCCAGGCGGCGCACCCGGCCGATCTCGGCCTGGCGCCCGGCCAGGGTCGCGGCCCGCGACTGCAATTCGGGCGCGACGGCCTTCAGCAGGATGGCGGCGCGGACCGTGTCGGCAGCCTTGTCGGCGGGGATCAGCAGCGGCGGGGGCGGGCGGCGGCTCATCATCTGCAGCGCCGACAGCAGGCGGCCCTGGCGACCGCGTTCGCGCGACAGGGCGGTCACCAGCGTCGCCTCGCGCTCACCCAGTTCGTGCAGCCGGGCGCGCTGGGCCTCGATCTGGACATCGTCGGTCTGAACCTCGACGGTCAGGCGCGACAGGCGGCGATCCAGCTCGGCGATTTCGGACGCGGCCTCGGCGGCGTCGGCGCGCAGGCGGCGGGCGCGGGCGCCTTCGTCACGATACTCAGCCTGCAAACGGGTCAGTTCGGACACAGAAGGTTGCGGCGCGCGCTGGCCCACGGCGGGGCCGGCGGCCATCAGGCCGAGCAGGACAGAAACGATCAGGCGGCGCATCAATCCCTATGATAGGGCGATCCGGCCAGGATGGTCACGGCCCGATACAGCTGTTCCGCCAGCATCGCTCGCGCCAGGGCGTGGGGCCAGGTCTGGGGACCGAAGGCCAGGGTAGAGCGGGCGACGGCGCGCACCGACGGATCCAGCCCGTCCGCCCCGCCGATGGCGAAGACGACGCGCCGCTCGCCCTGGTCGCGCAGGGCGGCCAGATGGTCGGCGAAGGCGCGCGAGGAATAGGTCTTGCCCCGCTCGTCGCAGGCGATCAGGTGCGCGCCCTCGGCGGTCTTCAGGATCAGCTCGGCCTCGGGGGCCTTGCCGGTCTTGCGGGGTTCGAGATCGATCAGCTCAAGCGGACCCAGCGACAGGGCGCGGCCGGCCAGGGTGGCGCGTTCGGCATAGTCGGCCGCCAGCGTCGCCTCAGGCCCGCGTCCCGCTTTGCCGATGGCCGCGATCGCCAGCCGCATGGGCCGGGATCAGGCCTGCGGGCCGCGGTGGCCGCTCTCGACCGACCAGATCTTCTCGATGTTGTAGAAGGTGCGCACTTCGGGGCGGAACAGGTGGACGATCACGTCGCCCGCATCCAGCAGCACCCAGTCGCAGTGGGGCAAACCCTCGACCTTGACCTTGCCCAGGCCCATTTCCTTGAACAGGCGCAGCAGATGGTCGGCCAAGGCGCCGACGTGGCGGTGCGACCGGCCCGAGGCCACGATCATGGCGTCGGACATGGGGCTTTTCCCGCGCAGGTCGATCAGGACCATGTCCTGGGCCTTGTCGTCGTCCAGCTTGGCGATGACGGCGCGTTCCAGCTCGGTCATGCCGACCGGCAAGGGGGCGTCCGCGAGGTTATGGGGACCGCTGTCGGCCTCGTCCTCGGCGTGGATGGGCGTGATCGGGTCCATCTCGTGCGCCGTGTTGGAAACGGCGGCGTCTTGCGCGTCGTGCGCGGGCGAGGGGGTCAGCGGAGGGCTCCGGAGAGGTTACTAAAGCGGCAGTCTAGCACAGACCGCCCCAAACGTCACCCGCCGGTGCGATTCGCGCGCTCCTGCCGCAGGGCGGTGGACGACCGGTGGTTCAGCGGCGCCGTCAGATAGGTCCAGGCCGGCGCCTCTAGATGCGGCAGCAGCCGGGCCTTTTCGGCCGGTATGCGGAAGCCGGCGAAGCGGGCGGCGGCGGGGGCGGTGCGGCTGTCCAGCATCGAGCCGGGGCGCGCGATCACCGCCACCGGCATCAGCCGCATGATGTCGGCCCAGCCGCGCCAGCGATGAAAGTCCGCCAGATTGTCCGATCCCATCAGCCAGACGAACCGCACCCCCGGATGGCGCGCGACGATGGCGCGCAGGGTGTCGATGGTCCAGCTGACGCCGACCCGGGTCTCGAAGTCCGAAACGATCATCGACGGCCCCGGCGCATGGACGCGGGCCGAGGCCAGGCGTTCGGCCAGAGGCGCCGTCTCGTGCGCGCCCTTGAGGGGGTTCTGCGGCGAGACCAGCCAGACAACCCGGTCCAGCCCCAGCCGTCGCATGGCCGTCTCGGCCACATGGGTATGGCCGTCGTGGGCCGGATTGAACGAGCCGCCGAACAGCCCCACCGCCATGCCCGGCGCCAGGCTCAGCCCGTCGCGCAGCGCCCCGGAACGGGGGCCGGGACCTTGCGGCGCGGGACCGGCGTGAAAGAAGGACAAGGCGGCTCGAACCGTTCCGACGACTTATGCTCACCCGCGCCCTAACACGGCGGGAACCTGCGTGTCGCCAAAAACCCTTCAGCTCCCGAAACGCGCGCAACGGGCGTTCAGGCGGGGTCGCTCGTCGTCCAGCGACGACAGACCCACCCGACGGCGTCGGTCGTCCACTCCGGCCGGATCTTCCATGGGGCGCGGCGTCCATTCGCTTGGAGCCGTGCAGCCGCCCTGGGTTCCATAGCGTTGCGGCCGGCCGGCGTTCACCGCCGCCCGATCATGCAGATAGGCGTAGTTGGCCGGGTCGGTTTCGCCTTCCGCGGCAAGCGGCTCCAGCAGGGCGGCAACGTGTTGTTGGAAAGCGAGGTCGCGATCCGCATGCTGGACGATCAACCATGCGGCGGCGTCGCCGTCCTCGCCGTAGATCGATCGACGGTACCAGCCGTGCGTCGCCAGCTCGCCCTTGATCCAGGCGGCGTTGTCCGCGTCGATGCGGCAACCTTCGCCGCCGAAGGTGCGGTTGACCCGCGTCCTTGCGCCCTCGGACAGAGATCCCAGCCAGTCGTCGCCAGACTCCAGCCAGCTGGCCCGCATGAACTGATCCAGGGCGGCGCGTTCCAGCAAGGCGCGTTTCCGCGGTTCGCCGACAGCCGAGAGCGCGACGACGCGGTCGCCGACAGCGTCATACGGTGGCGCGGCCTTGTCGCCCGAGAGAACCGATTCCCGAAGAATGCGCCACCGGTTCAGGGCGTGGGCGGCCTCGTCGCGGTCGGCCGCCCACGCGGCGGCGTCCGGCGCATCGGCGCCTGTCCTCAAGCCCGCAAGAACCGCCTGCTCCGCCTCGGTGACGCAACGGCCGGCGAGTTGAGGTCGCAACCGCGCTTCCACAGCCGCGTTGACCGCGTTCAAGTCCGCGCCGGTCGCCTTGAGGGCGTAGTAGTCGAAATCCCGCGCCGCTTCGGCGTCGTTGAGCAGCGACAGGATGGATGGCGGCACGGTCGGGACCGCATCCATGCCCGTCAACATGACGGCGGCGATCAGCGCGAGGGCGTGACGAACCATGATCTCCGCTCCCCCTGTGAGGAAAGCAGAACATCCAGAGCGCGGGTCCGAATTAAGGCGCCCAGCCGCCCGGGGTCTCGGGGATGACATGTTCGTCGTCGGGGCCGACCTCGCCGCGGGTCTTGCGGACTTCCATCCAGGCGGCGCGCAGCAGTTCGGTCACGCCCTCGCCCGAGACGCCGGACACCAGATACGGCCGCTTACCCGAGACGGCCTGCAAGGCCGCCGCCTTTTCCTCGCGTTCCTCCGGCGACAGGGCGTCGATCTTGTTCAGGGCCAGCAGTTCGGTCTTGTCGGCTAGCCCGGCGCCGTAGGCGTCCAGTTCGCCCCGGATGATGCGCCAGGCCCCGACCACGTCGTCCTGCGTGCCGTCGATCAGATGAATCAGCGAGGCCGAGCGTTCGACATGGCCCAGGAAGCGGGTGCCCAGACCGGCTCCCTCGCTGGCGCCCTCGATCAGGCCGGGGATGTCGGCGATGACGAACCGCTCGGACGGGCTCAGGTCCACCATGCCCAGATTGGGCGTCAGGGTGGTGAAGGGATAGTCCGCGATCTTGGGCCGGGCCGCGCTGGCGGCGGCCAGGAAGGTCGACTTGCCCGCATTGGGCAGGCCCGCCAGGCCGATGTCGGCGATCAGCTTCAGTCGCAGCCAGATCCAGCGTTCCTGGCCTTCCTGGCCAGGGTTGGCGTGAGTGGGCGCCTGGTTCTGCGGGCCCTTGAAGCGGGTGTTGCCCCAGCCGCCATTGCCGCCGCGCAGCAGCAATTCGATCTTGCCCGGCGTGTCCATGTCGAGGAGGACGGTCTCCTTGTCCTCGTCCAGCACCTGGGTGCCGACCGGCACCTTCAGCACCACATCCTCGCCCTTGCCGCCGTGCATCTGGCGACCCTGGCCGTGGTGGCCGGTCTGGGCCTTGAAATGCTGCTGATAGCGGAAGTCGATCAGGGTGTTCAGCCCGTCGGCCGCCACGATCCAGACGTCGCCGCCCTTGCCGCCGTCGCCGCCGTCGGGGCCGCCGTTCGGAATGAATTTCTCGCGCCGGAACGAGACGGAGCCGGCCCCGCCGTTGCCGGAGCGGATATAGATCTTGGCCTGGTCGAGAAACTTCATCGCGGGCTTATGCCAAAAGACCGCGGCGAGGGCGAGGCGCCTGTCGTTAACCCGCGCTTATCGTCCCGGCGCCAGAACAGGTTGTAACCACCGCAAGGATTCGCGTCATGAACGTCGCCAGCCTGTTCGCCTCGATCCCGACCGCCGGTCAGGCTTCGGCTGCGACCGGTGGCGCGGTCACGCGCGGGGACAAGGCGACCGAGCGTGACAAGGCCAAGCTGGACGAGGCCCGCGCGGCGCTTCAGGCGCTGAAGTCGCGGCCGCCCACCCAGGCCGCCGAAGAGCGCAAGGCCCTGGCGCGCAAGAAGGTGGATCAGCTGAAGGCGCGCATCCGCATGCTGCAGATGAGCGCCTCGATGGACCCCAAGGCCACGGCCCGCATGGCGGCCCAGCTGGCGCGCGAACTGGGCGCGGCGGTCAAGGCCTATGCCGCAGCGGGCGGTTCGACCGCCGAGCTGGGGGTGGCTTCGGCTAGCGCGGCGCCCGCGACCGGCGAGGCCGGCGCCCAGGGCGGCGCGGACAGCGCGCCGGCGGAAGGCGGCGCAGCAGAGGCGGCGGCCGCCACCGATACGGCCGCCAAAGACACGACCGGCGACGAGCGCGGCGCAGAGGACGGCCAGGCCGCCGACCCCTATCGCAAGCTGATCGACGAGGGGAGCGCCCGCAGCGCCGCGCTGGCGAAGCGCAGTTCCGAGAGTGACGCGGATCGCGAATTCCTGACCCAGGCCAAGGGTCTGGCCAATGCGCTCAAGGCCGCGCTGCGGCAGGCCCAGAACCGTCAGGATACGGAAGACCTGTCCCCGGCCGAGCGCCAGGCCGCCGACAAGGCCTCGGCGGACATGGATCGGGAGATCGCCGAGGCCAGCGCGTCGCTGAACCCCGGCGTCTTCGTTACTGCCTAGGCGTCAGCCGCGCGCCCAGACGCCGAACGGATCGCTCCACGGCAGGCCCAGAGCGTCGGCCACGGCCGGATAGGTGATTTCACCCTTCAACACATTCAGCCCGCGCGCCAGATGCGGATTGCGGCGCAGCGCCTCCAGCCCCTGATCGGCCAGAGCCAGACCGAACGGCAGGGTGGCGTTGTTCAGCGCCTCGGAGCTGGTGCGCGGCGCGGCGCCCGGCATGTTGGCGACGCAATAGTGGACCACGCCGTCGATGACATAGGTCGGATCTTCGTGCGTGGTCGGCTTCGACGTCTCGAAACAGCCGCCCTGATCGATGGCGACGTCGATCAGCACGCTGCCGGGTTTCATCGTCTTCAACTGGTCGCGGCGGACCAGGGTCGGGGCCTCGGCGCCGGGGACCAGAACCGCGCCGATGACCACGTCGGCCTTGACCAACTCCTCCTCGATCGCGCCGATCGAGGAATAGCGGGTGATGACCCGGCCGCCGGTCAGTTCGTCGATCTCGCGCATGCGGGGGATGGAGCGTTCCAGCACCACCACCTCGGCGCCCAGCCCCATGGCCATGCGCGCGGCGTTCAACCCGACCACGCCGCCGCCCAGCACCAGCACCCGCGCGGGCGCCACGCCCGGCACGCCGCAGAACAGCAGGCCCATGCCGCCGTTGTGCTTCAACAGGGTCTCGGCCGCCGAAAAGACGGCGATCCGCCCGGCCAGCTCGGACATGGGCGCCAGCAGCGGCAGGCCGCCGCGCGGATCGGTGACGGTCTCATAGGCGATGGCGGCGCATTTCGACGCCAGCAGGCCCCTGGTCTGCTCCGGGTCGGGCGCCAGGTGCAGATAGGTGAACAGGATCTGGTCCTCGCGCAGGCGTTCCCACTCGACCTTCTGCGGCTCCTTCACCTTCACGATCATCTCGGCGTCGGCGAAGACAGTCGCAGCGTCGGCGACGATGGTCGCGCCGGCCTTCTGATAGTCGGCGTCGGTGAAGCCCGCGCCCATACCGGCGCCGGTCTCGATCGAGACGGCATGGCCGTGCGCCGTGTATTCGCGCACCGCCATCGGCGTCAGGCCGACGCGATGCTCGTTGGTCTTGATCTCTCTGGGAACGCCGATGCGCATGGGTGTTTCCTGTTTCCCTGAGCGCCCGCTCTGCGGCGGGTCGCCCTTCAGGCGCCGCAAGGTCAACTATTTCAGCGCCAGTGTCACCGCCTTGATGTCCACGTATTCGTCGATGCCGTGGATCGAGCCTTCGCGGCCATAGCCGGACTGTTTCACCCCGCCGAACGGGGCGACGGCGGTGGAGATCAGGCCGGTGTTGACCCCACACATCCCCGCCTCGATCCGGCGGCCGATGCGCATGGCGCGGTCCAGGTCGCGCGTGAACAGATAGGAGGCCAGGCCATAGTCGCTGGCGTTGGCCTTGTTCACCACCTCGTCCTCGGTCTGGAACGGGAAGACGGGGATCACGGGGCCGAAGGTCTCTTCGTTGCGGAACAGTTCGTCGTCGCCGCCCAGGGTCACGGTCGGCTGGAAGAAGCGACCGCCCAGCGCATGGCGCGCCCCGCCGGTCAGCACCCGTCCGCCCGCCGCAAGCGTACGTTTCAGATGATCCTCGACCTTGTCGATCGCCTTGTCCTCGATCAGCGGCCCGACCTTGACGCCCGGTTCGAAGGCGGGGCCGACGGGGATATTCGCCACCTCGGCCGCCAGCTTTTCGGCATAGGCGTCGGCGACGGACGCCTCGACATAGACGCGGTTGGGGCTGACGCAGGTCTGGCCCGAGTTGCGGAACTTGCCCTTGATGGTCTCGGCCACGGCCAGGTCCAGATCGGCGTCGGCGAACACGATCAGCGGGGCGGCGCCGCCCAGCTCCATCGACACCCGCTTCAGCGTCGGCGCACACTGCGCCGCCAGGATGCGGCCCACCGGTGTCGAGCCGGTGAAGGACAGTTTGCGGATCAGGGGCGAGTCCGTCAGCGCCTTGCCGATGACCGCCGCATCGCCGGTGACGACACTGAGCACGCCACTGGGCAGGCCCGCCTGACAGGCCAGTTCGGCCAGAGCGATAGCGGTGAAAGGGGTCTGGCTGGCCGGCTTGACCACGGCGGTGCAGCCGGCGGCGAAGGCGGGCCCCAGTTTGCGCGTCAGCATGGCCGCCGGGAAATTCCACGGGGTGATGAAGGCGCAGGGGCCGACCGCCTCGCGGAAGGTCAGGATGACATGGCCCAGCGGGCTGTCCTGGGTCTCGCCGATCAGGCGTTCGGCCTCGCCCGCGAACCATTTCAGGAAGCTGTTGGCATAGGCGACCTCGCCCCTGGCCTCCTCGAATGGCTTGCCGTTCTCCAGCGCCATCAGGGCGCCCAGACCCTCCGTGTTCTCGTCGATCAGGCGGGCCCAGTCGCGCAGGAAGGCGGCGCGCCTGTGCGGGTCGGCGCGCGACCAGGCGGGGAAGGCGTCATGCGCGGCCTGGATGGCGGCCTGTGTCTGGGCGGCGCCCAGGTCGGGGATATGGCCGATGATCTCGCCGGTCGCCGGATCGTCCACGGCTATGCCGCCGCCATGGGCCGGGACGGGCTCGCCTGCGATCAGGGCATGCTGCGACAGCAGCGAGCGGGCCAGGGCGCGGGGATCGGTCATGAAGGACTCGTCAGGCGACGGCGGGAACGGTCTCCTGATCCATACGCCCGCGCCGCCAGGGCTGCCAGCGGCCATAGGTCGCTGAGCGCCACAGCCACTCGGCCGGTCCGAACCGGAACTGCGCCAGCCACCAGCGACTGAAGACGATCTGCAGGGCGAACGCCACCAGCGCCAGGACCAGGCAGAAGGTCGGCCCCGCGTATTTCAGCCACCCCAGACCGAAACCGTACAGCACGAAGACGTAGACCAGACTCTGCATCAGATAGTTGGTCAGGGCCATCTGCCCGACCGCGCCCAGGCCGGACAGCAGGCGACGGATCGCGGGGGTCTGGCACAGAACCACCAGTCCCGCCGCATAGCCCAGCGCCAGCATCAGCTGTGCGGGCTGACCGATCATGCGCAGGATCGGGCGGATCATCTCGGGCGCCTTGAGGTCGAGGAAACGCAGACCGGGATTGATGATCGCCATCGTCAGGCCCAGCGTCAGCAGGATCAGGGCCGCACGACGGAAGCCGGCGGCGTGGCTCGCCGTGTCCTGCATCCAGCCCTGACGGTGGATCCAGCTGCCGACCATGAACCGCCCCAGGATGTTGCCCAGGAAGGCCACGCCGATCATCTGCGCATAGAGATCATCCCACGCCGAACGGATCAGGATGCGCACATAGGCCAGATAGTCGTGGCCCAGGAATATCTCATAGCGCTGGGCCTTCAGCGCTTCACCGGCCGCGCCGACCGCTTCGCGCGCCTCGGGCGACAGAAGCAGCCGCTCCAGCTCGCGCGCACCCACAAAGGTGAACAGGCACAGCGGCAGACCAACGGCCAGCAACAGCCATGACGGCCAGCGACGGGTCAGCAATAACAGGAAGCCCATGGCGGCATAGGCATGCAGGATGTCGCCCATCCACAGCAGGAAGAAATGGGCGATCCCCAGGGCGAACAGCAGGCCCACGCGTCGGGCGTAAAGTCGCGTTCCGTCGGCGCCGCGTTGCTGAGCGCGCTCGGTCAGGATGGCGAAGCCGAAGCCGAACAGCAGCGAGAACAGCGCCTGCGCCTTGCCTGCGATCAGCCAGTAGCCGAGGAAGCGGATGACATGGTCGACCGGCTCGGTCGGCAGGGCCAGAATGACGGCGTCGGGCACGGCCAGTTCGGCATGACTGAAAAGGTTGGCCCACAGGACGCCGAACAGGGCGAACCCGCGGATGATGTCCAACTCACCGATGCGTTCGGCGCCGCTGACGGGCATGGCGGACGAATGGTTCATGCAGCGCTCCCCCGGGATCGGGCGCAGCAAAACACGGCATGCGTGTCCGGCACAGGGAAATTCGTTCAGTTGTCGATCAGATCCAGGTCGCGGCCCTTGGTCTCGGGCAGCCAGATCAGGGCGACGATCACCGCCACGGCGGTGAAGGCGACCGAATACCAGAGGCCGAAATAGATGTTCCCCGACGCCGCCACCAGGGCGAAGCTGGCGGCGGGCAGCAGACCGCCGACCCAGCCGGTGCCGATGTTGTAGGGCAGGCTCATGGCGGTATAGCGCACCCGCGTCGGGAACAGCTCGACCAGGGCCGCGGCTTGGGGGCCGTACAGGGCGCAGGCGGCGATGATGAAGATCATCAGGATGCCGAAGGTCAGCGGCATGTTGATCCGCGCCGGATCGGCCTTTTCCGGATAGCCCGCGGCGACCAGGGCGGCCTTGACCTGGGTCTCGACCCCGGCGCGGGCGGCCCTGAGCGCATCGGTCGACAGGCCCCGTCCGTCGACCGAGGCGATCGCCACATCCCCGACGCGGACGGTCGCGACGGATCCGGCGGTTGCGACTTCGTTGGCGTAGGAGACGCCGGCGTTGGACAGCACGCTCTTGGCGATGTCGCAGGACGAGGCGAAGGCGGCCTTGCCCACCGGGTCGAACTGGACGGCGCAGGTCGCGGGATCGGCGGTGATGACCACGGGGGCGCTGGCCTGCGCCTCGGCCAGAGCCGGATTGGCGGCGCGGGTCAGGGCGTGGAAGCCGGGAAAGAAGGCGGTCAGGGCCAGCACCATGCCGAACAGCATCACCGGCTTTCGCCCCACCTTGTCCGACAGCCAGCCGAAGAAGACATAGAGGAAGGCCGAGGCCAGGGTCACCGCCAGCACCAGTTGATCGACGGTGGCCACATCCACCTTCAGCACCCGCTCCATGAAGAAGCGGGTGTAGAAATAGCCGCAGTACCAGACGGCGCCCTGGGCGATCATGATGCCGAACAGGGCGATCAGCACGAACCGGCCGTGCCGCCAGGCGCCGAAGGCCTCGCGGAAGGGGGCGCGGCGATCGCCGCCCTCGGCCTCCATCCGCTTGAAGGCGGGGCTCTCGTTCAGCTTGAGCCGGATCCACAGGCTGATGGCCAGCAACAGGGCCGACAGGAGGAAGGGAATGCGCCAGCCCCATTCGTCGAACGCCTCGGTCCCGACGATCATGCGGGTGATCAGGATGACGCCGAGCGCGCCGATCAGACCCATGGCGGCCGTGGTCTGGATCCAGCCGGTCAGGAAGCCGCGCTTCCTGGGCGGCGCGTGTTCGGCGACATAGATGGCCGCCCCGCCATATTCGCCGCCCAGGGCGAAGCCCTGCAGCACGCGCATGATCAGCAGCAGGATCGGCGCGGCGATGCCGATGGCGTCATAATCGGGCAACAGGCCGATCGTGACCGTGGCCACACCCATCAGGGTGATGGTCACCAGAAAGGTGGTCTTGCGCCCCGTCCGGTCGCCGAACCAGCCGAACACCAGGGCGCCCAGCGGTCGCACGACAAAGCCCAGGCCAAATGTCAGCAGGGCCAGGATGTAGGCCGTCGCCTCGCCCACATCCGCGTAGAAGTGCCGGGCGATGATCGTCGTCAGCGACCCGAAGATGAAGAAGTCATACCACTCGAACGCTGTGCCTGCGGCCGATGCCGCGACCACGGTTCGCAGGCCAGGTCCCTGTTCAACCTGGTTCGTATCGGCGTCTGTGACGGCCATGGCGATGATCTCCCCGAAACGTCTCTGACGGACGTTTTCGATGAAACCCTAGCGAGAGGCGAGGCGACGGAACAGCCCCGTTCGACGACGATGCGGCAAGCACGAAAAAGCCCCGCCGGTCGGGGGATCCGGCGGGGCCTTGAGCGCCTGATGCGTCAGGATCGCGCGTCAGGCGCAACCGCGGTCGGGCAGGCGTCCGCGGCTATGCGAATGGAGGCTTAGTTCTGCGCGTCGCGAGCGGCGCCCGTGACGGCTTCGCCGGCGGCCTGGGTGTCACGACCGACACCGGCGACCGTATTGCAGGCGGCGGTGGTCAGCAGGGCGGCGGCGGCGGCGAGAACGATGAGTTTGCGCATGGGAAGCTCCGGTTGGATGGCGAGGACGCCTGACCGTCAAACGCAAGCGTCACGACCGGGTTCCGCCCAGATCTGCGGGGTCCGCCGGCGTCAGCGCCTCGGGCGTCGCGAAGGTCAGGCGAGCGATGGTTCCGCCGCCCGGCGCGGGGACCAGATCGGCGTTTCCGCGCAGCTGTTTGGCGAAGGCGCCCATCAGGGTTCGGCCCACGCCCGCGACCCGATCCGCGTCGGCGCCGGGCCCGTCGTCCTGGACCTCCAGCACGCTGGTGTCGCCCTGAACCTTGAACCGCACCTGCAACTGACCGCCACGTCCGGCGAAGGCGTGCTTCTGGGCGTTGGACACGGCCTCGACCAGCCACAGGGCCAGCGGGGCCAGCTTGTCCGGATCGATCACCAGGGAATCCGCCTCGACCGAACTGGTGACCATGGGGCCGCGCATCACCTCGGCGGCGATCAGCAGGCGGACCAGTTCGGTCAGGAAGTCGCAGGCGTCGGCGTGGCGGATATCCTCGCTCTGGTAGAGGGTGCGATAGATCAGGGCCAGGGCCGAGATCCGCTGGCGCGTGTCGCCCAGCGCGGTCTTCGCCGCCGGGTCGGCCAGGGCGCGCTGCTGCATGCTGAGCAGGGACGAGATGATCTGCAGGTTGTTCTTCACCCGGTGATGGATCTCGCGCATCAGCGCGTCCTTCTCGGCCAGGGACTCGTTCAGCGACCGGTCGCGCAGGGTGATGGCCTCGGCCAGGTCATCCAGCGTCCCCGCCAGAACCCGGATCTCGGACGGGGCGTTGACCGCCTGGACCGGCCGAACCGAGAACCGTCCCCGCGCATAGATGGCGGCGATCCGCTCCAGATAGTCCAGCCAGCGCACCACCACCCGCTCGGACAGCAGCATCACCGCCCCGAAGGCCGTCAGCCAAGCGCCCAGCGGCAGCAGCAGGGTGCTGATCGGATTCAGCCGCGCCCACGACAGCAGGCCCGGCGCGGGCGCGGACAGCAGCACATAGACATCGCGTCCCGACAGGGCCGCCCCGGCGTAGACCCGGCGCCGGCCGTTTCGATCATGAGCCTCGAACACGCTGGAGGTGTCGGCCCGCGCCCGCTTGACCCAGCCCAGCAGAGCGCCGTCCGAGGGCGTGAAGGCGTCGATGTTGGTGGCCAGCAGCAGGCGACCGTCACCGTCCGTCAGGGCGGCCTCGGAGCCCTGGGGCAGGGCGCGGTCATTGATGTCGGGCTGAAGGTCGGCCAGGGGCAGCAGCGCGCCCATGGCGCCGTCGAACGCGCCCATCGGCCGTTCCGACCGAACCGCCAGCAGCAGGGCCGGCGATGACGACAGATACGGCGGGGACCGGGTGACGACCACTGATTCGCCGGATTTCATCCGTTCGAACCAGGCGGTGGAGCGAATATAGGCGCCGCTCGGCGTCGGCATGCCCGGCGCCAGACGCGAGGTGCAGACCGGCTCGCCGGTGGCGCTGATGCGGTACAGCGCTTCATACCCCTCCAGGCGGCTGACCAGGGCCGTCAGTCGGGGTTCGCAATACAGGCCCAGGGCCTCGGGGCTCAGCGCCTGAAGCAGGACGGTGGCGCTGTCCAGCCGACCCTTGGCGGCGGCGGCGCTGCGCTCGGCCGCCAGTTGCAGGTCCGCGCGCTGTTCTTCGGCCTGACGCCGGAAACCGGCCTGGGTCTGGACTGCGCTGAGCAGGATGAAGGGCAGCAGGGCGAGCGCCATCGCCAGCCCCAGGCGAAACCGGATGCCCTGGAAACGGGGGGCGGCGAAAGCCCGCCCGAACGACCTCGCAAGCCGGCGCACTAGCCCTGACGGGCGCCGCTCAGCCGGTCGGCGGCCGCCAGAATCGAGCGCATCGCGTCCCCGGCGGATTGACCGTCACGACCATAGTCGCCGCGCTCCAGCGTGGCGTGCAGAGCCCGGCGGGCGCGGCTGACGCGGCTTTTCACCGTGCCGACGGCGCAGTTGCAGATTTCGGCCGCTTCCTCGTAGGCGAAGCCGCCGGCGCCGACCAGGATCAGCGCCTCGCGCTGTTCTTCGGGCAGGGTCTTCAGCGCCTGACGCAGTTCGTCCAGCGCTACCGGCGCCTCCGGATCATCGACGGCGACCAGGGTGCGTTCCGCCGCTTCCTGATCCAGTTGCGACTGGCGCCAGGACCGGCGCTTCTCGGAATAGAACTGGTTGCGCAGGATCATGAAGGTCCAGGCCTTCATGTTGGTGCCCATCTGATAGCTGGCGCGGGCGTCCCAAGCCTTCATCATGGCGTCCTGGGCCAGGTCGTCGGCCGCGGTCGGATCGCCGCACAGGGTGCGGGCGAAGGCGCGCAGATGCGGGATGAGGGTGACCAGTTCCTTCTTGAACGCCGCATCATCGGACGAGGGCGGTTTAGGCGCCGCGCCTGTGCCGCTGCTCATGCCTTGCCTCCGGCCTTGTCGTCGGCCCGGCGTAGGATGTCGAGGAACTCGTCCGGAACCGGCTCGTTCACGACCTGATCGAACATGTGGCGCAATTTCACGCCGATCGCCTGCTGACGCAGGCGCGCTTCCTCAAGGTCCGTCTCGTCAGTCGGGTCTACCGGCTCACGACGGGAGGAATCTGCTGTGTTGGTCATGGAGAGAACGGCCGCCACCCTTGAGCGTTCAGATATACTGGAAGCTGGAAACGCCGCTTCCGTTCCCGGGTTCCTAGCTTGAAGATATTTCCGTCTCAAGCTTGTGAGCTGACGCGGAACCGTGACCGATTTGATACGTTGATGGCCTGTTCCACGCCTCATGGCTGGATGGGACAAGCTGAATTTTGTCGGGGAAGTAACGAATGAGCCTTCTGGCCAGACTGGCGCCGCATCTGCCCTATGTGCGTCGTTATGCGCGCGCGCTTACCGGGGATCAGGCCACGGGTGACAACTATGTGCGGGTCGCGCTGGAGGCTCTGGCCGCCGGCGAACGGCAGCTGTCGCCGGACATGACCCCGCGGGTCGCCCTTTATCATGTGTTCCACGCCATCTGGTCCTCGACCGGCGCCCAGCTTGAGGACGCCAGCGGTCTGGAAGGCGTCGATGACGCGTCGCGCCGTCTGATGCGCATCTCGCCCCGCTCGCGTCAGGCCTTCCTGCTGACTGCGCTGGAAGGCTTCACGCCGTCCGAGGCCGCGCAGATCCTGTCGACCGCCCCGCATGAGGTCGAGGGCCTGATCGCCTCGGCCCAGGCCGACATCGACGCCGAACTGGCGACCGACGTGCTGATCATCGAGGACGAGGCCATCATCTCGGCCGACATCGAGAGCCTGGTGCGCGAACTGGGTCACAACGTCACCGGCATCGCCACGACGCACGACGAGGCGGTGGACGCCGTGGCGCACATGCGTCCGGGTCTGGTCCTGGCCGACATCCAGCTGGCCGACGGCTCGTCGGGCATCGATGCGGTCAAGGACATTCTGAAGCGGATCGACGTGCCGGTGATCTTCATCACAGCCTTCCCGGAACGTCTGTTGACCGGCGAGCGGCCCGAGCCGACCTTCCTGATCACCAAGCCTTTCCAGCCGGAGACGGTGAAGGCGGCGATCAGCCAGGCGCTGTTCTTCCATCCGTCCCGCCAGAAGGAAGCCGCCTGATTCCAGGCGCGTCTTTGCGAATAAGAGAAAGGGCTCCGGTTCGCGCCGGGGCCCTTTTCATATTCGGCGTCGTTGTCGCGTCGCTCAGGTCACCGGGGCGCTGACCGTCGGGGCGTTGACGTTCGGCGCCTCGCCAGTGGGCGGGTTCGTCGGCTGACCGGTGGCGGTCGTGGGCGCATCCGCGGCGGGCGGGGCGGGGTTGGGGTTGCTGAAGGCGCGGGCGTCGACCGCCTGGTCGCCGTTGTTGACGTTCTGGGCCGCAAAGCCGCCCTGGCTTACCAGCCACATGCCCAGCAGCAGGATGGCGGCCGCGCCGGCCGAGATCACCAGCAGCGTCAGGATACGCACCCCACCGCGGCCCTGACGCACATACTGCGCCTCGACCGGGCGGTTTTCGTTCACGGCATCGGCGGCGCGGGAATGGGGATCGTCATGGGTCATATCATCGGGCTCCGTCTTGTCCTTGGCCAACGCGCCATCCAGCGCGGCTGTTCCGATTCGTCCGCAGGGCGAAAAGTCGAGAACGACCAGGGAACCGGTCCTGCACGTCGTCGTTATCTGTCTGCGGAGGCGGACACGCCCCCCGACTTCAGACTGGCTCTGCCTGTCTGCCGCCTCCGCGCCTCATTCTCGATGATGCCGACTTCAGGCGGGCCTTTCAGGCCCGCCTTTTTTCGTGCCGGCGCATCGGGGCGCTCTCGACATCGGGCCGTGGTGCGGCACTATGGGTCCAGAAAGAAAACGCAGGAGTTTCCCATGACCCGGACCAATCGTCAGTGGGTGTTGCGCCAACGGCCGCGCGGCCTGATCCAGCCCGGCGATCTGGAGCTGATCGAGGCGCCGATCCCCGATCTGAAGGACAGCGAGGTGCTGGTTCGCACCGTCTATCTGTCGCTGGATCCGACCAACCGCACCTGGATGAATGACTCCGAGGGCTATCTGCCGCCCGTCGCGCTGGGCGAGGTGATGCGCGGGCTGACTCTGGGCGTGGTCGAGGACAGCCGGTCCGCCCGGTTCAAGGTCGGCGATGTGGTCACCCCCCTGTCGGGCGGCTGGTCGGACTATGCGGTGGTGGCGGACAGCGGATTGCGCCCGGTGCATCGCTTCCCCGGACTGCCGCTGACGGCCAACCTCAGCGTGCTGGGGATGACGGGGCTGACCGCCTATTTCGGCGTCACCGATGTGCTGAAGCCGAAGCCGGGCCAGACGATGGTGATCTCGGCCGCCGCCGGGGCGGTCGGGTCGATCGCCGGTCAGGTGGCGAAACAGCACGGCGCCCGGGTCATCGGCATCGCCGGCGGACCGGACAAGTGCCGCTGGCTGACCGACGACCTCGGCTTCGACGCCGCCATCGACTACAAGAACGAGGACGTGGGCACCGCGCTGGACCGGCTGGCGCCGGACGGGATCGACCTGAATTTCGAGAACGTGGGCGGCGACATCATGATCGCCGTCTGGAACCGTCTGAACACCCATGCGCGGATGGCGGTGTGCGGCCTGATCTCGGCCTACAACGCCACCAAGGCCCCCCCGACCCCGAATTTCGCGCGCATCATCACCCATCGCCTGACGGTCCAGGGCTTCCTGGTGCTGGACTACGCCCCGCGCGCCCGCGAAATGGTCGAGACGATGGGGCCGTGGCTGGCCGAGGGCAAGGTCAAGTGGAAGGTCCACGTCGACGACGGTCTGGAAGGCGCCCTGACCTCGCTGAACCGCTTGTTCACCGGCGACCATGACGGCAAGCTGCTGGTGCGGGTGTCGGAAGAGCCCGCAGGCTGAACGAGGATCGACGCCGGATGACCGAGCCGCTGCACCTTCACTACGAGGATCTGGCGGTGGGCGAGGTCGCACCCCTGGGCGCCTGCGCCATCGACGAGACGGCGTTGAATCTCTTCGTCGAGCGGTTCGCGCCGGGCTGGGATGTCGCCTACGGCGCGCCGGACGCCATGGTCTATGCGCTGTGGAGCCGGCTGGCGACCGAGAAGGCGGCGGCCTGGGCCCAGAGCAAGGTCCTGGCCGTCGATGGCCTGCGCTTCATGCGCAACCCGCCCATCGGCGAGCTGTTGCGCGGCCGGATGACGGTGATGGGCAAGGATCCGGTCGGCGATGACAAGGGCATCGTCATCGCCCAGCACGACATGCTGGACGAGGCGGGACGGCTGGTCTTCTCCTGCCTGACACGCGCCGTCTTCGCCCGGCGCTGAAGCCCGCGTCTAAAGAAAAAACGCCCCGCCGACTGATCGGCGGGGCGTCTTCATGTCCAGTCGCAGCTCATACGCCTCAAGTAGCGCGAAACGCGATAGGCAGCCAAAAAATCCGCCTCAAGTAGCGCGAAGCGCGGTAGGCGCCCTGGGATTAAGCGTTGGCGGCCGTCGGTTGGGCGGCGGCCCGCTGGAAGGCCATGGCGATCAGGCGATCCCAGCCCAGCAGCGACACCAGGTGGGCGTAGATCTGGCCCAGGGCCCCGTTGTCGCGCAGCTCGGCCAGCTTCTCGGCCGGCAGGGCCTTCAGCTTGTCTTCCGAGATGGCGAAATACTCCGCGATCTTCTGGGCCGGGGCGGCCGAGCCGTCGGCGTTGCGCGGGGTGAAGGCGGCTTCCTTGACCTCGAACAGGTCCAGGTCGCTCAGCAGCTTGACGAACGATTCCGTCCGCTGGCGCTCCTGTTCGAAATTGTTGCAGAATTCCATCGAGTTCTTGGTGTACTCGCTGGGCTCGCCGTTCTCGAACAACGGGGTCTCGCCGCCTTCGACGACAAAGTTGGCGCTGCGGTCGATGCACAGGACCAGGCGCTTGTTCACTTCGTCATTGGCGAAGACGAACGGATAGCGGCGCACGAAGGCCGGGATGTAGGCGTCGGCCTTGAACACGCCGTCCTCGCCGACGAAGAAATTCTCGCCGGGACGCAGGCCCATCACGGCGACGGGCTGCTTGGCCTCGCCGGTGAAGATGATCGGGTACGACAGGGCCGACGGCGCGAACTCGGTCACGGTCAGCGGCACGATGTGCGTCTTGGCCACGAAGCCGAACGGCGACTGGACGAAATTGACGCCCAGCTTGGCGTGTTGCTCGGCCGACAGCGGCTCAGGCTGGCCGTAGAACAGGACGTTGCCGGAGAGCTGGCCGCCGGCTTGGGTGGTGGTGTCGGTCATGGACGCGAAGGCTCTGGTTGAAAATACGAGGTCGGGCCTTCTAGCCCATGCCCGCGCGGGCGGCAAACGGCGCCGCCCGGCGGGGGAATCCGGCGATCAGAACCGGTAGGCGACGCCGACACGCAAGTTGCGCCCCGGCAGCGGCGCCAGATCCTTGAGGAAGGAGGTGTGCTCGCGCACCTCCTGGTCCGTCAGGTTGCGCAGGTCGGCATAGAGCATCAGCCCGGTTTCGCGTGACGGGCTCCAGCTGACGAAGGCGTCGGCCGTCGTATAGGCGTCGGTTGGCAGCTCCAGCGCGGCGATCCGGTCCTGTTCGGCGACGTGACGAAGCTGCACCTTCACTGTCCAGGGGCCGACCTCGGCCACGGCGCGGCCGGTCAGCGACCACGGCGGGATGCGGGCGGGCGGTCCCAGGTCGGTGTCGCCGCGCACCACGTCATAGCCCAGCTCCAGGTTCAGGCTGTCGGCGCCGCTCTCCCAGGCTTTATAGCCCAGTTCGGCCTCCAGTCCCTTGAACGTCGCGTCGGTCTGGACGTAGCGATAGACGTTCAGCCCGTCCTCCTCGTCGCCGGTTGGGACCAGGTCGATGAAACCGTCATAGCGCGCGTGGAACAGGTGCAGGTCGCCGGTCCAGCGGCCCTGCTCGACGTGGACCGTGCCCTCGATCGAGACGACCTTCTCGGACGACAGGTCGGCATTGCCGATCTCGAAGCCGCGGGTAGCGACGTGCGGCCCCTCGGCGAACAGTTCGGCCTCGGTCGGGGCACGACCGTTGCGCGAAACCGACAGGCCCAGGAACAGCGGATCGTTCGGCTTCCAGAACACGCCGGCCGAGGCCGAGACGTTGGTGAAGTCGCGCTGACCTGCGACGCTGTCCAGGTTGCGATTATCGACTCGCAGGCCGCCCTCCATGCCCCAGTCGCCGCGATCCAGCCGGTGCATCGTATAGGCGCCGATCTCGGTGATGTCGGTGCGGGGGACATAGGCTTCGTCCCCCTGGGCGTCGAACTTCTTGCTCAGGCCCTGCACGCCCCAGGCGCCGTCCCAGCCGTTGCGGCGCGCCTGCACCAGTTCGATCCGGCCCTCATAGCCTTCGGAGGTGAAGCGGGTGCCGACCTCGTCCCCCTCGAACTCGGTGTGGGTGTAGTCGGCGTAGCCGCCGGATGCCCGCACCTTGTCGAACAGGCCGGTCGCGAAGCGGTACTCGCCCCGTACGTCCCAGCGCGTCTGCTCCAGGCCGATGGTGACGGCCTCTTCCTCATGGGCGTGATCGTGGTCGTCATGGTCATGATCGTCGTGATCATGCTCATGCGCGTGACCCGGCACGCCATAGTCGCTGTCCGTCCGCTTGACCGACAGGCCGACAAAGCCCCGGTCGCCGATGAAGGACACGCCGCCGCCATAGGCGTTCACCGTGACGAAACTGTTTTCCAGCGTGGTCGCGCCGCCGCCTTCCCAATCCTCGCCCTCGGCCGCGACCTGGCGGCGCGATTCGGCGGGAACGGGGATGTCATAGGCGTCTGCGTCGCGGCGCATGGCGTCCAGGCTGAAGACCAGCGGACCGGCGGCGACCGACACGGCGCCGCCCAGGCTGTAGCCGTCGTCGACGCTGCTGGCCTGGGCCGACAGGCGACCCTTCAGCCCGTTCTCGGGGCGTTCCTCGGCGATGCGATCGTCGATGACGTTGACCACGCCGCCGATGGCCGAGCCGCCGAAGGCCAGGGATTGGGGGCCGCGCAGCACTTCAATGCGCCTGGCCTCACCCGGGTCGGCGGCGACCTGGTGGTCGGGGGACAGGGCGCTGGCGTCGATCATGCCCAGGCCGTTGGTCAGCACCTGCACCCGCGGTCCGGACAGGCCCCGAATCACCGGGCGGCTGGCCCCAGCCGAGAAGCTGGTCGAGCGGACGCCGGGCATGCCGTTCAGCGCGTCGCCCAGGGTCGCGGCCGGGGCGGACAGCAGCGCCTGCTCGTCCAGCACGTCCACGGCGATGGTGCTGGCCCGCGCGCTGATCCCGAACGGCGCGCCGGTGACGATCACGTCGTCGAGCTGGGCGGTCGGGGCCGTGCCGCGATCCTGGGCGTTGGCGGCGGCGGCCAGCGCGCTCCAGCCGACAGCGGCGAGCAGGAGGGAACGGCGGGCGAGGAAGGGGGACATGAGCGGTCTCGACGATACAGCGATGTTTGTGTGTTATGAGATAACATCACATGCCGTCAACCCGCTGTCGGTTGCGGCGGGCCGTCCGACCCATTAGCTGTGGGCCATGGGCGACACCTGCTCTCATCACCATTCCGACGTCGGCCTTGACGCCGCGCAACTTGACCGGGCGCTGGTCGCGGCGGCCGACCGCTGTGTGGCCGAGGGCGAGCGCATGACCGCGCCGCGCCGCCGCGTGCTGGAGCTGCTGCTGGCGGCGGGCGAACCGGTAAAGGCCTATGACCTGATCGCCCGCTTCGGCGCGGACGGTCAGGCGGCCAAGCCGCCGACCGTCTATCGCGCGCTGGAGTTTCTGGAGCGCAAGGGCCTGGCCCATCGCATCGCCTCGATCAGCGCCTATGTCGCCTGCAGTGCGGGCGAGGCGGGCGATCGGGCCCACGCCGCCGCCTTCCTGATCTGCGACTGCTGCGGGGCGACCGAAGAGGTCGGCCCGTCCGGCGGCGACGCCTTCGCCCGCGCGGCCGAGGCGGCGGGCTACGCCATCGAACGCACCACGATCGAAGGCCACGGCCGATGCCCGGCCTGCCGGGTCGCGGCCTGATGGACGCGATCAGCCTGTCGCCGCCGCGCCGGCTGACCGTGCCGATCGACAATCGCTGGGGCGCCGGCGAGATGGCCGTGATGGATTTCGGCGACGCGGCTCGCCCGGTCGATCTGATCTTCGTCCACGCCAACGGATTCAACGCCGCCACCTATCGCAGTCTGCTGCAACCGCTGTCGGGCTCGCTGCGCATCTGGGCGCCGGACCTGCGCGGCCACGGCCGGACGCGGTTGCCGACCCGCCTGGAGGGCCGGCGGGGCTGGCGGGATCATCGGGATGACCTGATCGCGCTGCTGGCGGCGCTGGACGGGCCGCCGGTAGTGCTGACCGGTCATTCCATGGGCGGGACGTCCAGCCTGCTGGCGGCGGCCGAGCGGCCTGACCAGGTGTCGAAACTGGTGCTGATCGACCCGGTGATCTGGCCGCGCGCGGCGGTCCTGGGCTTCAACCTGCCGTTCGCGGGGCTGTTGTCGGGTCGGATCCCGATCGTGCAGGGCGCGCTGCGACGCCGGAACCGGTTCGATGATCGGCAGCAGGCGCTGAACGCCTATCGCGGGCGCGGCGCGTTCAAGGGCTGGCCTGACATGATGCTGGCGGACTATCTGTCCGACGGTCTGGTCGAGGGGGACGACGGCTTCGTCCTGACCTGTATGCCGGAGTGGGAGGCGTCGAACTATGCCGCCCAGGCGCACGATCCGTGGCGGGCGATGGCGCGGCTGGACCGGCCGGTGCGCATCCTGAAGGGCGAGTCCGGCTCGACCTGCGCCGTTCCAAAGTCGCCGCGTGGCCTGCCGCATGTGACGGTCGAAATGGTCGCGGACGGCACCCACTTCCTGCCCATGCTGCGCCCTGACTTGGTGCGCGACGCCCTGCTGGACGCGGCGATCTGAGTCTGCACACCGCTCTGGCGCGGCGACGGCCGGGGCGCTAAACCGCGCCCAACGACAAGAACGGAAATTCCAAGGGAAACGCTCAAGCCATGCGTGACATTCGCCATTTCATCGACGGCCAGGCGTTCGACGGCGCCTCGGGCCGGTTCGGCGACGTATTCAATCCCAACACCGGCGAGGTTCAGGCCCGCGTCCAGCTGGCCACGGTCAGCGAGATGGACCGCGCCGTTCAGGCCGCTCAGAACGCCTTTGACGGCTGGTCTTCGACCAATCCCCAGCGCCGCGCGCGGGTGATGTTCGAGTTCAAGCGTCTGGTCGAGGCGAACATCAACGAACTGGCCGAACTGCTGTCTGCCGAACACGGCAAGGTCGTCGCGGACTCCAAGGGCGACATCCAGCGCGGTCTGGAAGTGGTCGAGTTCGCCTGCGGCATCCCGCACGCCCTGAAGGGCGAATACACCTGGGGCGCGGGTCCCGGCATCGACGTCTATTCGATGCGCCAGCCGCTGGGCGTGGTGGCGGGCATCACCCCGTTCAACTTCCCGGCCATGATTCCGATGTGGATGTTCGGCGTGGCCATCGCGGTGGGCAACACCTTCATCCTGAAGCCGTCCGAGCGTGATCCGTCCGTCCCCGTCCGTCTGGCCGAACTGATGATGGAAGCCGGCGCCCCCAAGGGCGTGCTGAACGTCGTGCACGGCGACAAGACGGCGGTCGACGCTATCCTGGAGCATCCGCTGGTTCACGCCGTCAGCTTCGTCGGCTCATCGGACATCGCCCACTATGTCTATCAGAAGGGCGCCCAGAATCATAAGCGCGTCCAGGCCATGGGCGGCGCCAAGAACCACGGCATCGTCCTGCCTGACGCCGACATGGATCAGGTGATCAAGGATCTGTCGGGCGCGGCCTATGGCTCGGCCGGCGAACGCTGCATGGCCCTGCCGGTGGTGGTGCCCGTGGGTCAGAAGACCGCCGACGAACTGCGCGAGCGGATGGTGGCCGAGATCCCGACCATGCGGGTCGGCGTCTCGACCGACGCGGGCGCCCACTATGGCCCCGTCGTCACGGCCCAGCACCGCGAGCGCGTGGCCGGCTGGATCGAAAAGGGCGTTCAGGAAGGCGCCGAACTGGTCGTCGACGGCCGCGACTTCAGCCTGCAGGGGCACGAGAAGGGCTATTTCATCGGCCCGTCGCTGTTCGACCATGTGAAGCCCGAGATGTCCTCCTATCAGGAAGAGATCTTCGGCCCGGTGCTGCAGATCGTCCGCGC
>Ga0160449_1000217_pt1 | contig 44901 bp, 45 predicted proteins | sample HID1975I_E1MG_FD_108216 | JGI IMG/M metagenome (GOLD analysis project Ga0160449, IMG submission 108216) | Enriched soil microbial communities from UW Madison campus, WI, USA - HID1975I_E1 MG | ecosystem: Environmental > Terrestrial > Soil > Unclassified | place: USA: Madison, Wisconsin...
AGCTGGCCTCGCAGCAGGCGTCGGTCCAGACGGCCCGCGCCCGTCTGAACGAGTCGATCTATAATCTGGAGCTGACGGTCATCCGCGCGCCGACCAACGGCCGCATCGTGCGCCGCTACGCCAACCCGGGCGCCGGCGCCTCGACCCTGAACGTCTCGAACATGTTCGATCTGGAGCCCGAGGCCCCCCGTATCGTCCGCGCCGAGATCGTCGAGGCCGACATCCCCAACATCGCCGACGGCCAGGCGGTCGAGGTCACGGCCGAGGGCGATCCATCCAAGGTCTATGTCGGCAAGGTGCTGCGCCGCGCCGCCGTCTTCGGCGCCCGCAAGCTGGCCTCGGACGACCCCAGCCAGCGCAGCGACGAGCGCGTGGTCGAGGTGGTCGTGACCGCCGACAACGCCCCCTTGCTGATCGGCCAGCGCGTGCTGGTGAAATTCATGAAGCCCGGCGAGACCGCCGGCGCCCGCCGCGGCGACGCCCAGGGCGTGCCCGCCGACCGCGCCATGCAGGCGCCGGCCAAGCGCTAAGTCCACCGCGTGGAGCAGCGGCTCGACCCCGGCGCCTGGCCGCGCCACCGGCACCGGACGGCCTATGCGGCGGTCGTGCTGTCAGGCGGCTATCTGGAAGCCGGGGCGGGTCGCTGGCGGGCCGAGGCGGGCGACGTCCTGGCCCACCCCGCATTCGACGCGCACCAAAATGTGCTGAAGGGTGGGGCCTGGGTGCTGAACATCCCGCTGCCCCTGACCGCCGATCTGCCGCCGGTCTTTCGCGTCGCCGATCTGGACGCGGTGGAACGGGCGTATCGCACCGATCTGCGCGAGGCGGCGCGCCGGCTGATCCCCGCCCAGATTCGCGCCCCGCTGATCGAGGACTGGCCCGACCTGCTGGCCGCCGCGCTGAGCGCCGATCCGGGCTTGTCGATCGGAAGCTGGGCCCGCGCCCACGGCCTGGCCCCCGCCGTGGTCAGCCGCGGGTTCCGCGCGACCTTCGGCGTCAGCCCCGCCGCCTTCCGCGCCGAGCGCCGGGCCGGCGCGGCCTGGCGCGACCTGACCACCACCGCCACCCCGCTGGCGGCCATCGCCCATGATCGAGGCTTCGCCGATCAGGCCCATCTGAGCCGGGCCGTCCGCGCCCTGACCGGGGCGTCGCCGCGCGTCTGGCGACAGGGTCCGCAGCTAGTCAATTCCGTTCAAGAAGCCGCCGACGCCCTGCACTAGGGTGCGCGCGCCGGATCGACCGGCGGACGGTGGAGAACGCCCATGCGCGGCGCGACGACAGCCCTGATCCTGCTTGCCGTGCTGACTACAACCAGCGCGACCGCGTCGCCGCAGACGCCAGAGCAACAGGTGTCCGAGGTCGCCGGCGCCCTGTTGCAGGCGGACGGGCCCCGCGCGCGTCGCCTGCTGGCCGCCCTGCCGAGCGAAGGGCTGGAGCCGAAATTCGAGACCTTCCGCGCCTGCGCCGTGGAACGGCTGAACCTGACCGGCGCCCTGCCCGCCCCGCCCGCCGACGCCCCCTTCGCCCTGCAGGCGCTGCACGCCTATCGCCTGTACTGGCGCGAGGCGATCGATCGGCCGGACGCGCGGGACCAGGCCGAGATCGCGCTGGCGAAACGCCTGGGCGCCCTGCTGGGACGCCCCGAACTGGACGACATGCTGAAGGCCGAGGGGCCGACGCTGGAGCGGATCGAGGCCGAGGGCTGGCATCCGCTGGGCGGGCGCACCGGGCGGCTGCTGGAACTGATGCTGTGGCGCGAACAGGACGCGCGCGAGGTCAGCGTCGCCCTGCCCGAGGGGTCATACTCCACCACCCTGATCCTGCTGGACGGGTTCGAAAGTCAGGGCTGGTCCAACTGGATCACCTGCGACCGCACAGGCACGGGCGGCTGGGCCAAGCCCGAGGGGCTGTACGCCATCGTTCCGGCCTATGCCTCGCTGGACGACGAGAATTTCCGCGTCAACTTCCTGGCCCACGAGACCCAGCATTTCGCCGACAACGCCGCCTGGCCGGGCCTGCCTGGATGGCAGCTGGAGTTCCGGGCCAAACTGGCCGAACTGGCGCTGGCCGACACGACGCGCGAACGCATCCTGGGCCGGTTCGAGAGCAATCAGGGCGACGATCCGGCCGACGCCCACAGCCACGCCAACCGCCGCGTCCTGACCGCCCTGAGACGCCGCCTGGATCTGCCCGCCGACGCCGACCTGAAAACCGTCGCCCCCGACGCCCTGCGCGCGGCCGCCCTGGCCGAACTGCGCGCCGACACCGCCGACCGGCCGGAGCCGGCGAACCGCATCCGCGCGCCATACTAGGCGGCCCGCACAAGGCCGCCGAGCTCGGATTGTGAGTTTTAAGCACAAGGCCGGGCCAATAAGTCGCTTTCCCCTAGCGGGCCGGTTCGCCAATCAGCGCCATGACCTTCGGCCGCCACCTTGTCGTTCCCGTCCTGGGCCTGGGCCAGATCGTGGCCTTCGCCTCGAGCTACTATCTGCTGGGCGTGCTGGCCGATCCGATGGCGCGGAGCACCGGCCTGCCACCCGGCCGATTGTTCGCGGCCCTGTCGGTCGCCTTCCTGATATCCGCCGCGCTGACCCCTGCGGCCGGGCGCTGGATCGAGCGGCGCGGCGGGCGGCGGGTGCTGTGCTGGGCCCATGGGGTCTTCGCCACCGCCCTGTTGCTGATGGCGGCCGCGCCATCGCCGTGGGTTCTGTTGGTCGGCGTCGCGGCCCTGGGCCTTGGGATGGCGATCGGCCTGTACGGCACGGCCTTTGCGGTCCTGGTCGAGATCTATGGCGCGGCGGCGCGGCGTCCGATTACGGCCGTTTCACTGCTGGGCGCGCTGGGCGGCGGGCTGGGCTGGCCCATCAGCCGGCTGCTGGTCGAGGCCGCCGACTGGCGCATGGCCTGCGCGGTCTGGGCGTTGGCCCATCTGCTGCTGTGTCTGCCGCTGACGGTCCTGTTCCTGCCCCGGCGAGACATCCCTTCACCCGCCGCCGCCGCCCCGCGGGAACGGGTGCACTGGAACCGACGGATGATCCAGATCGCGGGCGTCTTCGCCGGGGGCTGGATGGTGGCGACCGCCATGGCCGCCCATCTGCCGCGCGTGCTGGGCGAGCTGGGCATGACGGTCGAGGCCGCCGCCTGGGCCGCCGGGCTGATGGCGGCCAGCGCGGTGGCGGCGCGGCTGTTCGACCTGATCGTGCTGCACCGCTCGCACCCTGTCCTGACCGTGCGGATCGCCAGCCTGTTCCACCCCGCAGGGGCCGCGCTGGCGATGGCCGGAGGCGCGCGTCTGGCCCCGCTGCTGGCGATCGGACAGGGGGCGGGCAACGGTCTGTTGTCGGTCGCATCGGGCGTGCTGCCGCTGCATGTATTCGGGCCGGATCGGTATGCGGTTCGACAGTCGCTGTTGCTGACGCCCGCGCGCTATCTCCAGGCGGGCGCCCCGGCGGTCTATGCGTTGGCGCTGGAGGTTTCGCCGGCAGCCGCCCTGACCCTGTCCAGCGTGATCTGCCTGGGCATGTTCGGCCTGACGTTGGGCCTGCAGGGCGGCGGACATCTCGAGCATCTGGTCGAAAATTGAAAAACCCCGGCCGTTCTGACCGGGGCTTCTGGGGACGATCGGCGCGGCGCGACTACGCGCGCGGCTTCTTGATCGTGATGGGGACGAAGTTCGACGGGTGACTGACCACACGCTGGTCCGCCGGGTTCATCTGCTTCGTATTGACCAGCATCCCGCCCCACAGGGCGAAGGACATCATGGCGTGTTGGAGATTTCTCTCTCTGTCGTTCATTTTTGGCGTCTCCTTTCGCTGAACGATGAAAAGAGACGCGTCGTGCTTTTCGGGGGTCTCACCCTCATAGTCGTTTCGCGTCAGGGTTCATTATGGTGAAGCCGGTCGTAAATTGCAAATTTAATAGTCCGACTCCGGACCAGTTGTAGCCGTGTTGTCAAAAACCAGATGAGCCAGAGCCCCTCGCCTCCGCCCCGCGCCATCGCCACGCCGTGCGTTCAGGTGTGCGTGGTCGACGGCCCCAGCGGCCTGTGCCTGGGCTGTTTCCGGACCCTGCCCGAGATCGCCGGCTGGTCGAAACTGACCGACGAGCGGCGGGCCGAGATCATGGCCGAGCTGGCGTCGCGCCGCAGCCGCATCGACCCGGCCAAGCTGGGCGGCTGACCGCCGCGCCGCGTTAACCCCCCGTCAGCCACGTCGTTTCACCGCATCCCAACGGACGGGCGCCACAGTGGGATACGGCCGCAGCAAGCGGTCGCCGACCTCTGGCCCCGATGATCCGTATCGATCTCCGTTCCGTCGCCATCATCGCCCTGGCCGTGGCCTCGTCGCTGACGACCGCCTATTGGCTGGACCGGTTTGACGGACGCGGCGGTCAGGCGCAGGCGGCCATCGCCCGCTCGGCGGACGGCCATTACTGGACCCAGGCGATGGTCGATGGTCAGCCGGTGCGGATGCTGGTCGACACCGGCGCCAGCGTGGTGGCCCTGACCCGTCAGGACGCGGCGGCCCTGGGCGTCACGCCCGACGCCAGCCAGTTCACGCTGAAGGTCCAGACCGCCGCCGGCGCCGCGCGCGCCGCGCCGGTGCAACTGGCCCAGATCGCCGTCGGGGGCGCCCGCGTCGAACGGGTCACGGCGCTGGTGGTCGAGGACGGCCTGCCCCACTCGCTGCTGGGCATGAGCTATCTGGGACGGCTGAACGGGTTTCAGGCCGGGCCCGACGGGCTGACGCTGAAGTCTTAGGCCCCCTTCAATATCCTCCCCCGTTTACGGGGGAGGGGGACCGCCGCAGGCGGTGGTGGGGGCGACCCCATCCGCCCCGCCTGACCTTGCCCCCTCCACCATGCTCACGCATGGTCCCCCTCCCCCGCTTCGCAGGGGAGGATCGCAGAATCACAACGCCTTCAGCACCACCGATCCGGCGGTCAGCAACAGGTAGACGGCAAAGGCCTTGCGCAGGATGCGGCGGTCCAGACGGTGCGCCAGCCGCGCGCCGATGGGGGCGGTCAGGGCCGTCAGAACGCCCATGACCAGTGCCGCCGGAACATTGACGTAGCCCAGCGAAAGCGGCGGACGGCCCGGGGCGTCCCAGCCGAAAAACGCGAAGCCGAGCGCGGCCGCAGCGCCGATGGCCAGGCCGAACCCGCTGGCCGTGGCCACCGCCTGATGGATCGGCCGCCCGCACAGCGTCATGGTCATGCCGCCCAGACTGCCGCCGCCCACGCCCATCATCGCCGACAGCAGGCCGATGGCCGTGCCGATGCCGCGCCGTCCCCAGCCGGTCGGCAGATCCTTGCGCAGGGTGATGTGATCGGGCAGCAGGCCCATCTGCGCCGCGACCAGCAGCAGACAGACGCCGTAAACGACGGCCAGCCCCTCCATCGAGGTCAGGCCGGCGACCGCCGCCCCCGCCAGTCCCCCGAACGCGACCCACGGCGTCCAGCTTTTCAGCACCGCCTCGTCCACCGCCCCGTGCGCCCGGTGGGTCGCCAGCGACCGCCACGAGGTGGCGACGATGGTCAGCAGCGAGGTGCCGACCGCGACGTGCAGATTGCTTTCACCGCCCACGCCCAGCACGGCGAAGGCGTAGAACAGCGCCGGCACCAGCACCGTGCCGCCGCCGACCCCGAACAGGCCGCCGATCACCCCGGCGACCGCCCCCGCCCCGATCAGGGCGGCGAACATCAGGGCCAGTTCGGAGAGCGGCAGTCCGTTCACGCCGCCTCGTCTTCGGCGCCGTGATCCCGCCGCGCCTCGGCCTCGCGGACGGCGTCGGCGGCGCGATCGACGACGTCCAGCCCGGCGCCGGGGCGGATGGCCTCGACCGTCAGGATGCGTCGGAAGGCGCGGGCGCCGGGGCGGCCGTGCATCAGGCCCAGCATGTGGCGAGTCATCTGCGGCAGGGGCGTCCCCTCCTCCAGCCGCGCGGCCAGATAGGGGCGATAGCGATCCAGGGCGGCGAAGGCGTCGACATCGGGCGTATCGGCGCCGAACATCCGCCGGTCCGCCTGGCCCAGCAGGGCCGGCTCGTGATAGGCGGCGCGGCCCAGCATGACACCGTCCAGTCGCACCCCGTCGTCGGCGCGCATGTGCGCTTCGGCCTCGTCCAGCGAGGCGATCCCGCCGTTGATGGAGATGTTCAGATGCGGCCGCTCGGCCTTCAACCGGCGGACCAGGGCATAGTCCAGCGGGGGCACGTCGCGGTTCTCTTTCGGCGACAGGCCCTTCAGCCAGGCCTTGCGGGCGTGCACGATGAAGGTGTCGATGCCCACAGCGGCGCTGGCGTCCACCGTCGCGAACAGGCTGACGGCCGGATCCTGATCGTCGACGCCGATGCGGCATTTGACGGTGGCGGGGATGCTGACGGCGCCCTTGATCGCAGCCATGCAGTCGGCGACCAGTTCCGGCTCGCGCATCAGGCAGGCGCCGAACTTGCCCGACTGGACCCGGTCGGACGGGCAGCCGACGTTCAGATTGATCTCGTCATAGCCATAGGCCGCGCCGATCCGCGCCGCCTGCGCCAATTGCGCCGGGTCCGAACCGCCCAGTTGCAGCGCCACCGGATGTTCGACCGCGTCGAAGCCCAGCAGCCGGTCGCGGTCGCCGTGGATCACCGCCGGCGCCGTCACCATCTCGGTATAGAGCAGCGTCCGCGCCGACAGGGCGCGGTGGAACACTCGGCAATGCCGGTCGGTCCAGTCCATCATCGGGGCGACGGACAGTCTGCGGTCTAGCGGCTGGGCCAAGGCGGGCTCCGGGGGAAGGACGCCGCCTATCTAGGGCAGAAGGCCGTCCGGCGCCATTCCGCGACAATCCTCCCCCGTTTCGCTGCGCTGCACGGGGGAGGATCAACATGTTCAATCCGGGCTAACCGAGATAGTCAGCAGGTCGTTATAGGCGCCGGACATGGCGCCGCGGACCTGGCCCAGGGTGAAGGTCAGGGGCATGGACATGCCCTCCAGCGTGCGCGGCGGTTCGACCGGCAGGCGGGTGATCCGGTCCAGCGGCACATCGGCCCCGTCCAGCGCCACCTGATAGCCGATATAGCCCGGCGGCCCGATCAGCGGCTTGCTGGCCAGCCGTCCACGATGCTCGGAATCGAAGGTCACGGTGGAATGGGCGTTGGCGCGGATCTGCAGATAGGCGCGGCGGACCGCCCCGGTCTCGGCCTCGCCGAAATCGATGGTCTCGACCGACGCGCCCGAGCCATAGGCCCCCGCCGCCCCGGCGATGTTCATCTGGGCCCGCGCGGGCGACGAGACGCTGATCTCGACCGGCAGGGGCGAGATCAGGGGCGTCCCGTCCAGGCCGCGCACCGCCAGCCGCATCTCGACCGCATAGACGCCGGCCGGAATGACCAGCGCCTCGGCCACGCCCACGTCGAACTGGGCCATGGCGCTGCCCCCCGCCGGAACGGTCATGGCGTAAGTGAAGGTGGTCAGTTCGGTCCGGCGCAGGTTCGAGGTTTCGCGCGGGCGAAAGGCGATGGGCGCCTCGCCGGCGAACAGCTTGGGGATGGGCGCGTCGGCCAGGTCGGTGAAAAGCAGCACCACCTGGCAGGCGGTGTCCGACGCATTGGACAGCTCCAGGTCCAGGTCGCCGGGGGGCGAGGCGATGACGTCGAACGGATCATAGTCGATACGCACCGTCGTCGGGCTGCGGGTCACCGACAGGTCGCAGGCCGGAGCCGGGCCGGCCATCACGGCCGCGCCCCCCGCCAGCCCCCAGGCGAGAAACCACAGCCAGACCTTCGAGCCTCGGATTTTAGGGGTTCGATTGGATGATGCCGACATCGACCAGTCCTTCCTTGTCCTCGGGCACTACGAACTCGCCCACAACCGCCCCGTCGACGACCATGCGGTAGCGGCCCGGCGCCAGACCGTCGCCGACGAACCTCCCGCTGCGATTGGTGAAGAACAGGCGCGGCTCGACCGCTGTTCCGGCGTCAGGCGCGGCGCCTATCGGCTCGATCATGCCGCTGACCAGGGCCAGCGGTTCGCCGGCCTTCATCAGCACGCCCATGGCGGTGCGCGACGCCGCGCTGCCGATGCGAACGCGATAGCCCGAGCCATAACCGGGGAAGGCCGTGATCAGGCCGCTGCCCAGGTCATAGCCTGCGGGCAGCGGGTCGACCTGCAGCACCATCCGGTACTGGCCATAGGAACGATTGATCGGCGCCAGCGGCGGGCCGAACAGGCCGGACCGGGCGATCGCGCGACCGCCGCCGTCGGTCAGGGTCAGTTGCGACTTGCGCAGCGTCGGGTGGCGGGTGGCGATGATGAAGCCCTCGCGCGAGGGACGGCCCATGGCCAGGACGCCGTCGGCATAGCCGATCGTCGTCGACAGCCGCCACAGGGACTCCAGGCTGCTGGCGCCGCCCGCCTCGGTGTTGACCAGCCGGTTGGTCACCAGCTGACTGTCGAACCGGTTGTTGATGTAGCGCAGGTCCGCCGTCAGGGCCTCGCGGTCGCGGTCGCGGCTGATCCGGACGGCGCCGCTGAGGTCGTTCAGGTCGCCGGTCGATGCGCGGCCGATCCCGACCTCGGCAAGATCATTGCGGGAATCGTAGCGGGCCGTCCCGGTCCAGCGGTCGCCCAGACGCGTCAACAGCGAGATGCCGAAGCGGTTGTCGGTCTCGCCGGGATCGCTCTCCTGGCGGCTGAACGACAGGTTGACGCCAAAGCGGCCGAAGGTGCGGCCCAGGGTCATGTTGTACGACCTCTGATCCGGAAAGGGATCGCGCCCGTCGATGGTCGCCGCGCCCAGCGTCAGCGAATAGTCGCGGAAGCGCGAGAAGACCTGGGCCGCCGCGCGCCACCGTTCGCGAACGCCGCCATCCGTGGCGAAGGCGTCCTGGAAATAGCGGGTGGCGGCCTGGAACGAGGCGGTGAACCGCGTGTCCTGATGCTCGAACAGGCTGAACTGGCGCAGGAAATCGACCGCGCCGATCGCCCCGTCATGCCCCGTGTCGCCGTTGTGGCTGGCCGAGGCGGACCATTGGAACAGCCCCATCCGCGTGCCCTGGACCGCGACCAGGCCAGCCTGGCTGCGCGCGCCGACGGCCTGCAGATTGCCGCCGACGGTCAGGGTCTCGGTCAGGCCGTAGCGGGCGAAGCCGCTGCCCGCCAGCGTGTCGCTGTAGCGCAGCCGCCCTTCCTCGACCATCCCGGCGGACAGGCCGAAATCCATGATGCCCCTGCCCAGCAGGCCCGAGCCGCCGAACAGGTCGAAGACCGCGATCTCGCGCCGGCCCCGGTCGTCGTCGACCAGCAACCGCACCGTGTTGGCCCCCTGGCCAAAGGGAAAGTCCGCCAGCGAGAACGGGCCCGGCTGCAGCCGCAGCCGCTCGATCACCACGCCGTTCACCTCGACCTCGACCAGGGACTCGCGGTCCAGCACAAAGGCCTGGCGGCCCGACGGGCGGATGTTCTGGAACGGCCGGATCACCGAATAGGCGCGCGCGGCCGAGAGCCCCAGGATGCGGTTCGAGCCCTGGAACGAGTCGATCGGCGGCGCGAACTCGCCCGCCGTCAGCCGGATGGCCGACGAGAAGATGTCCTTGGTCAGCCGGATCTCGCGACGGCTCCACTTGTCGTCGCCGCTGCCGTCATAGTCGAAGCCGGTGGACAGGGTGACGCCGTCGAAGCCGCCGAAATTGGCCAGCAGATCAACCCCGCCCTGCATCGGACTGAAATCGTTCCGGTCGTGGCTGTAGCGCTGGCCGACGTTGAACGTCGCGCCGAACGCAAAGGGCTCCGGCTGCTCATAGTCGGTCGGATCGACCTCCTCGCGCTGGCCCAGCGACACATTGTGCAGAGCGCGGGCGGTCGGCTTCAGATCGACCACGAACGACAGGGCGAAGGTGTCGAAACTGATCGAGAAGTCGCTGGTGGTCAGGTCCTGCATGGCCACCCGCTCCTGCCCGCCGATCCGGGTGCGCAGGGCCTCGTAGGCGGCGCTGCTGAGCACAGGCTTGAGCAGATCCAGCAGCAGGGTGGCGTTGACCAGCCCCCGGCCGCTGATGTCCACCTGGCCGTTGATGTCGCCCAGATAGCGGTTGTCCAGGATCAGCGGTCCCTGCACCGGCATCAACGCCACGGCCTGGCCGGTCGGAACCTGGGACGTGGGCGCCGGCGCGGTCACCATGATGGGTGCGGGACTGGTCGAGGCCGCGATCAGCAGCGGCGCGGCGGCCGGATTGGCGCCGACACCCACCGCAGGGCGCCCGGCCGAGGCCGCGTCGTCTGCCGTGGCGGGCGCCGCCGTTGGCGCGGCGGGCGGCGCAGGCTCGCGCTCGATCCGGGCGGCATAGGCGTAACGCCCGCCCGCGGTGCGCATCGGCGCATCGGGATCGGTGACAAGCTCGAACGGCGCGGCCAGTGCGTCGGGAGCCACGGACAGACCGGCGCCGATGCAGACGGCAGTACGCCAGACGCGCGTTCCTCTACGCGCCTGGCGCACCGGCGTCGCAACTACCGGTCGAGGGGGGATCGACCCGGTCACGGCGCTCTCTTACTGCGGAGTGATGCTGGCGGTGACGTCACCCGACACGCCCGCGACCTGGTCGGCGGGAATACGGATGTGGCGCACGCCCCCGGCCTGCAGGGCGCTGACTTCGCCCAGTTCGACCTTGGTGGCGTCGACGTCGACCCGCTGGCCTCCGGCGCCGGTCACGGCGTAGCGCGCCGTCCGCAGATGGGCGATGCCCGTTCCGCTGTTCCTGACTGTGACCCTGACGTCGCCGTTGGCCTCGCGCCGGGTATCCGACAGTTCGAGCCGGGGCGCGGTCCCCGAAGGCGAGACAAACAGGTGGGTGTTCACATTGAAGGCCACCTGGACCTCGGCCCCGACGGGCGTGCTTTCGTCCGCCGCCAGCCGCACCGGCAACTGCGCGGTGCGAACCAGGTACATCCGCGGTTCCGAGAACTGTTGCGGCCCGACGTATCGGATCTGGACCACCTGTTCGCGATTGGGCGGAATGATGGACTGGGGCGGGAAGAGAAGAAGGTCCTCCTTCTCTTCGGTCAGGGTGCGCCGGCCGTTTTCGTCCAACGCCATGCGGAAGGGCGTCAGCTCGACGGTGATCGGCTGGGCGCTCGTGTTCTTGACGCTGAGACGATAGCCGATGGCGGCTTGCTGGGGCGTGAGGCGGGTGACCATGGGGGTCACGTCAATGGCCTCGGCCGGAACGGTAATGGCGATCAGGGTCGCAGCGACGGCCATGGCCGCCAGATTCTGGATACGCATCGGTAGTCCCCCCTATGCGTGTGGATTGTACGGAGCACTCTCTTCAGGCGTGGAAGAAGGCGGGGGCCGCCGAAGCGGCCCCCGACAACAGCCCCTGCGGCAATCAGGCCGGGTTCAGGTCGAAGTAGAAGGTTTCGCTGTAGGTGTCGGCCGGGGCAGCCAGGGCCTCGGACACGGAGCCACGGCAGCCGGTCGAACCATTGCCACCGTCGTTCGGATCTTCCTGCGGCGGGTTCGGGCCTTGCGGCGAGTCGCTGTAGCAGAGGTTCAGGAAGAAGTCGGCCAGCACGCCGTTGGCCAGACCTTGGCTGTAGGGCGCGTTGGTGACGACGGCCGGGCCACCGGGATAGGTGTCCTGGGGCGCGAAGCCTAGCGAGCTGGCCGGAGCGGCGACGACCAGTTCCCAGTCATAGTTCACGGTGTTGTGGCCCGTGGGGTGGCCGGGGTTGGCGGCCAGACCGAAGAAGTCGCCGTTCTTGAACGACGAGGTCAGGATGGCGCCTTGCGGGTCGTTACAGGCCAGACGCAGGGTCGACACTTTCTGACGGTTGCCGTTGGCGACCGAGACGTTCGAGCCGGACACGTTGGCCAGCTGGATCGAGCAATAGTCAGCCACGTTGGTGCTGACGTTCAGGGTGGTGTCGGGCATGGCCATGGCCGAGGCCGGCACGATCAGGGCAGTAGCAGCTGCCGCAGCAAGAAGCATACGCATGTGAGTCTATCCTCCAAGGACTGATTATTATTCAGCCGCCCCCACCATCTACAGTGACGACCGATGACGAATACCGTCACCAACCGTTCTATCGAGGGCCGGATGCGCCCGCATCCGCATGCCTACTTATCTTAACCAACCGTTAACCAGCGCTACCTTCCTCACTACTCGATTATGACTATTACGATCGCGCAACAATGTGGTCAGAACAGAAGGTTGCAGGACCGGCGCAGGGCCCCGGTCAGCCCCCGCACGCCCAGCTTGGCGTAGATCGAGCGCAGGTGCGCCCGAACCGTGTGTTCCGAGATGTTCATGTCGTTGGCCACGGCCTTGGGGCATTTGCCGTCGGTCAGGGCGCACAACACCCCCGCCTCGGCCCGTGTCAGGTGAAAGGCGTCGGCCAGGGCGGACAAGGCGTCGGCCGGGGGCCGTTCCTCGCTGCGCAGGGCCAGGATGGCCCGCTGTTGCCCCGCCACCCCATAGACGGCGGCGGCCAGCCAGGCCCCGTCGCGCCCCCGAAGGATCATGCGGTGCCGGCCGCTGCGGCCCGAACTGACGGCCCGCAGCCCCTGCGTGAAGGCCCCGTCGCTTTCTGGCGAGCCAAAGCGCAGCACACCTCCGTAGTCGGTGGCGAGAACGCCCCGGCTCAGGGCGTCCTGAGCCGCGCGATTGCTCGCCAACACGCTGCCGTCAAAGGCGATCGCAAGCCGGGGCTCGGGATCGAGATCAAACCAGACGTCTACATCGGTCACCAATCGAGGCGTTTCGCCACTGGTCCGTTCCGGCGTGGCGTAAAGCGCGTCAACCATGCTGAGCCCTCCCTCATCACGACTGCTCGCATTTCTGCGTTATCCACAGACAGCTAACCATATCGATACCCGGAAGCAAGATAGTCAACATTGCTACCCTACTTGTTAAAAAAGCTCGATTTCTGAAATGCCGATTTCAATTCAGACGATATGATGTGGGGTCACAGATGAGCACCACCATACCTCCATATTTACATGGTTCACTTAACTTATGATGTGTTCGCGCTAAGCTTCACCATTGATGTATGGCTAAGCTGAAACCGGTGTCTTTCACGTTTTCGTGTCGAGCAGGCAACCAGGCGCACCGACCTTGACGTAATCTTTCACGAGTCAGGTATTCAACAATCCACAGGGCTGTGGAGCTTAGGCGGCGGGCTCTTGTTCCGCCTGCTCGTTCAGCAGCCGCCCTTCGCGCCGGGGCTGGATGTAGGGCTGGGGTTCGGGCGTCGTCATATTGCCGCGCATCAGCGCCCGGCCCGCCGTGATCCCGCCCGACAGCTGCAGCGCCAGACGCTCGTCGTCGCGGCGACGGACATCCTGGATCGTCTCGCGCGCCTCGTCCTCGCTGAAGCCCAGGTCGCGCAGCACCGCCTCGCCGAAGACCAGGGCGGACTCGAAGGTTTCGCGGACATGATAGTCGACGCCCGCATGGATCAGGCGCAGCGAATGCCCCCGATCGAAGGCGCGAACGAACAGTTTGGTCAGCGGGAACTCGGCCTTGACCAGTTCGACGATGCGGTCGGCGATCTCGGGCTTGTCGACGCAGACCAGGATGGTCTCGGCCTTTTCCGCGCCCGAGGCGCGCAGCACGTCCAGACGCGCGCCGTCGCCGTAATAGACTTTGAAGCCGAAATTCCCCGCAGCCTGGATCATCTCGACGTCGCTCTCGATGATCGAGACGTCGACGTCGCGCGCCAGCAGCGGCTGGGACACGACCTGGGCGAAACGGCCGAAGCCGATGATCAGCACCCGCTCGCGCAGGCCGTCCGCGCGCTCGACCCCCTCGGCGTCGTCGGGCGACACCGTCTCGGTCGGCAACAGGCGCGTCGCGATCAGCGCCGTCACCGGCGTCAGCACCATCGAAAGGATGACGATGGCCGTCAGGGCGGCATGAATGCGCCCATCGAACACGCCCGCCACCAGGGCCGCGCTGTACAGGACAAAGGCGAATTCGCCGCCCTGGGCGAACAGGACCGCGCGCTCCACCGCCTCGCGCTCGCGGGCGCGGAACAGGCGGGCGATGACATAGATGCCGACCGCCTTGACCGCCATGAAGGCGATCACGCCGCCGACCACCGTGACCCAGTCGGCGATCACCACCGCCAGATCCAGCGACATGCCGACGCTGAGGAAGAACAGGCCCAGCAGGATCGACCGAAACGGCTCCACATCCGCCTCGAGCTGATGGCGGAAGGTGGATTCCGACAGCAGCACCCCGGCCAGGAAGGCGCCCATGGCCATCGACAGGCCGACGCTGGACAGGGTCAGGGCGGCGCCCACCACCACCAGCAGGGCGGCGGCCAGCATGATCTCGCGCCCGCCGTATTTGGCCAGGATGCGGAACAGCGGATTGACCACATAGCGGCCCGCGACCAGCACGCCCGCCACCGCCGCGACGGCCAGGCCGATGGTCAGCCACAGCGGCCGGCTGTCCTCACCCGCCACGCCGGTGGCCGAGGCGATCACCGCCACGATGGCCAGCAGCGGCACGATGGCCAGATCTTCCAGCAGCAGGATGGACACCGCCCGCTGGCCCGACGGGGCCTGCAGCTCGCCGCGCTCCTCCAGCATCTGCATGATGACGGCGGTGGACGACAGGACGAAGCCCATGGCTCCGATGAAGGCGGTCTCGGCCCGCAGGCCCGCCGCCATGCCGACCACCGTCAGCAACAGGCCGCAGACCATCACCTGAGCCGCGCCCAGGCCGAAGATCTCCTTGCGCAGGCTCCACAGCTTTCGCGGCCGCATCTCCAGGCCGATGATGAACAGGAAGATGACCACGCCGAACTCGGCGACGTGCAATATGGTCTCGGGCTCGCGGAACAGGCCCAGGCCGAACGGGCCGATGGCCAGGCCGGCGGCCAGATAGCCCAGCACCGACCCCAGCCCCAGCTTGCGGAACACCGGCACGGCGATGACGGCGGCGCCCAGCAGGGCCGCGACATGGCCCAAGTCCAGTCCGGTGGTCGGTTCGGCCATGATCGTTCTCTCTCCCGCTAAGCGCCATAGTGGGGACGCCGACGCCCGATTGCGAGAGGGGGGGGGGCCGGCATGGCGATGGGGCCACACCGGGCGAACCACGGCTGCGACACCGATCCAGCGCCACAGTTTCGCCGAACAGGACGCCGCCTGATGGGGCGTCCAGAGGTCAGGGAGAGAACCATGCGCCGCCTGAGAACCAGTGTCGTCGTCCTGCTGAGCCTGTCTGTCGCCGCGCCCGCCGTCGCCCGGCAGGACGCGGTCCCGACGCGGAACAAGCCCGGCGACGGCGTCGTCTCGCCCGCCGCCTGCGCCCCCTATGGCTTCACCCTGCCCGAGACGCGGACAGGCCCAATCGGTCGCCCGATCCCGTATGGCCGGGCGCTGGCCAGCGGGGTCGCGCCGCCACCACCACCACCGCCCCCTCCCGCGCCGCCCCCCATCGGCGTCCAGGCGACCAAGCGCGAGGATCGCGTCGAATACGCCGGTGCGCCGATCGTCCGCCCCGGCCCTGTTCCGCCCGGCCCCGTCATGCCGCGCCCGCCCGTGGACATCGAACGCTATCCGGACGCCACGCCCAATCCGGTGAAGCGCACGGCGGAACAGCCGGTCTCGACCTTCTCGATCGACGTGGATACGGCCAGCTATTCCAACGTGCGCCGCTTCATCGACGACGGCCGCGCCCCGCCGCGCGACGCGGTTCGGGTCGAGGAGCTCATCAACTATTTCGACTATGGCTACGCCCGCCCCGCCTCGGCGGCCGAGCCGTTCGCCGTCAGCACCACCGTCGCCGCCGCGCCTTGGGCGCCGGGCCGTCAGATCGTCCACGTCGGCCTGCAGGGTTATGAGCTGGCCGAGGTCGAGCGACGGCCGCTGAACCTGACCTTCCTGGTCGATGTCTCCGGCTCGATGAACAGCCCGGACAAGCTGGCGCTGGCGCAGAAGGCGATGAACCTGGTCATCGACCGGCTGCGGCCGCAGGACACGGTGGCGGTGACCTATTACGCCGAGGGGGCGGGCACGACCCTGGCCCCCACGCCGGGCGACCAGAAGCTGAAGCTGCGCTGCGCGGTGGCCAGCCTGTACGCGTCAGGCGGGACGGCGGGCGCGACCGGCATGACCAACGCCTATGACCAGGCCCAGGTGAATTTCGCCCGCGACCGGGTCAACCGCATCCTGATGTTCACCGACGGCGACTTCAACGTCGGCGTCACCGACGACAAGCGACTGGAAGACTATGTCGCCGACAAGCGCGGCACGGGGGTCTATCTGTCGGTCTATGGCTTCGGGCGCGGCAACTATCAGGACGCCCGGATGCAGGCCATCGCCCAGGCCGGCAACGGAACCGCCGCCTATGTCGACGACCTGAACGAGGCGCGTCGCCTGTTCGGCCCGCTGTTCGACCGGGGCGCCTTCCCCATCGCCGACGACGTCAAGATCCAGGTCGAGTTCAATCCCGCCCGCGTCGCCGAGTGGCGGCTGATCGGCTACGAGACCCGGCTGCTGAACGAGGAAGATTTCGCCAACGACCGCGTCGATGCGGGCGAGGTCGGCTCGGGCGCCTCCGTCACCGCCGTCTATGAGATCACGCCTGTCGGCGGCCCGGTCCAGATCGCGGATCGCCGCTATGACGCCAACCGGCGACCCTCCGGCGGGGGCGATCCAGCCGGCGAACTCGGCTTCGTCCAGGTGCGCTACAAGCTGCCGGGCGAGGGCCAATCGCGCCTGATCCAGCAGGCCGTGGCCAACCGCGCCGTGGGTCCGGTTTCGGCCCAGCCGCCCGAGGCCACCCGCTGGGCCTTGGCCGTCGCCGCCTTCGGCCAGAAGCTGCGCGGCGACCCGTGGCTTGCCGCCGACTACGGCTGGGACCGGGTGCTGGAGCAGGCGCAAGGGTCGCGCGGCGACGACCCCTACGGCGAACGGGCCGAGTTCGTGCAACTGGTCCGCGCGGCGGCGGCATTGCCGGAACGAAGGGAGCCGTAACGCGATGTCTCCCTCCCCGTCCCGGGGAGGGTGGCTGAGCCCGTAGGGCGAAGCCGGGTGGGGCCGGCAAGGCTGATCAGGCGCACCTTGGCGTCGCCAAGCCCTCCCCACCCGGTCTCCGCTTCGCGTCGACCACCCTCCCCGGGACGGGGAGGGAGAAGGTCGCGCTCTTGCCCAGGCGGACCTACTTCTGCCGCGGGCTCTCCAGCCCGTCATAGGTCGTAACCAGCCGGCCCTCTCGGCGCGCCTTCAGCGCCCGGGCCAGCTCCTCGGCCGCGATCCGCACTTCGGCCTGGATGTTGGTGTCCCGATCCAGGGCGTCGTGGCTGGTGGCGTAGGGTTCCCAGTAGCCGATGTAGCGATCCAGCTCGGCGTCCGGTCCGGCCGGCGTCAACTTCATGAAGCGCAGCCAATCGGCGACCGAGCGGCGGACGTTCTCGGCCCCCTCGACGTCGCCGTGGACGACCACGGAAAAGACGCGCCCCTCCAGATGGCGGGGATAGTCCCAGCCCTCCAGCTCCACTTCCTTGGCCTTCTTCGCGTCCTTGCCGTGGGTCAGGGTCGGGTCAGGATTGCCGCCGTCGGCGCAGACCATCCGATCCATCATCAGCTTCATCGGGCTGGAGACCTGATACCAGTTGACCGGCGTGACGATGAATATCCCGTGCGCTTCCACCCACATCGGATAGATGTCGTTCATCCAGTCGTGGACCTGGCCCAGCGAATAGTTGGGGTAGCAGCTGCACGGCCAGTGACACAGGGCGGCGGCGGTCGAGAAACAGGCCTTGCACGGATGGATGTCGCGGCCGAACTCGCTGGCCAGACGGGACAGGTCCAGCACGACGGTCTCGACGCCCTGCGCCTTCAGGACGTCCTCGGCGATCCGGGTCAGGCGCCAGCTCTTGGACATTTCGCCCGGACAGGTATGCTCGGACCGTGACGACCCGTTGATCAGTAGCGCCCGCAGGGGACCGGAAGGGTCGTCATGCCGGGCCTTGGCGGCGTCCAGCATGGCGCGTGCGTTGATCCAGTCCAAGGCCAGATCATAGTCGGGGTCGGCGTAGCCGGGTCCGGCCTTCCGGGTCACCGGGCTCTTGCGGCCCTCGATATAGCCGTCCCAGGCGACGGCCGCGATCTGGTCCAGCGCCGCCCGCAGGGGTTCGAAGGCAGGATCGTTGAAACGGCTCAGGAACCGGGCCGTGAACGCCTCGCGGTCCAGTTCGGGGCTGGGCATGCCCTTGCGGGGTTCGGGCGCGTCCATGGCTGTGCTCCGGCCCGGCAGGGGCCGGCGGCTTAACGCAGCGCCGAACGTCGCCGTTCCGGAACCGGCGCCGAAGCGACGGGTTCTGTCCGCGAGCCTTTCAACCAGGAGACATCCCCATGAAAGTTCGTGACGTGATGAGCCACGACGTCCAGGTGGCGCGCCCAGGCGACACCATCCGCGAGGTCGCGACCCGCATGGCCGACGGCGATTTCGGCTTCATGCCCGTGGCCGACGGCGAGCGGCTGATCGGCACGGTGACGGATCGCGACCTGACCGTCCGCGCCCTGGCCAGCGGCGCCGTCGCCACGGCCCCGGTGGTCGAATACATCACCCGCGACCCCTTCACCGCCCGCGACGACGACGACCTGAAGACCGTGCTGGACGCCATGAGCACGCGCCAGATCCGCCGACTGCCGGTGATCGACAAGAACGACCGCCTGGTCGGCGTCGTCTCGCTGGGCGACCTGTCCACGCGGGTGAAGGAGAAATACGCCGGCGAGGCGCTGGAAGACATCTCGCGCCCCAACTGAGGCGCGCGGTTAACCCTAGGGCGAAACCCGCCGTTCACGTCCCGCGCGTCATCTTGGCCCGTTGTATCGGAGGGTCGGATGGCGCGCGCGCAATTCCAGAAGGGTCAGAAGGTCTGGGTCGAATGCGTCGGCGCCTGGGCCCATATCGAACAGGTCCAGCCCGTCTGGGCCAAGGGGTTCGATGAACCCGTGCGCGTCACCTATGACGTCGGCCTGGGCCGCGAATTCCTGGCCCACGAGCTGCAGCTGTCGGTCGAGGATCCCGGCGCGGGCGAAGACCTGGGCCGCTGGCGGCTGATGCGCGCCCGCAACAAGTGGCAGGAGCCCGGCGACTGCGCACACCACCCCTATCCCGGCACCTATCCGGTGGTGGTGACGGACAAGGCCGACTGGGGCGGCTGGCGCGTGCCCGGCGCCGAATACGACCGCGATCCCGAACGCATCGAATTCCAGGCCCGGCTGATCGCCGCCTCGCCCAGCCTGCTGCGTCTGGCCGAGCGGCTGATGACCTCGGTCGCCGAGAGCCCCGACGACGCCCCGCCCGAAATGCTGGCCCTGGCCCGCGAAGCGCGCGAGACGCTGAAGAGCGTCACCGACATCCTGGCGCCCGCACCTGAATCCGCACCTCGCACGGGCGCCGCGACGGCGGCCTGAGGCGAACACATGCTCCCCATGAACGGGGGAGGGATAGATCGCCAGCGCCGCCGTTAACCGCGCGCTCGACAGGACTCCCCGACGCAGCCTAGATTCCGGGTCTCGTCGAATCTCCGGGGAGGCCGCCTGTGGCAGGGGCCGAGCGCCGCATCAGTGGACCGGGACGCCGCGCCGCCGATCGGCGCCGTGGGCCGCCCGCATGGGCGCGCATCCTGGTGCTGGCCACGGCGCTGGGCCTGGCGGCCTATGTCTTTCTGGTCGCGCGCGGCCTGTCTCCTTCGGCGCGGACCACCCTGGGCGCCCATCTGGACGACGCCTGGCTGCTGATCGCGCCGCTGGGCCTGGGCGTGCTGGTGCTGATCGGCCTGCTGATGCAACAGATGCGCCAGGCCCGCGACAGCCGCCTGTGGGCCGACACCGAGCGGCGCTTCCGCGTCGCGGTCGAGGGCGCGCGCTGCGGCGTGTGGGAATGGGACCTGCGCGACGAAGAGGTCAATCTGTCCGACTATATGGCCGTGCTGTTCGGGTTCGAGCGCGGCGGCGTGGTGTCCACCGAAGCGATGATGGCCCGCATCCATCCGCGCTATCGCGAGGCGGTCGAACACGCCCTGGCCCAGGCCGTGGCCTTCGGCGCCTTCGAGGTGACCTTCCCGATCGTGATCGACGGCCAGCGCCCGCGCTGGATCGACGCGCGCGGCCAGGCGCGGGGCACGCGCGGCGAAAAGGGCTTCACCAGCATCCTGGGCGTCGCGCTGGACATCACCGAGGCGCGCCGCGCCAAAGCCCAGGCCCAGGCCGCCGAGGGCCGCCTGCGCGACGGCATCGAGAGCGTGACCGACGCCTTCGTCCTGTTCGACAAACAGGGGCGGCTGATCCTGTCGAACCAGGCGTTCGCCGACACCTTCGGCTTCGACCCCGGCGTGGTTCGGCGCGGGGCCTGGAAGGAAGAGCTGAACCGCATCGCCGCCCTGGCGATCAAGGCCGACCACCCCTCGCCCTCCGGCCGCGCCGGCACGCGCGAGCTGGAGCTGCACGACGGCCGCTGGCTGCAGCTGACCGAGCGGTTCACATCCGATGGTGGCACGGTGGTCAGCGCCGCCGACATCACCGTGGTCAAGCGCCAGGAGGCCGAGCGCCGCCGCGCCGCCGACGACCTGCGGACCATGGTCGACCAGCTGGAATCCAGCCAGGAGAAGCTGGCCCTGCTGGCCCGCAAATACGAGGTCGCCATGACCCGGGCCGAGGCCGCCAACCAGGCCAAGTCCGAGTTCCTGGCCAACATGAGCCACGAACTGCGCACCCCGCTGAACGCCATCAACGGCTTCTCCGAGATCATGGCCGCCGAGATGTTCGGCCCGCTGGGCGACGCGCGATACAAGGGCTACGCCCACGACATCCACAATTCGGGCCAGCACCTGCTCAGCCTGATCAACGACATCCTGGACATGGCCAAGATCGAGGCCGGCAAGATGACCCTGCATCTCGAGCCCGTCTCGCTGAAGGAAGTCGGCGACGACGCCGCGCGCCTGATGCGCGGCAAGGCCGAGGAGGCGGGTCTGACCCTGACGGTCGAGGCGGGCGACCTGCCGGTCATTCAGGCCGACCAGCGCGGCCTGAAACAGGTGCTGCTGAACCTCATCTCCAACGCGGTGAAATTCACGCCCCAGGGCGGCGCCATCGTCGTGGCCCTGACCCGCAAGGGCGACGACCGGGTGTCCGTCGCCGTGGCCGACACCGGCATCGGCATCGCCGCCGAGGACCTGGCCCGCCTGGCCCAGCCGTTCGAACAGGTCGAAGGCCAGCACTCCAAGACCACCCAGGGCACCGGCCTGGGCCTGGCCCTGACCAAGGCGCTGATCGAAATGCACGGCGGCCGTCTGGCCATCGAAAGCGAACCGGGGCGCGGCACGGTGGTCAGCTTCGACCTGCCCGTCCGCCACGCCGACGCCCCCGCCGTGGACGAGGCTCGTCAGGCCCGCGCGGCGTGAGGGTCACGGGTCTGAACCACCTGACGCTGGCGGTGCGCGATCTGGACCGGGCCATCGCCTTCTATCGCGACCTTCTGGGCTGTGATCTGCGCGCGCGGTGGGATGGCGGCGCCTATCTCGAGGCCGGCGCTCTATGGCTGTGCCTGTCCGTCGATACGGCGACGCGAGCCGAACCGCATCCTGACTACACCCACATCGCTTTCGACGTGTCGGCCGAGGCGTTTCCCACCCTGTCGGAACGCGTGCGCGCGGCGGCCACCGTCTGGCGCGACGACAGGAGCGAGGGCGCGTCCCTGTATGTTCTGGATCCCGACGGCCACAAGCTGGAGCTTCATGTCGGGTCGCTGACGTCGCGGCTGGAACACTATGATCGCCAGCCGCCGCCCGGATTCACGCGCTTCTAGCCGGCGCCCTGCCGTCATGAGCAGGGCGCGGGAGATCGCCTCAGTTCGCGGGCGGCTCGCGCCGGGCTTCGGGCCGGGCGTCATCGCGGTCGTGTGCGCCGCGGCCGCGCGGACCGTGCCGGGCCAGGATAATCGACAGGGCCTTGCGGTCGTCGGCCTCCAGATCGCTCAGCACGGCGACGGCGTTGTCCTCCAGCCGGGCGCGGCCGCGCAGTTCGGCGGCGCGCGACTGCTCCAGCAGGGTCTTCACCGCGGCCGGATCAAAGGTCGGCTGCCCCGCCAGGTCGATGGCCTGGCGACGGGCGGCGCGGGCGGCGTCGAAATCGGGACGCGCGGCCAAGGCCGCTTCGCGCAGGCGCGTGCGGACCTGATCGCGCACATTGCCGTCCAGCCCGCTCAGCATCGTCTTGAACGAGCCTTCGCGGCCCGGCCTGCGCTGGGCCTCGACCCGTTGCTCGACCCGGTCACGACCGACCGTGACGGTGACCAGGGCGGCGGCCGCGAACAGGTTCAGGGCCACCGACATCGCCAGGGCGATCTTCAGACCTTTAGAGCTCATCCCAGCACCTCCACGTCATCCACGCCGGCCAGCGACGCCTGATACAGCACCGCATCGGCCTGGACATCGGCCGTGACATGCGTCGTCAGGCCGACCCCGAACACCACGCCCGCACAGGCCGCCGCCGCCCAGCCGGCGCCCGACCACCACAGCAGCCGTCCGATATGGAAGCGTGCGCGGGGGCGCAGCCCGGCCTTGGCCGCCGAGGCGATCACCCGGTCCCGCAGCTCGGCCGAGACCACCGGGCGCGGCGCGGCGGCCAGCAGATTGTCCAGCGCCGCCGCCTGGGCCAGCGCAGCGCGGGCCGCCGGATCGGCCTCCAGCAGGGCGCGCGCGGCGTCGCGCTCGGCGTCGGGCCAGCGGCGCAGGTCGGCGCCGTGGGCGTCGGCCAGTTCGATCAACCTGTCGCGGTTCATGCTCATGCTCCTTCAGCCCCGTGTGGCGCGCCCGGGGCCAGATCGGCCAGCGCCTGCCTGAGGCCGCGCCGTCCGCGCGACAACAGGCTTTCCAGCGCCTCGACGCTGATCTCCAAGAGGCTCGCCGCCTCGATATTTCCCAGTTCCTGGTAGTGACACAGGACGATGGCCTCGCGCTGGCGTTCCGGCAGTTTCTGCAGCGCCGCCTCGACCCGCCGCCCTACGTCGGCGGCCAGCAGGCCCCGATCGGGCGCAGCCCCCTCGTCCGGCCGTTCCGGCGGCGCGTCCGTCACGATCTCGCGCCGACGCCGCAGCCGGTCGTAGCAGAGGTTCAGCGCCACCCGGTGCAACCATGTGTCGAACCGCGCCTTGCCCGGCGTCCAGCGGGGGGCCTGACGCCAGGCGCGGATCATCGCCTCCTGCGCCACGTCCTCGGCCTCGACCGGGTCGCCCAGCATGCGCTGCGCCAGCGCCAGCATGCGCGGCAGCTTGCGCGCGACCATGGCCTGAATCGCCGCGGGATCGCCCTGACCCACGCGGCGCAGCAGTTCCTCGTCGGGGTCGGCGATCACGCTCAGGCCGGCCTCTTTCCCAGTCGACAGAAAGGGCCGGCGGCCGGATGGCCGCCTTCCCCGACATCACCCTACTCCGAAGCGGGCGTCGAAGGCGACGCCTGCCGTTGCGCGCGATGCGCTGCGCGGCGCTCCTGACGCTGCTCGCGCATCTGCTGCATGGCCGCGCGACGCTCTTCGGCGACGACATAGCCGTCGCTGTTCGTGTCCAGGCGGGCGAAGGCCTGTTCGGCCCGGGCGCGCGCCTCGGCGATCACGATGGGGCCGCGTTCGCCGCCGCGCCCGGCCTTCTGGCCGTGCATGGCGGGGCCGCCGTGGTGGCGACCGCCGCGCTGCATGCGGGGGCCTTCGCCGCGCGGACCGCGGTCCGGACGGGCCGAGAATTCCTCGCGGCTGATCTGGCCGTTCTTGTCGACGTCCAGACGGTCGAAGCGGGCGGCGGCGCGTTCGGCGCGATGCGCCTGCATGGCCGCGCGCATTTCCTCGGCCGTGACGGTTCCGTCACGATTGGCGTCGGCGGCGGTCAGGCGGGCGACGCGCGAGTCGACGAACTCGGTGCGCGAGACGCGGCCGTCGCCGTCGGCGTCACCCCGCGCATGGTGCGGCGCCGGTTGTTGCTGGGTCGTTTGCTGGGCGACGGCGACGCCGCCCGCCACCGTCAGCGAGAGGGCCGCCAGGCCCCCGAGCAGAATGGTCTTCCTCATGTGGATGAACTCCAAAGGCCCTGTTGAGAGCGGCCTGAAACCGCCCCTGTCAGACCTTCTCACGCGCGTCCGGTCAGTTTCCGTCGCGCACCGGCGGCAGGGTCGCCTCGAAACCCGCGCGCGCGGCGGCGCGATGGTCCAGCAGCCGGGCCTTGAGGGCCGCGAAGTCGGCCTCGCCCAGGGACTGGGCCAGGCGACGCTGGAAGGCCTCGGGTTCGGCGTCGGGGTCGGGCCGTTCATCGAAGGCGCAGGCCAGCACCTGGCTGATCCGCTGCTGGAACCGCCACGCCTCGCGCGCCGCCTCGTCGACGGACAGGGCCTCCAGCGTCGAGACAGTCAGCGGCCGCCCCTCGGCCGCGGCGGTCAGCTGACGATACTGGGCCAGGAATTCCGCATCGACCTGCCCGCCCTCGGACAGCTTCAGGTCCCACAGGCCGCGCGGCGGCCGTTCGCGCATCATCAGATCGCGCATGGCCCGGATGTCGTGGCGCAGGTCGGCGTCGGGCCGGGGCCGGCGCAGCGCCGCCTCGACCGTCGCGGCGACCCGATCGCCGAACGCCGGGTCGCTGGCCCACACCACCCGCGCGCGGGTCAGGGCCATGAACTCCCAGGTGTCGGCCTCGCGGGCGTAGTAGTCCTCGAAGCTTTCCAGTCGCACCGACACCGGCCCCTTGGCGCCCGAGGGCCGCAGCCGCATGTCGACCTCGTACAGCGCCCCCTCGGCCGTGTGCGCGGACAGGGCCGAGATCAGCCGCTGGGTGAAGCGCGCATAGAAGGTTTCGGCGCCCCACCCCTTCGTCGCCGACATTGCGTCCGGCGCGGCGGCGTAGACGGTCATCAGGTCCAGGTCCGAACCCGCCGTCATCTCGCGCGAGCCCGCCTTGCCCAGCGCCAGCACCGCCGTCGCCCCCTCCATGCCGCCGCCTAGACGTTCGGCCTCGGCCAGGGCGTGCGGCGCCAAGGCCTGGATCACCGTGTCGGCCAGTTTCGTATAGGCCCGCCCCGCCACGCGCGGCCCGGTCCGGCCGGTGATGATCTGCATGCCGAAGCGGAACACCTGATCGTGGTGGATGCGTCGGGCCGCGTTCATCGCGCCCTCGAAATCACCCTGGGCCGCGACGGCGGCGGCCAGTTCGTCGAACACGCTGTCGTCCTGATCCAACGGCAGCAGGAAGCGGGCGTCCAGCATGCTGTCCAGCGCCTGCGGACGTCGCCCCAGGAACCGCGCCAGACGCGGGGCGAAGGCCATGACCCCGACCACCAGATCGAACAGGCGCGGTTGGTTCAGGAACAGCGCCTGCACCTGCACCCCGGCGTTCAGACCGGAGAAGAAGGCCGCGAACCGGCGAAAAGCGGCGTCCAGCGCCCCGCTCTCGGCCACGGCGGTCAGCAGGCGCGGGGCCAGCCGGGTGAACAGCTCGCGCCCGCGCGCGGTGCGGGTGGCGGGGATGCGGCCGTGGTGCCAGCTGCGGATCATGTCGGCGATGGCGGCCGGCTCTGCAAAGCCCATCCGGCCCAGCGTCGCCAGCGTCTCGGGGTCGTTCTCGACTCCGGTGAAGACCAGGCTGCCATAGGGGGACGACAGCGCCTCCTCCCCCTCGAACAGCTCGCCATAGCGGCTGTTGACGCCGACCAGCAGCGCCTCGACCCCTGCGTCGAACGTCGCCAGATCACCCTGCCCGGACAGGGCGGCGACGGCGGCGCGGCGCGCGGGATCGGCCGGCAGGGTGTGGCTCTGCTCGTCGTCCAGCATCTGCACCCGATGCTCCAGATCGCGCAGGGCGACATAGGCGTCGCTCAGCGCCTGCGCCGTTTCAGGCGTCACATGGCCGGCGGCGCTCAGCGCGGCCAGCGCCTCCAGCGTGCGGGGCGAGCGTAGCGACGGGTCGCGCCCGCCCAAAATCAACTGCTGGGTCTGGGCGAAGAATTCGATCTCGCGGATGCCGCCCCGGCCCAGCTTCAGGTTGGCGCCCGCCGCGGCCAGCCCCTCGCCGGTCTTGTGGACGTGGATCTGGCGTTTGATCGACTGAATGTCGAGAATGGCCGGATAGTCGAGGCTGCGCCGCCAGATGTAGGGGACCAGCGCCTGCAGGAACTCGGCCGCCGCACCGAAATCGCCGGCCACGGCGCGGGCCTTGATGAAGGCCGCCCGCTCCCAGTTCTGGCCGACCGATTCATAGTAGGCCAGCGCCATCGGGGCCGCGACGGCCGGCGGCGTCGAGGCCGGATCGGGCCGCAGCCGCAGATCGACCCGGAAAACATAGCCCTCGGCCGTCCGCTCCGACAGCAGGGTCGCCAGACCCTGGGCCACGCGGGTGGCGAAAGCCTGGACCTCGACCCCGTCCAGCACGCCCTCCAGCGTCTCGGGCTCGTAGAAGACCGACAGGTCAACGTCGCTGGAATAGTTCAGCTCGAACGCCCCGCCCTTGCCCATGGCCAGGATGAACAGGCCGGGGACCGGGCCGCGCGGATCGTCGGCGGGCGAGGTCAGCTTGCCTCGCCCGCGTTGGTCGACGGCGACGGCAGCCAAGGCCGCGCGGGCGGCGGCGTCGGCGAAGCGCGAGATGGCGTCCGTAACCCGGTCCAGCGGCCAGACCCCGCCCAGATCGCACAGGGCGGTCAGCAAATGCAGTTCGCCCTTCAGCAGGCGCAGCGGGCGTTTGGCGTCGTCGGCGCCGTGCGTCCCGTCGGCCAGCGCCGCGGTGCGCGCCAGCAACGCCTCCAGCCGGTCGTCGGGGTCGCTCTCCAGCACCCCCTGCAGGATGTCCGGCCAGCGTCGCGCGACCCCGGCCAGATAGGGCGAGGCTGCGAACACCGGGGCCAGGGCGGGCCAGGCGGCGTCCAGCGTCGCGCGCCATCCGCCCTCATCGGCCGCCTCGCCCAGCCGCTCTTGCGCCCGCGCCGCCGCTTCGGCGTCGAGGACCGGGCCGCAGGGAGCGATGCGTTGGACCAGCGGGCTCATCCGCCCCTTATGACGCGGGCGGCAGCACCAGCGCCACCCTGAGGCCGGGACCGAAGCCGTCATAGACGCCCGGCCCCTCGTCCAGTTGCACCCGGCCGCCGTGCGCCTCCAGCACCGCCGTGACCAGCGACAGGCCTAGACCCGAGCCGGATTCGGTGCGGCTGTTGTCCAGCCGGACAAAGCGCTGGACCACCCGCTCGCGGTCGTCCTCCGGCACACCGGGGCCGGTATCGGTGGTCGAAAACTCGATCTCGCCCGACGATCGCCGCCGCGCCCGCAGCTTCACCGCCCCACCCGGCGGGGTGTATTTGATGGCGTTGTCGATGACGTTGGCCAGGGCCTGGGCCAGGAAGGGTCGGTTGGCCTCGACCATCAGACCGGTCTCGATCTCGGCCGAGAAATCCAGTCCCTTGTCCTCGGCGGCGGGCTCGTACAGCTCGGCCATGTCGGCCGCCAGTTCGGCGGCGTCGAACACGGCGGGATCCGGCGTGCGGTGCGCCGCCTGCAGCCGGGCGATGGCCAGCACCGTGTTGAAGGTCTTGAGCAGATCGTCCGCCTCGCGCAGCGCCATCTCCAGCGCGCTGACCCCGTCGATCTTGCCCGCCTCGGCGTCGATCAGGGCGACCTCCAGCTTGGCCCGCATCCGCGTCAGGGGCGAGCGCAGGTCGTGGGCGATGGCGTCGCCGGCGTGGCGGATCGAGGCCATCGACCGTTCCATCTGGTCCAGCATGGCGTTCAGCCCCTGACCCAGTTCGTCTAGTTCGTCGCCCGAGCGGCGCACCTCGACCCGCGCCTTCAGGTCGCCGTCCTGGACCGCCGCGACGACGCGGTTCAGCCGGCCCATGACCCGCTCGACATTGCGGCTCAGCAGCACCCCGCCGCCGATCCCCAGCAACAGCACCATCAGCATGGCGCCCCACAGGGCCTGTGTCAGGCGCGACAGGTATTTCTCGGTGTCGCCGACGTCCTCGCCCACGAACAGCAGCTCGCCCCCCGACAGGGTCATCTGCACGCCCAGCGACTGGGTCCGCGTCACCCGCCCGTCGGCGTCGGTGTCAGTGAAGCGGAAGGTCTCCCACTGCTCGCCGCCGCGATAGGTCTCGATCGGCGAGACGTTCAGGTTGCCGGTGATCGGCTCGCCCTTCTCGTCCATCAGCAGATACAGATACGGCCCGCCCTTGATGGTTCGATCCACCAGCGCCTGGTTAAGCGCGTCACGCCCCCGTTCGCGATAGACGGCGGTCAGCACCGCCACCTCGCTGCGCACATCCGCCCGCGCCTTGGCCCGCGCCTCGGACGCCGACGCCAGATAGACATAGGCCAGCACCGCACTGGCCGCCGCCACGAACAGCGCCAGGAACAGCAGCGTCAGCCGGAAGGGTGTTCGGCGGAAGAGTGAGGGGAGTTTCATCCTAGATGTCTCCCTCCCCTTCATGGGGAGGGTGGTCGACGCAACCCAATCCTCCCTCGTTTACGGGGGAGGGGGACCGCGAAGCGGTGGAGGGGGCGGCCACAACCCCAACCTTTTCCGTCCTTGCGCCGTCCATGCGTCAAATCCCAAGCGGAGCGCATGCGGTCGCCCCCTCCACCCCGCTCCGCGCGGTCCCCCTCCCCCGCTGCGCAGGGGAGGATCGAAAACCCTCCCCGGGACGGGGAGGGAGAAGTCGCGCCCTGTCGCTACGCCTCCAGCCGATACCCCGCGCCGCGCACCGTCTGCAGCATGGCGCGTTCGAAGCCCTTGTCGATCTTGGAGCGCAGGCGGCTGATGTGGACGTCGATGACGTTGGTCTGGGGGTCGAAATGGTATTCCCAGACCTTCTCCAGCAGCATGGTGCGCGTCACCGACTGGCCCGCGTGGCGCATCAGGAATTCCAGCAGCTGGAACTCGCGCGGCTGCAGGTCGATCTCCTTGCCCTCGCGGTGAACGGTGCGGGCGATCAGGTTCATCTCCAGGTCGCCGACCTTGAGCACGGTCTGCACGCTGCCGGTCTCGCGGCGGCGGGCCAAGGCCTCGACCCGGGCGATCAGCTCGGCGAAGGCGTAGGGCTTCACCAGATAGTCGTCGGCGCCGGCCTTCAGGCCCGTGACCCGATCCTCGACCTCGCCCAGGGCGGACAGGAACAGCACCGGCGTCTGGTCGCCGCCGCCGCGCACCGTCTCGACCATGCCGACGCCATCCAGGCGCGGCATCATCCGGTCCACGACATAGACGTCATAGCCGCCCTTCTGGGCCTCCAGCAGGCCGAAGGCCCCGTCGACGGCGTGCACGACCTCGTGCCCCGCCTCGGTCAGGCCACGGACCATGGCCGTCGCGGCCTCCGCGTCATCCTCGACCACCAGAATACGCATGAGACCTGCCCCTGAATTGGAATCGCCGCCGATGATAGCGCATCGGCGGCGACCCCGTCAGTTAAGCAATGTTCAGACTTGCGCCTACTCGGCCTGGGGCAGGTCCAGGACCACCGGCGTGTTGCCCTGGGGCGTCCAGACCAGCAGGAAGACGCTCTTGCGGTTCGCCCGCTTGGCCTCGTCCACCGCCGCCTGAAGGTCGGCGACGCGCGTGGCCGGACTGGTGCCCGCCCGCAGGATGACGAAGCCCGGCCGGAAGCCCGAACTGCGCTGCGACGCCTGCGATCCCGTGACGACCAGGCCGTTGACGTTGGCCGGGATCGAATAGCGCTGGCGCAGGGCGTCGCTGATCGGCGCGACGTTCAGCCCGGCGACGGCCGAGCCGTTCGCGCCGGCGGCGGGCGGCGCGGCTTCTTCGTTCTGGGCGCCGTTGCGGCTGGCGTTCAGCTCGGTCTCCGAAGGACGCGCGCCCGAACGGACGGTCAGCGTCTGGCGACGACCGTCGCGCAGCACTTCCAGCCGCAGGGTGTCGCCGGCGCGGGCGCGGCCGACCAGGCGGGTCAGATCGGTCGAGCTGTCGATCGGCTCGCCGTTCAGGCTGACGACGATGTCGCCGGCCTGGACGCCGCCCTTGTCGGCGGGGCCGCCGGGGGTGGTGCTGTTGATGAAGGCGCCCTTGGTGTCGGCCGACAGGCCCATGCTCTCGCGATAGGCGCGCGTCAGGCTGGTGATCTCGACGCCAAGATAGCCGCGCTCGATGCTTTCACCCTTCATCAGGCGGTCGGTGATGCTCTTGGCCACGTCGGCGGGAATGGCGAAGCCGATGCCGACCGAGCCGCCCGACGGCGACAGGATGACGGTGTTGACCCCGATCACCCGGCCATAGACGTCAAAGGTCGGCCCGCCCGAGTTGCCCCGGTTGATGGCCGCGTCGATCTGGATGTAGTCGACATAGGCGCTGTCGATGTCGCGGCCGCGGGCCGAGACGATGCCCGCCGTGGCCGTGCCGCCCAGGCCGAACGGATTGCCCACGGCGATGACCCAGTCGCCGACGCGCGGCTCGGCCGACTGTTCGAAGCTGACGAACGGGAAATTCCCGCCCTCCACCTTGATGACGGCCAGGTCGGTGCTTTCGTCGCGGCCGATCAGGCGGGCGGTCAGCTCACGCTCGTCCGACAGCTTGACCGTGATCTCGGTGGCGTCCGCGACGACGTGATTGTTGGTGACGATGTAGCCGTCGGCCGAGATGAAGAAGCCCGAACCGGCGCCCAGGGCCGTGGTCGAATTGTCCTCGCTCTCTTCGCCGTCCTGGCCCTGCGGACCCACGCCCGGCGGCAGCTGGAAGCCGAAGGGCAGGCCGGGGATGGCCAGTTGGCGCGGCCGCTCGACCCGCGTCTTGACGTCGATCTGGACCACTGCCGGCGCCACCTGCTGGAAGATGTCGGCGAAGGAGAGCGGCGCGCCCGGGGGCGGGGCGAAGGCGGCGCCCGCCGCGCCGGCCGAGGGCGTCAGGCGACCGCTGACGGCTGCGGTCTCGGCGTGGGCGCCGGGCCATTCGATGACCCCGCCCGCCGTCGCCGCCGCCGCGAAGGTCAGGCCGACCGCCGCGCCCAGAATGAACTCCTTGCGCTTCAGCATTTGGTTTTCGCGATCCTCTCACCGGAGCCGATGCGGCTCTCGTTTCGCCTTCTGATATAGGCAGATGGCCGCCATGGCCAACGCCCCTCGACAACACGACGATGGTTGTGCCGCGTCAACGACCGTCGTGAGGCGAGGTTGCGTCCGGAGTTGGGCGAACTGTTTCCGCCTGGAGATAATCCGCCAGCCGGCGCTCCTCCTCGGGCGACAGGGGCGCGGCCTCCTCCGCCCGGCGGCGCGACCGGCTCAGGATCAGGCCCAGCGCCAGAAGCGCCAGCGCGGCCGGACCCAGCCACAGCAGCCAGGTGCCCGCCCGGAACGGCGGGGTGAACAGCACATAGTCGCCATAGCGGGCCACCAGATCGTCGCGGATCTGGGCGTCGGTGCGCCCGGCCGCGACCTCTTCTCGCACCAGCCGGCGCATGTCGGCGGCGACGCCTGCAGGGGAATCGGCGATCGCCTCATGCTGGCAGACGACGCAGCGCACGTCGCGGAACAGGGCCCTGGCCCGCGCCTCCTGCGCCGCATCGGCCAGCGGCTGGTCCGGCGTCGGCGCGGGCTCGGCCGCCATCAGACCCAGCGACGCCAGGGCGATCAGCAGGGCGCGCCTCATGCCGCGACCGCCTTGCGCCGACGCGCCGCGCCGACGCCCAGACGCAACCGCCGATCCAGCAGCGACAGCACCCCGCCCAGCGCCATCACCATCGGCCCCAGGAAGATCAGCCGCGCCCACGGATTCCAGTAGGTTCGCACCGTCCAGGCCTGGCCCGTCGCCACGGTCCCCGGCTCGCCCGCGCGGCGCTCGCCCATGACCACATAGACGTCGTCCAGCCCCCGGAAATCCAGGCCCACCTCGGTCGTCGTCTGACCGCCGGCGGGGAAGAAGCGACGCTCGGCCGTGACGGCTTTCGCCCGGCCCGAACCCTGGGCGGGACGCACGGTCAGACGGCCTTGCTCGGCGATATAGTTCGGCCCCTCAACCACCGCGACGCCGTCCAGCCGCACGGCCCAAGGGCCCGCGCGCATCTCCTGCCCGATAGACAGGGGGGCGACCGCCTCGACCTTGAAGCTGGTCTCGACCACGGCGCCCAGCACGAAGACGCCCAGCCCCGCATGCGCCAGCGTCATGCCCCAGGCGCCCAGCGGCAGCCCCCGCGCCCGGCGCAGCGTCTCCGCCAGCGGCGCGCGGAACAGGCGGACCCTCTCGGCCGTCTCGGCCAGCGCGCCCAGGATCAGCCAGGCGCCGACCATCAGCCCGCCCGCCGCCAGCGCCTTCTTCGGTTCGAACAGCGCCCATCCGGCCAGGGCGAACAGCAGCGCCAGCCCCGCCGCGACCGCCAGCCGCTGCAGCGCCCCGGTCAGGTCGCCCCGCTTCCACGCCAGCAGCGGCCCGGCCGGCAGGATGATCAGGGCGATGATCATCAGCGGGTTGAAGGTCAGGGCGAACCACGGCGGGCCGACCGAGATCGTCTGGCCCGTCGCCGCTTCCAGGATCAGCGGATACAGGGTCCCCAGCAGCACCGTCCCCGCCGCCGCCGTCAGGAACAGATTGTTCAGCACCAGCGCGCCCTCGCGGCTGATCGGCGCGAACAGGCCGCCGCTCTTCAGCATCGGCGCGCGCCAGGCGAAAAGAGCGAACGCCGCGCCCGCCGTCATCCCCAGAATGGCCAGCAGCATAAGACCTCTTTGCGGATCGACGGCGAAAGCGTGGACGCTGGTCAGCACCCCCGACCGCACCAGAAACGCCCCCAGCATCGAGAAGCTGAAGGCCAGCAGCGCCAGGAACACCGTCCACCCCGCCAGCGCGCCGCGCCGCTCGGTCACCACCGCGCTGTGCAGCAGGGCCGCGCCCGCCAGCCACGGCAGGAAGGACGCGTTCTCGACCGGGTCCCAGAACCACCAGCCGCCCCAGCCCAGCTCATAATAGGCCCAGAACGACCCCAGGGTGATCCCGACCGTCAGAAAGGCCCAGCTGGCCAGGGCCCACGGCCGCACCCAACGCCCCCAGGCGGTCCACGACAGCCGCGTCTCGCGCCCCTCGATCAGAGCTGCGACCGCCAGCGAGAAACAGACCGAAAACCCGACATAGCCCGCGTAGAGAAGCGGCGGATGGACGGCCAGGGCCGGGTCCTGCAACAGGGGGTTCAGCGACATCCCCTGGAACGGCGCCGGGTCCAGCCGTTGGAACGGGCTGGAGGTGAAGACCGCGAAGGCCAGGAACAGCAGCGACAGCGCCCCTTGCGTCGCCACGGCCGAGGTCTTGAGCCCGAACGGCAGATTGGACGCCCGCGCCAGCACCGCGCCGAACGCGGTCATCACCAGGCACCACAGCACCAGCGATCCTTCGTGACTGCCCCAGGCGGCGGCCACCTTGTACAGCATCGGCTTGTCGGTGTGGCTGTTGGCCGCGACGTTGGCGACCGAGAAGTCCGAGGTCGCAAAGGCCAGGATCAGCGCGCCGAAGGCCAGCGCCACCGCCAGGGCCGAGGCGATGGCCGCCCCCTGACCCGCGCCGGCCAGCACCGGGCTGTTGCGCAGCCGCCCGGCGACCGACAGCCCCGTCTGCAGGGCCGCCAGCGCCAGCGCCAGCGCCAGCGCAAAGGCCCCCAGCTCAGCGATCATGATTGTTCGCTGGCGCTATCGGCCTGCGGCCTGCTTGAGCGCGCGGAGGCTCCCGCCTCAGGCCGCCACTCGCCCTTTTCCTTCAGGCGGTCGGCGACCTCGCGCGGCATATAGGTCTCGTCGTGCTTGGCCAGCACCTGACGGGCGGTGAAGCTGCGGTCGGCCTCGAACGCGCCCTGGGCGACGATGCCCTGGCCCTCGCGGAACAGGTCCGGCAGGTCGCCCCGATACAGCACTCGGGTCGAGGCGGCGTTGTCGGTGACGGTGAAGATCACGGCCCCGTCGGCGGTGCGGTGCACGCTGCCCGCCTCGACCAGACCGCCCAGCCGGATGTCGCGCCCCGCCGGCGCCTTGTCTGGCGTCGCCTCGGACGGGGAATAGAAGAAGGTCACGCTGTCCCGCGCCGCCCACAGCGACAGGCCGACCGCCAGCGCCAGCACCGGCGCCACGGCCATGACGACCCACAGGCGGCGTCGCGCCTTCGGCGATTTCGGAAGCCAGCTCATGCCAGGGTCGATCCGGGAACGGAGGAAGGACGGGCGTATAGCGCCCGCGCGGGTTCGGGCCAACGCGTCATCGGCCCACACCCGGTCCGGCCGCCGCCAGACGACGCTCCAGCTCGGCCCGGCGTGGATCGGCCGGCTCCAGCGCGGCGATCAGCGGCCGCCACTGGGCGTTCAGCTGGGCCGTGTCACCGCGCCGCAGCGCCGCCTCGCCCAGGAAATAGCGCGCGCCCAGCTGACCCGGATCGCGCTTCACCGCCTCGTGGAAGGCGGCTTCGGCATCGGCGCCGATGGTCCCGTCATTGGCCCGCACCAGACTTTCGCCCAGCCGCGCCCAAGTCTGGGCGTCCTCGGGGTCCAGCGCCAGCGCCCGGCGGAAGGCCGAGGCCGCGCCGATCGGATCCTCGGCCTGGAAGCGCGCGGCGCCCAGCATGGTCAGCAGGCGACGGTCGTCCGGATTGTCTTTCGCCGCGCGGTCGATGACGGCGGCGACCTGGATCGGGGCCAGCGGCTCCTGGCTCTCGCCCCATGCGGCGACGCGCTTCTCGTACGGCTGGTCCGGCAGGCCCGGCGCGCCGGTCACGACATACAGGCCCAGCGCCGCGGCGATGGCCACGACCACCCCGCCCAGCACCCAGCGGCGATCACTGACGCGGGCGACCGGGGCGGCGGCGCTCTGTTCCCCTTGCGTAGCCAGGATGCGGCGTCCCGCCTCGGCGCGGGCGGCGCGCCAGGCGTCCTCGTCGATCAGGCCGCGCGCCTTCAGCCGGTCTAGTTCGGCCAGTTCGGCGGCGGCCTCGGCCGGGCCGGCGCCGCTCGCGACCTGCGGGTCGACGGCCGCGCCGCGACGGGCGCCCGCCAGCACCAGCAGCCCCGCCAGGGCGGAGGCGAGGCCGGTCAGGGTCCAGAACACGATCATGGACCGACGCTCTAGCGGATCAGGCGGGTTCGGGCGAGGGGTTGGGCGCCGGACGCGCGGCCGCAGCGGCGCGACGCCGCACCGTGCGCGCAGCGGTCTCGGCCTGAAGCGCCGTCATGAAGCCGGCCACCGTCTCCAGCAGGTCCAGCAGCGCCAGCCCGTCCGGTCCGGTCCCGGCGTGCAGCGCCTCCAGCGCGGCGTCGGCATGACTCATCAGCCGCTCGGTCAGCCGGTCGACCAGTTGCCGCCGCTCGGACTCGCAACCAAAGGCCGAGGTCACGCCGCGCACCGCCGTCAGCAGTTTCAGCAGGGCTTCGGCCATATCGATCGGGTCACCCCGTGACGGAATGTCCAGACGCGGCGCCGGGCGGGTCATGCGCCCCACCAGTCGCACCTGTTCGGTCGGCAGCACCGTCTCCACCGTCCGCTCCACCAGCCGCATCAGGCCCGCCAGCCGGTCGGCGACACGGGCGCGGGCGTCGCGCACATTGCGACCCCAGGCGCTGCCCGGCCGCAGTTTCAGCGTCAGGTCCAGTTCCGCCAGCACCCCGGCGCACCAGGCCAGATCGACGCCCAGCGTCTCGATCCCCGCGCGATCCTCCTCCGGCCGGAAGGCGTCCAGCCGCGCCACCCGGCGATCCACCGCCGCCAGCAGCCGCTCGACGAAGTCGGCCAGCTCGGATTCGCTCAGGAACGCCTCGCGCGCCGCCGCCTGGGCGCTATGTGCCAGAACCCGCAGGATCAACGGCGCATCGTTCAGATGGGCGAACCATATCTCCAGCAGACGCCGCGCGCCGTCGGGGGCGATGACCGCCGCATCGCGCAGCAGCAGCCGCAGCTCGGCCACCTGGTCCCCGTCCGGACGGCGCACCCAGGCGTGCAGCCCCTCGACCCCCGGCCGCGCCAGATGCATCAGGTCCAGACACCCCGCCAGCTCGGCCAGACCCGCCTCGCGGCGCCCGGGCTCCAGCGACGGCGGCCAGATGTCGTCCGGCCGGTCGCGCAACAGGGTGGCGGCGGCCTGACGGATGCGTCCGGCCACCAGTTCGGCGTCGCGGTCCTCGGCGTCCAGCCGATCCAACCACTGGGCCTCGCGCGCGGTCGCGGCCTGCCACAGGGCGGGCAGGACGGCGGCGGGAAAATGCAGGCCCTCGACCCCGTCCTCGCGCGGGGCGAACATCGGCAGCAGCGGCCCCAGAACCAGATCGCGACGACGCCGATGGTCGGCCTCGTCGCGCACCATCTGGCCCATGACCGCCGCCCCGGGCCCCGGCAGGCGCGACACCGCGGGCCCCAGCCGTTTCAGCTCCCGGTCGGAGCACTGGCGCAGCATCCGGGCGAGCCCGGCGCGATGCGTGTCCGATAGCGCGGTCATTCACTTCAGGCCGACGCGCGCCACGGGGCGCGCAGAAAGCGTCATCTTGCCACGATCAGGGTTAACAGTCGCTATCCATGGTTGAGCGCGCTCAGCCTTCGGCGGCGGGCAGCTCCAGCAGGGCCTTCAGCCCGCCCATGTCGCTGGCGCCCAGGGTCAGCCGACCGCCATAGGCCCGCACCAGTTCGTCCACGATCGATAGGCCCAGGCCCGTACCGGGCGTGGCCTCGTCCATCCGGGTTCCGCGTTGCAGGGCCGCGTCGCGCTGATCCTCTGGCAGGCCGGGGCCGTCGTCCTCGACCACCACCACCATCTGGCCCAGCCCGGTCGGTCCGGCCGAGACGCGCACCCGGCGCGTGGACCATTTGCAGGCGTTCTCCATCAGATTGCCCAGGATTTCCTGCAGATCCTGCCGCTCGCCCCGGAAGGCCAGGTCGTCGGGCGCGCGCCAGTCGATCTCGACCCCCTTGGAGGCGAAGACCCGCTCCAGCATCACGGCCATTTCGTCCAGCGCCTCGCCGATGGGGGTGCGCTCGCCCAGCGCCTGGGCGCGCGCGGCGGCGCGGGCGCGGCGCAAGTGGTGGTCGACCTGGGCCTTCATCACCTCGGTCTGGCGGCGGACCAGATCGGGCAGGCCGCCCGGCGCATCGCCCGCCTCGGCCAGCATCACCGCCAGCGGCGTCTTCAACGCATGGGCCAGGTTGCCGACGTGGGTCCGCTGACGCTCCACCACGTCCTGATTGTGGTCCAGCAGATGGTTCACCTGTTCGGCCAGGGGCGCGATCTCGACCGGATAGCGCCGCTCGATCCGGGCCGCCTTGCCCTTGCGGACATTGGCGATCTCGGTCTGCAGGTCATACAGCGGACGCAGGCCGATCTGCACCTGGATGAACACCGCCGACACCAGCCCGGCGCCCAGCAGCAGCAGCACGATCCAGGTCACGGTGGCGAACTGGCGCGTGTCGGCGTCGATGTTCGAGCGGTCGATGGCAGCCACGAAGACCAGCGGCCGGGTCCGGCCCGGCAACTGTTTCATGCTGGCGGCGACACGCAGCGGCTCGTCCTTGGGGCCGACCGCATTATAGCTGACGATCTGGCCGGTCGCCTCGGTCAGGCGCGGCGGCAGGTCGTGCGGGATGACCAGCGCGTCCCGCCCCAGCGACGGCGAGCGCGACAGCACCCGCAGCGTCCCGTCCCCGGCCGTCTCGCCCACCATCCAATATTTGCCCGACAGCAGCCGCAGGGTGCGGGCGTCCTTGATCTCGCCGGTGACGACCAGGCCGTCGTCCATCACACTGGTGGCGATGACGGCCTCGTCGATGGTGTCGCTGAGGACATTGCCCAGCCGGCGCAGCGCCGATTCCTGGAACAGCGAGGTCAGGACCAGACCCGTCACCACCAGGGCGACCAGAATCCACGCCGAGGCCAGCCAGATCAGGCGGCGGGTCAGCGACCGGCCGGGACGGCCCAGCCAGCGGCCCCACTCCGGCGAGGCCGGGCGCGGATCGGTTACGGCCTGCTCCCCCGACGCGGTCATGGCGACGGAATCAGGCGGGGTCGGATTCGCCGGCCAGCGGCGTCAGCCGATAGCCCAGCCCCCGCACCGTCTCGATCCGGTCGGAGCCGATCTTCTTGCGCAGGCGGCCGACGAACACCTCGATGGTGTTGGAGTCGCGGTCGAAATCCTGATCGTACAAATGCTCGACCAGTTCGGTGCGGCTGATGACCCGGCCCTGATGCATCATCAGATAGTGCAGCAGCCGGTATTCCAGGCTGGTCAGGCGCAGCGGCTCGCCGTCGACGCTGGCCCGCGCCGCGCGCGGATCCAGACGCAGCGCCCCGCACGACAAGGTCGCCGAGGCGATGCCCGCCGAGCGCCGCAGCAGGGCGCGCAGCCGCGCCAGCAGTTCTTCGGTGTGGAACGGCTTGGTCAGATAGTCGTCGGCCCCTGCGTCGAAGCCCGACACCTTGTCCGACCAGGCGCCGCGCGCCGTCAGGATCAGCACCGGCGTGGTCTTGCCCTCGCGGCGCCAGCGCTCCAGCACCGACACGCCGTCGATCTTGGGCAGGCCCAGGTCCAGCACGATCACATCATAGGGTTCGGTGTCGCCCAGGAAATGCGCCTCTTCGCCGTCGGCGGCGTGATCGACCGCATAGCCGGCGTCCGCCAGCGCCAGCTTCAGCTGGCGCGACAGGTCGGCGTCATCCTCGACAAGCAGAACCCGCATTCAGTCTTCTCCACTCACGCGGCCGGTCTGGCCGTCGACGCGAATATCGCTCACCCGGCCGCCGGGATACTCCCAGCGCACCACATAGTCCGGCCCACGCGAGCTGACGCCCAGCATGCGGCCCTGACGGCCCGCCTGGACGCGGCGCACCACGTCGCTGGCGCTGGCGCGCGGCTGCGACCGGCCATCGTCGTTATCGCGCAGGCCCTGACCCGGATAACCCCGGGACTGCTCCCGGCGATCCTGGTCGCGATCGCGGCCACGCGACTGCGCCGCCGCGTCCGCTACGGGGACGATGGCGATCAGGCCGGCCAGCAGGATTGCTCGAATGGACATCATGGGGTGGGTCATAGGCGGCCGCCTCTGAACAGCGGCTGAACGCGCAGTCTAGCGATGTTCACCCAACGAGGGAAAGGCCGCGCGGGTCCGGCGCGCGCGCATAGGGTGGAGGCAGGCGGGGCGATGATGGGGGCGATGACGGACGACCTGGACCGTTCATGACGAACTTCTCATGCCGATGAACGCAAACTGACACGCGTCGTTCAGTTCGGGCTCAGCCGTGGGGTGGTCATCTGGGATCAACGCAGCCACCCCGGTTTGCGTCGTCACCAAGGAGCCATCCCATGATGAAGAAGATGATGATCCCGGTCCTGGCTGTCGCCGCTGTGTCGATGGCCGTCCCCGCCGCCGCCCAATCCTATGGCCATAGTGGCCCGTCGCGCGGCCCCGCCTATCAGCAGCAGCACAACGGCTGGCAGTCGATCAGCCAGCGCAAATACACGCTGGACCGCCGCATCGACCAGGGCGTCCGCAGCCGTCAGCTGAGCCAGCGCGAGGCGTCCAGCCTCAAGGCCGAGCTGAACAGCCTGGTCCGCCTGGAGATGCAGTACGCCCGAAACGGCCTCAGCCGCCAGGAACGGGTCGACCTGGACCGCCGCTATGACCGCCTGTCGGCCAAGGTCCGCTACGAGCGTCGCGATAACGACGGCCGTCGCTGGTAAGCTTCCGGGCCCCTCCCTCCCCTCACCGGGGGCCTGAACGAAGGGCGCGATCCGCAAGGGTCGCGCCCTTTTTCTATGCCGGATCGACCACCGTGATCTCCGGCCAGCGACCCCGCGCGCTGGCGACCGCCTTGTCCCAGCCCTTCGCCACCGGCCGTGTGGGGTTGGGACGAACGGTCAGGCTGAACACATCCTCCAGTCCGAATGGGGCGACGACGCTGATCGCATCGTCCGCCTCCAGCCGCACGCCGACGGCGAAACAGGGGGCGACAAAGCGCGACAAGGCCGTCTCCGTGTCCGGCAGCGGCGCATAGGGCTCGCCGAACCGCCCCTCGAACCACAGGTGCACGCACGCCTGTTTGTAATTGCGAACCTTCATTCCGGGTGCACGATTGTCAGTTCCGGCCACCTCTCCAAGGCTTTGGAGGTCACCTGAGGCCAGTCTTTGGCCAGCGTTCGGTTCGGGTTTGGTCGGATCACCATGTCAAACACGTCGTCCAGCCCGAATGGCGCCGCGACGGTGATCTGGTCATCGTTCTCCAATCGTATGCCAACCGCGAAAGCGGGGGCAACAAACCGGGTCAGGGCCTCGGACGTCTGCGAGATCGGAGGATAAGGTTCGCCGAACTTCGCTGGAAACCACTCAGAAACCCTACGCTGGTTCCGCGCTTCTACCCGGCTTCTAAGCGGCTCGTCGAACGCCTCAGCCACGCGCTTGATCACAGCGTCTTCCGCGTCCCACGACACGTCAGCATCGTAGTAGCCAAGATCGAAGTCCTTGACGCCGTAGCCGGGTGCACGACCGGTCAGATCATTCCAGACGCTCTGGTAGACGGCGCCGGAGAAGATCAACCAGTCGTTCAGATCGAGACCACGGACGGTCCTTAGAACAGTCATCAGGTCGGGGTCTTTGCGGATAATGGCCGCAAGGCGGTTCGATTCAGTCATGCTCTCACCTACGCCGCCGGCCGTCCAACTACGAGAGGGGCTGGCGCGATGGGATCAGTTCGCCAGCCAGAACGCGATAGCATCGCGGTAATGTCCGAACGAGAAGCGGACGACACCGGTCCTCTTATTCACGGCTCTGAACCAGGCTCCTTTCGCTTGGTCGCAGCACCACCACTCGGCGACGATCCGGCGCCGGTCGTCTACCGGATCGTCGAGATCAACCTTGAGGTCGATGTGGTGATTGGTCGGGAATGGAGGGCCGGGTCGGCTCATCGGTCGCGCCCCCCGAAGAGGATCATGTGCGCCACGCGGAACGCGATCAGCCATCGGCCCTCGGTGACAAGGTTGCGGAAGACGGTGATCATGGCGCTGTCAGAAATGCCGTTCTGGAGAGCGAGATAGTTTGGCGCTCGCCCGCACCAATGGGATGAGAAGTGTCGTTGGCTGGTCGTCAGCCGGCGGTTCAGCATCAGCGTGTAGAGGTCGGTCATTCGGCTCCTGGTCGATGGCCCGACCGCGTAAGCTATCGGCCGGTAGAACTATTTATCCAGTGCCGTTCCCCGCCCTTTCGACGTCGAAAGAAATCGTCAGTCGAAACGCCATCTGTCATAAATAGAATATCGGTCGGCTGTGTGCTGACCATGCATATCGTTCAGGGGTTAGAGCGCGGTGTCCCCGCCGCACAACGGATATCGGGACGAATGACCGAGACCCGTGGGAGAACGCCCACTCAAGGCGAACCTGATGGCCCGGCTAGTCAAACTGGCTTGCGGCTTGAATGGGCGGCCCCTTGGAGAGCCAGGCTCTCGAAAGGCACTTCGCAAAAAGAGGACGTGTGCGTGTTGATCAATTTCACGCCCGTCCGAACGCGCCCTTGTCCATCCGACCGCAAGGCGCGTTAGCTTGAGGGCTGACGCCCTCATAACCGTTCAGCCTTTCAAAAGCTGCCGGGGACACAAGGCGGTGCCGATGAAAAAGGCTGTTTGCACATCGAGTCACCAAGGCCCCAAAGTCCCTCTGTCTCACGACGTCCAGGCGAGCTTGGCGAGATTGGGCGACTACATGCTGGTCTCGGTGAACCGCCAGCTTCCGCTATAGACGCGGATCGTCGCCGGTTGGGGATATCCAAACGCATAGGGATGTCACGATCTCCCTTCCGCCACTCGACCCCGGTCGGTCTGGCGGGGGGAGAAAGAGATAACTCCGCTCGGGATATGCGACTAAATCTTCTTACCTCGACCAGCGCCGTTGGCCGCGAGAGTGAGCGCTAGCGAGCGACAGGCCAAAAGGCTTCGAAGCGGGAGCGCAGCGGACGCTTCGAACTGAAGTTCTTTCATCCGAATCTATTCATCGGCTTCGGCGCGTTAAAGGCGGTGATTTCTGCCAACAAATAACAAACTAACACCATAACTTTTTCTATGAACAACGAGGAACTACTTCCAAATGATGGTAGTCAATCACACAATTTCTGGAATTCTGTGTTGACATTATCGATCTGATCGAAGACAAGGCGATCATTCCTCTGAGCGATATTTCTGATCCGGCGCAATTCGCCAAGCCATCAGCATATCTCTCAGAAAGGAATACTCCCGATGAAAACGGACCAACTCAACGGCGAGCCAGAGCAGCCCGCTGCGGCGGGCGCTAACTCATCTGCCCAGCTTTCTTCGAGCCACGCACACTCTCGCTCGCCGGCCCAACGCCGCACCCCAGAAGGCTCGCTGAAGGACTGCTGGGTCGTGATCCTGATGGACCCCGATTACGACGACTGGTCGCCGTGGCCAGTGATCGCAGCGACCAAGCAAGAAGCAGTTCTCAAGGCGCAGTCGGACTGGCGTCGCTGGTGTGGCGTTCGAGACGAAGCGGACGTCGTGAAGGTTTACGGCCATAGCTGGATTGGAGAGATCGCATGACCGCGCTCCCCAACATCGGTCGTGCCGCTTCTGAGGCTCAGGAAGCCGAGCAATACATTCGCAAACTGCTGGAAGATGAGATGGGGCTGCTCCGACTGTCCACAGCGGACTGGAAGGAGGCTTTGCGGCTCGCAGGCTTGGCACCAAAACGTCGCTGGGACGCCAGCACGCTGGAGGCCGACCTCAAGAACGCGCGGCAGAGGGCAAAGCGACAGGCGGCTATCGACGGCATCCCGCCTTCCGACATGATGCACGTGGGTGTCCTCGGCGCTTACGATCAGGCCCTCGTGCGAAAGGTAGACAAGATCGTCCTCCGGCCCTGGCTCGCAGTTCCGCGCCTGTATCAGCTTCAACCAGTTCGACTGATGTTCGACGGCGGTCGCCCCAACGCCGAAGTCCGCCGGAGCGATGAGAACTTCACGCACTATGTCGGGATTCCTCCGTATCGTTGCCCCGAGATCACGACAGCAGTCATGTGTTCGCGGGAGGACGCGGTGCTTCTGAAGCTCAACGGCATGATTGGCTGGGAGGCCAATCTGATGCCGGAACTGGAAGACTATTTCAGGCGAACAGCGACATTCGATTGGGAGGCGGGGGAATGATCAATTGCCATATAGCCGACCTGGTAGCCCGGTTGCCTCGGGCGGAAAAGGCCTGCGCTACCTCGCTGCCGGGCCAAGATTGGCCGACGTTCGACGAAATGCTGAACAGGTTTCCATCGCCAAACCCGTGGTGTGAACCCACTGGCTTCAACTACGAGGGGTTCTTCAGGGCGGCGGTCGAGGCATCCGAACTCGAACACGGCCTTACCTTGTTGGCAGAGCAACAGCCACTCTCGGCCGACAGCAGCCTCGCTGTTCGTTATGTCGGAGAGGGAGTTAGTGAGGATGGGTGCTTCTTCTACGCCTTCCTGTTTCAGGGGTGCGGCTTTGACGCATTCATATGGATCGAAGATGATCTGAATAGGACCAGGCTCGCCTGGCGGGGCAATGAGCAAGCCTACCTTCGCGCAGAGCTTCTAATGCGGATGTTCGAAGGCGAGACCCTCGCCCATCTACGGTAAGCGCCGGGACCAGTCAGATAAGAGCCTTCGTCAGCCTAGTCCCAGTCCACCTGACGGGTGAAGCTTCGGAAACTGCGCCATCGCGCCCCGCCGGCCGCGTCGTTGATCCGGGGGATGCCGAGCAGATCACACTTCTGCTCGGCCGCCTCGCAGACGCTGCAAGCCACGGGCGAGTTGCGGTGGCCGTGAATCGTCCAGAGTATCCAGCCGGCGCCACCGCCGGCGGTCAGCGGTCGGAACTCCAGCAGCGCCTCGCCTCGGAATTCTCCGATGGCGAGGCGGCCCGCCGCCACATGTTCAAGTTTACTGCCGAGGCAGTTCCGATAACGACGGGCCGCTTCGAGATAGTCCCTCATCGTTGTGAGCGGACGAAGCTCGTTGTCGGCCACAGGAATCGGGTGAGCCGGCAGACGGTCAGCACGTCGAACGAACCGGTCAAGCAAGCAGGGCAGCGTGGATGACGGCGCCATTGCGGCGATAGCTGCGGCTACCACCTCGTCGTCCGCCCGCGAACAGACGCTCTGCACGAACTCCACGGCGGCGTTGAACCGCATCGCCTCGGCGGGCGTGTCGAGGCGGGTCAGGGTGTTGGCATGATGCCAGCGCGCATCCAGGGCCGCGAGCACGTCCAGCTTGCGCCCGCTGATCCGGTTGCCGCGCAACGCATCGAGCGAGCGTATGCTGGCGCCGGCGGCGAGGCGATGAAGCGACAGGTAGTCCTGTGGGCGGGGAAGGGGCCGCTCACCGATCCGCAGGAGAAGGCCGGGCAGTCCTTCGGGCACGGATGCGAACGCATGACGCAGGATGTCGCGGACCCGCCCATGACGAATGATCTCGCCGAGACCGGCCGGAAACAGATCGTCGCTAGCGGGGTAAGCGGCGGACATATCCGACCGCACAGCCAGGGCCGCGAAGATCGCCTGACGCCGGCCCGCTGACGCCGTGAGCACTCTCCCGAGCACGCCGGGGCATTCGTCGTCGAGGCGCACCAGCATGTCAGTGGACCAGCCAAGGAGGCCCTCACGCATTCGTCCGCTCCCACGGGAAGAGCGACGGCCCCATTCCGCCTGGTCGGCCGAGCGAAGCATACCATCGCCAGCGGCGCGTTTCGGCCGGGGTCGTTTGGTAGTCGATGACGATGCGCGGCGGATCGTTGGTCAAGTCATTCAGCACCGCTCGCGTCGCTGCGGGCATCGGCATCACCGCTGGCAAGGTGATCTCCCCGGCCGCTTCGGGCGGCGGGTCGATGAAAAGCCACTCTTCGCTACTGATCCACTGGCCCTCACCAGCGACCTCATCGAGGAAGGAGGCGACTTCGGTGAG
>Ga0160449_1000219_pt1 | contig 44373 bp, 40 predicted proteins | sample HID1975I_E1MG_FD_108216 | JGI IMG/M metagenome (GOLD analysis project Ga0160449, IMG submission 108216) | Enriched soil microbial communities from UW Madison campus, WI, USA - HID1975I_E1 MG | ecosystem: Environmental > Terrestrial > Soil > Unclassified | place: USA: Madison, Wisconsin...
GCGGGTCGTAAAGCCCTTGGCGGTTGCGGGGGGCCATCTCTGCCTCAATGTCGGGTGAGCGGCGACACTCGTCCCCGCTCAATCCGTTGAGCGCATCTGGAGGCACCGGATGACTCGACTAGAGCATAGTTGCTGCAACGCCGCAATACACGGTTGCAGGCGCAACCAAACCCCTGTGTTTCAGGGGTTTTCTCCGTCGCCTGTTCAGCCGCAGCGGACGCCGGCCACCACGTTCTTGGCATCCACTTCCACGTTCAGACGCTCGCCGATGAACTCCATCGTGGTCATGTCGTTCGGCTTGAGCACGCGCACGCTGGTGGCGCCGGCATCCTGCTGGGCCTGGCTGCCGAGCTCGGCGGTATAGGGCTGGCCGACCAGGCTCTGCACCTGGGTGGCATCGCAGCTGCCGACCGGCGGCGCTTCGGTCGCCTTGCCGGCTTCGTCGGTCGGCGCGGCGGCGGCTTCGGCCGCCTTCTGCGCATGGGTGGCGACGGCCTCCTGCTCGTCCATCGGCGGGGCGCTGCACGCACCGAGGACCAGCAGGGCGGGGAACAGGGCAATCAGCCCGAAAGAACGCCGCACGCGGCGGAACGACAGGGACGACATCGGTACTCCAGAAAGCGAGCCAGTAAACACTGGAGGATATCGCCAAGCGCGGCGTGAGGTGTTTGTGTTGCGTTATTGACGCGGCGCCGCACCGGCAGCGGTAACACTGCGTTTCCCTGATCCGCGCCGCGTCCATGAGCCCGAGCCGCACCACTACCCCCGAAGCCGCCGCCGCCCGCCAGGCCGGCCTGCGCTATGTCAGCGATGAACTGCCAGGCATTGCCCGCCGCAAGGCCGGCAAGGGCTTTGCCTACCGCGATGCCGATGGCGCGACGGTCCGCGATGCCGCCACCCTGGCCCGGATCCGCGCGCTGGCGATCCCGCCGGCGTACACCGATGTCTGGATCTGCGCACTGCCCAACGGCCATCTGCAGGCCACTGGGCGGGACGCGCGCGGACGCAAGCAGTACCGCTACCACGCCGATTGGGCGCGAGTGAGGGGCGATGGCAAGTTCGATCGCATCATTGCCTTTGGTACCGCCCTGCCCACGCTGCGCCGGCGCCTGCGCCGCGATCTGAAGCTGCCCGGCTTCCCACGCGACAAGGTGCTGGCGATCGTGGTGGCGCTGCTGGCACAGACCCTGGTGCGCGTTGGCAATGAAGTCTATGCACGTGACAACCGCTCTTACGGGCTGACCACGCTACGCAACCGCCACCTCGCGCTGGTCAAGGGCGGCCGGGCGCAGATGCGCTTCCGGGGCAAGTCCGGGCAGGCGCATGAGGTGGATGTGGATGACCGCGAACTGGTCAAGCTGATCCGTGGCTGCCAGCAGCTGCCCGGGCAGGCGCTGTTCCAGTATCGCGATGACGATGGCGCGGTCCAACCGGTGGACTCGGGCATGGTCAACGACTATCTGCACGATGCGATGGGCGAGGATTTCAGCGCCAAGGACTTCCGCACCTGGGGCGGCACGCTGGAGGCGATCCGTCAGCTTGCCGTGACCGAGCTGCCCGAACCCTCCAGTGAGCGCGCGCTGGCAGCATTGCAGAAACAGGTGGTATGCGAGGTCGCCAACCTGCTGGGCAACACACCGTCGGTGTGCCGCAAGGCCTATATCGATCCTTGCGTATTCGATGGCTGGCGGGCCGGCTCATTGAAGGCCCTTGCCGGCCTGCGTGGCGAGCGCCAGTGGGAACTGGCCACGCTGAAAGTGCTCAAGGCCGCGCGGCGCACCGTCCGGCGTGCCCGCGCGGGATGAGCGTAGCGGTCAGCCGCAGTAGAGTGCGGTGATGTTGTTGGTACGACCGGTTTCAATGGTCAGCCGTTCGCCGCCCTGTTCTGCACCCGGGGTGGGATTGGCCGCGCCACTGGCAGTGGCGCCACTTGCGGCACGCTCGCTGCGCACGACGATGACCTGCAAGCTGTCGCTGTCCACGCGGGCACGCTCGACCGTGGCTTGCGATGCCGCCAGGCCCACGGCGCCGCGGACCTTGTCCACGTGGCACTGGCCGGAAATGACGCCGTCGATCGGCTGGACCTGCGCGACGGGGGTGCTGCTGCAGGCGGACAAAGCAAGGACGGCCACAGCCGCGGACAGGTAACGAAGCATGCGACGCACTCCATGGGAATTGCGCTCAGGGTGCATCGGTGCCCGTATGCGGCGCATGAATCTCTACACGGTGTGGGCACGCTCCATTCACCGTCCCTGGCCGCCGGGTTGACCATAGTGGGGCTGCGCATTCCACGGCGGCCATCGCCGCGACGAACATGCGCCCGCGTGAGACCCACGCATCTGATCCGGCAACAGGAGTCGAACATGGCCACGGCCAAAACCCGTAAGACCACCGAGACCCCCACTTCCCGCAAGCGTCCGCGTCCGGCGGAGGCGGCTGCCGCGGCGGCCGAACCACGCGCCCGTACCCCGGTCGTCAAAACCGCGACCCGCAAGGCCGCCGCCACCGATCCGCGCGCTGCGCGCGTGGCGGCCCGCCAGCGCCGTCTGCAGGACCAGGAAAAGGCCAAGGACGCGCGTGCGGCGAAGAAGGCCGCGAAGGCGCCCACCACGAAGGCCGCCAAAAAGGCCACCCAAGCGGGCACGCGCCGCCAGCCGGAAAAAATGCCGGCCGAGCAGCTGGCCAAACCGGGCAACGAACACGAGATGCAGCTGGCCCCGCGTTTCCTCGCGCCGGACTACCAGGGCAGCGGCAAGCTCAAGGGCAAGCGCGCGATCATCACCGGCGCCGACTCCGGCATCGGCCGCGCGGTGGCGGTGCTGTTCGCCCGCGAAGGGGCGGATGTGGCGGTACTGCACCTGGATGAAAAGAAGGACGCGAAGATCACCCGCGAGCACGTCGAGAAAGAAGGTGGCCGCTGCGTGGTGATCGCGGGCGACGTGCGCGATCCGGCGTTCTGCAACAAGGCCGTCAAGCAGGTCGTCAAGGCCTTCGGCGGTGTCGACATCCTGGTCAACAACGCGGCCTTCCAGCTGCATTGCGATCGTCTGGAAGACCTCGAGGACGAGCACCTGCAGGAAACCCTGCAGACCAACATCGGCGGCTACATCCAGATGGCGCGCGCGGTGCTGCCACACCTGGGCGAAGGCGCGAGCATCATCAACACCGGCTCGGAGACCGGCCTGTTCGGCAGCAAATCGCTGGTGGACTACTCGGCCACCAAGGGCGCCATCCATGCCTTCACCAAGGCGCTGGCCAGCCAGCTGCTGCCACGCGGCATCCGGGTCAACGCGGTCGCCCCGGGCCCGGTCTGGACCCCGCTCAATCCGGCCGACAAGAAGGCGCCGGATGTAGCCGAGTTCGGCCAGGACAGCGACATGGGCCGTCCGGCGCAGCCGGAAGAGCTGTCGCCGGCCTACGTCTTCCTCGCCTCGCCGATCACCGCCAGCTACATCAGCGGCGTGATCCTGCCGGTGATGGGCGGGCCGCGCGGCTGATCGCCGGCGCGGGCGCGTCCACGCCGTAGAACGCGGCGATCCGTGGAATGAAGGTCTGCGGGTTGGCCCCGACCAGGTTGGTCAGCACCACGATGGCCAGCCCCTGGTCGGGGTAGACGATGAAGGCCGAGCGTGCCCCGCCCATGCCGGCCACCTGGCGCTGCGGTGCACGTTGCAGCACCGCCCAGCCGGCCCCCCATGCGCCGTCGCTGCCGTCATCGAGCCGTTCCGGGGTCCACATCCGGCGGGTGCTGGCGGCGTTGACCAAGCGGTTGCCGGTCAACGCGACCAGCCACTGCGCGACGTCGTCGCCAGTGGTCAGCATGCCGCCGCCAGCCCACAGCCCGGGGGTCATGTCGTAGAACCAGTGCGAGAGCCGTGGCGCGGCGTCCGGCGCATCGGTGCGGCGCGGGAACCAGCTGTAGATCGGGGCGCTGTTGGCGATCAGGTCGTAGCTGTCGCCGAACGTGGATGACGGCATCCCGGCCAGATCGAACTGGCGCGTGGCTACGTAGCGGTCGTACGGCATCGCGGACTGTGCGGCGATGATTCGTGCCAGCAGCACGTAGTTGGTCTGGTTGTACGTGAAGCGGGTGCCGGGCGCAGCGTCTACCGGGCGTTGCGTCACGGCGGTCCAGGCGGCCGCCTCGGTCCCGCCGCCGAGCAGGCCCTGTGCATCCAGAATGTCCGGCAGTCCTGAGGTATGTGCCAGCAACTGGCGCACCCGCACCCCGCGCCACGCGTCGGGCAGGTCGGCGAGATAGGCCGAGATCGGCGCATCCAGGTTCACCTTGCCTGCTTCGGCCAGCTGCATCATCGCCACCGCGGTGAATGACTTCGTCGCCGAGTTGAGCGGAAAACGCGTGGCGCGCGTGGTCGGCAGCTTGTTCTCGACATTGGCCAGTCCGTGGCTTTCGGACAGCACCACTTTCCCGTCCTGGACCACGGCGATCTGCAGCCCGGGAATACGCAGCGCATCCATGGTCTGGCCGATGAACTGCCGGGTCTGCTGGTTGGCGGTGTCCACGTTGCCGGCTTGGGCGTGCACGGCCAGCGGGAACAACAGGGCGACGATCATGATCACGCGACGGGTGGAACGCATGCGGTGGGTCCTTGGCGAGGCGGGCGCGATGCCACGGCGGAATGCGGCAGCTCGAAGGCTTGGATGCGGGCCGGGGCGAAAAGGTTTAAGGCCCACGGGCTGTCCACTGCGCCGCCTACCGTTCGTCGGCACCCTCCATCCGGCACTTGACGACACCTGTAGTCACTGGCACGGTAGCGACACGTGTAGTCATAGGGAGAGCGTCATGCGCGGCAAGACGATCGGGGACCAGGAACTGGCCCTGCTGCAGTACATCGCGGAACAGGACCGCCCCAGTGTCGGGGAGGTCGCCACCGGCTTCGGGGAGCCGCGCGGGCTGGCACGCTCGACCGTGCTGACCATGATGGAGCGCCTGCGCGCCAAGTCGTACCTGAGCCGCAAGCAGGTGGACGGTGTCTACCGCTATGCCACCACAAGCGGCCAGGACAGCGTGGTGCAGGGCGCCGTGGCCAGCTTCGTGGAGAAGACGCTGCAGGGCTCGGTCTCGCCGTTCGTGGCGTTCATGTCGCACAAGGTGGATGTCAGCGATCAGGAACTGGCCGAGCTGGAAGCGCTGGTCGCACAGTTGCAGTCACGCAAGCGGGAGGGCTGAGTCATGGACATGATGATGAGTGAAGTGCTGATGCGCCTGGGCTGGACCAGCCTACAGAGTGCGGTGCTGGTGGCGCTGGTGTGGGGCGTGTGCCGGCTGCTGCCGCAGCTGCCGTCCGCCACCCGTTGCCGGCTGTGGTGGCTGGTGGCCGCGCAGGCCGTGCTCGGCCTGCTCTGGAGCAGCCCGCTGGAACTGGCGGTGTTGCCGGCCCCGGCGGCGGTGACGGCACCGGCGATGGCGCTGCCCGCGTTCGACGCCGCCGTGCAGGCCGCGCCGGTCACGTACGCCGCCACGGCGCTCGAGTCGGCGACGATGACAGCCTCCTGGCCCTTGCTGCTGCTGGCCGCGTGGGCTGCCGGTGTGCTGCTGATGCTGATGCACAGCCTGCGCGGCTACCGCGCCAGCCGCGCGCTGGTGCGCAGCGCCACCGAGTGCACCGACGCCGGCCTGCAGCAGGCGCTGCAACTGGCCGCCGAAGCGCATGGCCTGCGGCGCTCACCGCAGCTGAAGCTTTCCGCGCAGATCCGGTCGCCGCAGTTGATCGGCCCGTGGCGGCCGGTGCTGCTGCTGCCGGCCCGCGAGCTGCCGACGATGTCGGCGGACGATCTGGACATGGCGCTGACCCACGAACTGATCCATCTGCAGCGCCGTGACCTGTGGTGGGGGTTGCTGCCAGCGCTGTCGCAGCATCTGTTCTTCTTCCATCCGCTGGTCCACGTGGCGGCCCGCGAATATGCGCTGGCTCGCGAAGAAGCCTGCGATGGGGCGGTGGTGGCCGGGCATGATCACTGCCGCCATGACTACGGTCGCCTGCTGGTGCAGCTGGGTGTGGCGCCCCGTCCCGCCGTCGGCGTGGCCAGCGCCTCGCCGAACCTGCGCAGTCTCAAGCGCCGGCTGCGAACGCTGCAGCAGACCCGCAGCGTCCCGCGCGTGGCCTCGCTGGCAATCACCGCGCTGTTCGTGGTGATCGGTATTGCACCGTTGCGTCTGGTGGCTGCACCGCCGCCGCCGGCCGCACCCCAGGCACCGGTCGCGCCGACCGCGCCCGCCCCGCCCGCGCCACCGGCCCCGGCACCCGAACCGCCGCCGGCGCCACCGCCGGTATCCGCCCCGCAGCCCCCGCAGGCCCCTGCTGCACCGCGCGCACCGGCGCCGCCCGAGGCCCTGGCTGACGACGTGAGCTTCGTGACCCACGGTAAACTCAACATCACGCGTCAACCCGCGCAGGCCTTCGTGTTGATTGGCGGCGAGAGCAATTTCGTCGATGCCTCCGTCGCTGATCTCAAGCAGGCACGACGCGATGCCGGCAACGATCAACCGGCGCTGTGGGTGCGCCGCGGCCAGGACCGCTATCTGATCCGCGATCCGGCGGTGCTCAAAGCGCTGGGACACACCCAGACGGAAGTGGCCGCGCTGGGAACGGCGCAGGCCGAGCTGGGCAACCGCCAAGCGGCGATTGGTCAACAGATCGCGGCGGCATCGTTGCAGATCACGGCCGATGCAATGGCCTCGGTGGATGTCAGCGCGGTGGTCAACAGCGCGATCCGCGATGCCGGTCTGGATGCCGCTGTCGAAGCTGACCGGGCGGCCCGCCAAGGGGCTCGCCAGTCACGTGCAGCGGCGTCGGCTGCCAGCCAGGCCGCACGCGAAGCACGTACCGCCTCAGCCAGGGCGGTGGACGCCCGCCAGATCGCGCTGGTGGCGCGTGAGCAGGCCGAACTGGGCAAGGAACAGGCGCGCCTGGCACAGCAGCAGAGTGTGGCCTCGGCGCGTGCGGTGCGCGACGTGCGCACCGCGATCGATCAGGCACTGGCCAGCGGCAAAGCGGAGCGCGTGCGCAACTGATCGCCACGTTCGCCACGGCGGCCTGCGTGCCAGGCCGCCGGCTTCAACCGATTAGCCGCAGTTGGCCCGCACGATCCTGTTCTGTTCGTCCACTTCGATGCTGAGCCGGTCTTCGCGGAAATCCATGGTCATCGCCATGCCCGGCTTGAGCACGCGGGCATTGCGGGCACCGCTGTCCTTCACCGCCTTCTGGATCACCGCCTCGGTGGCAGTCTGCCCGGTCAGGCCGGTGAGCTTTTCCGGGTCGCATTGGGAGGCGCTGCCGGCTACCGCAGGCGGGGCGGTCGAGGTCGGGCTGTCCGGCGGCGTCGCGGCGGTCTTGGCCGGAGGGCTGCAGGCGGCCAGTGGCAGGGCACAGCCCAGGGCGAACAGAAGGTTCAGACGCATGTGGTGGTCCTCCCACGGTAAGTACCTGCAGTGTCCGTGGGTCGGCCTTTACACCGCGTCAATGGCCTGCAGCGCCAGGGTTTCCCGATCGCGCTGTTCCTCGGCCACCAGTCGCCGCATCAGCAGCGCCAGGGTCACCACGTCCTGGTGGTTGTGCTCGGCCACCCGGCGCAGGTTCACCGCACTGCCGCCACGCAGATAGTTCAACCACGCGGCCGGCGCTTCCGAGCCGGGCAGGTCATCCTCGCGCACGATCTGCAGCAGCTGCCGCTCGATCGTGGCCAGCCGGCAATTCTCCCAGGTACCGCGATAGCGGCGGCGGGTCGGGAACAGCAGGTCGACATGATCCAACGGCGTGATCGGGCAGCGTTGCCGGGCCAGCCGATAGCGCGTCTTGAGCAGCGGGGCGTCGTAGCAGCGCCCGTTGTAGCTGGAAAACACCGTGCTCGGCTGCAGCCACCCGGCGAACTCGCGCAGCATCGCGGTTTCCGCGGCCATCGTGGTCATCAGCAGCTGACGGATACGCAGGCCATCGCCGTGCTCGGGATGGGTGTGCCAATCCGCGGCACCGATCATGAAGGCCCGGGTGCCGGTGCCGCCGGCCAGGCCGGTGGTCTCGGTATCGAAGAACAGCAGGTCCTGCGGCCGCACCTGCTCGCCCTCGCGCTTGGCAAACGCCAGCGACAAAGGTTCGGTCGGAATGGCCTGGGTAACAAACGACTCGATCAGGAACAGGCCCGGCGCGATTTCCTCGCCGGGCACATGGCGGTCCTTGGCGTTCTCGCGCGGGGTGGCCGTGCCGAGGCTGCGATCGCGCAGCCCGAGCAGACGGCGCAGGCCACCTATCTCGGGTTTGCGCAGCGTGGGCGCGGGGACGGCCGGAACGACCGGTGCGGTGTCGCGCGCGGCGGCACCGGTTGGTTTGTGGCGGATCTCCTGCTCGACCCAGCCGAAGACGGAGGTGGGTGCGGGTTTGCGCGCCCGCGCATCGTTGGCTGCAGCCGGGAGTGGGGCCGAGACCGCGTCGCCGGGAGCATCCGTGACTACGGCACCGGATCCGCCACCGGTGGCGACGGCCGGACCAGAGGCAGGCGCCGCCGTCGCATCACCGGCCTGCCTGCGCAGCAGGCGCAGCTTGTCCAGGCTCAGGCTCACGGGGCGACCATCTCGGCGCTCTGGCGCTCACGCTCGGCGGCAGACGGCAACGCCGCGCTGTCGAACAGCTCCAGCACCTTCAACGCCAGCGCCTTGGGCGTGGTGGCATCGTCTTCCTGGCCGGCCAGTACCGGGCCCACGCAGGCCGGGCAGCCGGCCTTGCAGTCACAGCCCTGCACCAGCTCGCGCGCGCGCAGCAGCAGCTCGGCCTGGCGCAGCCACAGCGGTTCGCTCAGGCCCACACCGCCGGGGAAGTTGTCGTACAGATACACCGTCGGCACGAACTGCTGCTGCAGCTCGATCGCGCTGGCGTCGAACTCGGCACCCCGCAGCTGACCGCGGCCGCTCTGGTCGGCCACCGCGAACCACGCGCCGTCACCATTGCCAACCGCCTTCTGCAGGTCGCGCGCATCGGCCATCACCGCCACCGTGGCGACGATGTGCAGCGCGTAGGCCGCGCCGAGGAAGCCATCCAGCGCTTCCTGCTTGCTGTCGAACGCGGTCAGCAGCAGCGCCTGCGGCAACTGCCACCACACCGCGGTGGTGTGCAGCTCCTGGTCGGGCAGGTTGACCGGGCCGTAGCCGATGTTCTCGTGCGTGTAATAGCGGATCTTCTTGTAGCCGGCCACGCGCCGCACCACGTGCACCTCGCCATGGTGCGAATCGCCACGCCCGGCGATGCAGCCGTCGAAGCGGTCCAGCACCTTGAGCTTGGTGAAGTCGATGCTGTCGGTGTAGTAGTCCACGTGGGTGCGGGTGACGTAGGCCTTGCGGCCTTCCCAGTCCAGCCGTTCCACCTGGTAGGGGGTGGACTGCACCATGTGGATGGCGCCCTCATACAGCGTCAGCGCAGCGGCGGAGTAATCCACCTCCGCGATGATCTGCTGCTTGCCGTCACTGCGGTCCACCACCACGAAGTTGCCATCGGCCACCGAGCGCAGGCTGACCGCATTGGCCGGATAACTGTCGGCGATCCACTCCCAGCGGTCACCTTCGCGATGCACCACCTCGGTCTCGGCCAGGGCTTCCAGGAACACCAGCGGGTCGATCGGGCCGAACGGATCGCCGGCCAGGAACGGCAGCTCGAAGGCGGCGCAGCGGATGTGGTCGAACAGGATCAGCGGTTGGTCCGGTGCGGTACGCGCATGCTCGGGCGAGGCCTCGGCGAAGAAATCCGGATGCCGCACCACGTACTGATCCAACGGTTGCGAGCTGGCCACCATCACGCCCAGCGCGGGCTGTTGGCGGCGGCCGGCGCGGCCGAAACGCTGCCACGTCGCGGCGACGCTGCCCGGATAGCCGTTGAGGATCACCACGTCCAGGCTGCCGATATCCACACCCAGCTCCAGCGCCGAGGTGCTGACGATGCCGTCGATCTGCCCCGCGCGCATCGCCCGTTCGGTCTCGCGCCGCTCGGTGGGCAGGTAGCCGCCGCGGTAGGCACGAATGCGCGCCGGCTTGCGCGGGTCGTGATCGAAGATGTCCTTGAGGTACTTGGTGAGCACTTCGACCATCAGCCGGCTCTGCGCGAAGATCAGCGTCTTCAGCCCGGATTTGATCGCGATGCGGGCGATGCGGTTGCTCTGCGAGCGCGCCGAGGCGCGCAGGCCGAGATCGGCATTGACCACGGGCGGGTTCCACAGCAGCACGTGCTTGGGCCCACTGGGCGCGCCGGATTCGGTGATGGCCGTTACCGGCGCCTCGATCAACGCCTCGGCATGCGCCTGCGGGTTGCCGATGGTGGCCGAGCACAGGATGAACTGCGGCTCCACGCCATAGAACGCGCAGATCCGCTTGAGCCGGCGCAGCACGTTGGTGACGTGGCTGCCGAACACGCCGCGGTAGGTGTGCACCTCATCGATCACCACGTAGCGCAGGTTTTCGAAGAACTGCGCCCACTTGGTGTGATGCGGCAGGATCGCCTGGTGCAGCATGTCCGGGTTGGAGACCACGATGTCGCCGTGCAGGCGGATCGCTTGGCGCGCATCGCCCGGCGTGTCCCCATCGAAGGTGAAGGCCTTGACCCCCAGATCGCCGGCACGGTTGAGTTCCAGCAGCTCGGCCACCTGGTCCTGGGCCAGCGCCTTGGTCGGGAACAGGTACAGCGCCTTGGCCTTGCCCTGCATCGCGGCGCTGACCACCGGCAGGGTGTAGCACAGCGATTTGCCGCTGGCGGTCGGGGTCACGATGGCCACGTGCTCGCCGCGCTGGCTGGCCTCCCAGGCCTGGGCCTGGTGGCTGTACAGCTGCTCGATGCCGCGCGCTTTCAGCGCGTTGACCAGGGCATCGGGGACATCGGCCGGGATCGGCGCGTACTGGCCCTCGCGGGCGGGAATCGTGAAGCTGCCGGTGATGCGGTCGTTGTAGCGGCGCTGCAGGCGCGCAGTCAGCAGCGCGCCATCGCGCGAGGGCAGCCCATCGGTGGTGGCGAGGTTGCGCTCGGCGTCCTCGGTGCGCTTGGCGAGTTCGTAAGCCATGGTCACAACGGTCTGCAAAGGACGCTATGGAAACATGACCGCGTCTCAATGTCTGAGACATCGCGATGCAGGCCGGTGAATGGTTCAGTGCCCGCCCGCGCTATCTGGACAGCTGCCAGCAACGAAATTTGAAGGCGGCGTCCGTATGCTTGAGGGAGCCCGCACACACAAGGATGGCGCCGCAGTGGCATTACGTGGACACCAAGGTGCAGTTCTGCTGGCCAGCCTGCTGCTGGCCGCCGCCGCGCAGGCACAGCAGGTGGCGCCACCCGAACCCGTGGAGCCGCCGCCCCCGACAACGCAGGGGGATGTCACCACGCTGGGCGAGGTGCGCGCCCTCAAGCCCGACGACGAACCGCTGGACCTGTACCGCTTCAAGAATCCGGTACAGGTGCAGCCCAACCGCTTCAGCCGCACCTGGAGCGAACCACCCTCGCCGGAGCAGGTCAGCATGAGCGGTGGCTATCTGATGATGGGCATCAACAAGGGGCTGGCCGCCGCTGCGCAGGGCGTGAACAAACTTACCGGCGGACCCGACCAGATCCAGTCCGCGAGCGCCCGCCCACCGCCGGAGCTGACCGACGAAGAGCAGCGTCGCGCGCAGGAGGTGTGTGCGCAGCAGGGTGGGTGCCCGGTGCTGCCGGAGCCCTGATCGGTCAGGGCGACCAGCGGTGCATCGGCGCTGGCCGCTGGAGGATGTCCGCGTCCAGCGCGCTGCGGCGTGCGATGGCCCGTGGCACGTAGCGCACGCACTGTACCGCGTGGAACAGCATCAGCAGCAGCGCTGCCAGCAGCCATGCGCAACGGCCCAGCCCGGCGATGGCTGCATCGGAGGGCTCGGTCGGATCAATCTCCAGCCACTGCGTGCGCCCATCGTGGATACGCGCAGTGACCGTGCCAGAGACGGTGACCGGTCGAGCGATGGTCGCGGTGGCGCGCATGCGCTTCCACTGGTCATGCGCCGTGCCGAGCCAAGCGTCGCCGACAGAGTGGAACTCACCCGGCGAAGCCGTCACCAGGACCACGCCGCCCTGCTGCTGTGCGAGCAGCGCAGGCGTCTGCGCCGCCCACCGCGACAGCACATGCGCATCGGCCGCCTGCTCGACCGCAGTGTTGATCTTTCTGATCACGTGGCTGGGAAACGTCAGGCCCTCCTGACCCGCCTGATCGCTGGCGAGACGGGCGGCGCGCATGAGCGAGGCCCAGTCATGATCGCCATGCGCGGTGTGATCGCTCTGCCAGGACAGCAGACGCAGCAACGTTGACTGAAGGTCGCCGCAGGCATCCAGGCCCTGCACGCACGCGGCATCGACGCGCTCCAGCAGGTCGCCGAGTCCGGTTACCTGGCGAAAGGGTGCCAACAGATCGGTGGTCCCGGCGTACTGCGTACGCAGCTGCGTATCGTAGGACCCCAATCTCAGGATCGGTTCTGCGATCTCCAGTTCAGCCATCGGCACCTGGGGCACTCCCCAGCGGACCCGGTCGCAGTCGGCGGTGGCCACGGTATGGCCGTGCCGTTGCTGAGGCACCAACTCGCACGTTGCGCGCACGCGCAGGTGCACACCATCGCCGATGGCGGGAGGGCGTTGCAGCAGGCTGCCGGGGTCAGCATCGGTACGGAGCTGGTGCGCCGAGAACAATCGCATCGCGCGCTGCACTTCGTAGGTGGGGCCATCGCTGGCACTCAGCGCAAGGCACAGCGACACCAGCGCTACCGCGAGCATCAGGGCATGCCGCGCCAGCGGCACTGGTGGATATCGACGATGCTCATCCAGCATCGACCAGCCCGGACCCAGGGACAGTACGCGCCGGCTGTGCCGGTATATCTCGGCTTCGATTGGGTGACCCGCCTGCAGTCCCTTCGATTCGTTCCAGTCGTGGCAGGGGCGAATCCGCTGGTCGTTGCCGATCAACACGTGACATCCGGTGCCCGCAGGATCGCCGGGGCGCAGAAGCTGCAAGCGGTTCAGGCGACCATGCACCCGGTCGATTGGCTGAAGGGCAGCCGGACCAACCTGCCGACGCAGATAGAAGCCGGCCGACAACAGCATCAAGGCCAGTCCTGCACCCAGCACGCCCCAGGCCCACGGGCCGTTGTCCCAGAGCAGGGCCACGCCGCAGGCATTGGCCAGCAGGGCCAACCCGGCAGCCGCCCACGGCGTACCGGGGCGGCGACGGAGCCGGCGTTCCTCCGGATGCTCCATGCGCTCGCCCACGTGTCGTGCGGGCGTCCGTAGCGCGCGTGACCCTGCTGTGGTGATATCGAATGCATTGAGCCGCACCACGATCGCATAGCCCGGCCCCAGAACGACCTCTGCGGTGTTCTGCTCGGCCAGGTGGTCCGCCGCATCAAAGGGCAGCAGTACGTCCACGCCGCCCACGCTCTCCCGCACGAATGAGATACCCCGGTTGCGCAACACTTCGCGGATATGGGGGCCGCTCAGTGCGCGCACCTCGGCATCCACGGTGAGGTCAAGGCAGGCATGGAGCGGCGCCAGGGCGGCGCGCTCTTTGACCGACAGCACACGCAGGGGTGCCTGCTCGCATAACCGTTCGAAGAAATGACGGGCGTCACGCCGTCGTTGCCACTGTATGACCGGCGCCAGAAACAAGAGGACGAGCACGCCGAATGCCATGATCTTCATCGCAAGCGGGCTGCCTCAAGGGGGACGGTGTACCAGGCCGATGTCCCCATCGAGTCGATCTTCACCATGGCAGGTGCATTCGTCATGCTCATGTCAGCGTGTGGAAAACCAGGCAGGTTGGCAGTTTGCCGGCGCGCTCACCATGCAAGAAGTTGTAGTTCATGGCACCACGGGAACGCGCTTCTGCCGAGCATCACCTCCGCGCGGTTGCAGTCGCTGAAATGCTCCATGACGTCGTACGGGAGAATGACGTGGGTGCCGCCAGCAGAGTGCGGCGCATGCCAGCCGGAAGCATCACGACTGACCTCTGGGCCTAGTGATCCAGACCATCTGTCAGGTTTTCCACGCATTGACGGTCTTCTAAAGGACGCACGCCCACATGGAGAGCCGCATGCTTACCCCTGACACCGTTCTGCCGTCACCTCACGCAAGCGCCTGGTCCGCCCGTCGCATGTGGCACTGGTGGGCCGCAGCCTGGCGCATGTACCGGCAGGCGCCGATACGCTGGTTCGGGCTGTCCCTGGTGCCGATGGCGCTCGAACTCGTCCTGCAGGTGTCCATTCCGGTGGCCGGCGTGGTGCTGTCCAAGTTCGTGGTGCCGGTCGCATCGGTGTGGTGCCTGATCATCCTGGACCAGCGTGTGCGCAATGGCCGCTTCGCCATAAGGCAAGGCATGGCCCGGACGTTCCGGCTGCGCGGCCGTCTGCTGCAGTTGGCTGTGTTGTCAGCGAGTGTGTTCGCCTTCCAGATCGCGCTGCTGTGGATGTGGGTCGGGCCGTCGGTGGCGCTCGGCGTGGCGACGGGGGATCCGGCGGTGGTCACCCAGCTGACCCGCCTGCAGCTGGCCACCGTCTTCGCGGCGGGGACGCTGCCGGGCATGCTGCTGTTCTTCACCGCGCCGCGGGTGGTGCTGGAGCATGCAGGAGTGGTGGAGGCATTGCACGAGAACCTCCGGCTGCTTAACGTGGGCTGGCGGCCGCTTGCGGTGTACCTTGCGCTATCGATCCTGCTGGTTGGCAGCGTGGTGTTCCAGCCGTGGTTGCTGTTGCCGTTGCTGCAGCTGGGGTACGTGGGCTACTGGGCCTACCGCGATGCATTTGATTCCGTTGCCGCTGACTGAGCCGCCGCCTTGCCGCTGCCGACCGCCGCTGACCTGCAGTCCATCCTTCGTGAGCACTGGCCGATGCTGAGCCGACTGGCCCACAGCTACACGCGCGATATCGCCCGCCGCGATGATCTCCTCCAGGAAGTCAGCATCGCGGTATGGCAGGCGCTCCCGCGCTGGCGTGGCGACGGCTCGTTGCGTGCCTTCGTCGCACGTGTTGCCCACAACCGCTGCGTCGATGTATTCGCCAAGGAGCAGCGCCTGTCTGCCAGTGATCTGGATGAGACCTGGCCCGATCCGCATGCCGATCCGCTGCGCCATGCCGAAGCACAACAGCAGCGCGATGGCCTGCTGACTGCCGTTCTCAGTCTGCCACTCGGCTACCGGCAGGTCGTGTCCCTCGCGTTGGAGGGATTCGCCCACCGCGAGATTTCCGAAGCGCTGGGGCTGGAAGAGAATGCGGTCGCGCAGCGGTTGAGCCGCGCCAGGCGAATGCTGCGAGATCTGATGGGAGCTTCGCGATGACCGCGATCGACGACGAGAACACGGGGTGGGATGCACTTGCGATGCGCTGGCAGGCCCAGCCCAGCGGAGTGCCCGATGTGCAGGTACTTCAGCGCGAGGTGCATCGCCGGAGCCGCCGCCTGCGCATGGTCTGGAGTGTTGAGGTGGTCCTGGCAGTACTGTCGCTTGCCAACTGCGTCCGGGCATTGTCACTGGGTGAGCGACTGCCTGTGCCCGCCGGACTGGTGTGGTTCCTGATCGGGCTGATCATCGCCATGACGGGCTGGACGCTGTGGCAACGCCGACGCCAGTGGTACGCGAAGGCACTGGATGCACGCGCGCTGATGGCGTTCGAAGCTGAGCGCTCACGCACGGCGCTCCGTATCTGGCGCGTGTCGACATGGGTGAGTGTGGCGCTGTGGACGGCGATGACGCTCTGGGCATTGTTCACGGCGCAGGGGCGGATGCCGATGGTGCAGGTTGCACCCCCTGCGGCATGGGCCTTGAACATCGTGGTCAATGCCGTCGTCGTAGGGGTGTTTGCGGTCGCAGCCTGGGTGGTATGCCGCCGGCACCGGCAGCGACTGCAGCGGTTGCATTCACTGGAGAGGATGATGGACGTTGACTGAGCCCAGCAGGCATTACTGACACCCTTGGCGTATCACCGTGCAGGGGCTGCCACCCGCCGCCGCTCCAGCCACCACAGCAGCCCGGCCGCCAGCACGAAGGCGAGCAGCCACGGCCACCGTGCGCCCGGCGTCTCGACCACGCAAGCCGATGCTGCGGCGGCGCCGGTGGCCAGGCGTTGGGCCGTCGCGTCGCGCAGCTGCTGCCGATACAGCGGTCGCGCGCTGGCCGGATCGAAAACGTAGAACGCGCGGCGGTCTTCGCCCTGCTGCAGCTGATGCCAGCCCGGCTGGTTCGGCCAGTAGCCGGCGCAGCGCTCGGCACCGCTCGCCGGATCAAGCCGCAGGGGGAGCACCGCGCCATCCGGTGCACGCACCTGTGCAGTCGCCTGCAGCTGGCACAGCGCCATGCGCTCGCCGGCCCACGGCGTGTGGGTGCCGATGCGTGGCCTATCCGCAGCAGGAAGCGGGCGCGCCACGCTGGCCAGCACGCTGCTCCACAACTCGGCGTGGCGATCGTCGCGGCCGGCCAGCAACAGGCGATAGCTGTCGGTGACGGGCAGGAGCGCAACGCGGCCGCGTCCGAGCGCGCGATAACCGCCGACGGCAGCGCCCTTGTCATCGCGCAGCAGGGCGGTCGCATCGTTGGCCTTGAGGCCCAGCTGCTCCAACACCGGCAGCGCAGCCTGGTGCGAGGCCGTGTCGGCGTCCTCGATGTAGGCGGTGGTGTCCGATGCGGTTCGTTGTGGGCCACGACGTGCCTGCAGCAACGCCGCGTCGGCATCGGCCGTCAGTGACAGGGGCGCGGCCTGGTTGCCGCCGGTGACGGACAGACCCCAGCTGCGCAGCGTCTGGCGGGCGCCATCGCCGAGCGGGCCACTGGTGCGGACGAGCACGCCCAGCCCGCCGCGGATCGCCTGCTGCAGCGCGCTGCGTTGCGCGCCCGACAGCCCGCCCAAGCTGCGCTCATCCAGTACCACGACATCGGTCTCAGCCAAGGTGGCAGCGGTAAGCGCGATCGGTGCATCGCCGAGTGATACCCCACCGCCGGCGTTGGCCTGCGCCTGCACCCGCAGCCCGGCATCGGTGGCCCAGCGGCGCAGGTATTTGAGCTCCGGGCCGGGCGCACCGGCCAGCAGCAACAGGCGGGGCGTCGCCGCGGCCGCGGTGTCCACGGGAACGGCAAGCGTATCGACCACATGCTGTTCGGCGTCGATCAGACGCAGGCCGAACACGCTCTGTCCGGCGACGCGGGCCACACCGCTGAGTTGCATCTTCCCTTCGGCATCTGGCGTAGACCTGTCGATGACCACACCGGCAGGATCCACCAGCTCGGCGCGTGCCTTCGACACGCCCTGCGCGCGCGCGCTGACGGTGAACACCGCACCGGGCGCAGTGACCGGCGGCGGCTGCAGTGCGATCCAGCCCTGTGGTGCGCTGGGCAATTCGATACGTACGCCACGGGGCAGCGCGGCATCGCGATCGCGGGCCGACAGGCCATCGCCGATCAGCCGAAGAGAGGTGGGACCCGGATGCTGGCGCAACACGGTGGTCAGGTCGGGTGCTGCGAGGGCGTCTGCCACCTTCGTCGCTTCCGGCAGCGCGACCACGGTCTCGCCCGGTGCCGCCGACCAGCGCACCTGATCGGCCGCGCCCGTCAGCACGGTCAGCTGGCCACCGGCCACGCGCTGCATCGGTGGCACCAGGGTCAGGTAGAGCAGCACGGTCACCACGGCCTGCAACACCAGCAGGGTGGCGAACACGCCGCTTGCCCGCGCCGGTCCACGCCACTGCTGCCAGCACAGACGCGCGCTGCTCAGCAGCAGCACGGCGAGCAGCGCGAACAGGATCCAGCGGGGGTCGCTCACGGTGTCGCCTCCAGTGCATCCAGGTAGCGCTGACCCATGGCATCGGGTGCGCTGCGCCGGGCTACCTGCGGCAGCGGGCGCAGCAGGGCACGCCACAGCTGCGCGCGCAGGGCCTGATGGCAGTCGGCGCAGCCGGGGGTGATGCGCAGTGTTTCGATGGCGGCTGCCAGGCTCAGCGGGTCCGGCAGGCGTGCTTCATTGCGTCGGAGCCACTGGGTCAGCGCGTCCAGATCGGGGGCGCTGGCCGGATCGGCCAGCTGCTGCCAGACCTGCACGATGGCCTGGTCGGGTGCCTCCAGCGCACGCAGTGGCAAGGTGCGGCTGGCCAGGTCGGCGCGATCGCCGCTCATGCGTCGGCTCTCGTCGATCGGCGGCAGTTCCGGGCCGACCCGCGCCAGGTAGATGCGCTCGGCCTGCTGCACTTCCTTGATGAAGCCCAGCGCCTTGTAAGCGTAGGGCAGGGCACGCTCGGGCTGGCCCTGGCGCAGTTCGCCTTCCGAGGACCACATCTGGTCCAGTGCTGCCTTCAGCGTGGCGCGCGTCTTGGGATCGAGCAGGGTCGCGGCCTCGGCGTGATCGTGGGTATGACCGTACTCGGAGAGCACATCGGTGGCGCTGCCGAACACCGGGGTGCTGCCGTCGGTCGGCGCGCCGTGGTCGTGATCATCATGGCCGGCCTGCGCCTGGGCATGCTCACCATCGTGATCATGATCGTCATCGTGCGCGGCCGCCGGTGTGTCACTGGTCGGCAGGGCATCGCTGGTCGGCGGCGGCTTGGCCCCGCCTTCGCTTTCCTCGCCGAGGAACTGGCCATAGCGCAGGCGCAGGATGCGCTGGTCCACGCCGATCGCATCGGAACGCTTCACGAATTCCTCTGCCGGCAGCTGGCGGCGCTGTTTGATCAGGGCTTCGGCGTCGATGATGATCTGGCGCTGGCTGCGGAAATACGCTGGCAGGGTCTTCTTGACCATGCCCTCCATGTCGGTGCCCTGGATCTCCGCGGCGCTGGGCAGGCGCAGGATCACGCTGCTGCCCTGGGCGCTCTGCGCAGTGGGTGTGTGGGTATCACGTACGGTCAGCTGCGCGATCACGTCGTTGCCTTCGGTGGCGCCCAGCGCGGCCAGGTCCAGCGTGCGCGCGAAACGCCGCTGCGTCGCCGGCCCGGTGCCGGTCAGGCTGAACGTCTGCTCGCGGAAGGTGATGTTCTCGCCGCTGCCCTGGGCCAACGTGACCTTCAACTGCGCGGTGGCGACCACACCATAGTCGTCGGTAGCCTCGAACTGCAGCGGCCACTGACGTTGGCCGGGCGTACCCAGCACGAGACTGCGGTCGGGCGCGATCACGCGCACCACAGGCGGACGATCGGGCACCACATCGAGCCGGTACAGGCGGGTGTCGCGCAGGGCAGGCTCGGTGACCACGCGATACAGCGCCGGACGCGTGGCGGTCCACTGCGCGGTCCATTGTTCGCCGTCACGCGCCAGCGCGATGCGCTGGCCATCGTGGAACTGCAGGGTCGCGGTCTGCGGCTGCGCGGAGAAACGCAGTGACCAGTGCAGGCGGCTGTCCTGCGGCACCTTGCCGTCCAGCGCGCTCTGCACACGCGCGGCCTGCCCGGTGTAGGCCGGGGCGGTGATCTCCAGCCGCGCGGAACGCAGCTGTGGTGGTTGCGCAGGTGTGGCCGGCGGTGCCGCCGTGCCCGGGAACAGGGGCGCCGCGTTCTGGCCGCGTGGCCAGCCCAGCGCAAGCGCGATCATCACCACCGACGTGATCACCGAGGCCAGCACCCACCGGCCCGGCCAGCGCGGCCGCAGTTCGGGCATGCGCGACTGCAGGGCGGCGGCGACATGTGCGCGCTGCCGCTGCTGCAACGGGTTCAATGCCGCCGGTATGGCAAACAGCAGGTCGGCACTGTCCTGCACGAGCGGGTGGTCGTCCAACCGGCGGACCAGCCATTGGCGATCCAGACGACGTGCGCGCCAGGTTGCCACGCCGACGCTGATCAGCAACGTCAACAGCAGGACCACCGTCGCCGCGTTGAAGCCGGCCAGCCGCCACGCCACCGCGCTGATCGCCAACGCGACCGGCACCGCGAGCAGGGTGATGATCCACCATTGGCGCCGACGCGCGCGCTGCCAGGCGTGCTGGATGGCAGCGTTCATGCGCCTGCTCCGCGGCGCGGCGAGGTCGCCATCGCCCGTTCCAGCGCGAACAGCAGCACGATCAGCGCGAGCAGCCAGGGGCTCAGCTCACGCGGTGCGGGAAGCGGTGCGGCAGCGCCACGCCACGGTGCCTGTGTGGCCGCAGGTGCGAGGGTGGGTGCGGCCGGTGCCGCGATGACCGCCAGCAATTGGCGGGGGAAGCCGGGATCGCGCAACGCCGGCAGCGCCGTCGGTGACAGCGCTGCGCTGAAGCGCAGCAGACGACCGCTGCCTTCCTGCCGTTGTTCCAGCACCACTGCACCCTCTGCATCGCGCAGGACGGGCATCCAGCCGGCCCCCGCAGCACCGGGCGCGACCAGCACACTGCCGCCCTGTTGCACCCACGTCTGCCAAGCGGCAGGCAGCGGCGTAGCAGCGAGCCACACGCCGGTCTGCCCGGCATCGGGGGCGGTATCAGCACCGCGGGCAGGCGACAGCGCCTGGTTGGACCAGGCGCGCTGCAGCGCGGCCAGCACGCGCTGCTCGCCTTCTGCGATATCGCCACCGACCTGCAGCACAGGCAGTGTCGCCGTACGCGCGCTGGCCGGCGCCATGAGGATCGGCCGCCAGTTCACGGCACGCGACAGGCGTGGGCGCTCGCCATCCAGTCCGGGCATCGGGTCGGGCACGTACACCGTCAGCGGTGCGCCGGCAGGCAGTGTCTGGTCCAGCTCGCGCAGCAGGCTGGCCAGTGGTTGATGGGACGCCGGGGCGCCGTCGGCCAGCGCAGGGAAGCCAGGCGCCAGCCATCGCCAGTCGCCTTTGGCGTCCTGGCCACGCAGCGCCGCGCCGTCGAGACCAGGGGCGACGACCGTGACCGCGTGGGTATCGGCGCCGCCACCGTGCAGCACCGGCCGCGCCAGCAGCAAGGCCAGCGCGGCAAGCAACAGCAGCCGCACCAGCAGCAGCGGCCACGCATCGAAGCGGATTTTCTGACGCGGCCGGATCCGGGCCTGCAGCCAGCGCAGCGCGGCGAAGTCGAGTGGCGCGTACTGGTGGCGACGTGCCAGGTGGATCAGCAGCGGCACCAGCCAGGCCGCCAGTGCCAGCAGCCCGAGGGGAAACAGCAGGCTCACGCGCCGCCTCCGGCACCCAGCAGCGCACGCAGCGGCTGGTCCAGCGGCTGGTCGAGATAGCCGGTCGCATGCACGATGCCGCTGCTCTGCAGTCGCGCCTGCAACGCGCGCTGGGCGGCATCGAAACGGGCCAGGTATTCGGCACGGATCGCACGGCCGTCGCCCAGCAGCTCGTCGCCGGTTTCCGGATCGCGGAAACGGTGGCCGTCGGTGAACGGGAAATCGCGCTCTTCGGCCGTCAATAGCTGCAGGTGCAGCACCTCGCGGCGGGCGGCGGCCAGCCGTTCCAGCAGCACGATGCCGCCCTCGTCAAAACCGTCGCCCAGTGCGACCAGCAGGTCGCCGGACTGCACCCGCTCCCAGACCGGGGCCAGCGAAGTGGCCGGCGGCCACGTGCCACTGGCCTGCAGCTGGCGCAGCAGCAGGTGCACGCGGTCGCGCTGGCGCGGGCCGTGCCCGGCGGGAACCAGTTGCACGCCCTCGCCGCTGATGGCGATCACGCCGAAGCGGTCGGCCTGCTGCAGGGCCAGTTCCACCAGGCAGGCGGCGATCGCGCAGGCATGGTCCAGCCGCGACCAGTCCGGTCGCGCGCGATCACGCTGGCCCGCCGAGGCGGTCGCATCGATCAGCACCCAGGCCGTGATCGGGCTCTCACGCTCGGATTCGCGCACGAAGAACCGGTCCGAGCGCGCGTAGAGCTTCCAGTCGATCTGGCGCAGCTCATCACCGGGTTCGTAGGCACGGTACTGCGCGAACTCCAGCCCGGCGCCGCGGCTGCGGCTGGCATGCTGGCCGATCCCGTGCGCGCCGCGCGCACGGCGTGGCAGCAGCCGCAGCGCCTTGAGGCGGCTGCGGACATCGGCGGGGATCGCGATCGGCGCGTTGCGGCTCACGGCGTGTGGATCAACCCGGGAACGGCACGGCCTGCAGCAGCGCGGCGACCACGTCGTCGGCGCTCTTCTGCTCGGCTTCGGCGGCAAACGACAGCAGCAGCCGGTGACGCATCACCGGCGCGGCCAGCGCCTGCACGTCCTCGCGGGTTGCGGCGAAACGGCCCTGCAGCAGCGCGCGCGCCTTGGCCGCCAACACCAGCGACTGCCCGGCGCGCGGGCCGGCGCCCCACTTGATCCACTGGTTCACCGCCGCCGGTGCGTCGCTGCCCGGGCGGCTGGCACGCACCAGGCGGGTGATCCAGGTGAGTACGTCTTCGCTGATGTGGACCTCGCGCACGGCAGCCTGCAGCGCCAGGACCTCGTCAGCCTCCATCACCTTGGGGACGCTGCCACTGGCGCTGCCGGTGGTCTGCAGCAGGATGTCGCGCTCTTCCTGTTCGGTGGGGTAATCCACCCGCACGTGCAGCAGGAAGCGGTCCAGCTGGGCTTCCGGCAGCGGGTAGGTGCCGGCCTGTTCGATCGGGTTCTGCGTGGCCAGCACGAAGAACGGCGCCGGTAGCGGATAGGTGGTGCCGGCGTAGCTGACGGTGCGCTCCTGCATCGCCTCCAGCAGGGCGGCCTGGGTCTTGGGCGGGGTGCGGTTGAGCTCGTCGGCCAGCAGCAGGTTCGTGAAGATCGGGCCCTTCTGGAACCGGAAGTGGCGGTGCCCGGTGCCGTGGTCTTCTTCCAGCAGCTCGGTGCCGAGGATGTCGCTGGGCATCAGATCGGGCGTGAACTGCACGCGCCGGAACTGCAGCTCCAGCGCCTGCCCGAGCGAGCGCACCAGCAGGGTCTTGCCCAGCCCGGGCGCGCCTTCGAGCAGGCAGTGGCCGCCGGCCAGCAGGCCGATCAGCAGCTGCTCGACCACCGCGTGCTGGCCGACCACGGCCTGGGCCAGCGCGCCGCGCAGCTGCTGCAGTTTGGGAAGAAGGGCATCAAGGCGGTCGGTCGTCATAAGGCACTCGCATCAATCGATGTAGAGCCACGCCATGCGTGGCTGAAGAATCAGGAAGAAACTAGTTGTTCAACGCGTACATCACGATGTTCACCGCGAAACGAGTGTTGTCTTCGGCCAGGAAACGCTTGTTGCGCCAGTCGTAGTCCCACTCGCAGCCATAGTCCTTGTTGCTGTAGAGCACGCCGAGCCGGCCATCGATCTCGATGCCCTTGAGGTAATCGTGGACCAGGTCATCGCCCCAGCCATTGAGCTCGAACCCCGTGGCGGGCGGGCCCTCGGGGAAGCGGAAGAAGCTGCGGTACAGCGCGTGGTTGTTGGGCAGCTTGTTCAGCGCCTTCGGCCCGAACAGCTTGGCCATCTGTGCTTCGAAGGACTTCGCGAACAGACCATCGATATCGTGGTTGCAGTCATCCACGAACACGAAGCCGCCGTTGCGCACGTAACGCACGAAGTTCTGCCGCTCGGCGGCATTGAACTCGACCAGCTTGTGCCCGGCCAGGTAGCAGAACGGTGCCTCCAGCATGCGCGGATCGGACAGCGCGATCACGTGCTCGGTCGGGTCCACGCGCAGGGAGGTGTAATCGATCAGCGAGGTGATCACGTTGGATGGCATGCGCGCATCCACGTCCCAGTCGCCGGAGTCGTACTTGAGGCGGGTGAACCAGAAGTCATAACGCCCGGCCTGGGCGCGTGCCGGCGCGGGCAATGCCGCGAAGGCGGCACTGCCCAGCATCAGGCGCAGGAACTGTGCGCGGTTCATCGCCACGCACGTTCCCGGGTGTCACCGGCCAGACGAAGAGACGGCCGGTGGCCGTCACGACCGTTCATCAGACCGCGTCGGACAACGAGGTGAAGGTGAAATCACGCAGCTTCATCGGCGGAATCATCATCACCAGGCTGGACTCGTCACCGGCCACACGCACCGGCTTGCCCAGTTCTTCGATGTTGTTGAGCATGATCACCGGCGACTCGTTGAAGCGGAAGTTCTTCACCGGGTGCTTGATCTGGCCGTTCTCGATGTAGAAGGTGCCATCGCGGGTCAGGCCGGTCAGCAGCACGGTCTGCGGATCGACCATGCGGATGTACCAGGTGCGGGTGACCAGGATGCCCTTCTGGGTGCCACGCACCAGCTCGGCGGTGCTCTTGTCGCCACCGGCCATCAGCAGGTTGCCCGGCCGCGCGTTGGCGGTCTTGCCCTGCTTCTGCGCCCAGAAACGCGAGTAGTTGAGGTTGGCGATCTTGCCGTCCTTGATGATGTCCAGCTTCTCGCGCGGCTGGCCTTCGTTGTCCCACGGCAGCACGGCCGCCTCCGGGTGCCACGGGTCGGCCACCATGGTCACGCGCGGGTCGTAGACCTGTTCGCCGAGCTTGTTGCCGCCGCCCTTCCTGGAGAGGAAGCTGCGGCCTTCATCGGCCGAGCGCGCATCGAAGAAGTTCATCATGAAGCTGATCAGGCCGGCCGCGGCCGCCGGCTCCAGGATCACCGTGTACTTGCCCGGCTCCAACGCCTTGGCTTCGGCCGATTCGGTGGCCTTGCGCATGGCGATGCGGATGTCCTGGTCGGCCTTGAAATCGGCGGCATCCTTGAGGTTGCGGCCGACCCAGCCCGAACCGCGGCCGTCTTCGGTACGCACGGTGCAGGTGTAATCGAAGTTGGTGCCGCGCTGGTAACCGAAGTTGCCGTTGCTGTTGGCGGTGGCGTAGAAGCTCTGGCCATCTTCCAGGAAGCCGGCGGCGATCAGGCCGTTGCCACGGCACGGCGCGATCGAGTCGGCGGCGACCTTGGCACGGAAGGCCGGGTCGATGGCCGCGGTGGATTCGCTGAAGGTCGGGCTGGACCGGTAGGTCTGCTTGCCGATCGCCGGCAGGAACTCCGGGTTCTCCGGGGCCAGGCGGGCCAGATCTTCGGCACGACGCACCACACGTTCCAGTGCGGCGTCGTCGAACTCGTTGATCGAGGCGGTGCCGACCCGCTTGCCGAAGGCGACCGTGACGGCCAGTTCGGTGTTGTCGACGATACCGCTGGTGGAGACGTTGTTGAGCGCGAAACGGATGTTGCCGTCGATCGAGCCGGCCAGCACGGCGGTGCACTCATCGGCCTTGGAGAGCGCGATGACCTTGTCGAGGATGGCCTTGGCCTGGGCTTCGGTGAAGATACTCATGGATTGGGGCTCCTGACCGGTCAGCCGAGGCTGCGCGCGGTGTTGATGACGTTGATGCCGTTGAAGCGCGCGGTGGACGAACCGTGCGAGACCGCCGAGACCTGGCCGGGCTGGCCCTTGCCGTCGAAGAACGAACCGCCCAGGCGGTAGTCGCTTTCATCGGCCACCGCGGTGCAGGCGTTCCAGAACTCCGGCGTGCGGATCTGGTAGGCCACGTCCTCGAGCATGCGGGTGATCTGCCCGTTCTTGATTTCATAGAACAGCTGGCCACCGAACTGCGCGTTGTAGCGCTGTTGATCGATGGAGAACGAGCCGTCGCCGATGATGTAGATGCCGTTCTCGACGTCCTTGACCATGTCGGCCACGCTCAGCTTGGACTTGCCCGGTGCCATCGAGACATTGGCCATGCGCTGGAACTGCACGCTGGACCAGGAATCGGCATAGCAGCAGCCGTCGGACTCGGTCTTGCCCAGGATATGGGCCTGGTCGCGGATGGTCTGGTAATCCACCAGCTTGCCTTCGCTGATCAGGTCCCAGCGCTTGGTCTTGACGCCCTCATCGTCGTAGCCGACCGCACCGAGACTGCCCGGCTGGGTCTTGTCGGCAAAGATGTTGACCTTGTCGCTGCCGTACTGGAAATGCTGCTCTCGCTTGTCCAGCGTGGCGAAGCTGGTGCCGGCGTAGTTGGCTTCGTAGCCAAGCACGCGGTCCAGTTCCAGCGGGTGGCCGACCGACTCGTGGATGGTCAGCCAGGTGTGCGACGGATCCAGGATCAGGTCGTACTTGCCTGGCTTCACCGACGGTGCCTTGAGCTTTTCCTGCGCCTGCTTGGCCGCGGCGATCGCATCGGCCTTCATGTCATAGGAGTTGCGGTAGTTGACCACGCCGTTGGGCGAGACCGCCTTGCCGGTGCCGACGCCATCGAGGTACTCGTAGCCCAGGCCCATCGGCGAGGACAGCCCGGAGCGGGTGCGGAACTTGCCGGTGCTCTTGTCGATGGCGGTGACCGTCATCGGTGCCCAGATGCGGTGCACATCCTGGTCGATGTAGGAGCCATCGGTGGAGGCGAAGTACTTCTGCTCGTTGACCAGGAACAGCATCGAGTTGACGAAGCTGGCGCCGGCGCCCATCGCGCCTGCATTGACGTCCAGCAGCAGCTCGACCTTCTCCTTGATCGGCACGTCCATCGCGTTCTTGCGGATCGGAGTGCGCCAGGACACTTCGCCCACGCCGGGCGCGGCGGCCAGCTGCACCGGGGCGGTCTGCACGCCGGCGTTGGCCTTGGCGATCGCGGCGGCCTGCTGCGCGGCACGCGCCACATCGGTGGTGCCGAGCTGGTTGGTGGCGGCAAAGCCCCAGGCGCCGTTGACGATCACGCGGATGCCCACGCCGGTCGATTCGGTGTTCACCACGTTCTGGACCTTGTCCTCGCGGGTGATCACGTACTGGCGCAGGTAGCGGCCGATACGCACATCGCAGTAGGTCGCACCGGCCTGGCGCGCGGCGGCCAGGGCGGCATCGGCCAGGCGCTTTTTCAGCGCCGGATCGAGTGCGCTCTGCAGTTGTTCGGCGGCAATGACCTTGCCGAAGAACGACGGCACGATCAGTCCGCCAGCGGTAAGCCCGGTCAGGGCGAGAAAGTCACGTCTTTGCAAGGCAGCTCTCCACGTCGGTGTGGGGGTGGCAGGGAAACAGCGACATCAGGGCGACCGCCGCGGCGGCACAGCCGATTCTTGCGGCCATGCGGGCGCCGCGGTAGTGACATTCGGCACGGAGCGGGGACAGGCTCATCCCAGGCTGCGCGCGGTGTTGATGATGTTGATGCCATCGAAGCGCGTGGTCGATGAGCCATGCGAGACCGCCGAGACCTGGCCCGGCTGGCCCTTGCCATCGAAGAACGAACCGCCGAAGCGGAAATCGCGTTCGTCGCAGATCGCGCTGCAGGCATTCCAGAACTCCGGCGTGCGGATCTGGTAGGCGGCGTCCTCGACCATGCCGGTGATCTCACCGTTCTTGATCTGGTAGTACAGCTGGCCGCCGAACTGCGCGTTGAAGCGCTGCTGGTCGATCGAGTAGGAGCCACGGCCGTGGATGTAGATGCCGTTCTCCACGTTCTTGATCATGTCGGTCACGCTCAGCGGGGTCCTGCCCGGCGCCAGCGACACGTTGGCCATGCGCTGGAACTGCACGCTGGCCCACGAATCGGCATAGCTGCAGCCGTGGCTCTCCTTCTCGCCAAGGATATGCACCTCGTCGCGGGTGGCCTGGTAATTGACCAGGATGCCGTCCTTGACCAGGTCCCAGCGCTTGGTTTTCACGCCCTCATCGTCGTAGCCCACCGCGCCCAGGCTGCCCGGGGCGGTCTTGTCGGCGAAGAAGTTGACGATGTCGCTGCCCCAGCGGAAGCCCGCATCGCGCTTGTCCAGCGTGGCGAAGCTGGTGCCGGCGTAGTTGGCCTCGTAGCCGAGCACGCGGTCCAGCTCCAGCGGGTGGCCGACGTTCTCGTGGATGGTGAGGAACAGGTTGGACGGGTCCAGTACCAGGTCGTACTTGCCCGGCTTGACCGACGGCGCCTTGAGCTTTTCCCGCGCCTGGCGGGCCGCGGCGATCGCGTCCTCCACCGGATCGTAGGAATCACGGTAGGCGACCACGCCGCCCGGCAGCGCGATCTTGCCACGCGCGTCGCCATCCAGGAATTCGTAGCCCATGCCCATCGGCGAGGACAACCCGGCGCGGGTGCGGAACTTGCCGCTGGCCTTGTCGATCGCGGTGGCGGTGAAGGGCAGCCAGATCCGGTGCACGTCCTGGTCGATGAAGGAGCCATCGCTGGAGGCGAAGAACTTCTGCTCGTTGACCAGGAACAGCGTGGAGTTGATGAAGTCGGCCCCGGCATTGAGCGCAGCCGCGTTCAGCGACAGCAGCATCTCGACCTTGTCCTTGATCGGCACCGCCATCGCGTTCTTGCGGATCGGGGTCTTCCAGCTCACGTCACCCACGCCGGTGACCGGCGCCAGCTGCACCGGACGGGTCTGGATGCCGGCGTTGGCGCGGGCGATCGCCGCGGCCTGCTCGACCGTGGCCAGCACCGCGGCCGGGGTCTGCTGGTGGGTGGCGGCAAAGCCCCATGCGCCGTTGACGATCACCCGGATGCCGATGCCCGAGGACTCGCTGTTGGTGACGTTCTGGACGTTGGCCTCGCGGGTGATGACCGCCTGGTTGAGGTAGCGGCCGATGCGCACGTCGCAGTAGCTGGCACCGGCGCGCTTGGCGGCGGCGAGCGCGGCCTCGGCCAGCGCCTTGCGGCGGCCCACATCTCCGGGCTCGAGCAGCTGCTCGGCGGCGATCAGCCGGCCATGCGGCAGTACCAGGCCCGCCAGGCCCATTCCAGACAGCGCTAGAAACTCACGACGTTGCACAGCTCACATCCCCCAAGGACGGCCGACGGCACGCAGGCCCCCGACATTGGACAAGTCTTCGACTTTCGGTGGCATCGCGGAGTGGCACAAGTGACTGCGGTCATGGTTGGATGGACATCGATTCCCTGCCGATGTGACATTCCGATGAGCCAGATACGCTGGTCCGAGGCCTGCGACCGCAACCGCGCACCGATCCTGGCGGTGCTGCAGCGCCACCTCGCCGCCCGCCATCGGGTGCTGGAGATCGGCAGCGGCACCGGCCAGCATGCCGAACACTTCGCTGCGGCATTGCCCCACCTGCAATGGCAGGCCAGCGATCATCCCGATCACCTGCCCGGCATCGGCGCCCGGCTCCAGGCCGCCGGCCTGCCCAATACGCCGGCGCCGTGGTCGCTGCAGGCGGAGCTGTCGCCCGCGGCCGGGCTGGGGCCGCTGCCGGACGCACCGCTGGCGTTCGATGCGGTGTTCACTGCCAATACCCTGCACATCATGAGCTGGGCGCACGTGCAGGCGTTGTTCGCCGGGTTGCCTGCCGTGATGGCCGAGGACGCCGTGCTGTGCGTCTACGGTCCGTTCAACGCCCACGGTGCCTACAGCAGCGAGAGCAATCGCCAGTTCGATGCGTGGCTGAAGGCGCGGGACCCGGCCTCGGGCATCCGCGATGCCGAAGCGGTGGATGCCCTGGCGGCCGGGGTGGGCCTGCAGCTGGCCGAGGACGTGGCGATGCCGGCCAACAACCGCCTGCGGGTGTGGCGGCGCGCCGGGTAGATCCGACCGTTGGTCGGCCGCGCTTGGTGCCGGGCCTGCGCTGCGGTTAGGATCAGGAGGGGAGGTTGTTGTGACAACCTGGGGGAGTTTGCATGGCAGTTGCAAGACAGAGGCTGGCCGGCGTGATGCTGGCCATGGGGGCTGGTGTGTTCAATGTGTCGGCGCAATCGCTGCCGGCGGTGCAGGAGTTCTACTTCGACAATGACGTGGCCGCCGCCCCGATGGTGGTGGTGCAGGGCGAGGGCGGGGATCTCGTCGACCAATTGATGAAACACCGCGAGCGCGGCCGCAAGACGCTGGAGGCCACCGTGCAGCTGGCGGGCGTAGCCATCGCGCAGGGCCGCCCTGAGCTGGGACGCAGTCTTTACGAACAGGCCGCCACGACCGCGTCGGCCAGTTCGGTGGTGGGCCGTTCCGTGCGGTGGAACTATGGCTGGGATCTGTTCCGCCTCGGGGAGACCGACGCTGCACTGGCCCAGTGGACAGCGGCCCAGAACACGCTGCGCGGGAACCCCGGGTGGGTGCCGCCCACCTTCGCGCTGGCCCTGTGGACGCTGGGCCGCAAGGCCGAAGCCGTGCAGTGGTATGCCGCGGCCGTGCGCACCGAGCCACAGCAGTGGAACGGAACGGACCGCTATGCCGAACTGTTGCCGGGTTGGCGCGACAGCGAACGCAGCACGCTGGCCGAGGTACAGCGGGCGTGGGCAGAGAAGCCGCCCGCCTGGCCGTGATCGGGGCGGGTGAGGCCGCCGTACCCTTCCGTTTCGACCATGGTCGGGGCGGCGGCCACTGCCGGATCGGCTAGGCTGTCGCGATGGCGTTCGATGCATTCGCTCTCATCCTGACCATGCTCGGCCTGGGCATGGCGTTCTCGCGTCTGCGCGCGTTGCCCGACAACACGGCCGATGTGCTCAACCGCATCGTGCTGTATGTCTGCCTGCCGGCGGCGGTGCTGATCTACGTCCCGCGGCTGCATCTGGATATCAGCCTGATCGGGCTGGTCGCCACGCCGTGGTTGTTGATGCTGTGCACGCTGGCCGGGGTCAGCCTGGCCACGCGCGTCTTCGGCTTCGCCCGCGACGTGCATGCGGTGCTGCTGATCTGCGTGGCGCTGTCCAATTCCAGTTTCATCGGCTACCCGATGGTGCGTGCGCTGCTCGGTGATCACGCACTGCCGTATGCGGTGGTCTACGACCAGTTCGGCACCTTCGTGCTGCTGTCCACGTTCGGCCTGTATGTGATCGCGCGCTACAGCGGCGACACCCCGCCTACCGCCGCGCAGATCCTGCTGCGGATCGCGAAGTTCCCGCCGCTGTGGGCGTTGCTGTTCGCGTTGACCCTGATGCCTGAACAGCCGCCGGGCTGGATCGGCACCGGACTGAAGCAGCTGGCCGATGCGATGCTGCCGCTGGTGATGCTGGCGGTCGGTTTCTCCATCCAGCTGCGCCTGCCACTGGATGAACTCAAGCCCCTGGGCATCGGGTTGCTGCTCAAGCTGCTGGTGATGCCGGCACTGGCGCTGCCGATCTCCTGGGCGTTCGGCCTGCACGGCACGATGCTGCAGGCCAATGTGCTGGAGTCGGCGATGCCGACCATGATCACCGCCGCCGCGCTGGCAATGTCCCATCGCCTGGCCCCGCGCCTGGCCGCTGCACTGGTCGGCTACGGGATCCTGCTGTCGCTGGTGACGCTGCCGGCGTGGGTGTGGGTGTTGCAGCGCGGGGCCGGTGTTCAGGGGCCGTCGTGATGCGGCAGCCGACCAACGGTCGGCGCTACGCGTCCGCGCTGACGGTGCGCCCGCGTGCCCACTCGCGCAGCGCGGTGACCTGTTCGGCCATCAGCACCGACAACGGCCGGCTGCCGCGGATCTCCTGCATCAACAGTTCGGTATCCAGCACGCGTGATTCGGCATGCGCGGCGTACAGCCCCGAGACCACCGCCTGTTCGATCTCCGCACCGGAGAAGCCATCCGCCGCGGCCGCCAGCGCGGGCAGCGCGAAGTCGTCGGCATTGAGCTGGCGCTTGCCCAGGTGCAGGCGCAGCAGCTCGACCCGGGTGTTGGCATCGGGCAGATCGACGAAGAAGATTTCGTCGAAACGGCCCTTGCGCAGCAGCTCGGCCGGCAGTTCATGCACCTGGTTGGCCGTGGCGACGATGAACACCGTGCTCTTGCGCTCGGCCAGCCAGGTCAGCAGGTGGCCGAGCACGCGGCGCGACACGCCGCCGTCTTCGCCGCCACTGGCCAGGCCTTTCTCGATCTCATCGATCCACAGCACGCACGGGGCCAGCTGCTCGGCCGAGGCGAGTGCGTCGCGCAGGTTCTTCTCGGTCTCGCCGTGGTACTTGTCGTACAGGCTGCCGAAGTCCAACCGCAGCAGTGGCACGCCGAAACCGGCCGCGGTTGCCTTGGCCAGCATCGATTTGCCGCAGCCCTGCACACCGAGCAGCAGCATGCCCTTGGGCGGGTCCAGGCCGGCCGGGCCCGCGCCGCCGAGGAACACCGGCCGACGCTGGTTGACCCAGCGCTTGAGCCGGTTGGCGCCGGCCACGTCGGCAAAGCGGGTGGTGTCGTATTCGAAGTGCAGGTGGCCGGCCCGGTTGAGCAGCTCGAACTTGAGCCGGGCCAGCTGTGGCAGGTCGTCCTGGCTGAGTGCGCCGTCGGCGAAGATCAGCTGCCGGGCGATCCGCCGCGCGTCGACCAGGCTCAGTCCGCGCAGGTTGTGCAGGATCTTCTGAACCGCCTCGTTGTCCACCTCCACGCGCCGCCCGCCGTTCTCGCGCGCATAGGTTTCAGCTTCCTCGCGCAGCATCTTCAGCAGCGCGTTGAGGTCGGGCAGGCGCGGATTGAAGCGGGTGGCCAGCGCTTCCAGCTCGGCCGGCAGCTCGACCTTGGCCCCGATCAGCACCAGCACATGGGCCTCGCAGTGCCGCCGCTGGATCAGGTCGCGCAGGGCGCGCTGGTGGCTGGCATAGCCGAGGTAGGGGTGGAAATCGAGCAGCAGATAGATGCCGCGCTGCTCGGCCTGGCGGATCATCTGCAGGGCCGAACTGGCATCGGGCGGGCCGACCGGGTCGTCCTCGCGGTCCATGTCGATCCGGCGCAGGCCCTCGGTGATCGACCAGCGGTGCAGGGCACGCCAGACATGCATCAGGGTCTGGCGGAACAGCTCCACCACCCGGCCCTCATCCTGGGTCTCGATGATGATCAGCGGGGTGTTGGCGCGGATCAGCGCGCTCAGGTCCTGTAGTTCGCTCATGCTGGCGGTCAGTCCATTGGAACCACCCACGATAGCAAAGCCGTGGCCGTCGGTTCTGGTTCAGCGCTGCGACTATCTCCGTCACAGGCGCCGGTGTAGGCTGCGGGAACGTTCCCCGGAAGCGAGGCTTGCATGAAGACGATCCTGGTGGCCGGTTCCAAGGGCGGGGTGGGCAAGACCACCGTCGCCACCCACCTGGCGGCGCATTCGGCATTGGAAGGCAAACGGACCGTCCTGGCCGATGCCGATCCACAGGGCTCCAGCACCCGCTGGGCGCAACGCCGCTCGGTCCTGGAAAGCGCCGTGCTGCCGATCGACGTGTACCGCAAAAAGAGCTGGGAACGACTGGTTCCCGAGGGCACCGACGAGGTCATCATCGATGCCCCGGCCGGTGCGATGGCCGACGATATTCCGCATTTCCTTGACGTTGCCGATGCGGTGGTGGTCCCCGTGCTGCCCTCCGCGCTGGACATCGAAGCCATCGTCGGCTTCCTCAACAGCCTGTCCAAGGTTCCCCGCGTACATAACCGCCGCCTGCCGGTCGGGCTGGTGCTCAACCGCACCAAACCCTGGACGCAGACCTCGCAACAGGCGATACAGATGTTGGCCGATTGGCCGTATGAGGTCGTCGCGCAGTTGCGCGACAGCCAAAGCTATGTGGTGATGGTCGGGCTCGGACGGAGTCTGTTCGACTACCGCTCGGCCCAGGTGCGCGAGCACCAGAATGACTGGGAGCCGCTGTTGAAGTGGCTGAAGAAAGCCTGACACGAGAGATCCCATGCGAGAACTGATACTGCTGCGTCACGCCCATGCTGAAACCGCCAGCACCGGCCAGGCCGATCTGGACCGCCCGCTGTCGCCGGTCGGTCTGGCCGAAGCCGAGGCCGCCGGCCGCTGGCTCAAGGAAAACAATCTGCTGCCGGACTGCGTGCTCTGCTCGCCGTCGCGGCGGACCCGCGAAACCCTGGAAGCCGTCCTGGGCATCACCGGCTTCGTCGAGAAGCGGCTGGAGGATGCTGTCTATGAGGCCACCCCCGGCACCCTGATGGGGTTGATCGATGCACGCCGCGATGTGGACCGCCTGCTGGTGGTGGGCCATAACCCCGGCCTGGAACAACTGGTGGCCCTGATGAGCGAGGGCACCAGCAGCGACTACCGGGGCATGCCGCCGGGTGGGATCGCGGTCCTGGCCTTCGACCGTGAGGCCGCCATCGAGCCTGGCGTGGCCAGCCTGACCGCCTTCTGGTGGCCGTAAGCAGTGTGGGCAGTCCGCGCGGCGTGGTCCGGGCTGCTGTTGATGGCAGGGGCGGTGCATGCCGCCCCGCCGTCGTCGGTACCGGCTCCGACCAGCCATGCCCTGGCCTTCGATACGGCCAGTTCGCGCTTCGGGTTTGAGATCCGGACGCGGCTGGGACAGCGCATCGAGGGCGTGTTCCCGCGCTTTGAAGGCAACATCGAGGTGCTCTCCGACGGTCGCCACCAGGTGCACCTGCGGATGTTCACCCGTTATGTGGAAATCCCCGGCAAGCCCCGGTACACCGGCTGGATGCGCGGCGAGGAGTTCTTCGACTCGGCCCGCTACCCGGTGGTCGAGTTCGACTCGCTGCCCTACTGGCCCGAGGTGGTGGACAAGGGCGGCAGCATCCAGGGCCGGCTGATCCTGCGCGGGGTCAGCCACCCGGAGACCCTGCGGGTCGAGCCGCCGGCCTGTGCCCGGGCCGGGTATGATTGCGATGTGGTCAGCCGCGGTACCGTCCAACGTGGCCGGTATGGAATGGACAGCTGGCAGCTTGCCCTGAGTGATCGAGTGACCTTTGTATTGCGTGCGCGTCTGAGCGAGGCGCCGAAACCGTGAATCCATTGCTGCGTCTGTTGGTGCTGGCAACGCTGTTGCTGGGCAGCGGCTGTGCCTCGCTGTCCAACGCCGAACGCGAGCGCGCGGCCGGCATCGCCGTGCAGGCGCGCTCGACCGTGGTCGACTGCGACCAGCCGGACCGCTGCGCGCTGGATTCACCGCTGCGCGCGCTCGGTGGCCGCGCCTTTGCCGAATCCCACCCGGGGCAGCCGCGGCATTACGCCACCATCCTGGACGAAGGCGAGATCTCGCTGGTCGCACGGTTGAACCTGATCCGCAGCGCCACCCGCAGCATCGACCTGCAGACCTACATCTTCGACAAGGACGACAGCGCCCGGCTGGTGCTGGACGAACTGCAGGCGGCCGCCCGCCGCGGGGTCAAGGTGCGCGTGCTGATCGACCAGCTCTCGGCGATCTCCGATCTAGAGATTCTCGGCGCCCTGTCCGGTAGCCATGCCAATTTTTCGCTGCGGGTCTACAACCCGACCTTCGGCAAGGCACGCCTGAACTACTTCGACTACGCCGCCAGCGTGGTCTGCTGCTTCCGCCGCTTCAACCAGCGCATGCACAACAAGCTGCTGGTGGTCGACGATGCGTTGGGCGTGGTCGGTGGGCGCAATTACCAGGACGACTATTACGACTGGGACAGTGAATACAATTTCCGCGACCGCGACGTGATCGTGGCCGGCCCGGAAGTGCGTGAGATGGCCGCCAACTTCGATGCCTTCTGGCGCGCGCCGCGCAGCGTGCCGGCCGAGCGCCTCAACGATGTGGGGCGAACCCTGCTCCGCCAGGGCGTACCGGCCATGCCGCCGGCCGACTTCCGGCGCCCGGAGCGGGTCGAGCGGGTCAGCGAAGAAGCCAACGATCCGGACTTCGTGCGGCGTACCTTCGTCGACACCGCTCTGCCGGTAGCCTCGGTGCAGTACGTCGCGGACCTGCCACGCAAACATCGCCGCGAACGCGCCAGCCAGCCGGCCAACGGCCAGCACGTGACCGAACCGCAGCTGGATGCGCTGATTGCCAGCGCGCAGTCCGAGGTGTTGCTGCAGACGCCGTATCTGGTCCTGTCCAAGCCGGCGCAGCAGCTGTTCCGCACCCTGCGCAAGCGCGAGCAGGCGCCGCGCGTGGTGGTCTCGACCAACAGCCTGGCCGCCACCGACAACCCGATCGTCTACGCGCTGTCCTACAAGTACAAACGCCGCAACCTGCGTGAGCTTGGCTTCAACATCTACGAGTTCAAGCCGTTCCCGCTGGATGCGCCGGTGGATTACCGCAATCTGCTGCCCGCACCGCTGGGAACCGAGGAGCCGCCGTCGCAGGGCAAGCGCAGCAGCCTGCTCGGCGGCAGCGCGGCCGGCAGCAATGCGCGCGGCAGCGCCGACAACCGTGCCAGCAGCGGCCCCCGCCGAGGGAGCGCCGATCGAAACAGCGCCAGCGGTCGCCGCCGCAGTACCGATGGCAGCGAAGTCGAGCGCCGCGTGCTGCGTGCCGAAACCCGGCCCTCGTTCCTGGGCACCAAGGCGGTCAACAAGCCGCTGCCGGTCACCCGCAAGGGCGCGCGCATGGGCCTGCATGCCAAGTCGATGGTGGTTGACCGCCGCATCGGCGTGATCGGCACGCACAACTTCGATCCGCGCAGCGAGAACTACAACACCGAAGGCGCGGTGATCATCGATGACCCGGTGTTCGCCGAGGCGCTGGCGCAGAGCATCCTGCGCGACATCCACCCGCAGAACTCCTGGGTGGTCGCGCCGCGTGCCAAGCCGCCGGTGCTGTCCGGCCTGAACTACAGCGTCGGCAAGGCCTCCGAGGCGCTGCCGGTGCTCGATTTCTGGCCGTGGCGCTACGCCACCGATTACGAATTCCAGCCCGGGCCCGCGTGCCCGGATCCGCTCAAGCGGCAGGACCCGGCCTTCCACACGTGCTATGTCGCCGTCGGTGACTTTCCCGAAGTGAATGTCGGGCCGAAGTGGCTGCTGGTGCGCATGCTCACCGCCTTCGGCGCCGGGCTGGTCCCGATCCTGTAAGTCTGCAACCCCACGGAGAAGCTGCATGTCCCAGGTATTCCGCGACGCGGTGTCCATCGAAGCGCTCAACGCGCTCAGCCGCAACACGCTCATCGAGCACCTGGGCATCGCGTTCACCGCCGCCGGCGAGGACTGGATCAGCGCGACCATGCCGGTCGATGAACGCACCCGCCAGCCGTACGGCATCCTCCACGGCGGGGCGTCGGTCGTGCTGGCCGAAACCCTCGGCAGCAGCGCCGGCAACCTGTGCGTGGATACCACCGCGCAGGTCTGCGTCGGGCTGGAGATCAATGCCAACCACATCCGCGCCGTGCGCGCCGGCACGGTGACCGGAACCGCGCGTGCGGTGCATGTCGGGCGCAGCACCCAGGTGTGGGACATCCGCATCGAGGACGAGGCCGGCAAGCTGGTCTGTACCTCGCGGTTGACCCTGGCGGTGGTGCCCGCCGTGCGCCCGGGCTGATCGCGCGCATGGCACGGATGCTGTGTTGCGTGGCCCGCGACAGTGCGCCGGCGCATGTGGGCACGGCCGTTGTGCCGTCGGTGGCCGTTGGCTTGACGGCTTGCGGCGGCTGGCTTGCGCACGCCATCGATTTGTCCGGATTCCGCTGGCAGAGCCTGCGGCGCTCGGGTATCGTTCGCGGATGAATTCCCCCACTCCGGCCTCACGTGGCGGCGTGGCGCGTGTGTGCCGTTACCTGTACCGCGTACCGCTGCTGCTGGTCCACCTGTTGCTGTTCCTGCCGATGCTGCTGATCGCCATGCTGCCGCCGTGGGGGCGTATGCGTGTGGGCGAGCGCACGTTCGAACATGCGGCGGTGAACGCCTGGTCGGCCGGCCTGATGTGGATCTTCGGCTTCCGCCTGCACCGGATCGGCACGCCGCTGCCGGGCGCGGTGCTGTTCGTGGCCAACCATGTCAGCTGGGTCGATATCTCGATGCTGCACAGCCAGCGGATGATGGGCTTCGTGGCCAAGCAGGAGATCGCCGGCTGGCCGGTGGTCGGTTGGCTGGCCGCGCGCGGGCAGACCATTTTCCACCAGCGTGGCAGCACCGAATCGTTGGGCGGCGTGATGCAGGAAATGGTCGTGCGCCTGCGCGAAGGCAAGGCGGTCGGCGTGTTCCCCGAAGGGCGCACCCGCGGTGGCCATGAAGTCGGCCCGTTCCATGCGCGCATCTTCCAGGCCGCCGTTGAGACCCAGGTCCCGATCCAGCCGGTCGCGTTGCGGTATGGCTGGCGCGGTGATGCGCAGACAATTGTCGCGTTCGGCCCGAAAGAGAGCTTCTTCGCCAACTTCCTGCGTGTGCTGGGAGAGCCGGCACGGCGGGCCGAGGTGCACTTCCTCGCGCCCATTGATACCCACGATCTGGAAGGCCGTCGCCGCATCGCAGAAACCTCGCGTGCGCGCATCCTGGCGGCCATGTCCGCCGAGTAGGCGGTGGTGATCCTTCACACGCCAGCGTCGCGGCCGGGAGCAGGCTCGCGCCCATGTTGACCGCTGCCGACTATCACCCCCCGCGTTGGCTGCGCAATCCGCACCTGCAGTCGATGCTCAGTTCCAGCCGGATGCGCATGCAGCGCGGCCTGGTGCTGCTGGCGGCCACCGGCGCACATACCGACGAACTCATTCTCGATGGCGGCGAAGGCGTCCGCCTGCAGGGGTGGCACAGCTATATCCAGGGGCGCCAGCCGATCGGCATGGCGTTGCTGCTGCATGGCTGGGAAGGCAGTGCCGAATCCAGCTACATGCGCATGACTGCCGCGCGGCTGCTGGAGGAGGGCTACGACGTGGTGCGGCTGAACTTCCGCGACCACGGCAACACCCACCACCTCAACCCCGGCATCTTCCACTCCAACCGCATCGATGAAGTGGTGCAGGCCGCCGGCGACATCGCCCGACGCTGGCCCGAGCTGCCCCTGGTCGCGGCCGGTTATTCGCTGGGTGGCAACTTCGTGCTCCGCCTGGCCCTGCGTGCGCCCTCGGCCGGCGTGCCGCTGCGCCGCGTGGCCTCGGTCTGTCCGGTGCTGGACCCGGCGATCACGATGGAGAGCATCGAGAACGGCCCGGCAATGTACGACTGGTACTTCCGGCGTAAATGGGCTGGCTCGCTGCGCCGCAAGCGCGATCTGTTTCCCGAGCTGAGCGACTGGGACGACCGCGTGCTCAAGCTGGACATCCGCGCGCTGACCGCCTGGCTGGTCGAGCACCACACCGAGTTCGGTTCGCTGCAGGCCTACTTCGATGGCTACTCCATCGCGGGTGATCGCCTGGCCGGGTTGCAGGTGCCGGCCGACATCCTGATGGCCCAGGACGATCCGGTGATCCCGTTCGCCACCTTCAACGGCTGGCGTCTGCCGGCCCATGCCCACCTGGAGATTGCCCCGTGGGGCGGCCATTGCGGCTTCCTGGAAAACTGGCGCGGCGATGGCTTCTCCGAGCGCTGGGTAGCCCAGCGGCTGCGGATCGAGGCCAATACCCCCGCCTGATCGGGCGTTCTGGCCGGCCGGCCCCGCTACAATCGGGGTTTGCCCTCGAGTTCGGACCGTCATGCAAGACCAGATTCTCCAAGCCCTGCGCCGCAATGCGGCCGACGACGCGGTACAGCTGGCGCGCGAATGGACCACGGCCGAGCCGGAGCAGCCGCAGGCGCACCGCTGGCTGTCGCTGTCGCTGCAGCAGCAGGGCCAGTTCGATGACGCACTGGCCAGCCTGCAGCAGGCGCTGACGCTGGCGCCGGACAACGCCGACCTGCATCTGCAGCAGGCGGGCCTGCTGCTGGCCCTGCGCCAGTTCGATGCGGCCGGCTCGGCGCTGGACCGCACGGCCGAACTCAATCCCAACGAACTGTCCGCGTACGTGATGCAGGCGCATCTGGCGCTGGCCCGCAACGACGTGGATGAAGCCGATCGACTGACCCGCCTGGCGCTGCGCGTGGACGCCGAGCATCCGGAACTGGCCGCGCTGTCGGGCATGGTCGCGCTGCGCCGTGGCGAGGTGGATCGCGCGCTGGCCCAGCTCTCGGCAGCCAGCCAGGCGCTGCCCGATGACGCCCGTGTGTTGTATGCGCTCGGCTTCGCCTACCTCGGCAAAGACATGTTGGCCTTCGCCGAACAGGCCTTCCGCCGTGTGCTTGCCCTGAATCCGGCGACCACCGCCCTGCAGGGGCTGGTGGTCCAGCTTGCGCTGCGCCAAGGCAACCTGGAAAGCGCGTCGGACATGATGCGCCAGGTGCTGGCGGCGCCCGGTGGCGACACCCCGGCCATGCGCCGTCTGGCCGGGGAGCTCGAACTGCAGGCCGGTCAGCCGTTGCTGGCGCTTGAGCACCTGTTGCCGGTGCTGGCGCAGTGGCCGTCCGATCGCCACACGCTGCAGATGCTGCTGATGGCCTGGCAGCGCCTGGGGCGTGAACAGCAGGCCCGGGAAACGCTGGATGCGACCCTGGCCGATCATCCCGGGGTGCATGACCTGTGGATGGCGCGCCTTACCGTGGAACCCGTGGGTGGCCCGGAAGCGGTGGCCGTGGGCGAACGCTGGCTGCAGGCCATGCCTGAGCACCTGCCGGCACTGGAAACGCGTCTGCGCCTGCACGACATGAACAACGAAGCCGACCAGGCCGAGGCCGTGGCCGAGCGCATCGTCGCGCTGGAGCCGGGCCGGGTGTCTGCTGAAGTGCGCCTGGTCGACGGCCTGCTCACGCGCGAGCCGGCCGCCGCCATTGCGCGCGTGCAGGCGCTGCATGACAACGCACCTGAAGAAGCGAAGGCCGGGCTGCGCGCGTGGCTGGGGTCCGTCCAGGACCGTGCCGGCCAGTACCACGATGCGCTGCGGACGTGGGTGGACCTGCATGCGGCCGAGGCACCCCAGCGCCTGCCGTTGCCGCCGCAGGCCAAAGCCCCGCTGAGCTGGCCGGAGCTGGCGCCGGTGGCTGAGGACAATGCCATCGCCCCGCTGTTCATCTGGGGTGCGCCGGGCTCCGGGGTGGAGCGGGTGGTCGCCGCGATGGCGGCCGCCAGCCCGGTGATGCGCGGTGACCGCTTCGGGCCGACGCCGCCCAACGATCCCTTCCAGCGCTATCACACGCTGCAGGAGCTCTCGACCGGCAAGCTCACGCCCGAGGCGCTGGTGGAGCAGTGGCGCAGCCAGTTGCCGGCCCGGGGCATCGCCGAAGGCGCGGTGATCGACTGGCTGCTGTGGTGGGACAACGCACTGCTGTGGGCGCTGCGCCCGCAGCTGCCGGAAGCACGCCTGGTGATCGTGCTGCGCGATCCGCGCGACATGCTGCTGGAGTGGATCGCCTTCAGCGCCCCGGCGCCGCTCGCGGTGACCTCGGTGCACGAAGCGGCCGAATGGCTGGCGCGTTCGCTGGCCCAGGTCGCCACCCTGCACGAACAGAGTCTGTACCCGCACGCGCTGTTGAAGATCGACGACATCGGCAACGATCCGCAGGCGATGGCCGAGTACCTCGGCGCCCAGTTCGGCATGCGTTTCCCGCCCGCACCCACGCTTGGCCCGGCCCGCATGGCACCGGGCCACTGGCGCGATTACCGCGATGAAATGGGCCCGGCCTTCGCGCTGCTGACCTCGGTCGCCGTGCGCCTGGGCTACCCGGAAGAATGAGGAGACCGGTATGCATCTGAGCAGTGACAGCATCACCAACGGCCAACCGATCGCCGCCACCTTCGCGGCCGGCGATGCCGAGGGCTTCGCGCCCAACCGCAACCCGCAGCTGGCCTGGCACGATGTGCCGGCCGGCACCCGGTCGTTCGCGCTGCTGTGCATCGACCCGGATGTGCCGACCGTGCCGGACACGGTCGGCCGCCAGGATTGCACGGTGCCGCGCGATCAGCCGCGTGCGCACTTCGCGCACTGGGCGATGGCCGATATCCCGGCCGACGTGCGCGCGCTGGCCGCGGGCAGCTGCAGCGATGGCTTCACCGTGGGCGGCAAGACGCAGCCGGCGGGCCCGGCAGGCTGCCGCCAGGGCCTGAACGATTTCACCGGCTGGTTCGCCGGCAATCCGGACATGGCCGGCCAGTACCTGGGCTACGACGGCCCGTACCCGCCGTTCAACGATGAGCGCGTGCACCGCTATTTCTTCCGTGTGTTCGCGCTGGACGTGGCCCAGCTGGTGCTGCCCACGCCGTTCACCGCCGCGGATGTGCTGCATGCGATGCACGGGCACGTGCTGGCCGAAGCCTCGCTGCATGGCACCTACACGTTGAATCCGGCGCTGGCGTGAGGTGATACGTGCCGACCGTTGGTCGGCGCGCCCCGGTAGGTGCCGACCGTTGGTCGGTACTGCGCTGTCGGGAGCCGGCCAGCGGCCGGCACTACTGCGCTGTCGGGAGCCGGCCAGCGGCCGGCACTACAGTCGGGAGCCGGCCAGCGGCCGGCACTACGGGATGAAGAAGGGCGGCCGGTGGCCGCCCTTCTGCGTCTTACTTTGTCTCGTTCGCGGACTCGACCACCATGTCCAGCACATAGGCGTTGGACGAGGCATCGGCCGGCGGGTTGGCGATCGTGTAGCGCTTCACGCGCACCACGTTGCGCACGCCGTCTTCGTGGGTGTAGCCCTCGATGACGTCGTAGAAGTTTTGCCACTCGCCCGGCTCGCCCTGCTTGATGCCGTTGGCGTCATAGCGGATCTCGCGGGTCTGCAGGCACTGCTTGTCGCGGATCATCGGGTGTGGGCACGGCTTGGTCTGCGCGGCCACTTCCAGGAACACCGTTTCGCCTTCGCCGCCGTAGCGGGTTTCAGCGGTCGGTTCCGGGGTGAACACCAGCACATCCCCGTTGGCGGTACGCAGGGTCAGCTGGCCGGCATCGCCCAGTTCGGTCTTGAGCGCGCCTTCCAGGCGGCTGCCGACGGCCTGGTCCAGCGCCATCAGGTGCTTGTCCGTGCAGGCCATCATGGTCGAGGCCATCGGCGAGATGGTCAGCGAACCATCGGCCAGCGTGTAGCCGCCGCCCATGCGGTTGCAGGTGTTGCTGATCGCGATGCGGTCATCCTTGAAGTCCAGCGTGACCGGCTTGTCGGCGCGGGCGAACAGCGCATCGATGCGCTTGCCGCCGGCGTCGGTGGCCGAATCCAGGCGCCAATGGCTGCCCTGCAGGCGCTGCACGTCCAGACGGGCCACGGCGGCCTGGTCGGCGGCGGCGGTCGGTGCCGGGGCGAGGTCATCGCGGCCGGCCGGGGCGGTGGAGGGGTTGCTGCAGGCGGCCATGAGGGCCAGCGGCAGGATCAGCATCAGGGTGCGTTTCATGTACATCTCCTTGGGAACCTGGGGAAAAACGCCGGCGCAGCCACAACGGGGTGACGTCGGCGCCGGGCCGTTCAGTTGCCAGCCGGCAACCAGAGCAGCAATGCCGCGCCCAGTGCGATGCGGTAAACCGCGAACGCCGTGAACTTGTGCGACTTGATGTAGCCCAGCAACCACTTCACTACGATGAAGCCGGTGACGACCGCGGCAAGGAAGGCCACGCCCACATCGGTCCAGTTCTCGCTGGCAAGCTTGCCGTCCTTGGCCAGTTCCAGGAAGGCATAGCCGCTGGCGGCGAACATGGTCGGGATGCCGACCAGGAACACGAACTCGGTGGCTTTCGCGCGGCGACTCAGGCCGAACAGCATCGCGATGAAGATCGCCGCCGCCGAACGCGAGGTGCCGGGGAACACACCCGCCACCACCTGCGCCACACCGACCAGGATGGCGACTTTCCAGGTCACCTCATCGCGCTCGGGCAGGCGCGCGGTGTAGGCCTCCACCAGGATCATCCACAGGCCACCGATGATCAGCGCCCAGGCCACCGGCGTGACCGTCTCCGGCAGCTCCCAGCCGGCCAGGCGGACCGGCAGGCCAACCACGGCGGTGACCAGGAAGGCGGTCCCGAGCTTGAGCACGTAATCCCGGTTGGCGCGCTCATGCAGGCCGGTCGCCAGGGACCACAGCCGCTGCCGGAACACCAGCGTGATCGCCAGGATCGCGCCGGCCTGGATGATGATGTTGAAGAAATCCGAGCGTGCCCCCAGCCAGTGCTGGGCGATCAGCAGGTGGCCGGTGCTGGAGATCGGCAGGAATTCGGTAAGGCCTTCAAGAATGCCCAGAAGGAGGGCGGAGAACAGGTCGGACATCGGCGGTACTGGAGCTCGCGGAAGGGAGGAATCGGGCAGCGGCGACAGCGGGACGCTGTGGCCAACGTCGCCTGTCGACGGCCCGTGGGCGTAAAGCATAGAGCATCGCGCATCGCACCAAAGGTGTGCGTGGTGCAGCGTTTGCACTGCTTTGGTGCGTCCGCCCACGCGGCGCGCGGCGCGCCAGGCCAGTGAAATCAAGGATTTGTGAACGCTGAAAAGTTGGCACGGGGTTTGCTGTATCTACCTACGCAATCACCCATCTGAGGTTTCACCGATGTCCGTGGAAAATGTTGAGAAGCTGATCAAGGACAACCAGATCGAGTTCATCGACCTGCGTTTCGTCGATATGCGTGGTATCGAGCAGCACGTCACCTTCCCGGTCAGCATCGTGGAGCCGTCGCTGTTTGAAGAAGGCAAGATGTTCGATGGCAGCTCGATCGCCGGCTGGAAGGGCATCAACGAATCGGACATGGTCCTGCTGCCGGATCCGTCCAGTGCCTACATCGACCCGTTCTACGCCGACCCGACCCTGGTCATCAGCTGCGACATCCTCGATCCGGCCACCATGCAGCCGTACGGCCGCTGCCCGCGCGGCATCGCCAAGCGCGCCGAGGCCTACCTGAAGTCCTCCGGCATCGCCGAGCAGGCCTTCTTCGGTCCGGAGCCGGAGTTCTTCATCTTCGACTCGGTCCGCTTCGCCAACGACATGGGCCACACCTTCTTCAAGATCGATTCCGAAGAAGCCGCGTGGAGCACCGGTGACAAGTACGACGGCGCCAAC